>Ga0302178_10001598_pt1 | contig 18863 bp, 18 predicted proteins | sample I_Palsa_E1_3_FD_198790 | JGI IMG/M metagenome (GOLD analysis project Ga0302178, IMG submission 198790) | Peat permafrost microbial communities from Stordalen Mire near Abisko, Sweden - I_Palsa_E1_3 | ecosystem: Environmental > Terrestrial > Soil > Palsa > Peat permafrost | place: Sweden... | reverse complement strand
CGGCACCGCCCGCCGGATCGTGTCGGCCTGGCCGGGCCCGCTCGTGCTCAGCCCACCCTGGACACCCTCCGCGCGCAGCAGGGCGAGCGCGCTCAGCAGCTCACGGTCCTCGAACAGCCCGGAATCGGCGGTCAGCGAGTGCACCTGGTACATGGCGATCCGGTCCCCGAGCAGCGCCCGGCTCTCGGCCAGCTGCGCGGTGAACATGGCCAGCGAATGCTCTTTGATCTCGTGCCGGTCAGCATCGAGCCGCCAGTCGCCGACGTAGCGGTAGCCCCACTTGGAGCCGACGACCACGTCCGGGTGGTGGCGCGAGGCGAGCCAGCCGCCCAGGAACTCCTCGGCCCGGCCATAGGACCGGGCCGCGTCGACGTAACGGATCCCGGCGGCGTAGGCCGCATCGAGCACGGTGTGGGACTGCGCGCGCAGCCCGGCGACGCTGCGGTCCGGCAGATCACCGCCCCGCCCGCCGGTGATGTAAGCCGGCCGCCCCAGCGCGGCCAGGCCCAGCCCGATCCGCGAGACGACCGGGCCGCCCGGTCCGAGAGTCGCCATCGGCATCCGGACACTGTTCGGTGGCTGACCCGGCATAGCAGGTACCGTACAACGGAGGAAGTTGAGTCCGCTGACCCGGCCTTGGTCGATCCGCACCTCGGCCGCTTTCTGGCCAAGATCTGCTCAGCAATCCGGTGCACCTCGCGACGTCGCGAGATGCAGGCGCGCAAAATGCAGCCATCCGGCGGATGCCGCTGGGCTCGCCTGGAGCCACGGTGATGACTGGAAGGGGGACCGGTGAGGTGAGTCGCTCCATCGTCATCGCGGGTGGGCCGCACGCGATCATCTGGACGCACGCCGACGAGGTCAACCAGGTCCGGCCGATCCCGAATTCATCCAGCTGAGCAACGTGCCCGACCTGGCAGACTGGGCGGAATACCGTGCCGACTTCGACTTCAGGCCCGGCCGATCGTCGACGCCCCGACAGCCGCCGAGCAGCGGCGATCCGCGCTTAACGCCGGTTTTCGTTCCGATGTAGCCCCGTGAGGCCCTCCGGGGTGCACGGTTGCCGCAGGTCCGGACCATGATCCTTCTCGGCGCCAACTGTCGTACCGCTGCTACTCAAGGGCGCAGAGGAACGGCTCCGGACGGCCCAGCGACGCGGTGGAGGCGACTACCGGCGATGCTCTCGCCCGGTTCCCGGTGGTCGTGGTGCGATCACGGTGCCAGGGCTTCGGTGCCGGCCAGGATGAGGTCGATGCCGGCGAGGAACTGTTCGCGGTCGTCGTGTTCGGGCAGCTGTGCCGCCACCTTGTGCACGAACTGGTACCGGGCCGGATCGAGCCGCGCCCATTGTGCGGCGGCCGCGGCGAGGAAGGCCGCTCGGTCGGTGCCGTGTGGGAACAGGTGGGCGTTCGCGGCGTTCTGCCCGGCGACGCCGAGGGTGTAGCTCACGAGCGCGGACGCGGAGTCGAACTGCGCCCGATCGGGGATGCCGAGCGCTTGGAGCTGTCCGCCGAAGCCTTCGAATATCTGCGGCAGCGCGACCAGCGACGGCGTGCGGGAGAGCAGGGCGCCCATCCACGCGTGCGCGTCGATCGCGTCGAATACTCCCAGGGCGACGGTCCGGATCGCCTCCCGCGGGTCCGCGTCGCCGGCCACCTCGGTCACGACGCGGGCGATGACGTCGTTGGTGGCCGCGGCGAGCAGGTCGTCCTTGTTGGCGACGTGGTGGTAGATCGCCCCGCTCCCGGTGGCCAGGTGCGCCGCGAGGGCGCGGAAGGTCAGGGCGCTCTCGCCGCCGGCGTCGAGGAGTTCGATCGCGGCCTCGACGATGCGCTTCTTCGAGAGCGCGTCGGTGCGTCGATCGGCTGGTTTTGTCCTGGTCGCCATGCCGACCAGTTTGACACATGTGGAACCCTGTTCCAATATAGAGAGTGGAACAGAGTTCCATTCATGTTCGGAAAGGAATCACGATGACGACACCGGTCACGATCGTCGGCGCCGGCCTCGGCGGCCTCACCCTCGCCCGCGTCCTGCACGTCCACGGCATCCCCGCGACGGTCTACGAGGCCGACGCCTCGGCCGCGACCCGCACGCAGGGCGGCCAACTCGACATCCACGAGGACGACGGCCAACGCGCGCTCGCGGACGCCGGCCTTGCCGGCGAGTTCCACGCGATCATCCACGAGGGCGCCGATGCGGCGCGCGTACTCGACGAAAACGGCAAGCTGCTGCTCGACGTCCCGGGCGACTCGGTGACGCGCCCCGAGGTGCTGCGCGGCGACCTGCGCCGGATCCTGCTCGACTCCCTGCCCGAGGGGGCGGTCCGGTGGGGAAGCAAGGTCTCCGGTGTCCGGGCTATGGGCGACGGCCGGCACGAGATGGCCCTCGCCGACGGCTCGAGGGTGACCACCGGCCTCCTCGTCGGTGCCGACGGCGCCTGGTCGAGGGTCAGGCCGCTGCTCTCCGACGCCAGGCCCGAGTACGTCGGCACGACGTTCGTCGAGACGTATCTGCACGATGTCGACGAGCGGCACTCCGCGACGGCCGAGGCGGTCGGCGTCGGCGCGATGTACACGCTGACCCCGGGGAAGGGGATCGTCGCGCACCGCGAGGCGGGGAACGTCCTGCACACGTACGCCGAGCTGAACCGCTCCGCCGAGTGGGTCGCCGACATCGACTTCACCGACGCCGCCGCCGCGAGCGCCCGGGTCGCGGCCGAGTTCGACGGGTGGGCCCCACACCTCACCGCGCTGATCACGGACGGCGAGACCGCCCCGGTCGCGCGCATGATCCACACGCTCCCGGACGGGCACCGCTGGGATCGCGTGCCCGGCGTGACGCTTCTCGGTGACGCCGCGCACCTGATGTCGCCGTCCGGCGACGGCGCCAACCTGGCGATGTTCGACGGCGCCGAACTCGCCAAGGCGATCGCCACCCACCCCGACGACATCGAAGCGGCACTCACCGCCTACGAAGAGGCAATGTTCCCCCGCAGCGAGGCCTTCTACGCCGACGCGCACGAAATCCTGGACCTGGTCCTGGGCGACCGTGCGCCGTTCGGATTCATCGACTTGTTCAACGGCGGTCCCCAGGGGCAGTCCTGAGCCACGCCGCCGGGCCGCGCGCCCCGCCGTTGCGCGACGACCGCAGCTGCCGACTACTCCGCCCGCCGACCCGCCCTGCTCGCAGGTTGACGGCGTGATGGCCGTTTCTGAAACGATGTTCCACACTGGTGATGGAACACCGTTCCTGCCAAGAGCAGGGAGATAATCATGAAGAAGAATCAGCCCGGCGTGGTGCTGCGGTTCCAGCCGAAGCCCGGCAAGGGCGACGAGCTGTTCCAACTCTGCACCGACCTCCACTACACCGGCGACCCGGACGGCCCAGTGGACTGGGTGTTGAGTCGAGACAACGACAACCCGGACGTGATGTGGGCCTTCGATTTCTACCGGGATGAGGAGTCGTTCAACCGGCACTACACGAACCCCGTCCTCGACGACGGGCATCAGCGAGTCCTCGACCTGCTCGCGGAAGAAGAGGGCCTGGACCCCTCCCAGCGGGTCGATGTCCGCATCGTCTCCTCAAGCTGAACCCTCGCCTCGCGCACGCACCCGCAGGCCCATGTTCCGGTCGCGGGTCGCGGCGGGCCCGAGAGTGTAGATCGCCCGGGCCTGGTGGAGGCGCTCGGTCAGCTCACCAGCCGGGAGCAGGCCGTCTTCTCCCTGATGGCCGTCGGCCGGTCCAACCGGGAGGTCGCCGCCGAGCTGTACCTGTCGGAGGGCACCGTCAAGATCTACGTGGGGCGCATCCTGGCCAAGCTCGGTCTCCGCGACTGCATCCAGGCCGTCATCCTGGCCTACGAGTCAGGCCTCATAAGGCCAGGCAGCTGACTCGCTGGAACGCCGAAATCAATCAGATGGTGGTGCCGCGGCTACCAGCAGCGACATTGAGGTCGACAAAATCCACGCCATATATAGACGCGACGTCCATTTCATGATTATATGAACGTGTCGTTCATTTTGGCTGGCAGCCAGGAAAGGGCACCTGTCATGAGTACCACCTCAACTCCTCGCGTCGCGCTCGTCACCGGCGGCCGACGAGCAGGCCATGCAGGACGCTTTCGACCAGGTCGAGGCCGCGTTCGGCGGCGTCGACGTCGTCGTCAACACCGCAGGGATCATGATTCTCTCGCCCATCGCGACGCTGAACCTCGACGACCTCGACCGCATGCACCGCGCCAACATCCGCGGCACCTTCGTCGTCTCGCAGCAGGCGGCGCGCCGCGTTCGCGCGGGCGGCGCGATCATCAACTTCTCGACCACCGTCACCCGCACCTCCTTCCCCGGCTACGGCGCGTACGTCGCCAGCAAGGCCGCGGTGGAGGGCATGACGCTGATCCTGGCCCGCGAGCTGCGCGGCAAGGACATCACCGTCAACGCCATCGCGCCCGGCCCCACCGCCACCGCGCTGTTCCTCGACGGAAAGGACTAAGACCGGCGCCCCCACCTGACCCTGCTGGGCCGACCTCAGTGGCAACCATCCCATCCCCACCTAAGCTGACTACACGCCCGGCGCTCGCTGCCGCGCGTCACATGGGCGAGAGGGGATAATCCTGTCGATGCACCCCCAGGTCACTCAAGCGCCGCGTCGCGGTCGCGGCCGCCGGCCCGCCGAAGAGGTGCGCGCAGACGTGCTGCGCACCGTTGGCGAACTGCTGCTGCACGAAGGGATCGCCGAGCTCACCATCGAGCGAGTCGCGCGCCTGTCGGGCGTAAGCAAGACCACGATCTACAAATGGTGGCCGTCGAAAGGCGCGCTGGCACTTGACGGCTACTTCCACGCCGTCGAGGACGTGCTCACGTTTCCCGATACTGGCGACGTCCGCACCGACCTCACCACCCAGCTGACATCGTTCGTCCACGTCATGACGGAGACCCCGGCCGGACGCGTCCTCACCGGGCTGATCGGGCAGTCGCAGACAGATACCGAGCTCGCTTCCGCCTACCGGGCCTTGTACTCCACAGGAAGACGCGAGCTGGCCGCGGTAAGGCTTCACCGCGCCCAGGAACTCGGACAGCTCCGGGCCGGCATCGACGTGCAAGTCATCGTCGACCAGCTCTGGGGCGCCGTCTACCACCGGCTTCTCATCCCGGACGAGCCGGTGACCCAGCGGTTCGTCACCGCCCTCATCAGCAACCTCTTCGACGGCATCTCGGCGGGCGAGTCGTAAGCAAGCACCGGCTCTACCCGGCCCCGCGCGGAGCCTGCCGGACACCTACAAGATCAATCCTGCTGCCAGCGCGATCCGCGACGTTCATCGGCAGGGTGCGAGCCCCGCCGGCTCACCCATTCGTCACCCGCGGGTAAGTGGTGATGTCGGCTGGGTGCACGACGCCGTGGCCCGGATGGTGCGCCTTTTCCGCGCGCGGACGGGCCGCACACGGGCCGGACGCCCGGGAAATGCCCGGGGGGAACCCCGGGCTGGCCGCTGTCGTGCCGACACGCCGGCGTGGCGGGCCGGACAGAAGCGGGACCGGGCGCTCTGCCACCGCGACGGCGCCAGGAACACCCCTGCGCTCGCCGAGCTCGCCAGGCGGCGCGGCGCCTGGCTGGGCGACGACATCACCGCCATGACCCTCATCACCAGCCTCATCGACCAGGCCGAGCGGTTCCTGCCCGAGATGGTCACCAACGCACGCCTCAACGGGCACACCTGGGACGAGATCGCCCGCGCGATCGGCACCAGCCCTGAAGAAGCCCACCTGCGGTTCGACCCCGAGTCCCCGGTCGCCGACCCCAGATGGCCTCGGCCTGCCGCTCTACCTGGCAATCCTCGGTAAACCGACCGATTCGCAGATCTTGCCGCCCTGTACCGACGCACCGGGACGGACTCGATAGCGAGCCCACCGCAAAATCGCCTCAGGTATCACGCGGTGCCAGGACAGGTATCCCGGCCTCCGCAGCGGCCTTGGCAAGCCGGTCATCGTAGGTAAGAAGGGCTGTAAGCTCCGGGCCGAGTATCCGCGCTGTCGCCAGATAGATCGCGTCCAGGGACCGCAGCAACCGGTCGGGCTCGACGATGGCGGAGCGGACAACGTCCTCGTCGATCTGGACATACTCGAAGGCGTCAAGCAGCCGCTGAAACTGGCACCAGCGTGGTGCAGGAGTTCGTGGCCCCGCGCACATGCAAACTGGCGATCATCGCCCACGGCGCGGCCGAGCCGTACGATGTCGACATCGCCCCCGTGTTCGGGCCGCTGCTGCTCGGCGGCCACCCAGCGGGAATGTTTTCCCGGTTCTTCGGCGACGGCACCGCCGGGATCGCCAGCGTCCTGGGCCACCACAGCTGCGACAACTGCGTCGTCGCCGTCTAGGCCCCGGATGCTCGCTGGCGGCGCGGCCGCGGTCAGGCGACCTCGGTGTGGATCAGGCTGGCCGCCGTCTGGGCAGATCGCCGCGCCGCCTCGTAGCTGGGCCCCTCGGTGAGCACATACGCGATGTCCTCCTGGTGGTCCCTGGGAAGTGTCTTCACCGGGGTACCTGGCCGGATCGCCAGCTCGACGTCGAAAACGCCTGGCACCGCGCGAGCCGCGTCGATCCCGTCAACCACCCGCAGGATCCCGGCCCGCTCCGGACAGACGCAACGATAACAGGCGTAACCCCGTGCACGCGGATCCGTGTCGGGGCGTACGTTCATCGCGATCTCCACCGCAGCGCCGAGAAGATCGATCCCGCATGCCTGCTGGATGATCTTCGGCATCCGCTGGCCAGCGGGCCGCGCATGCGCCTCGATCAGCCGGGGGCCGCGGCTCGTCACCCGGATCTCGGTGTGCGATACGGTGTTGGCCAGCTCGAACCCCTCGATGACACGGCGATTGATGGCGTTTATCTCGGCCGCTGTCCCGGGAGAGAGGCTCGTAGGCGTGACGTACTCATAGCCGCCGAAACTGGGGCCGTTCATCACTTCGGGATTGTCGGTGATATTGAGGAACGCAAGCTCGCCATTTGCCACGACGGCGTCAACGCACACCTCGATCCCGTCGAGGTACTCCTCGATGAGCAACTCGTCGCGGCCGTTGGCGGCCTGCATGGCCAGTTGTGCCGTGGCGAAGAAATCCCGCAGCGCATCCGGGCTCGTGGCCAGGAGGACCCCGGCGCTGCCGGTGCCCATCCGAGGCTTGACGATCACCGGGTAGCCGATTTCGGCCGCTGCGCTGGCCGCCTCGCCGGGCGTCCGCACGGGAATGCTATTTGCCGACGGCAACCCAAGTTCGGCGAACCTGCGACGCATCAGCGACTTGTCCCGCAAAGCCGCGGCCGCGGCGGGCGGGATACCGGCGAGGCCGAGCCGGCTGGCCACCTCGGCGGCCGCGGGAATCGCCGCGTCGAAAGTGGTCACCACTCCGCCGACGCGGTGACGCCGGGCGAAGTCAAGGACCGCCGGGATCACGCGATCGAACTCGTCGTAGCTTGCGCAGTTGAGCGGCAGCAGACTGGTGCAGTAGCCGGCCTCCCAGGTTGCTGGTTCCTGCTTGACCAGGGCGATCTGAAGTCCGCGCCGGGCAGCGGCCTCGTACAGCCCCCGCTTGGAAAAGCCGACGCTGCCGAGCACGAGCAGGGTCTGACCGCGGAGGTCGGGAATCGGGGACTCGGCCCGGTTAAACGGCGATCCGTTATGTGCCATGGGGGTAACTCCGCCGGGAATACGTCAAGCCGGGCTGCGACCCCGTGGCCGAACCCCGCTTTGAAGTGGCTGATCGTGTGGAATTTCTCTTGCACGTACCGGTGCTGGCCCGGATAGATTCGGTCGCCGACTTCGAAATAGTGCAGGCCCTGTTGATGGCTGTGCTCGATGGCTCGCCACAGCACGAGATGGCTCAGTCCGGCACCATACCGGGAGGTGTCGTTCACCCCTATCGCGTAGTAGCAGTAACGGGCGGAACTGGGGAAGTATGCTCCCGCCGTGTAATCGTCGCCGTCCTTCGCGAAGACCATGAACCCATTCCCCGTGCGGACACAGTCATGGAGGGCTTCCCAGCCCTCGGGCGTCCGCATATCGCGGCCATGCATACCGACATGCAGCCTGCGGAGCGCATCCCGGTGCCGGATTGTCACATTCTCGCTGGTCACCAGCTGGGCGCAGAAGCCGGGGCGGGTTCGGCGAAGCAGGTTACGCAGGCTTGGCCGGAAGTCGGCCTGGATCGTTTCCAGAGGCAGCCGCAGGTCGATGACCTGGGTGAAGAACAAGTGCGCGCTGCCGCCGTCGCGCAAGACGAGCTCGGCCAGGCTTGACAGTTGCCCGCCGTGCAGCGGATCCCTTAGCTGGTATGTCGTCGCGCCCAGATCACGCCGAAGCTCCTCGAGGCGGCGGTAGATGAGTTTGGCCGCTGTCTTCCGTCGGGGCCCGCTCGCGTGCCGGTCCTCGACCAGTTGCAGCGGCCGTCCGTAGGCGGACAGACGAGTCTCACCCTCCAGCCGCTCTACGCTGAGGGCTAGGCCGAGCACGGGCCCCGCGTCGTCGGTGGCCAGCAGCGTGTGTGGCGTGAGGCCTCTCTTCTGCGGAGGGGTGATGGGCGGACGCAGGTGCTCAGGCAGGTAGTAAGCCGATTGCTGGTGGGTGGCCGCCACATTGAGCTCGGCGGGCAGGTAGGACGGATGTTGGTAGGCGTCGCGCTCCCACAGCGTCCGCCAGTCCCCGCTGTCCGCGATGTCCCCGAGGAACTCCAGCACCTTCATCAGTCGTTCACCTCTCCTGAAGTGCTCTCCTGGGTCATCCATACGGTGATCGCGGCGGCCGCACTGGCCGCGCGCTGCTCCGCCTGGTCCGCCGTTTCCTCGACTGCGATCACGGAGCCGACCCTGTCCCACGACGAGGCCACCTGGGCTACCGTGTCACCCGGCTTGAGCCGCAGGTCGACTCGGTGCACACCGCAGGCCGCCCTGGCCTCTTCCGTCCCTGTGATGCGCTCGATGGTCCCCGCGCCGGGTATCAAGAACCGGATCGCTGCGCCACGTGGCGCCTGTGCAGGCATCTCGACCTCGGCCCCAGCCAGCAGGCGGACCCACTGGTGGTTGAGGTTTACGCCGTAGGCGAGGTCTATCAGGTCCATAATCCGGTCCCCCGGTGGCCGGCCGGCGCACTCGACCAGGACAGGGTCCTCGCCGACGAGAATCCACTCGGCATGCAGAATCCCCGTGTCGAACTTCACGGCGCGGATCAGGCCCTTTACCGCCTGCCGCCAGCGGTCGGACTCCTCGGCCGGGCAGCCGGGGACCAGGTGGCCGGATTCGACCGGGTGACGCCCGGGCACCGTCCGCTTACGAGTGACGTTAAGAAACAGCGCCTCGCTGTCGCGCACCAGGCACTCGGTGCTGAACTCGGGTCCGTCCAGCCGCTCCTCCACCATGTACCGCCAGCTCATCGGCCGATTGGCCACTTGGGCGACTTCGTCGGCTTCGATGCATTCCCGCCAGGCCGCGGCCGGGTCGTGGCCGGGCTCGAGCAGGATCACCCCGAGGCTTGCCTGCCGTTGCGCGGGCTTGACGACGCACGCTCGCCCGCGCGCGAATCCGGCAACGTCGGCGGCCGAGTGGATCTCACGGAAACCGGGGGACCTCAGGCCGGCGGAGGCCGTGACCTCCCTAAGCATGAGCTTGTCCCGGAGCACCATGGCGGCCGGCAAGCCAGCGCCGGGCAACCCGAGCGATTGGGCGGTGTCCGCCGCCGGGACCACGGAGTACTCCGTGCCGGGTGCGACGGCCTGGATGGCTGTGAGGTCGCGGATTACATCACGGTATTGCTCATGCCGCTGGTACAAGCCGAACCGCACGTCGCCGAGGCACGGATGTGCAGCCGCCTTCGCCGCAAGCCGCCTTCCCGCCCAAAGCTCCGGTTCCTCCAGCAGAACCACGCTTCCTGCTGGGAGCGTCTCATCCAGACCGGCTAGGAGATTGTCGTTGTAGCCGATAATAAGTATGCACATTTCACACATCCAGCTGTATTTTTTTGGCCGGGACGGTGTTTCTGAGGTAAGCACAGGAAACCGCGGCGCCCACGATTGCGAGGGTGATCCAGTACTCCGCCCGGAGCCCATGCGTGACGGCGGGCAAGAAGACCGCGCTGCCGCAGAACGAGCCCAGGGACTCGCCGATGGCCACGGCTACCTGCCGCAGATTGAATGCTTCAACTACCGGCCGGTCCCCTGCGATCTCCGCGTAGGCGATGTTCACCGCGGGGGAGAAATAGGTCTCGGCCAAAGAGAACACCGCGACGCCGGCAAAGGCGCCAACTACCGCCGAACCGGCGATTCCGATGATCAGGCAGGCGGCTGAGAACGTCACGGTACCAATCAGGAGGTAACGCAGCGCCGGCATGGAGCGGTCGAGCCCCCGCCTGGTGTGCCGGGCCGTCGGTACCTGGAGCGCCACTACCGCGACCGCGTTCGCTGTGAAGAAGCTCGCGCGCAGCACGGCGGAGCTGGTTAGCTGCGAAACCTCCAGAACGAACGCGGAGAAGAACTGGCCGTACAGGAAGCTTCCGACGAGAGTCGCCAGGGACACTCGCCGCACGCCCTGGTCGGTTGCGATCGTAGCGAACAGGCCCGCCAGGAGCGGTTTACGGGAACTAGCGTCGCGCGGCCGCAAGCCGGCCCGGATAACGACCGCGACAAAGATCGCGGCAAGCCCGTACATCCCTGCGACAAGCCGGAGCAGGAACACGTAGCGGTGCTCGCCGGCCAGGAAGCTGGCGATCATCGGGCCGAAGGCGGCGGAGATGTTCGCGGCCACCTGTATGGCGGCGAAAACGGTGGCACGGCCTCTCGCCTCGGGCACCACCATGGTCACATAGGCTCGCGCGGCGAGGCCGTTCGCACTCACCCCGAACCCGGCGAGAACCAGGCAGCACAAGAGCCCGAGCTGCCCGGGAGCCACCGCAAGGAGCGCGAAACCCGCGCCGGCCACCAGCAGGCCACCCGCGATCGCGATCCGGATCGGGATGTTGTTCAAGATCCGGTTGCACAACAGCGACCCGCCGCGGACAGCGAAGTTGAAGGCCAGCAGCATGGCGCCCAGCCATGCCGCTCCCATGCCCGCTTGCAGGCGGGTAAGCAGCAAGGGCAGCACCGGCAGGATAGAGAAGAAGCCCAGGTGCGATAGCAGATAGTCGACAACGACGGGGGAGCACCCCGACCAGGCATGCCTGCTTTTCACCCGACCACCCCCCCGAAGCTGCTGGGCCAACATGAGTACGGAGGCACTTTTGGGCGCCGCTGATACATGCAAACCCAAACCGGCCGTCCGCATGTATCAGCCGTGGCCTCCGGCCCCTCTGTGTCGATGTCAGCACGACTGCATGTAGCCACTTACTTGGGGGGAAAGAGCATGGAATCAAGTGCGCTTAAGTTGGCTGCACCGCATTCATCTACGCAGGTCCAACACGCGACCCCGGTTAGCTCCTACACGGAATGGGATCCGCTGGAAGAAGTAATCGTCGGCGTCGTCGAAGGCGCGTGCTTCCCGCCATGGCACATCGCCCTGCAACCGGTACTGCCGCGCCATCAGCACGAGACGTTCCGCCGCCGCGCCGGCCAGCAGTTCGCGCCAGAGCTGATCGCCACCGCGCATAAGGAGCTAGAGGAATTCGCGCACATCCTGGAAGCCGAAGGAGTGAAGGTCCGGCGCCCCGAGCCGATCCCGCACCGTCGGCCGTACACCACGCTGGACTGGGCCAGCACGGGCATGTACGCGGCGATGCCACGCGACGTGCTGCTGGTCGTGGGCGAGGAAATTATCGAATGCCCGCTGGCCTGGCGCTCGCGCTATTTCGAGACTCTTGCCTATCGGCCGCTGCTCAAGGAGTACTTCCGCGGCGGTGCGCGATGGAGCTCCGGCCCCAAGCCGGAGCTAAAAGACGATCAGTACGACTCCAACTGGACTGAGCCGGGTGATGGCGAGCCGACGAGGCTGGTGGTCACCGAGTTCGAGCCCACGTTCGATGCCGCCGATTTCACGCGCTGCGGGCGTGACATCATCGCGCAGCGGAGCAACGTAACCAACGAGTTCGGCATCGAGTGGCTACGCCGCCATCTGGGCAGCGAATACCGCATCCACGTGCTCGACTTCAACGACGCACACCCGATGCACATCGACGCGACACTGGTGCCGATGGCGCCAGGCAAGCTGCTTGTCCACCCCGACCGCGTCCGGCGGGTGCCCAAGATATTCAGAGGCTGGGACGTCATGCGTGCCCCCGCGCCGGTGATTCCTGATTCGCATCCGCTGTATATGACGAGCAAGTGGATCAACATGAACATTCTCATGCTTGACGAGCAGCGCGTGGTCGTCGAGTCCGAGGACGAGCCGATGATCACCGCGATGAAGAAGTGGGGCTTCACCCCGATCCCATGCAAGTTCCGCCATTTCAACAGCTTCGGCGGCTCGTTCCATTGCGCCACGCTGGATGTGCGCCGACGGGGCACGCTGGAGTCCTACCTCGCCTAAGGAGGCAGCATGCGGATCTGGAGGAATACACGGTGGGACGCGCTGCTGCTGGCGTTCGGCGTGGCGCAATTCGGCGCTACGCTCTGGCTGGCCACCAGATGGGGGAACGCTCCGGTGCCAGAACGGATCGGCGGCTTCGCGCTGCTGGTCGTCATGATGGCCTACAACATCATCGTGGTGTCCCACCTGTTCACGCACGTGGCGTGGTTCGTGTCGCCCCGGCTCAACGGGCTGGCGTCAATGCTCAACTCGGTCAACATCGGCCAGTCGGTACAGGTCTACGAGTTCACGCACGTTCGGAACCACCATCGCTACAACAACGATGCCAAGGGCGAGGACGGGACCACCAGGGACACCTCATCGACCTACCGTGACGGCAGGGATGGTGACCATGCTCCGCTGTTGCCGTATGCCTTCGGCGGGGCGCTGGCGTCGCTGGCGGACCGGGGTCACGAGCTGCTTGCCGCAACGCGGCTGTGGCGCGTGGGCGCCAACGAGAGAAGTCTCCTGGCACAGGCGGCACGGGGGCCCGCCCGGCGGGCGCGCGAGCTGCGCCAGGTGCAACTGGATCGCATGGCGCACTGCCTCGCCCTGGCGGTGTTCGCCTTGATCTCATGGTCCTGGGCGCTTGAGTGTTACCTGCCGGCGTTCTACCTCGCCCTCACGCTGGTCAACGTGCAGAACTACTACCGTCACTACGGCGCCAGGCCCGGTGACCGCGCGGCTGATTCGGTGAGCTACTACGGCCGGTTGTACAACCTCATCACCTTCAACGATGGTTACCACCAGGAACATCACCTCAGTCCCGCAATGCATTGGTCGCAGATGCCCGCAGTGCGCGAGAGGCACCGTGCGGCGCTGGACCGCTCGGGCCGCGTCATTAGCCCGGTGCCCGCCATGGTCGGCTTCCTGTATCACCGCCGACCGCTGCTGCACCGCGATGCGCTAGTCGCCCCGCCGGGGCCTGAATAGCCGGCGCATACGGTCCGTCGTCCGACATCTTCCCCATGGGAGCAGCTCATGACCATTCACTCGACCGCACGGCAGATCACCGGCAATGCCCTAAGCCGGGAGGGTTTCCGGGTGCATGAGACATCGCGCCGCGTCGACGTAACGAAGGTCTTCAGCGTCCTGCGTGGTGAACTGGCGGCCTACCTGGTGCATGGCTTCGTGGCCGAGCAGGATTGCCGCCGTATCGTGGCGAATTTCTGGGCATCGGGGAACCGCGTGCCCCGCCACGGGGAAGGCGAAGACGGCGTTGAAGGCTACCTGGTCGGTGCCTCGCATATCGAGAAAACCACCGACGAGTACCTGCGCGAGGCTGGCGAGCGCGCGGCGGCCGTACAGAGCCTCTACGAGGGCGCCGTTAACCCCGTGGCTGCCTTTCGTGCACAACTGGTCGGCCAGGGCGGGGTGGCACGGCTGCGCGCCGCGGTGCATGACGGCCGCGATGCAGGCGATTCCAAGGCGGTGTGCTGGAACAATGCCGGCACCTACCTGCTGCTGCCGCACGACGACCTGGCCCAGCTCAGCGACCCCCGGCAGGCGGGCTTCGAGATACAAGGAGCACGTAGGGTCATGGCAGTGAATATCTATCCGGAGGTACCGGAGCGGACGGGACAGATCCAGCTATGGAACGTGGAGCCCGATGACGGCTCGCGCGCCGAATTGGGCCGCACCTACAGCGGCTTCCCCTATCCGCCGGAATTGCTTGCGGAGCATCCAAGCATCGTGATTCCGGTTCAGACCGGTGATCTCTGCATTATAAACGGCAACCTGGCTCACGCCGTCCTCCGCGGCGATCCGGCGGCATCCGCGCGCAATCGGCTATTGCTCACATGTTTCATGGCCCTGACCGGCGAGCGTGAGCTCATCTGGTGGACCTGAGATTGTCTTTCGCACGGTAGTGAAGCCGCCATCGCGCCACGTGGATCAGGCCGCCGAGCCGGTCGCGGCGCAGGACACACATACCGGTCACGTCGGCGGGTGGATGTGTCGCGGCGCGGGCGGGATCCGCAGCCGCCTCAGCACCCGCCGCACCGTGGAGGCCCCGACTGGGGTTGACACGGCCAACACGGGCGGCGCATGGCACGGACCGGGCGCCGAACTGCGGATCATGCGCTGCTGCGAGAACATGTCCGCCGGCGGCCAGGAACGTTCAGGTCAGAACCCCAAGGCCGCTGAGGCACAGCGGACCGGCGCCGAGGATGCCAGCAGGTTCCCGCTTTTCACCGTCCCGATGCTCGCCACCGCCACCCGCCAGCTCGCCTTAGAGGTCGCGGCACTGCCGTGCCAGGTCACCCGGCCCGGGTCCCTCACCATGTTGGGCCGGACTTCCCTGCCCCAGAATTGATCTAAACCAATATGACGATTGGTCTAGACCAATATGCCACAGGTATCAGCACCAACTCAGCACGCGGCCCGGAAACGACGGGAACCAACCGGCATTAATCGGGTAAACAGGACACGGGAACAGCGCATTCGACTCACGAGCGGGACGACCCGTCTTAGATCATTGTGCCGTGGTAAAACCGCAGGTCAAAGCTACCTGACGTCCAGGCCGGTGACGGCACGGCCGATGATCATCCGCTGGATTTCCGACGTGCCCTCGAAGATCGTGAAGATCGTGGACTACAGGGCAGTTTCCGCAGGTCAGCGACCTTCCGTGGGCCGTGGTATCAGCACGGATTCAGCACCGGCTGTTGGAGGGTAGCGGCGGTTCCCCACCGCCCCATGCACGCTTCCGAGCGCGGTCCGGAGGGCCCTGATGACCGGGCATTATTACCGGGTAGGCAGAACCGACAGCCGGGGACACACCTATCCGAGAGGAACCACAACATGGTCACTGTCGAGGCCCGGCTCGTCCGGTACCGCGCCCAGCCGCTCAGCGCCCGCAGCTCACCGCACAAGGACCCCACAGGGGCCGGACGGTGACGGCCGTGACTTACACCCTCGCCGATCACCTGCTGGACCGGCTCGCGGAGCTCGACGTCGACCGCGTCTTCGGCGTCCCGGGCGACTACAGCCTCGCGCTCCTCGACCACGTCATCCACCACGACACCGTGTGCTGGACCGGGACGACGAACGAGCTCAACGCCGGGTACGCGGCCGACGGCTACGGCCGGCTCCGCGGGATCGCGGCGCTGTTCACCACCTACGGCGTCGGCGAGCTCAGTGCGATCAACGCGATCGCCGGCAGCTACGCCGAGCACGTCCCGGTCGTCCACGTCGTAGGCGCTCCGGCGACCACCGCGCAGGCAGCGCACCGCCCGGTGCATCACACTCTCGGCGACGGCGTGTTCGGCCATTTCATGGCGATGCACGCCGAGATCACCTGCGCCCGGGCCGCGCTAACCCCGGACAATGCCGTGGCCGAGATCGACCGGGTCCTCACCGCGGTGCGCGACCTGCACCTGCCCGGGTACCTGCTGATCCCGGCCGATGTCGGCGAGATTCCTGCCGAGAAGGCCATCGCGCCGCTGGCCGCCCGGACTGACGGCACCGATCCCGCGAGCCTCGCCGCATTCATCGACGCCGCATCCAGGCTGCTGACCATGGCCGCCTCGACTTCGGAGGTGTGCGTCCTCGCCGGGCTGCTCGTGCACAGGCTTGGCGCCGCGGACCAGTTGGCGAGGCTGCTCGCGAGCGGCTCGTTGACGCACGCGACGACGCTGTGGGCGAAGAGCCTGGTAGACGAGAGCTCACCGTCCTTCGCCGGCACGTATGCGGGGGCGGCGAGCAGCGAGGCCGCCCGGGCGGCCGTGGAGGACGCCGCCGTGCTGATCATCGCGGGCGTGCAGTTCACGGACCTCAACAGCGGGATGTTCACCCAGCGGATCACGCGCGAGCGGACGATCGAGCTCGGGGCACGGTCGGCGAGCGCCGGCGCGGCCATGTTCGCGCCGCTGGAGCTGCCGACGGCCCTGGGCGCCCTCGGGCCCCTGGTGGCCGGTCTCGCCGGGGGCACCGCCACGCGCGCCGCGGCCGCACTGTCGCGTCCCGTGCCCGCGTCGGACGTGGAGGCGCTGACCCAGGCAAATCTCTGGGAGGAGATGGCAGCGTTCGTCCGACCCGGCGACATCGTTCTCGCCGACCAGGGCACGTCGTTCTACGGCATGGCCACGCACCGGCTCCCGGCCGGCGTCACGTTCGTCGGTCAGCCCCTGTGGGCGTCGATCGGCTACACGCTGCCCGCGATGCTCGGCGCCTGCACCGCCCGGCCCGGCAGCCGTGGTGTCCTGCTCATCGGGGACGGCGCCGCACAGATGACGGTGCAGGAGCTGGCCACCCTGATCCGGGCTCAGGTTCCCGCCGTCGTGGTCGTCGTCGACAACGACGGCTACACCATCGAGCGCGCCATCCACGGACCCGACGAGGCCTACAACGACATCTCGACCTGGGACTGGACGCAGGTCCCGGCCTTGTTCGGCGGCGGCCGGGACGCGGCGGCCTTCCGGGTGCTGACCGTCGGCGAGCTGCGGGCTGCCCTCGACGACGCGACGGCCCACCCGGGCCGGTTCTGCCTCGTCCAGGCCGTCGTCCCCCGCGGCGACGTACCCGGCCTGCTGTCCGCCCTCACCGCCCTCGGCCGCGCCGCCCGGAGCACGTCATGACCGCTGCCCCGCCGCCCCCTACGTCGACCTCCTGACGGAGCGCCTCGCCGCCAAGAGGGCTGAGACCTGTGGGGTTCCGGAACTCGGCGTGGCACATCGCCGCTCCACACGAGCCCTGCACTCGCGGTAAGCGGCTTGATTGAGGCGGACGCGGACCATTCTGTAGCCGTTCACGGCCCGGTCTTCCCAGCCACTGCGCTCTGCTGTCAGGTGCCCTGGCCCCGTCAGGACGGCGGTGGGCCGGCTGGCTGCCTCCCCCACACGAGGATGCACATAGCCGCCCTACCGTCAGAATTGGTCTAGACCTATTGGGCGCAGGTATCAGCACGGATTCAGCACGCGGTCCGGAAACGACGGGAAATAATCGGCACGTTTCGGACAATACGGACACAGAAACGGGCTATCCGACCCCCGAGTCGGCCGACCCGCCTTCGGTGCACCGAATCCGTAAACCCGTAGGTCAAGCTACCGGACCGGCAGCCCCGTGACGGCCCTTCCGATGATCATGCGCTGGATTTCGCTGGTGCCCTCAAAAATGGTGAAGTTAGGTGAAGTTATTAGACGTGGTTCCGGGGAACCTGGCCACATGTTCGAAATGATGTGTTTCACCTGGCGGCGATCCAACGGTTGTTGATGGCCATCTTCCGCTGTTTTCCCGGGCCTAACGGAACAGACACGGAACAAACGACGCTTGAGCGCTGCGTGGCCACAGATCTCCATGGTGTCGTCAGCAGGCCGTAGCGCATACTTGATCACACCGCCGCCCATCGCTCCAGTACGGCCAACGCCCGGACCCGATCGCCGCCGGACCCGGGCTGATCCGAGGGCGATGTCATCCAGAGACGGGTCTCGATCACTGAGGCTAGCCTCGGGCGTATGCAAACCTTCGTGTCAGATGGGCACAGCATCACTGAAGCTCCATGTGCAAGCCTTTGCCCGAGCGTGTTTGACGGTGTGGGGTCGTGAATGCTGCTGACTGGATCGCATTGGCTAGCGCAGTAATTGCTGCCGCAGCTGCATTTATAGCTGTCTCGCAGGCCCGTAGCGCTGACCGGAAAATCCCTACCCTAGCCGGACGCGCGGCAGCGGACCCTGGCAAGCGATCGCCGGCAGGGGTCGCAGGTGGTGCGGCGGGGTCAGGCGGCCTGGGTCAGGGTGACGGTGTAGCCGAGTGCTTCGAGCTGGCGGATGTGACCGCGGGCCTTGCGGCCGGTGTCGGTACGGCTGGCGTAGTAGCCGGAGCCAAGGTCGCGGAAACGGGCGGCGGGATCGTTGAGGAGGTGCCAGATGATCACCAGGATGCTGCGGGCGACGGCGACCAGGGCCTTGAGCTTGCCGGCGCGCTTGACCAGCCGCCGGTAGCGCTCGCCGAGGAAAGTATCGGTCTTGGCGGCCGCGGCGGCGGCCTCACCGAGGATGCCCTTGAGATAGGGGTTGCCCTTGCCGGTCTTCCCGGAGCGGTTCGTGGCCCCGGACTGGATGGTGCGGGGGGATAGTTTCGCCCAGGACACCAGGTGGCCGGCGGTGGGGAACCTGCCCATGTCCAGGCCGATCTCGGCGAGGATCACCTGTGCGCCGCCGGGCCCGATCCCGGGGACCTCATCGAGGCGCTGCAGCGCCGGGACCACGGCCGCGTCCGGCCCGGTGCCGGCGGACGGGCCAGCGCTGCCATCGGCGTCCACGCCGCGGGCGGCGGGCATCGCGCCGATCAGCTCCCCGATGCGGTCAGTGAGCCTGGCGATCTGGGCG
>Ga0302178_10001597_pt1 | contig 18864 bp, 17 predicted proteins | sample I_Palsa_E1_3_FD_198790 | JGI IMG/M metagenome (GOLD analysis project Ga0302178, IMG submission 198790) | Peat permafrost microbial communities from Stordalen Mire near Abisko, Sweden - I_Palsa_E1_3 | ecosystem: Environmental > Terrestrial > Soil > Palsa > Peat permafrost | place: Sweden... | reverse complement strand
GCGCCGTAGGGAGGCGCCGTCACCAGGAAGTGCCAGACGCGAAAGTGCAGCAGTGCCGAGAGCGGGTGGCGCGCCTCGGTCGCGTAATCGTTGAGCGTGAGCTGCCAGTCCCGACACCAGAGCAGCACGAGCGATCCCCCCACCCCGGCCAGGGCGAGCAGCACGAGCTGCCACGGCCTCGTGACGCGTGCGGCGCGCTTCGCCTTCATCGCCACGCCTGCGATGGTTGGATCCGTGCCGGTGCCGTCCACCGCCGTGATGCGCGGGACAGCGTCCGCGGTGCATAGATCGCCAGCCCGAGCGCGATCAGCGCCGGCAGCGCGAGGGCGAGGAAGATCGCCGACCGCGCGTCGGCGCTCGTGTTGGCCGGCAGCGCCTCGAACACGGCCCAGGTGGCGAACGTGGCGATCAGCCCAAGCAATGGTGGCCGCCGGCGCTCCAGCGACTCCCAGCTGACGAGCGCGATGATGAAGGGCAGCAGGTAATAGACGTCGTCCCACGGATCCAGCACGCAGCGCACGAGCAGCAGCGCGACCAGCAGCAGCAATGCGTCGCCACTACCCTCGCGCCGCCGTCCCTGACGCGCGGCGAGCAGCGTCAGCGGCACGCCGAGCAGGACGATCAGCGGGTGCGTGAGGCCGGAGAGCCATGCCGGGGCCTCCCGGTAGCCGTGCAGGATCACCCCGTTCGAGTTGCGCACGACATGCCCTGTGGCGCCGAGGAACCACCAGATCTGCCACGGCTGGAAGATGCTCCCGGTGCCCGAGAGCGCGACGGGGCTCGGCGTTGTGTGCGCGGTCCACTGCGCGATCATCAACGGCGCATAAAAGACCGTCGCGGTGGCGGCGGCGATCGCCAGCGCGCGCCAGCGGTGTGCGGGCAACGCCAGCAGGACCGGGCCGATCGCGATCAGCGCCCACTCCTTGTTGACGATCGCCAGGCCCAGCAGCAGGCCCGCCCAGACAACCCGCTTGCCACGCGCGGCAAGCAGCGCGGCGACGCAGAGGACGGCGCCGAGCAGCTCCTCCGGATGGCCGATCTGGCAGGCGTAGATCGTGACCGGGTTGGCGGCGCAGAGGCCGAGCGCCGTCCAGCGTGCGAGACGTGTGGCGCCGAGCTTGCGTAGCCGGCCGAACAGCCAGAGGCCGAGCAGCCCACCGGCGATCAGGCACACGAGCCCGACGAGCTCGTAGACCGCCTGCTCGCCGCCGCCCCAGAGCCCGGGCAGCAGTGCGAACGGGGCACGCAGCTCGAGCGAGCCGCCGTAGGCCGGGGCCAGCTCGAAGAAGCGCCAGACGTGCCCGGCGGTGAGCGCGTCGTATGACGGCGTCGCCTCGAAGTCGTAGTCGGTCCAGGCAAAGCCGTACAGGCCGAGGTAGACCATCGACCAAACGCCGACGCCCGCGCAGGCGACGGCGAGCCAGTTTTCGCGCAGGCGACGCATCACGTCCCAGTTACTATCGGCCAACGGAGCAGCCTTCATGACCGATTTCGCCTTGCTGGCAGGCATTCCTGCGCCCTTCACGGAGCCTGCCAGGACGGCCGTCCCGTTCGCCGAGTGGATCTGCGTGCTGACGCTCGTCCAGGCGGCGGTCGTCGCGCTCCCGGCCGCCCGCGAGCTGCCCCATCTGAGTCGCCTGCGCTCCGGCTGGTGGGCGCTGATCCCGGCCGGTTCGGTGATCGCGTTCGTCTTCGGCGTGCGCGCGCTCAGTGGTGCCGCCGACGGCCTCACCTACCTCGCGCTGGTTGCGGTCCCGCCGCTCGCAGCTCTTGCGCTGGCCTGGCTGATGCGCGGGGCACGCCCGCCCTACGCGGTGGCCGCCGGCGCGCTGTTCGCGCTCGCCTGGGCCGATCGGAGCGGTTTGGCTGGCGAGGCCGCGGGGCTTGCGCTCGATGCCGGCTCGTGCGTCACGCTCGGCGTGCTGCTGGTTGCCGTGACACCGCGCAGGCTCGTCAAGCTGGCGATCGTCGCGATGGCCGCCGCCGACGCCTGGCTCGTGATCACGAACCTGCTGACCGCGCCGAACAACTCGCTCAACGCGATCGCGCCGATCGCGCACCTGCCGGCGCTGCAGCGGGTCCAGCTCGACGCCGCCCAGATGGGCTACGGCGACCTGTTCGTCGCCGGGCTGCTGGGCGCGCTACTGGCCCGGGACCGCGCGCTGCAGCGGCGCGGGGCGGCGCTCGCGGCGGTCCTGGCGCTCAGCTCCAACCTGCTGTTCTTCTGGGTCTTCGAGCTGCCGGCGACGGTCCCGATCGCGTTGACGCTGCTGATCCTCGAGGCGCGCGCCTGGTGGCTGCGCCGCAGCGACGTTCCGCCGTCGGGACGCGTCTCCGCGCCGCTCGTCAGCCCTGCAGCGAGCGAGCGGACGCGGTGATCGCTGGCTGGCAACGCCGGTGGCAGCGTCGGGGCCACACTAGACTGGGCTCATATGGCTATCAGTACAAATCAATTCAAGAACGGCAACCACATCGAGGTCGATGGGGTCATCTTCAAGATCCTCGAGTTCCAGCACGTCAAGCCCGGGAAGGGCGGGGCGTTCGTGAGGACGAAGCTGCGGCGCGTGTCGGATGGGAATGTGATCGACCGCACGTTCAGGGCCGGTGAGCGCTTTCGTGCCGTGCGGACCGAGACGCGGAAGATGCAGTTCCTCTACGCCGACGGCACCGATGCTCACTTCATGGACACGTCCTCCTACGAGCAGCTCGACGTTTCGGAGGCCGCGTTCGCCGAGGCGCTGCGCTTCACGCGCGCGAGCGACGAGGTCGACCTGCTGTTCATCGACGGCGCGCCGGGCGACATCCAGCTGCCGAGCGCCGTCGACCTCGAGGTGACCGAGACCGAGCCGGGACTGCGCGGCGACACCGCGTCGGGTGGCGGCACCAAGCCCGCGACGCTCGAGACGGGCGCGCAGGTCCACGTGCCGCTGTTCGTCAACATCGGCGACAAGATCCGCGTCGACACTCGCACCGGCGAGTACGTGTCGCGGGCCTAGGCGATGCGAGGCACCAGATGAAGCGCAGTGACCAGCGGCGCGCCGCGGTCTTTGCGCTCTACCAGCACGACCTCACCGAGCGGCCGCTGTCGGAGACGCTGGCGCCGGGAGCGGCGGCGCTGACGCGCTCGCTCGCGCACGCGGCGGCCGACCTCGCGCCCGAGCTGGATGCGGTGATCGAGCGTCACGCCCACGGCTGGAGCGTCGAGCGGATCGCGCCGCTGGAGCGCAGCATCATGCGGGTCGCGCTGGTCGAGATGCTGCACGGCGACGCGGTCGAGGCGGATACGCCGATCCCGCCGGAGGGGGCGATCGACGAAGCCGTCGAATCGGCGAAGGAGTTCTGCGGGGCGCAGGCGCCGGGCTTCGTGAACGGTATCCTCGACGCGGTTCTGCGTGAAGTGCGCGCCGGCGCACATCAGTGACGCCACCAAAAGCAAACGTTTGCGAGACAATGGTGCGATGAGTGGTGCGGGCGAGAATCTCGACGAGTTGATTGACCGGCTCGAGCGCGCTGCGGCGCAGCTGCGTTCGGGCGAGCTGAGTCAGGACGCCGCCGCGACGCTCGTGGAGGACTGCGCAGCACTTGCCGGGGAGGCGAGCGCCGAGCTCGAGCACCGCGCCCGCGCCGGCGCGGAGGAGCACGCGCCGGCACAGGACACCCTGTTGTAGTGGCGCTGGCCACGTACCCCGACCACCTCCGCGCGGAGGTCGACAGCTACCTCGACACGCTCGTCTTCACCGACGAGGAGGATCTCGGCGGCCTGCAGGATGCGATGCGCTACTCGCTGCTGGCACCGGGCAAGCGGATCCGGCCCGTGCTCTGCCTCGCGACGACGGCGGCGCTCGGGCTCGAGCCGACGAGCGTGCTGGCGCTGGCCGCGGCGATCGAGCTGATCCACACCTACTCGCTGATCCACGACGACCTGCCGGCGATGGACGACGACGATCTGCGTCGCGGGCGGCCGACCTGCCATGTCGCCTACGGCGAGAACGTCGCGATCCTCGCCGGCGACGCGCTTTATGCCGAGGCGTTCCGCCACCTGATCGAGCATCAGGCGGGCGAGCCGGCCGGGGTGCTGCGCGCGGCCGGGCGCCTGGCGGCGGCGACCGGGGTCGACGGGATGGTCGGCGGGCAGTACCTCGACGTCGCCACCGCGGCACCGGCCGGGGCGGCCGGGCTGCGCCGGTTGCATGCGCTGAAGACCGGACGGCTGATCGCCGCCGCGATCGAATGCCCACTGCTACTCGCCGGAGCTGGCGAAGGTGAGACAATGCTCTTCGGTCAATTCGCCGCCGAGCTCGGAGTCTTGTTTCAGATCGTGGATGACATTCTCGATGTAACCGGTACCGACGCTGCGCTCGGCAAGACGAGCGGCAGCGACGAGCGCCACGGCAAGCGGACCTACGTGTCCGAGCACGGACTCGCGCAGGCGCGCGAGCTGGCGTCGCGCTCACACGCCTCGGCCCGCGCGGCGCTGGCGGCGGCGGCGCCCGGCGGCGCCGGCGAGCTCGAGCAGATCACCGACTTCGTCTATACCCGCACGTCGTGAGCGAGCGGGCGCAACCACGGCTGCTCGACGCCGTCGAAGGACCCGCGGATCTGCACGAGCTGAGCGAGGCACAGCTGGTCCAGGTCGCGCAGGAGGTCCGCGAGCACATCATCGACACTGTCGGCGAGATCGGCGGGCACTTCGGGGCGAACCTCGGGACCTGTGAGCTGGCGGTCGCGCTGCACTCGGTGCTCGAGTCACCGCGCGACAAGGTCATCTGGGACGTCGGCCATCAGGCCTACCCGCACAAGGTGCTGACCGGCCGGCGCGACCAGCTGCCGACGATCCGCCAGTACGGCGGGCTGGCGCCGTTCTGCTCGATCGCCGAATCCGAGCACGACATCATCGGTGCCGGACACGCCTCGACCTCGATCGGCTACGCGGTCGGGATGAAGGAGGCGATGCGCCACGGGATCGGCCAGGACGGACGCGTCGTCGCGGTGATCGGCGACGGAGCGATGACCGGGGGAGTCGCCTTCGAGGCGATCCACCAGGCCGGCGGTCTGGGGACGCCGATCGTCGTCGTGCTCAACGACAACGGGATGTCGATCGCGCCGAACGTCGGTGCGCTGTCGCGCTACTTCAACCGCGTCCGCCTCAACCCGCGGCTCTGGCACGCCCGCGAGGGCGTCGAGGGCGGGCTGACCAAGCTGCCGGTCGGGATCGGCTCGAAGTTCGAGCGGCTCGGGCCGCAGCTGAAGGAGTCGATCAAGGCCTTCTGGGCGCCGGGGCTGTTCTGGGAGGAGCTCGACTGGGCCTACACCGGTGTGATCGACGGCCACGACATCCACGCGCTGCGGATCGCGCTGCGCGAGGCCCTGGCGGCGCAGCGACCGGTCGTCGTGCACATCGCGACGGTCAAGGGCAAGGGCTTCGCACCGGCCGAGGAGGGCGGGCTCGAGGGGATGGAGCGCTGGCACGCCGCCAAGCCGCTGTCGATCCTCGATGGCGAGGTGGCGCCGGTCGTCAAGCGCAGCGGCGCGCCGCGGCCGCCGCAGTACACGACGGTGTTCGGCGAGGCGCTGGTCGAGGAGTGCCGACGCGATCAGCGCGTGATCGGCATCACCGCGGCGATGAACTCCGGCACCGGGCTCAACATCCTCCAGCAGGCGATGCCCGAGCGCTACTTCGACGTCGGTATCGCCGAGCAGCAGGCGATCCTGTTCGCTGCCGGTCTGGCGCTGGAGGGGGCGCGGCCGGTCGCGGCGATCTACTCGACCTTCCTCCAGCGGGCCTACGACCAGATCGTCCATGACGTCTGCCTGCAGAAGCTGCCGGTCGTCTTCGCGATGGATCGCGCCGGGCTCGTCGGCGACGACGGGCCGACGCATCACGGCGCGTTCGACATCGCCTACATGCGCTGCCTGCCGAACATCGTGCTGATGGCCCCGCGCGACGAGGCGATGCTCGTGCACATGCTGCACACCGCGATCGCCCACGATGGCGGGCCGGTTGCGCTGCGCTACCCGCGCGGTGAGGGCGAGGGCGTGGCGCTGCCGAGCAAGCCGGCGCTGATCCCGATCGGAACCGGTGAGATCCTGCGCTCGGCGGCGGGCAGCGAGCCGACCGGCCGCGTCGCGCTGCTCGGCTACGGCGCCGGCGTCGGCAAGGCGCTGGCGGCGGCCGACCTGCTCGCGCTCGAGGGGATCGATGTGACAGTCGCAGATGCCCGCTTTGCCAAGCCGATCGACGCCGGACTGGTCGCGCAGCTGGCGGCCGAGCACGAGCTGCTCGTCACCGTCGAGGAGGGCGTCCTCGCGGGCGGTTTTGGCAGCGCCGTCTGGGAGACGCTCAACGAGGCCGGCGGGTCGGCGACGCGCATCATCCGCGTCGGCCTGCCCGATCGCTTCATCACCCACGGCGCGCCGGCATTGCTGCACGAGGAGGTCGGCTTCACCGCCGAGCGGATCGCCGAGCGCGTCACGGCTGCGTGCCGCCAGGGCGTCAGGGACGTCGCGCTGTAGGGCTGCGACCGTGGGTCTCTCGGAGTCCTTCCAACTGTCGCTACTGAAGCTCCATCAGGCCGTCTACGAGCGGACGGACGGGCGCCTCGGCCACCGGCTGCTCGGCGTGCCGACGCTGCTGCTGCGCAGCACCGGCGCGCGCAGCGGGCAGACCCGCGTGAACGCGTTGGTCTACGTGAAGGACGGTGAGGATTTCGTCGTCGTCGCGTCGAAGGGCGGCGCCCCGAGCCCGCCCGGCTGGCTGTTCAACGTCCGCGCGCAGCCCGCGGTCGAGCTGCAGTTGGGACGGCGGCGGATCGGCGGCGTCGCGCGCGTGCTGGAGCGCGGCGAGGAGGGCTATGACCGCCTTTGGCGGCTCGTCAACGAGAACAACAACGGCCGCTATGACGCCTACCAGGCGAAGACGCAGCGGCCGATCGCGCTCGTGACCGTCACGCCGACCACGCCGGCCGGCTAGGCGGTACCGGCTTGCCCCAGAAGGTGAGGCTCGACGCGCTGCTGGCGCAGCGCGGCCTGTTCGAGTCGCGCTCGCGCGCTGCGGCGGCGGTGCTGGCGGGCGATGTCCGCCTCGGGACGAGCGTGGCGCAGAAGCCGGGCCAGCTCGTCGCCGGCGATGTCGACGTCGCCGTCGCGCAGCCGCCGCCGTTCGTCTCGCGCGGCGGGATCAAGCTCGCCAACGCGCTTGCGGCCAGCGGCGTCGCGGTCGTGGGGCTCCAGGCGCTCGACGTGGGCGCCTCGACCGGCGGCTTCACCGACTGCCTGCTGCAGGCCGGGGCGGCGCATGTCATCGCGCTCGACGTCGCCTACGGCGAGCTCAGCTGGCGTTTGCGCGGCGATCCGCGCGTCAGCGTCATCGAACGAACGAATGCACGGCGCCTCTCGCCGGCGCTGCTGCCCTACGCTCCAGAGCTGATCGTGGTGGACGTCTCCTTCATCTCGCTGCGAACGGTGCTGCCGGCGGTGCTGGCTTGCGCCGCCACACGCTTCGATGCACTGGCACTCGTCAAGCCGCAGTTCGAGGTTGGACGCGGCAACCTCGGCAAGGGCGGCGTGGTCCGCGACGCGGCGCTGCGCGTCGGCTCGCTGGTCGGCGTGGGGGAGGCGGCGCTCGCCGCGGGCGCCGCGGTGCTCGGCTACTGGTCCTCCGGGCTGCCGGGGCCGAAGGGCAACCGTGAGACGTTCATCCAGCTGGCGGAGGCGGCGCGCGGGGGTGTCGCGGCCGGCGAGCTCGAGCGGCTCGCGGCGGAGGCCGACGGCGAATGAACGAAAGCGGCGAGCGGCTCGTCACGGTGCGCAGCCACGCCCGGCCGGAGGAGACCGGCCCGGCGCTGCGCGAGCTCGCGCGGATTGCGGCCGCTCGCGGCGTGACGCTGCTGCTCGACGACGAGGAGGCGCGCAAGCACAAGCTCGACGGGAGTGAGCCGGGTATCCGCCTGGAGGAGCCGCTGCGTCGCGACGTCGACCTCTGCGTGGCGCTCGGTGGCGACGGCACGATCCTGCGCTGCCTGCGCGACTACGCCGGCAGCCCGGTGGCCGTGTTCGGCGTCAACTTCGGTGAGGTCGGCTTCCTTTCGACGGTCGAACCGGCGGGGATGCACGAAGGCTTCGAGCTGGCGCTGGCCGGCAACCTCGAGCTGCTGCACCTGCCGGCGATCGAGGTCAGGGCGCCGGGCGCAAGCTGGCCGGCGCTCAACGACGTCGCGCTGCACCGCAAGGTCGGCGGCCGCGTCGCCGAGCTTGCCTACGCGGTCGCGGGGGAGGAGGTCAGCAGCGTGCGCTGCGACGGCCTGGTGATCGCGACGCCCGCGGGCTCGACCGGCTACAACCTCGCCAACGGCGGTCCGGTCCTCGCCTGGGGCGTCAAGGGGATGGTCGTGTCGTTCATCGCGCCGCACTCGCTGAGCGCGCGGGCGCTGGTGATCTCGCCGAGCGACCTACTGACGGTCCACAACCGCTCGCGGGAACCACTCGATCTGACCGTCGACGGGCGGCCGGTGGCCGAGCTCGCGGTCGACGAGGCGATCCAGGCGCGGTTCGTCGACGGGGTCGCGACGCTCGCCCAGATGGTCGGCTCGAGCTTCTACCTGCGGTTGCGCCAGAAGTTCGGGCGACTGGCGCGCTAGAACGCGCTAGCTCGCGAGCGCGGTCTGCTCGTCGGCTGCGGCCGGCGGCAGGCGATCGAGGAACGCCTCGAGCGTGCTGGCGAAGAGGTCGTTGTCATCGCCCGCGACCATGTGCGCGGTGCCGGGAATCTCGACGGTCTCGGCGAGCGGCATCAGCGAGAGCATGTCGGCCATGCCGGCCTCGCTGACGACGTCGGACTGCGCGCCGCGCACGAGCAGCGTCGGGATCGCAGCGTTGGCCGCGGCGGCACGGCGGCGCTCCGGGTCGATCCGCCGCGCCGGCTCGTCGTCGATGTCGATCAGCGCCGGATCCCAGTGCCAGTACCAGCGCCCGTCGTGGTGGCGGCGAACGTTCTTGCGCACCCCGTCGAGGTTGCGAGGACGGCTGCGGACCGGGTTGTAGGCGACGATCGCGTCGGCGACCTCGTCGAGCGACGCAAAGCCGTTGCGGTGGGCGGTGAGGAAGTCGCGAATCCGCGCGATGCCCGTCTGCTCCATCTGCGCGACCACGTCGACCAGCACGAGCGCGCGCGCGACGCCGGGGTGCTCGGCGGCGGTGACCAGGGCGGTCATCCCGCCGAGTGATGCGCCGACCAGGACCGGCGCCTCGTCGAGGGTCCCAATCAGCTGCAGTAGGTCGGCGATGAAGCCATCGAGGTTGTAGATCCCGGTCGGATGCCACTCGCTTTCGCCGTGGCCGCGCGCGTCGTAGGCGATCGCGGTCCAGCCGCCGGCGGCGAGGCGCTCGCCGGTCCGCGCCCAGGAGTGGCGCGTCTGCCCGCCGCCGTGCTGGAGCACGACGATGCCGCGCGCGGGGCTCGCCGGCCAGCGGTCGGCGACCAGCCGCATCCCGGAAGCCCTGAACTCGAATCGCTCTGGAGTGCTCATTCAGCCGGCAGCTTACGGATCTGACGCGCTCGGCTCGTTCACGGCTTGCCGCGACGCCGAGCCGCCGTCATAGACTCGACGCTCCGCAGTTCTCGATCCCGGGGCTCCGTCCGCTCCGGCCAACTCCGGATCCAGGCGATGACCAAGACCCTGTTGGGCCTCGATGTCGATCGGTGACGTTGCGCTGCTGGTGGTCGCCGGGGTGGCCGCCGGGGTGCTCGGAACGGCCGGTGGGATCACATCGCTGATCTCCTACCCGGCGCTGCTGGCGGTCGGTGTCGCGCCACTGCCGGCGAGCTTCACGAACATCGTCGCGCTCGTCGTCTGCTGGCCGGGCTCGGCGCTCGCCTCGCGCCCCGAGCTCAAGGGGCGCTCGGCCTGGCTCCTGCGGTGGTCACTGATCACCGCCGCCGGCGGTGCGATCGGAGCCTGGCTGCTGCTATCGACCCCGGCCGGCGTGTTCGTCCGCGTCGTGCCGTTCCTCGTCGTCGCTGCGTCGCTCACGCTGCTCGCTCAGCCGCGCCTCTCCGCCGTCCACGGCGAGCGCCTCGAGCGACGCAGCGGGGCGATGCTGACCGGCGGACTGTTCGTCGTCTCGCTCTACAACGGCTACTTCGGCGCCGGCGCCGGGGTGATGACGCTCGCGCTGATGCTCTTGGCGGTCGACCAGCATCTGGCGCGCGCCAACGCGCTGAAGAACATGCTCGTCGGTGTCGCGACGCTGGCCTCGGCGGCGGCATTCGTGCTCTTCGCCCACATCGACTGGAGTGCGGCGGCGCCGCTCGCTGCCGGCATGTTCGCCGGCAGCACGCTCGGTCCCAGGCTCGCGCGCCGGCTCCCCGAGGACGTTCTTCGCCGGCTGGTCGTGCTGGTCGGTATCGCCCTCGCGGTCGTGCTGTGGTTCGACCCGCAGCTGTAGGCGCGCACCCTCACCGGCGTGCAGCCCGCCGTGCTCCGCCGGCAGGCTGGGCGGGAGGTGCATGTCGCATTGATGACCGGTCTTGTCGACGTGTTCCGTCCCCTTCTGCTGCTAGACCCTGTCGCCCATGTTGCAAGAGTTGACGGTCCAGAACCTCCTCCTGATCGAGGACGCGCGCCTCGAGCTCGCGCCCGGTCTGAACGTGATCACCGGCGAGACCGGCGCCGGCAAGACCGTGCTCGCGCACGCGCTCGACCTCCTGCTCGGCGGCCGTGCGAAGTCCGGGATCGTCAGGCCGGGCAGCTCGGAGGCCTATGTCGAAGGCGTCTTCGATCTGCCCAAGGGCTTCCGCAGCGAGCACCTGGCGTCGGACGCGCGCGAGCTCGTCCTGGCGCGCCGGGTTGCCAGCGATGGCCGCACGCGGGCCTATCTCGGCGGCCGTTCGATCCCGGTCGGCGAGCTGCGTGAGCTGGCGAGCGAGCTGCTTTCCTTCTACGGCCAGCACGAGCATCGCAAGCTGATGCTCGCCGCCGTGCAGCTCGAGATCCTCGACGGCTCGTGCGGCGCCGACCAGCTCGCCTGCCGCGCCGCCTGCGCGGCTGCCTGGGGCGCTGTGCGCAGCGCCCGCGGCGAGCTGGAGCGGCTCGGCGAGCTTGCCGGGGCGCGCGAGCGCGAGCTCGACCTGCTCGAGTTCGAGCTGCGCGAGATCGAGGAGCTCGATCCGCAGCCGTCCGAGCGTGAGGCGCTCGTGCTCGAACGCGACCGCCTGCGAAACCTCGAAGCGTTGAGGCTCGCCGCTGCGGGCGCCGAGCAGGCGCTCGGCGACGATGACGCCGGTGCGACCAGGGCGCTGGTCGCTGTAAGCACGAGCCTCGACGGCGCCGGCGGTGTCGATCCGGCGCTCGGCGAGCTGGCTGCTCGCGCGCGGACGCTCGTGCTCGAGAGCGAGGACCTGCTCAGCGAGCTGCGCCACTACGGTGAAGGACTCGAAGCCGAGCCTGGCCGCCTCGAGCAGATCGAGGAGCGGCTTGCCGGAATCGCGCGACTCGAGCGCAAGCATGGTGGCACGATCGAAGCGGTTCTCGAGCACGCCGAGCGCTGCCGTGCTCGCCGCGACGAACTGGTCGGTGCGGAGGTCGCACTCGAGACGGCGCAAGCGCGTCTGGAGGACGCGCTGCGCGAGCACGGTGCGTTGGTCGATGCGCTCAGCCGTGCGCGCGCAGCCGCAGCGCCGCTCCTCGCCGCAGCCGTGCAGGAGCGCCTCGCGGAGCTGGCGATGGCGCAGGCAAGCTTTGCCGTCGCGCTGGTCCCCTGCGAGCCGGGCCCGAGCGGCGCCGAGCAGGCACAGTTCGAGATCACGCCGAACCCGGGCGTGCCGGCGGGACCGCTGCGCGACATCGCCTCCGGCGGCGAGCTCTCGCGCGTCATGCTCGCGCTGCTCGGAGCGGCACACGGCGGTGGCAGCTCGACGCTGGTCTTCGATGAGATCGACGCCGGCATCGGCGGTCACACGGCGCGCGCGGTCGGTGAGCAGTTGCGCGCGCTCGCCGACGGGCGCCAGATTCTCGCGATCACCCATCTGCCGCAGGTCGCCGCGCTGGCGGCCCGCCATTTCACGATCGCCAAGGAGACCGGCGAGGACGCTACGCGCACCACCGTGACGCGCCTCGACGAGGGTGCGGTCGTCGAGGAGCTCGTCCGCATGCTCGGTGCCGACGAGGCTGACGAGGGCGCTCGACGCCACGTCGAGGAGCTGTTGCGACCGGGCGGTCTTCCTGGGCCGGCCGTGCTGCCAACGGCCGAGCGAGCACCCGCCGCGACGCAGGCTCACACAGCTGCCCGGCGACGTGCTGCTTAGCCCCGCTCGCGCTGGCCCGGGTTGATCGCAGCGCTGGGGGGCTGAGCGCGGTAAGTACTGTCCCACGTATGCGTGCGCCCGAGCCGAATACCGCCGAGGCGGTCGTTGCGCGCCTGCAGGCCGGCGCCGCGCAGGAGGCGCTCCCGATCGTGCGCGAGCTGACGCGGCGCACCCCGCTGCTCAGCTCCGGGACGCTCGAGCAGCGCTGCGGCGGAGAGATCCTGCTGAAGGCCGAGAACCTCCAGCGGACCGGCTCGTTCAAGCTCCGCGGCGCCCTGACCAAGCTCGCGAGCCTCGCGAGCGATGCACGCGAGGCATCGCCCGGTGTTGTCGCGGGCAGCGCCGGCAATCATGCCCAGTCGCTCGCCTATGCCGCGCACGCGCGCGGCGTCAGGTGCGAGGTCTTCATGCCGCGCGAGGCGCCCGTTGCCAAGGTTGCCGCCGTCGGCGCTTACGGCGGCACCGTCGTGCTGCGTGGCGACAGCGTCGAGGAGTGCGTCGGCGCTGCGATCGATCGCGCGGCCGAGACGGGCGCGGTGTTCGTCCACCCGTTCGACGACGAGGAGGTGATCATCGGACAGGCGACGCTCGGCGTCGAGCTGCTCGAGGACATCCCCAACCTCTCCACGGTGATCCTGCCGATCGGCGGCGGCGGTCTCGCCAGCGGCGTCGGCGGCGTGATCAAGCTGGCCCGCCCGCAGGTGCGGATCGTCGGCGTGCAGGTCGAGGCTGCGGCAGCCTTCCGTGCATCGCTCGAAGCCGGTGAGCCGATCGCGGTGACCGGTGCGAGCACGATCGCCGATGGCATCGCCGTGAAGCGCCCCGGGGAGATCACTCTGCCGCTGGTCGAGCGCTGGGTCGACGAGCTGTGCGTCGTGCGCGAGGACGACGTGGCCGAGGCGATGGTCATGCTGCTGGAGCGCGCCAAGCTCGTCGTCGAGGGCGCCGGCGCGGTCGGCGTCGCCGCACTGCTGACCGGGGCGGTCGTGCCCGACAGCGCCGGCGTGACGGCCGTCGTGCTCTCCGGGGGCAACGTCGATGCCGGCCTGCTGGCGCTGGTCGCGCGCCGCCACGAGACGGCCGTCGGACGGCGCCTGCGGATCTCGACGCTGGTCTCCGATCGTCCCGGCGGTCTCGCGACGCTGCTCGGGAGTCTCGCGGAGACCGGGGCGAACCTGCTCACCGTCGAGCACGTCCGCGACGCGGTTGAGCTCCACATCCGCCAGACCGCGATCGAGTTGACGCTCGAGACGCGTGGGGCAGACCACGCCGAGGCGATCCTCAGCGCCCTGCGCGCCGCCGGCTATGAGGTGGAGCGGCTCGGCGGTTCCTAGGCTCGGTCTGGCGCTGGGATCCAGCGCCGCAGCGCCTCGGCCAGCTCGCGGTGGCGCATCGGTTTGCTGACGTAGTCGTCCATGCCGGCGGCCTGACAGCGTTCGCGGTCGCCGGCCATCGCGTTCGCGGTCATCGCGATCACCGGGGTTCGCTGCGACCCCGCCTCGCGCCGGCGCAGCTCCTTCGTCGCGGCGTAACCGTCCAGGCGGGGCATCTGGCAGTCCATCAGAACCGCGTCGTAGCGCCCGGCGCCGAGTGCCGCCAGCGCCTGCTCGCCGTCGTGCACGACCTCTGCGCGGCAGCCGAGGCGCTCTAGCGCGCGCGCAGCGACGATCTGGTTGACCGGGCTGTCCTCGGCGACCAGCACCAGTGGCGGCGTGATCCAGGCTGGCAGGGCCTCGACGGGCGCGTCGTTTGGCGACTCGAGCGAGCCGGCATCCGACGCCGGGGCTGCGAGCTCGAGCTCGAAGCGGAATGTCGCGCCGTTGCCGTCCTCGCTCTCGGCGCTGACAGTGCCGCCCATCAGGTCGACGAGCTCGCGCACGATCGCCAGTCCGAGTCCGGTGCCGCCGTACAGGCGCGTGGTCGACACGTCGGCCTGCGTGAACGGGTCGAACATGTGCTCGAGCTGGGCGGGGTCAACCCCGATCCCGGTATCCGTCACGCCGATCGAGAGCCGCGTCGCCCCGCCGCCGCCTGCGCGGACGCCGGCGCTGACCGTGACCGATCCCGTGGCGGTGAACTTGACCGCATTGCTCGTCAGGTTGAGCAGCACCTGCTGCAGGCGGCGGCCATCGCCGCGCACGAGGCGGGGGACCCGCTTGCCGATCCGTACGTCGAAGCGCAGGCCCCGCGCCTGCGCGAGCGTACGCGGCGCGGCGCAGGCGGCATCGATCGCCTCGTGCAGGTCGAAATCGGCGACCTCGAGCTCGAGGCGGCCAGCTTCGAGCTTTGAGACGTCGAGGATGTCGTTGATGATCGCGAGCATCTGCTCGCCCGATTGCGCGACCTGCTCGGCGAACGAGCGCTGCTCATCGCTCAGCTCACTGGTGAGCATCAGCTCGTTCATCCCGATCACGCCGTTCATCGGGGTCCGCAACTCGTGGCTGACGTTGGCCAGGAACGCCGACTTCGTGTTCGAGGCCTCGACCGCGCGGTCGCGAGCGATCGCGAGCTCGGCTGCAGCCTCGTTCCGCTGGGTCACATCGGTGTAGTGCGCGACCCGGCAGGCGCGCCCGTCGAGCTCGACGTTGTCGCTTGTCACCTCGACCTCCAGCGTTGTCCCATCCTTGCGCTGCCGGCGCCTCGGGTAGCCGAGCGCCACCCCGCCAGGGCCCGGCCGGGAGCCGCCCGGATCGCCGGCGAAGAAGCCCTTGAGCTGCTCGACATCCTCGGGGACCGCCAGGTCGAGAATCGTCATGCGCTGGAACTCCTCGCGCGAGTAGCCGTAGTCGCGGACCATCGCGTTGCTGACGGCGACGATCGTCAGCGTTTCCCGCTCGAATGCGACCATCGGCTGCGGATTGTGCTCGAACAGCAGGCGGTAGCGCTGCTCGCTGACACGCAGCTGGTCGCGGGTCCGCTCGAGCTCGCGTGAGGCCCGATTGCGAACGGTGACGTCCTGGCAGTACAGAATCCGGCCCCGGCGTCCGTCGAGGTCGAGATCGTCGCTGGAGACCTCGAGGTCGATGATCCCGCCGTCCTTGCGGATCAGCCGCCAGGCCCGCTTGTCGACGCGCCCGGGCCGCGCCGCGCGGAGCTCGACCGCGAGGAAGCGCTCGAGTGCCGCCCGCTCATCGATCGGCAGCAACTCCATGATCGTCATCGCGAGCAGCTCGCCTCGCGTGTAGCCGTAGTTCCTGATCGCCGCATCGCTGACCGCGATCACGCGGAGCGAGCTGCGCTCGTAGACGATCATCGGCTGCGGCGAGCGCTCGAACAGCTCGCGGTAGGGCCGGTCCGGGGTTCCCCGACGCCGCTCAGGCCCGACCGGTCCCGCGCGCACCGGCGGGGTGTCGACCACAGCGATTCTCAGTGCGGCGGCGCCAGCTGGCATGCGCCAGCCGCGACGAGGTCGAGCGAGCGCTTGCGCCCAGCGCAGAGCGAGGAGCTCATAAGCAAGTATCGACCGTCACGCGGTGGATCTTGACCGTCAGCGCGCTGCGCCGGCGGCGTGCGCGCGCAGATCGCGCTGGGGATCGATCTGCCAGCGGGCGGCGATCTCCAGGTGCTGCTCGCCGAGCGGCCAACGGTCGGGCAGTTCGGTCCCCTCATAGTCGGGTGCGGCGCCCTTCAGCGCCATGCGCCCGGTGTTGTCGCCGACCGCGCGAATCTCGCCAATCTCGGCAGCGCTGAGCGGCTGCTCGTCGGGCAGCGCCGCGAGCTCGGCGCGCTTGTCCTCGATCGGCCGGGCATGCTCGCCGCTCTCCTGGATCAGGGTCGGAGCGACGCAACTGATCGCCGGGTGCGCGAGATCCCATTCGCACGCGAGCTGCGCCAGCGTCAGACCGTGACGCTCGGCGATCGGACGCATGCCGTCGATCCGCTCGAGCCCGGCCTCGACCCAGCCGGCGGGGCGGAACGCGCGATGATCATCAGGGCGGAACTCGTGACCGCTGAGCACGTCGCCCCAGAACAGCCCGCCATAGTCGACAACTCGCGCGATCACGCGCACATCAGCTGCTGTTGCGGCGGCGAGCGCGAGCTCGCCCGGCCACGGCTCGAGTGGGTTGAGGATCAACATCGCCCAGTCGATCAGGCCGCCAAAGCGCTCGAAGCAGCCGATCACGTCAAGCGTGAAGCCGTTGGCTGGTCCCGGAGCGACGCCGATCGCGCGCGTCAAGCCGGCGTCACGCAGCGCCGCCATGCCCTCCCAGACGGGTTCGCTCGTGTATCCGGTGCGGTCCGGGTTGTGCAGCAGGAGCACATCGAACTGGTCGATGCCGCAACGCTCGAGGCTCTGCTCGGTCGCCATCCGCAGGTAGCTCGCGTACTCGCCGGGTGCCCGCAGAGCGGGGTCGGTGAAGCGCGGGTAACCCTTCGCTCCGTTGCGCTCGCCGCGGTAGAAGTCATGGCCGACGGCGCCGATCACGCAGACGTCCTCACGCTGCGAACCGGCGATCGCTCGCGCGAGCAGCCGATCGCCCTCGCCGGCGCCGTAGACATCGGCGCTCAGCAGCGTGTTGAGCGGCGCAGCCGGCGTCAGCAGTGCCACGAGCCGATCCTCGTCGAGCGGTTCGCCGAAGTGCATGAAGCGTCCACCGCTCCACGTTCCCAGCGCAACGATGCCGGGCTCGCTCATTGCCTGAAGGTGGCCGGCCGACTCTGCATCCTCGCTCGAAGTTTAGTCGCCGCCAGGGCGAGGCCCGCGGGGGCGGGCCGGCGGCGTACCGCGAGCGCAGACAGAACGCTACGCTCGGGTCGGTGGCGAGACCCGAGACAGCAGCGAGACCCCTCGCCCGGCGCCCGCAGCCCCGCGCGCTGCGTGGCCAGGCCCGCCTTGGGCGGCGCACGAAGCTGCTCGCGCAGCGACTGCACAGCGGCGACGTCGCGATCATCGACCACCCGAACCTCGACCGCGTCTCGGCGGAGGACCTGATCCTCGCCGGGGTCTGCGCGGTGATCAACTGCAAGCAGTCGGTCAGCGACCACTATCCGAACATGGGCCCGCTGATCCTCGCGGAGGCGGGGATCACGCTCGTCGAGGTGGCCGGCGACTCGCTCTTCGAAAGCTGCTGCGACGGCGAGCAGATCGAGCTGCTCGGCGGCGAGGTTCGCCGTGACGGCGAGCTGCTCGCGAGCGGCCGCGTGCTGACGTTGGCCGAGCTTCGCGTGCGCACGCAGGCCCGGCGCGACGAGATCGGCGCGGCGCTCGAGCGCTTCGCGCTCAACACGATCGAGCACATGCGCGAGGAGCGTGAGCTGCTCGGCGGCCGGCTCGAGCTACCGCTGTTCGAGACCGACTTTCGCGACCGTCCGGCGCTCGTCGTCGCTCGCGGCGGCGGCTACCGGCACGACCTGCGGGTGCTGCGGCCATACATCCGCGACGCGCGACCCGTGATCGTCGCCGTCGACGGCGCGGTTGACGGCGTGCTCGCGGCCGGCCTGCGCCCGCAGATGGTTGTCGGCGACATGGACTCGGCGAGCGATGGAGCGTTGCGCTGCGGCGCGGAGCTCGTCGCGCACGCCTACCTCGACGGTCGGGCGCCCGGTCACGATCGGCTCGCGCGGCTCGGGCTCCGACACACCAGCGTCCCCGCGCCGGGGACGAGCGAAGACCTCGCGATGCTGATCGCGGCCGAGAAGGGCGCGTCGTTGATCGTCGCCGTCGGCTCGCAGCTGAACCTCGTCGAGTTTCTCGACCGCGACCGCGCCGGCGCCTCGTCCACCTTCCTGACCCGCCTGCGGATCGGCGAAATCCTCGTCGACGCGAAGGGCGTCAGCCGCCTGCACCGCCCACGGCCGCTGACGAATCTCGCCTTCATCCTGCTGGGAGTGGGCCTTGCAGCAGCAGCGTTTGCGACCGTCCGGGCGCTTTTTGGAGTCGTGTAGCCCCGCGCCGCATCCAGATCGTCCGATGTCCGACTTCCGTCACCTCGCGAGCTTCCCCGCCGACTTCGCGCTCGCGCGCTGTGATCTCGCGTCCGTCGTGCAGGGAGCGCCGGCAGGATGAACGACCAGCCGATGGCGACGCTCGGTGCGCTGCTGACGCGTGCCTGGGCGTTCTACCGCGCGAATGCGCGACTCGTCCTGCTCGTGACGTTGCCGGTCGTCGCCTTCGTCGACCTCGTGATCGGCGCGGGACTCGGTGAGCTGACTGCCAGCGTCCACAAGAAGCTGCCGAGCTCTGACATCTATATCGAGCTGGCGGCGACCGAGTTCGTAACGGTCCCGCTGGTCACGGCGATGCTCGCACGCGCGATCGTCATTGCCCTGCGCGGCGACGCTCCGCTGCGCATCGGTCGCGTGGTCGAGGAGGGACTCGACCTGTTCGTGCCGGCGTTCCTCGCCGTGCTCCTGTTCGTCAGCGGTGTCCTGGTCGGCTCGATCCTGATCCTGCCCGCTCTGTACCTCTACGTGAGCTGGTACTTCGTCGTGCAGGCGGTCGCGATCGACGGCCTGCGCGGATTCCAGGCGGTCAACACGAGCTCCTCGCTCGTGCGCGGACGCTGGTGGCACAGCGCCGGGATGGGCGTGGGCTTCTGGATCGTCGTGGCGATCCCGGCATT
>Ga0302178_10001594_pt1 | contig 18899 bp, 17 predicted proteins | sample I_Palsa_E1_3_FD_198790 | JGI IMG/M metagenome (GOLD analysis project Ga0302178, IMG submission 198790) | Peat permafrost microbial communities from Stordalen Mire near Abisko, Sweden - I_Palsa_E1_3 | ecosystem: Environmental > Terrestrial > Soil > Palsa > Peat permafrost | place: Sweden... | reverse complement strand
AGATCGACCGGGCGCTGGCCGGCGAGCTGCCGCGGACGATCGCGGCCCACGCACCGCATCTCGCGGGCCGGACGGTCGTCGTCACCGCCGACGCGCTGAAGATCGGCGAGCCCGGCGGGTCCGGCGGGTCCGGCGGGTCCGGCGGGTCCGGCGGGTCCGGCGGGTCCGGCCCGGCTGCGCTCGCGGGCGACCGAACTGCGAACCTCGCGCTGCCCGCGACACCGTCGGTGCTGGTCGCGAACTTGCCCTACAACGTGGCGGTGCCGGTGCTGCTGCACCTGCTGGCTGTGCTGCCCTCGCTCGCCCGGGGGCTGGTCATGGTGCAGGCCGAGGTGGCGGACCGGATGTGCGCCGGACCCGGCTCCCGGGTGTACGGCACACCCTCGGTCAAACTGGCCTGGTACGCCGGGGCCCGGGCCGCCGGGACGGTGCCGCGCTCGGTGTTCTGGCCGGTACCGAACGTGGACTCGCGGCTGGTCGCGTTCACCCGGCACGAATCGCCGGTCACGACGGCGAGCCGCGAGGAGGTGTTCGCGGTCATCGACGCCGCGTTCAGGCAACGGCGCAAGACGCTGCGCGCCGCGCTGTCCGGCTGGGCCGGATCGGCGGCCGAGGCGGAACGACGGCTCCGGGCGGCGGGCATCGATCCGGGTCTGCGGGGAGAATCGCTCGGCGTGGCCGAGTTCGCGCGGCTGGCGGCGGTGCACCCAGAGCTACCGCGTACGATTCGGTCATCGTGATCGGTGTGACAGTGCGGGTACCCGCCAAACTCAACCTCCAGCTCGCAGTGGGTCCGCGGCGGGCTGATGGCTATCACGACCTGGTGACTGTTTTCCATGCCGTGTCGCTGTTCGACGAGGTCACGGTCGTACCGGCCAGGCAGGACGGGGTCCAGGCCAGCGGTGAGGGCGCGGACCGGATACCCGGCGACCGGGACAACCTGGCGCTGCGCGCGGTCGCGGCTCTCCGCTCCGCGATGCCCGGCCAGGCGGCGGGCCTGGCCGGGGTCCACGTCACGATCCTCAAGCGGATTCCGGTCGCGGCGGGGCTGGCGGGCGGCAGCGCCGACGCGGCGGCGGCCCTCGTCGCCTGCAATGAGCTGTGGGGCGGCGGCTTGAGCCAGGCCCAGCTGGTCGAGGTTGCGGCCAAGGTGGGCAGCGACGTGGCCTTCGCGCTGCTTGGCGGGACCGCGGTGGGTCGCGGGCGGGGTGAACGGCTGACCCCGGCGCTGGCTCCGGCCACTCCGTACCACTGGGTGCTGGCCTTCGCTGACGGGTACCTTTCCACTCCCGAGGTCTACGCGGCGCTGGACCGGCTGCGGGCGGCCGAAGCCGGTGGTCCGAAGGGTCCCGATGGGCCGAAGGGTGCCACTGTGCCGAGGGGCGCTACGGGGTCGAAGGGTGCGACGGGGTCGAAGGGTGCGACAGGGTCTAAGGGGCCGGCCCGCTCCGGGGCTGCTGAGCCTGATCTGGACGCTGCGCTGATGTCGGCGCTGCGCTCAGGGGAGGCCAGGCGGGTCGGCGGGGCGCTCAGCAATGACCTGCAGCAGGCCGCGCTCTCGCTGTTCCCGCCGCTGCGTAAGACCCTGGCCGCTGGTCTTGAGCTGGGCGCGCTGGGCGCGCTGGTCGCGGGTTCCGGACCCACTTGCGTGTTCCTCGCGGCCAGCGCGGAGCGGGCCCTGAATCTCGCGGCATCCCTGTCCGGCGCGGGCGTGTGCCGCTCGGTGGCCCGGGTCACCGGGCCGGTTCCCGGCGCCGCAGTCGTCCCTGCGGCGAAGTGAACCTGGCGCAGTGAACCTGATCAGCCTGGAGAAGGCGGCCAAGGCGTACGCGCACCGCTCACTGCTCGACGGCGTGTCGCTCGGCGTGTCCGCCGGGGACCGGATCGGCGTGGTGGGGCGGAACGGAGCGGGCAAGTCCACGCTGCTGGGGCTGCTGGCCGGCCGGGTCCAGCCCGACACCGGCCGGGTCGCCATGACGACCGGGCTGCGGCTCGGCTATCTGCCGCAGAGCGAACAGCTGTCCGGAACGGTCGGCGAGATCGTGTTCGGGAGCGCGGGCGGCCCGGTGCCCACGCCGTGGGAAGCGGATCCCCGGACGCGGGCGATCGTGACCGAGCTGCTGCCAGGGATCAGCCTCGACGCCGCGGCACCGCGGCTGTCCGGCGGCGAACGGCGCCGGGTCGCGCTCGCCTCGCTGCTCGTCGCCGAGCCCGACGTGCTGCTGCTCGACGAGCCCACCAACCACCTGGACATCGAGGCGATCGACTGGCTCGGCCGGCATCTGCGCGACCGGGGCGGCGCGGTCATCGTGGTCAGCCACGACCGCTGGCTGCTGGACACGGTGTGCGAGCGGACCTGGGAGGTCGACCGGGGCCAGGTGCATTCCGCCGAGGGCGGGTACTCGGCTTACGTGCTCGCGCAGGCCGAGCGGGAGCGCGGCGAGGAGGCCGCCGAACGCCGCCGTCGGAACCTGGCCCGCAAGGAGCTCGCCTGGCTGCAGCGTGGGGCCAAGGCCAGGACCACCAAGGCGAAGTTCCGGGTAGCGGCAGCCACCGCGCTCATCGCGTCGGAGCCGCCGCCACGCGACGGCGTCGAGCTGACCAGGCTGGCGACCGCCCGGCTGGGCAAGACAGTGGTGGAGCTTGAGGACGTGTCGGTATCGGTCGGCGCCGATGGCCGCGAGCGTCCGCTGCTTGACCACGTGACCTGGCGGCTCGGCCCCGGAGACCGGGTGGGGGTCGTCGGCGTCAACGGCAGCGGGAAGACCTCGCTGCTCAACGTGCTGGCCGGGTCCGTTCCGGCCGACTCTGGGCTGCACGCGGACGGGACGATCGTCCGGGGCCAGACCGTGCGGCTCGCCTACTTGTCCCAGGAGCTCACCGAGCTCGACCCGGACCTGCGGGTCCGCGAAGCCGTCGAGGAGATACGGCTGCGCATCCGGGTCGGCGACCGCGAGCTATCCGCGGGACAGCTCCTCGAGCGGCTCGGCTTCACCACGGAACGGCAGTGGACCAAGGTCGGCGACTTGTCCGGCGGCGAGAGGCGCCGGGTGCAGATGCTCAGGCTGCTCATGGACGAGCCCAACGTGGTGCTGCTCGACGAGCCCACCAACGACCTGGACATCGAGACGCTCACCGAGTTCGAGGACCTGCTGGACGACTGGCCGGGCACGCTGGTGGTGGTCAGCCACGACAGGTACTTCCTCGAGCGCGTGACGGAGCATGTGGTCGCGCTGCTCGGCGACGGCAAGCTCTCCTTCCTCGCCGGCGGTGTCGACGAGTACCTGGCCCGGGTCCGAGCGGTCCGCGACGAGCCCGCGGGCCGGGGGCCGCGGGGGGCATTGGGGCCGGCCCCGGCCAGGCCGGAGGCGGCGAGTACGTCGGCCGCGCAGGAGCGCACGGCGCGCAAGGAACTGCAGCGCCTCGAGCGCCAGCTGGAACGGCTGTCAGCACGCGAGGCTGAGCTCGCCGAGCAGCTAGCCGCGAACGCCGCCGACTATGAGAAGCTCACCGCGCTCGGGGCCGAGCTGCGGTCCACTCAGGCGGAGAAGTCGGACGCAGAAGAGCGCTGGCTGTCCCTCGCTGCCGGGCTCGAAACCTAAGCGAGCCAAAGGGCCGCCGGTGCTGCCTGGACTGAGGAGCGACGAGGGAAGGCGGCACCGTGAAGGGGGCTGGGGAGGTGGGCGGGGGCCTGGAGGCGAGCCTAAAGGGGAGCGTCGAAGGGGGCGAGCAGGATCCGCATCAGGTCGGCCAGCCGCTGGCGGTCCACGGCGTTCAATCCGGCCAGCAGCATCCGCTCGCGGCGCAGCAGGTCGGCTAGCGCCGCGTCCACGCTCTGGCGACCCTGGCTGGTGAGGGTAACGAGCACGCCCCGCTTGTCCCGCGGGTCGGGCTCCCGGCGGACGAGACCCGCGGTGGCCAGCCGGTCGATCCGGTTGGTCATGGTGCCGGAAGTAACCAAGGTCGCCCGGAGCAACGCGCCCGGCGTGAGCTGGAACGGAGGTCCCTGCCTGCGCAGCGCGGACAGCACGTCGAATTCCCACGACTCGAGTCCGTGATCGGCGAAGGCCCCGCGGCGGGCGATGTCCAGATGCCGGGCGAGCCTGGAAATCCGGCTGAGGACCTGCATCGGCTCGACGTCCAGGTCCGGCCGCTGCGCTCGCCAGGCGGCGACCAGGTCATCCACTTCATCGTGCAATAGTGATCTGGCCTGGATCCCGGTACCAGAGGCCGCCTCGGCAGCGGAGCCGGCCCCGGTATCAGGGTCGGCCCCGGCAGCGGAGTCGGCCGCAGTAGCGGAGTCGGCCTCGGCGGCGAAGTCCGCTTCGGTGCGGGGACCGGCGGGCTGGCCCATTCCTAGAGGATATCTCTTGACGTCAAGAGTCCCATCCGGTACAAGGGAAATAAGGTCGGCATGTGTCTCGGTATCGGAAAAGGATTTGACCAGAATGTGGGACGCGACCCTTTATCTGCGGTTTGGAGGCGAGCGCGCCAGGCCCTTTTTCGACCTGCTCGCCAGGGTCGGAGCTGAGATGCCCCGATACGTCGTCGATATGGGCTGCGGTCCGGGCAACCTGACCGCCACGCTCGCGCGGCGCTGGCCGTCGGCCACGGTGCGCGGTGTGGACAATTCCCCGCAGATGATCGAAACGGCCCGGCAGCTCGCGCCCGCGACGGCTCTGCGGTCCGCGGGATCCGCGGGATCCGGGCCGGTCCTCACGAGCCATGCGCCCGGATTGTCGTTCATGCTCGACGATATAAGGCACTGGGAGCCGCCGAGCCTGCCCGACGTTATCGTCTCCAACGCGGTGCTGCAGTGGGTGCCTGGCCATCGCGAGCTGCTGGTCCGCTGGGCGGACCAGCTGGCCGATGACGGCTGGCTCGCCTTCCAGGTGCCGGGAAACTTCGATCAGCCGTCCCACGTGATCCTGCGCGAGATGGCGGCGTCGGCCCGGTGGCGCTCGCTGCTGCGGGACGTGGAGCTCAACCGGCAGTCGGCCGACCCCGCGGAGTACGCGGAGCTGCTGGCCGGGGCCGGGTGCGAGGTCGACGCCTGGGAGACGACGTACGTGCACATTCTCCAGGGTGAGAATCCGGTGCTCGAGTGGTACAAGGGCACCGGCCTTCGTCCCGTCCTGGCCGTGCTCGACGCCGACCAGGCCGCGGATTTCCTCGCCGAGTACGGCGAGAAGATTCGCGTGGCGTATCCGCCAGGCCCGTTCGGCACCCTCTTCCCCTTCCGCCGCGTGTTCACCGTCGCTCACAGGGCCACCTAAAGTCGCTTTTTCCTATTGCTTTTGTAGGGAAACTCTGGCAAGATGACACTATGCGCCGTGGTCTGACCCACCGGTTGACGCCTGCTCGCCAGCTCGTTCGCGTCGGCGCCTTCCCGCAGGTGCTCCGCGTCCAGCGATGTCTGGCCCCGCGCTGACCCAGCCGGCTTGTTTGACCCGCCAGCCCCGCCTGGCCTGTTTCGTTACTTAGTTTCCGCTGGCCTCAACAGCCAGTGATGTCGACGTGAGGGAGAGACTTAAAGATGAGCACGATGACCCGGCCAATCTCACCCGCCACTGTGCAGCCAGGGCTGCTCAGCGCGCGGCAGCTAGCCGACGTGGTGCGGCGCCTGGCGGCGAGCCCGGCGGAATGGCTGAGCCGAGTCCGGCTGAACCCGGCTGGCCGCTGGTACGAACGGATCCACCTTGACGACAGCCACGAGGTCTGGGTGATCAGCTGGCTGCCGGGCCAGGGGACCGGCTTTCACGATCATGCCGGGTCGTCGGGAGCGTTCGCGGTCGTGTGGGGAACCCTGACGGAGCGCCGGGTCGCCGGCGGCGTGGTCACGGGACAGGTGCTGGCCAAGCCGGTCGAGGCGGGCGGTTCACGTGCGTTCGGTCCCCGCTACATCCATGACGTGCGCAACGCCGCGGCCTCGGCGGTAGCGGTGAGCGTGCACGCGTACTCGCCGCCGCTGCCGGAGATGACGCGCTATGACCTGACCCCCGGCGGGCTGGTGAAGCTGGAGACCGAAGGCGCCGCTGCGTGGTGACGGGCAGGCCGCCGGGGGCCCGTACGATCGAGGAGATACTGGCGAGCGCGCGGGAACGGCTGGTGCGGCTGACACCGCAGGACGCCTTCCGCGAACTGTCCGGCGAGGCGGTGCTTGTCGACATCCGGCCAGCCGCGCAGCGGGCGGACGAGGGCGAGATACCGGGCTCGGCCATCATCGAGCGCAACCACCTGGAATGGCGCCTCGATCCGTCCTGCGAGGCCCGGCTGCCCTGGGTCACCGGGTACGACCACCGGGTCATCGTGATCTGCCAGGAGGGATACACCTCTAGCCTGGCCGCGGCGGCCCTGCATGACCTGGGGCTGAACCGGGCCACGGATGTGGCCGGCGGGTTCCGGGCGTGGGTGGCGGCCGGCCTGCCGTCCGCGTCCGCCCGCGCGGGCACGGTCACGCTGGCCCCCGGCGCCGCCCCGGCCCTACTGCCTGGCTGAGTCCTTCGCGTCCGCGTCCAGGTGGGAGAGGCCGTTCCAGACCAGGTCGATCAGGTTGGCGGCGACCTCTTCCAGCTTGGGCTTGCGGGCATCGAGCCACCACTGCCCGGCGAACGCGACCATGCCCACGACCATCTGGGCGTACATGGGCGCGAGCTTGGGGTCGTGGCCGCGCGAGGACAGGAAGTCGGCCAGGATGTACTCGACCTGGCCGGCGATATCGCTGAGCAGAGTGCCGTAGGTACCCGTGCCCGAACCGGGGCTGGAGTCCCTGACCAGGATGCGGAAGCCGTCGGCGTTGTCGTCGATGTACCTGAACAGGGCCACCGACGCGGCCTCGAACTTCTCCCTGGTGTGGCCGCCGCCCAGGAGCGTGGTCGCCATGGTCAGCAGGCGTTCCACTTCCCGGTCGACGACCACGGCGTACAGGCCCTCTTTGCCGCCGAAGTGCTCGTACACCACGGGTTTCGACACGTCCGCCTGGGCGGCGATCTCCTCGATCGAGGTCCCCTCGAACCCGCGCTCGGCGAACAGCCGGCGCCCGACGTCGAGGAGTTGCTCCCGTCGTTCCTTCCCGGTCATCCTCTTGCGGCCTGATCTTTGCGGGGAACTCACCGGTTCATCATTGCGGCTCCGCGGCCACCGCGCCACGTACCTGCCCGGCGCGCCGGATCGTCATCGAGCCGAGTTTCCTGGTGGCCGTGGCCGGACGCTTGGCCGCGAGCCGGTCCTCGTCGGGCCAGCGCACGTCGTAGGCCCAGCCCAGCTTCTCCAGCACCCAGATGATCCGCGCGCTCGGGTCAAGCTGGCCCTTCAGCGCTCCGTGCCGTGCGCAGGTGGGGTCCGCGTGGTGCAGGTTGTGCCAGGACTCGCCGAACGAGGCGATCGCCAGCCAGGAGACGTTCCGTGACCGGTCGCGGACCTCGAACTCCTCGCTGCCGAAGGTGTGGCAGATCGAGTTGATCGCCCAGGTGACGTGGTGCAGCAGCGCGACCCGCACCAGGCTGGCCCAGAAGAAGGCGGTCACCGCGCCCCACCAGGACATCGACCACAGGCCTCCGATGAGCGCCGGGGCCAGCAGCGTGAACGCGACAAACCCGGGGAACCAGGCGTCGACTCCCTTGATGCGGCGGTCGGCGAGCAGGTCGGGGGAGAACTTCTCCTGCGAGGTCTGGTTGGGGTCGAAGAGCCAGCCGATGTGCGCGTAGACCAGGCCCTTGGACAGCGCCTTCCAGTCGTCTCCGTACCGCCACGGCGAGTGCGGGTCGCCTTCCTTGTCGCTGTACTTGTGGTGCCGGCGGTGGTCCGAGACCCAGGTGATGACCGGTCCCTCGAGGGCCAGGCTGCCGGCGATCGCGAGCGCGACCCGCAGGCCCGTCTTCGCCTTGAACGAGCCGTGGGTGAAGTACCGGTGGTAGCCGACCGTGACGCCAAGTCCCGATACCCAGTAGAAGGCCAGCGCGAGGATCACGTCGAGCCAGTTCAGGCCCCAGCCCCACAGCAGCGGTATGGCGGCGACCAGCGCCACGAGCGGGATGGCCACGAACACGCCCACCAGGACGCGCTGGAACGTCGAGGTCGTTTCCTCGGCCATGTCCGGCCGCATCTGACGCGCCTGGGTTCCGGTGCCTGTTCCGACCAGCCCGCTGGTCGCAGGCGTGGTCAGCGATGTGGTCTGGTCCGTGGTGGTGGCCGGCGGCGCGGATGAGATCGTGGCTTCGGCCGCGCTGGCGGTGTCGGGAGTTGCGGTCATCGTGCTCCTCTAGCTACAGGGGATGACGGGCAGGAGCGCTGGTACGCTTACGTAACCGTAGCCTACTACACCGTAGGTTAGGCAAGGCTTAATGCGTGAATTCCTGCAACTAGACCTATGAATTTCGTATGGACACCGCGAGAACCGTCTCACCATGCAAGACGGTTAAGCGTTCCGCGCTGGCCTCGTTACGTTGCGCCAGCGCTGCTCCCGCTGCCCAGCCTCCACTGCCTCTAACCACGTCGTGGCCACCGGGCGCTGCGTCCGGGCCGCCCCGAGGCAGCGATGCCGGGAGGTGCCGTGGGGCTGGGCAAAGGTCGCCCCGCTATGCCGGTCCCGCGAGCCAGTTCCAGGTAAAATATCCGCGGACACGGTCCCGGGTCGTCTAACCAGGCAGGACAGCGGACTTTGAATCCGTCAACGAAGGTTCAAATCCTTCCCCGGGAGCCACAAAGGCGGGTTCGAATCCTCACCATTCCGCGTCAGCGGGCACTCATGATCGCTTCCGCCCAGCCTTCGATCCTGCGATAGAGGCCGCTGCTGCGCCTGACTTCAATGCGGAGGCAGCCGTGATAGTCCTCGCCGATGTTTTTCCGGACCGTCTTCGGATTGTGGCGCTTCAGCGCGGGGCTGAGGAACTGTTCCGGCTGCGCGCCGGTGATCTTGAGCCAGAAGAGCTCGGCCGATCTCGCGTCGGCGCTCTCGTGGATGTAGACCCGGAAGCCTAGGTTCTTGGCCGTGGTCCCCGTTGCCTCAAGGAATCGCAGGAAGAACCGGATCAGTGACGGCGGCCGCGCGGTCCGCTGCCCGCCGGGCCTCGCGGACGGGCCGCTCGGCCGCCCAGTAGCGCCGGGCGCCCTCGGCCGACCGCTGCCGGCATTCGGCGTAGCTGAGCCGGGCCGGCCGGGGCAGGTCACGGACCCACAGGGAGACCGAGCTCTGGGCGACGCCGAGAGCGGCGGCGATCTCCTCGTAGTCCATGCCCTGCGCGCGCAGTTCGCGAGCCTTGGCCCGCTGCTCGTCCTTGGCGTTGGGACGGACGGTCCAGTCGGGCGGCGGCACGCCGCGCAGGGCGTCGTTGAGCGTGACATTGCTCATAGGGCCCAGGATCTGCTTGATCTGGCGCAGGGATCTGCCCTGGCGGCGGAGCGTCACCGCCCGCTCCCGGAGGAGCTCGAGCTCTTGCTTGGTTCTCATCTTCGAATTCTAGTACGAGACAGTGACATTCTCGCCGACGGCAGGATATGTGGCTGGATATACAGGACACGGGAGGCCCGGCCGCGACGCCAGCTGCTCCGTATCGGCGGCAAGCCGGCCGCGCGCGGCGAGTCCGGCGGGCAGCGCCCGGCTGACCTCCGGCTTTGGCTGGCCGTAGGCTAGGAGGCGGAGCTCAGGGCCAGGAGTTGTCCCTGGCCGTCGCGGAACATGGCATCCGATCATGGCGACCGGGCGGTATCCTGCGGGTGAGGGGTGGGTAAACACATTCGCCGCCGCGTCCCGGAACCACCGGGCCGCAGGAACCATAGGTGTCCCGGTAGCGCCGCTCCGGCGGCGATGCCCCGGGACCCCGGAGGCCCCGGAAACCGCAGATATCGGCGCGCTACCCAAGGAGACTTGCCGCGTGAGCGAATCTCGCCCGGTCGCTGTCATCGTCCTCGCCGCAGGTGAGGGCACCAGGATGAAATCGCGGATCCCCAAGGTGCTGCATGCCCTGTGCGGTCGCAGCATGCTCGGGCACGCGCTCGTGGCGGCCGGTGAACTTGATCCGCGGCATCTCGTCGTCGTTGTCGGGCACGGCCGGGACGAGGTCAGCGCGGAGGCGGTGAAGTACGCGCCCGGCGTGTCCGTGGTGGTGCAGGACCGGCAGGCCGGCACCGGTCACGCGGTGCGCATGGTGACCGAGGCGCTCGGCGAGATGCCCGGCATTGTCGTCGTGACGTACGGCGATATGCCCATGCTCCAGGCGCAGACGCTGGGCGCGCTGGTGCGAGAGCACGCCGCCGCGGGAAATGCCGTGACCGTGCTCACCGCCCGCGTCGGCGACCCCGCCGGGTACGGGCGCATCGTCAGGGACGGAGCCGGCGGGCTGGCGGAGATCGTCGAGGAAGCGGACGCGACGGCGGAGCAGCGGGCGGTCACGGAGATAAATTCCGGCTGCTACGCCTTCGACGGCGCGCTGCTCGCCGCGGCGCTCAAGCGGGTCGACACCAGCAACGCGCAGGGCCAGGAGTATCTCACCGACGTGGTGGCGATCCTGCGCGGCGACGGCTATCCGGCCGGCACGGTGCAGGCCGCCGATCCGGCCGAGATCCAGGGCGTGAACGACCGGGTCCACCTCGCGCAGGTGCGGCGCGCGTACAACGCCCGGCTGCTCGAGGCGTGGATGCGGGCCGGGGTCACGGTCACCGATCCGGCGGCCACCTGGATTGACGTGGGCGTCACCCTGGCGCCGGACGTGGAGATCCTGCCCGGGACGCACCTGGAGGGGAGCACCGCGGTCGGGGAGGGAGCCCGGATCGGCCCGGACTGCCTGCTGCGGGACACCTCGGTGGCGCAAGGCGCGACGGTCATGTACGCGGTCTGTGATTCGGCCGAGATCGGCCGCGGGGCCAGCATCGGGCCGTTCGCCCGGCTGCGCCCGGGCACGCGGATCGGGCCGGGCGCGCACATCGGCAGCTACGTCGAGCTCAAGCACGCGACCGTCGGCGAGGGCTCCAAGGTGCCGCACCTGACCTACGTGGGCGACGCGGACATCGGCGAGCAGTCGAACATCGGCGCGGCCACGGTCTTCGTGAACTACGACGGGGTAGCCAAGCACCATTCCACCGTCGGCGATTACGTCCGGATCGGCTCTGACACCATGCTGGTGGCGCCGGTGACCATCGGGGACGGGGCATTCACGGCCGCCGGGTCGGTGATCACCGAAGACGTGCCCGCGGGCGCGCTCGGCATCGCCCGCGGCAAGCAGCACAACTCAGCCGGGTGGGTGGAGCGACGGCACGCCGGGTCGGCTCCGGCCGCGGCGGCCGCCCGCACCCGTGCTCAGGACTCCGCGCGGGCCGAAGACAAGCCGACCGGAGACAAGGGGGCGCAAGCTCAGTGAACGAGATGCTTCCGTCGGGCGCGAAGAAGCTGATGCTGGTTTCCGGCCGGGCCTTCCCCGGACTGGCCGAGGAGGTGGCCGCGTGCCTGGGCATCCGGCCGACGGAGACCAAGCTCTTTGACTTCGCGAACGGTGAGATCTTCGTCCGCTACATGGACTCCGTCCGCGGCTGCGACGTGTTCGTGCTGCAGAGCCACACCTCGCCCATTAACGAGTGGATCATGGAGCAGCTGATCATGGTCGACGCCCTGAAGAGGGCTTCGGCGCGGCGCATCACGGTGGTGGCGCCGTTCTTCGGCTACGCGCGGCAGGACAAGAAGAACCGGGGCCGCGAGCCGATCTCCGCGCGGCTCATGGCCGACCTGTTCGCCACGGCGGGCGCCGACCGGCTGATGGCGGTGGACCTGCACACCGCCCAGATCCAGGGTTTCTTCGACGGCCCCGTGGACCACCTGTTCGCGCTGTCTATCCTGGCCACGTACATCGAGAAGAAGCTCGACGTCAGCCAGGTCACCGTGGTCGCCCCCGACGCCGGCCGGGTCAGGGTCTGCGAACGGTGGACGGACCGGCTCGGCTGCCCGCTGGCCATCATCCACAAGCGGCGCGATCCCGACGTGGCGAACCAGGTCAGGATGTTCGAGGTGGTCGGGCAGGTGGCCGGGCGCACCTGCATCCTGGTGGATGACATGATCGACACCGGCACGACGATCGCCAAGGCCGCGGAGGCGTTGTTCGAGCAAGGCGCGGACCGGGTCATCGCCACCGCCACCCACGGGGTGCTGTCCGGCGCGGCGGTGGACACCCTGAAGAACTCCAGGATCAGCGAGATCATCATCACGAACACGCTGCCGGTCCCGCAGGAGAAGCAGTTCGACAAGCTCACCGTGCTGTCGATCGCGCCGCTGCTGGCCCGGGCGATCAGCGAGGTGTTCAGCGACGGCTCGGTGACCAGCCTGTTCGACGGCCAGAGCTGAAACCGCCGCGGCCGGGGCGGGGAGGCGCCACACCCCGGCCCGCGGCGGTGGCCGTCGTCCCCGCCCCCCGCCGTAGGCACGGGGACGACGGCCAAGCTAGCGGCTTGGGGCGGTCCTGGCCACGAGGCCGGCCCCTCCCTCCCCACCAGGGGCCAGGACCGCTTTCCCGCCGCACCCACCCCGCTAGGTGAGCGGGCGTTCAGGGCACCGGCCGAACGGCGCCCCCGTAACCGTCCGGCCCAGCTAGCTAGCGATACGGCGTCATCGCCGCGGCGCTGTCCACATCATCGGCTAGCCGGTTTACGTCCCGGTTGAGCCATGGTTAAGTGGACTTCTTGACAGCCGATTACGTGTAGCCGGAGGCGTGTGATCGCGGGATGAAGTTCCGGCTGCTCGGACCGCTTGAGGTCCGGGTGGGAGATGACTGGAAGGGCATCGGGGCGCCGAAGTGGCGTTCCGTTCTGGCGGCCCTGCTGATCAATGCTGGGCAGATTGTCTCCGCCGACGCGCTCATCGACGAGGTTTGGGGGGAAGACCCGCCGGCCAAGGCGGTCAATCTCATCAGCATCTACGTGCTCAGGCTGCGCCGGCTTCTAGGCGACGCCGATAGCAGCCTGCTGGTCACCCGCGCTCCCGGCTATCAGCTTCGGGTGGCGGCGGCCGATACCGACGCGCTGCTGTTCGAGACCATGGTGCGCGACGGCAGGCGGCTGCTCGGCTCCGGTGATCCGCAGGGCGCGGCCCGTCAGCTCACCGAGGCGCTGGCCCTGTGGTACGGGCGGCCGCTGGCCGACGTCCGGGCGACGCCGCTGGTCCAGGCCGAGGCCGAACGGCTGGCCGAGCTCCGCCTCGGCGCCCTCGAGCTCCGGATCGCCGCCGAGCTCGCCTGCGGCGACCGTGACCAGGCCGTGCCGGAGATCCGCAGGCTGCTGGCCGACCACCCGCTGCGGGAAGGCTTGTGGCTGCAGCTGATGCGGGCCCTGGACGGGGCCGGGCGGCACGCCGAGGCGCTCGAGGTCTACGGCCAGGCGCGGAACGTCATCTCCGGCCAGCTGGGCGTGGACCCGGGGGCTGAGCTGCGCCAGCTGCACGCCGAGCTGCTGGCCAAAGACCAGACCAGCCTGCCCGGGACCATCTCGGCCGGCACGGTAGCGGCGCGTCCCAGGAAAACGGCCGCTGGCCAGAGCCGGGCCGCCGCGGACGACGCCGCGACGGCGACGCGTCCGGCCCGGGGACCCCGCCCGGCCGCGCCGGTCCCGGCGCAGCTCCCGGCCGACGTGACGGACTTCACCGGCCGCGACGAACAGGTAAAACGCCTGGTGGACCTGCTCGCGGGCCCAGGCGCGAGCAACGGCACCGGAGCGGTCCGCGTCGCCGTCGTGGCCGGGGTCGGCGGTCTCGGCAAGACCTCACTGGCGGTCCACGCCGCGCACCGCGTCCGCCGCAAGTTTCCCGGCGGTCAGCTGTACGTCGACCTGCTCGGCGCGACCTCCACCCCGCTCTCGCCGGGCGACGTGCTAGCCCGGTTCCTGCGCGACCTCGGCGTGGACGGCCGGCAGATCCCCGTCGATGACGACGAGCGGGCCGGCCGGTACCGGACGGAGCTGGCCGGCCGCCGGATGCTTGTCCTGCTGGACAACGCGCGCGATGCCGCTCAGGTCAGGCCGCTGCTGCCGGGCAGTTCGTCGTCCGCCGTGCTGGTGACGACTAGGAGCCAGATGCCGGACCTGGCCAGCACCAGGCTCGTCGACCTCAACGTGCTCGACGATGATGAGGCGCTGACGCTGTTCGCCAAGGCCGTGGGCGATGACCGCGCCGCGGCTGAGCCGCAGGCCACCGCCGAACTGCTCGAGGCCTGCGCGGGCCTGCCCCTGGCCATCAGGATCTGCGCGGCGCGGCTGGCCACCCGGAGCGGCTGGAGCATCCAGGCCATGGCCAGCAGGCTGCGCGACGAGCACCACCGGCTGGACGAGCTGAGGGCCGGGGACCTCGCCGTCCGGGCCAGCTTCCAGGTGAGCTTCGCCAGCCTGCCCACCACGGCCGAGCGGGACGGGATCGCGCCGGCCGACGCGTTCCGGCTGCTCGGCCTCTGGCCGGGTCCGTCGATCTCGGCGGTGGCGGCCGCGGCTCTGTTCGGGACGCCGGAGTACCTGGCGGCGAACGCGCTCGAGACCCTGGTCGACACGCACCTGCTGGAATCGACCGGCCCGGACCGGTATAAGCTCCACGACCTGCTGCGTGTCTATGCTTCCGAACGAGCCGCAGCTGACCTGCCCGGACCCGAGCGCGCCGCCGCAACCGGGCGCCTGCTCCGCTGGTACCTGCGCACCGTCGACGCCGCCGCCACGGCCGTCTCACCGCACCGCTACAACGTGCCGCTCGACGGCGCCGAGCAGGGCGCCCCGCCGCTCCGTTTCTCCACCGGGGACGAGGCCCTGCAGTGGTACGACAGCGAGCGTGTCAACGTGGTCGCCGCGACCCGCCAGGCATCGGCGTCCGGCCTGCACGAGGTCGCCTGGCGGCTGCCCGCGCCCCTGTTCAGCCTGGTCAACCGGCGCGGTAACTGGGCCGATTGCATCGCTACGCACCGTATCGCGCTGGCGAGCGCCCGCCAGGCGGGGAACCGTCAGGGCGAGGCATGGGTGCTGAACAACCTCGGCGAGGCCCTCGTCTTCACCCAGAGCACCGAAGGCGTCGGTTACCTCGAACGGGCGCTCGCCGTCCGCCGCGAGATCGGGGACCGGATGGGCGAGGCGCAGGCGGCCAACAACCTTGCGGACGCCTACCAGCGGCTGGGGCGAACGGCTGAGGCTCCCGATGTACTGCGGCGAGCGCTGGACCTGAACCGGGAGGTGGGAAACAGGTACGGCGAGGGCATCGCGCTGGGCAACCTGGGGGCGGTGCTGCTGGACCTTAACCGAGCCGAGGAGGCCATTGACTACCTGCGGCAGGCCCGGCGGGCCTTCGCCGAGATCGAATATGTGGACGGCCTCGGCTATGTCCTGCATATCCTCGGGCGCTGCTACTCGTCGTTGCGCCGTGAAGCCGAGGCCATGACCTGCCTGCAGCAGGCGCTGGCCAGTCACCAGGCTACTGGCAACCGGCATCGGCAGGCCGCCACGCTGAAGTCTCTTGGCACCGCGCAGAGCCGGGCCGGCCTGGCGGCCGAGGCGCGCGAGTCGTGGGCTCGCGCGACTGTAATCTTTGATGACCTAGGTGCCAGTGAGCAGGCGGCGGAAGTGCATGCCGAACAGGTCGCATCCGGCATTTCCTGATATCGGCTCAACGCGGGTCTGCGGCCGATACGATGCTGCGCGTCTCCCCCGTATTAACAATTTCGGGGGCCGGAAATGAGAGGACCATCATGGGAAATGCAGCCGTCATCGGGGACCTGGCCGGCATAAACGATCTTGAAGACCTCTACGAGCTGGATGCGAGCGAGAACTCGCCAGAAGACGACGACGAAGACGAAGAAGACGACGACGAGAAAGACGAGGGCATCAAGCCTGACGAAATCCCGCACGAGTAACCGCAACTCCGGCCGCGTGATCCCGCCCGGGACGGCGGAACGATCGGATCCGCACGCACCGGCGTTGTCGGCTACACTTCGTACGCGCATTGCAGGTTGAGATGAGGAGAGCACCGTGCCCGAGGTAAAGATCGCCGCCGAGACTCGTGACGAGTTCGGCAAGGGCGCAGCCCGCCGTACCCGCCGGGAGGGCCGGGTGCCCGCCGTGCTGTACGGACACGGCACGGAGACCCGTCACCTGAGCCTGCCCGGGCATGACCTGATGCGGGCCCTGAGGACGCCGAACGTGCTGCTACGCCTCGAAGGCCTGAAGAACGGCAGCGAGATCGCGCTGCCGAAGGCGGTGCAGCGGGATCCGCTCAAGAACATCATCGAGCACGTCGACCTGATCCTGGTCCGCAGCGGCGAGAAGGTCACCATCGACGTGCCGATCCGGGTGGTTGGCGAGATCTTCCCGGGCGGGATCCTCAACCAGCAGATCATCCAGATCCCGGTGGAGGCCGAGGCCACGCACATCCCGCAGGGCATCGACGTCGACGTGGAAGGCATGGAGCTGGGCCAGGCGGTCTACGCCAGCGACCTGAAGCTGCCCGCGGGCGTCACCCTGCAGATCGAGGCGGACACCCTCGTCCTGCACGTGATGGCGCAGCAGACGGCAGAAGAGGCCGGCGAAGAGACCGCGGAGGCGGCGTCCGAGGTGCCCGAGTCCCTGGATGGTGCGGCGGCAGGCAGCGAAGGGGAGCAGGCCGGCTGACCGGAGAGCGCTGGGTTGTCGCCGGCCTGGGCAATCCGGGCCCGGAGTACGCGGGCAACCGGCACAACGCGGGGCACATGGTGCTAGCCCGGCTCGCCGAGACCGCTTGCGGGCCCGGGGTGCGCTTCAAGGCGCACCGGTCGGGCAACGACATCGCCGAGGGCCGGCTCGCGGAGGTCCCGGTCACGCTGGCCCGGCCGCGCTCGTACATGAACCTGTCCGGCAGGCCGGTCGCGGCCCTGGTGGCCTTCTACAAGATCCCGCCGGAACGTCTGGTGGTGATCCACGACGAGCTGGATGTTCCGTTCGGCGCGGTACGCCTCAAGCTCGGTGGCGGCGACAACGGTCACAACGGACTCCGCTCCATCACGCAAGCGCTCGGGACCCGCGACTACTATCGCGTCAGGTTCGGCATCGGGCGGCCGCCGGGCCGGATGGACGCCGCCGTCTACGTGCTGCGCGACTTCGCCGCGGCCGAACGCAAGGACCTGCCGCTGTTCATCGAGCGCTGCGCCGATGCCACCGAGACCCTGATCACCAAGGGGCTGACCGCCGCCCAGAACACGTACCACACCGACTAGGCCCGGCCGAGGAGAGATCAAGCTCGATGACAAACGACGATCATGCGCTCGCCCGTGAGCTCGCCGAAGAGGCCGGCCGGGGCCTGCTCGAGCTGCGCGCCCGCGGTTTTTCCGATGAGCCCGACACGCTGCGTAAGGCGGGTGACCGGCTGTCGCACGAGTTCTGCGTCGCGGAGCTGGCCCGGCGCCGCCCGGACGACGTGGTCCTGTCCGAGGAGGGCGCCGACGACCCCGCCCGGCTCACGGCGGAACGGGTATGGATCGTGGACCCGCTCGACGGAACCAGGGAATTCGGCGAACCGGGCCGCACCGACTGGGCGGTCCACGTGGCCCTGTGGGAACGGCGTGCAGCCGACGGAGCCGGTGATCTCACCGCGGGCGCGGTCGCCCTCCCCGCCCAGGGCAAGGTCCTGTCCACGCTCGACCCGCCGGCTGGCTCCGTCGGCGCGTCAACCGGGGGATTGCGGATCGTGGTAAGCCGGACCCGGGCACCACGGTTCGTTCAGGATATTTCTGAGCTCATTAATGCGGAACTAATACCATGGGGCTCAGCTGGGGCAAAGGTGGCGGCGGTCGTCTGCGGCGAGGCCGATGCCTATATCCACGGGGGTGGATTTTATGAATGGGATACGGCGGCACCGGTGGCGGTCGCCCGGGCGGCCGGTCTGCATGCCTCCCGCATCGACGGATCGGCGCTCACTTACAATCAGGTCGACCTCTTGATGCCAGATATTCTGGTGTGCCGGCCCGCCCTTGCGGGTTCGCTCCTGCAAGCGATCCGGGAAGTCACGCATGCGTCCTGACTATCAGATGTCTCAGCTCGATGCCCTCGAGTCCGAGGCCATCCACATCATGCGCGAGGTCGGTGCCGAGTTCGAGCGGCCGGTGCTGCTGTTCTCCGGCGGCAAGGACTCGGTCGTGATGCTGGCGCTCGCGGAGAAGGCGTTCTGGCCGGCCCGGATCCCGTTCCCCGTGATGCACATAGACACCGGGCACAACTTCCCGGAGGTGATCGAGTTCCGCGATCACCGGGTGGCCGAGCTCAGCGTCCGGCTGATCGTCGCGTCGGTGCAGGAATCCATCGACGCGGGCCGGGTCGCCGAGGAGACCGGCAGGCACGCGAGCAGGAACCGGCTGCAGACGGTGACCCTGCTCGACGCCATCGAGGAGCACCGGTTCGACGCGCTGTTCGGCGGCGCGCGGCGGGACGAGGAGAAGGCCAGGGCGAAGGAACGGGTGTTCTCCTTCCGGGACGAGTTCGGCCAGTGGGACCCCAAGAACCAGCGACCCGAACTGTGGAACCTGTACAACACCCGGCTGCACCGGGGTGAGCACATCCGCGTGTTCCCGCTGTCGAACTGGACCGAGCTCGACGTCTGGTCGTACATCCAGCGGGAGGAACTCGACATCCCGCCCATCTACTACGCGCACCAGCGGCAGGTATTCGAGCGGGACGGCCTGCTGCTGGCCGACAACCCGCACGTGCCGCGGGGCGAGGACGAGCCGCTGTTCACCGCCACGGTGCGGTACCGGACGGTAGGCGACATGACCGGCACCGGGGCGGTCTCCTCTACGGCTGCGACGGTGGCCGAGGTCATCGCGGAGGTGGCGGCGACCCGGATCACCGAGCGCGGCCAGACCCGGGGCGACGACCGGGTCAGCGAGGCGGCGATGGAAGACCGCAAGCGCGAGGGGTACTTCTGATGG
>Ga0302178_10001587_pt1 | contig 18927 bp, 20 predicted proteins | sample I_Palsa_E1_3_FD_198790 | JGI IMG/M metagenome (GOLD analysis project Ga0302178, IMG submission 198790) | Peat permafrost microbial communities from Stordalen Mire near Abisko, Sweden - I_Palsa_E1_3 | ecosystem: Environmental > Terrestrial > Soil > Palsa > Peat permafrost | place: Sweden... | reverse complement strand
GCGGTACTGGTGCTCGACGAGCCCGTCAACGGCCTGGACCCCGAGGGCATCCGCTGGATCCGCAACCTGCTGAAGAACCTGGCCGCCCACGGCCGCACCGTCCTGGTCTCCAGCCACCTGATCAGCGAGGTCGCCCAGACCGCCGACCGGCTCATCGTGATCGGCCAGGGCCGGCTGCTGGCCCAGACCACGGTGGCCGAGCTTTCCGCCCACGGCCGCTCCCTGGAAGAGGCGTTCTTCTCCCTCACAGAAGGCAGCACCGACTACCCGTCCAACTACCCCCTCAGGAGTGTCTCATGACCACCGCGACGCTCGAGCGCGCCGCCTGCCCAGGCCAGGCCGAAGGACACTACGGCTGGCGTTCTGCCGCCCGGATGGAGTGGCTGAAGCTGCGCAGCGTCCGCTCGACGGCCTGGATCCTGCTGGTCTTCGCGGCCGGCATGATCGGCATCGCCATCTTGGTGCTGAGCCACGAGAACTGGGCCATGATGTCGCCCTCAGACCGGGCGAGCTTCGATCCCACGAACGCCGGCTTCGCTGGCCTGGCACTTGGCCAGCTGGCGTTCGGCGTCCTCGGCGTGCTGATCATCACCAGCGAGTTCTCCTCCGGGATGATCCGGGCCACGTTCGCCGCGGTGCCCCGCCGCCCGCTGCTGCTCGCGGCCAAGGTCGGGGTGCTCGGCGGCGTCACGCTGGTGGCGGGGGAGGTTCTCGCGCTCGTCTCCTTCGCCGTGGGCGAGGCGGTGCTGAGGTCCCCGGCGCCGCACGCCAGTCTCGGCCAGCCGGGTGTGCTGCGCGCGGTGCTGATGGCGGGCGCGTACCCGGCCCTGATCGCGCTCATCGGTCTCGGTCTCGGCGCCGTCATCAGGCACACGGCCGGCGCCATCTCGGCCGTGGTCGGCGTCCTGTTCGTGCTGCCGCTCATCTTGGTGCCGCTGGGCACCTCGCTGCAGAACTCGGTCGGGAAGTTCCTGCCGATGATCATCGCGGAGAACTCGATCACCGCGGTCAAGCCCGACGTGGGCAATCTGGCGCCTGGCGTCGGATTCGGCCTGCTCTGCCTCTACGCGATGGTGGCCCTGGCCGCAGGAGGCTGGCTGCTCACCCGGCGAGATGCGTGACATCCTCAGCGGACTGCGCCAGCTAAGAGCCCGGCAGGAGACAATTAGTTCCATGGACACGGCGATCCGGCGGGTGGCGGGCACCATCGTGGGTGCCCCGCTCACCGGCCGGAACCGCCGTGAGCTGATGTACTGCGGCTTCGGCGGCCTGGCCGGGCTGGCCGGGTTCTGGATCACCGTGGTGCTGCTGCTTTCCGGCCTGACGATTTCCGTGTCGGTCATCGGCACCGTTGTCGGCCTGGTGCTGATCACCATGACGCTGCGGGTGTCCCGGCGCCTCGGCTCGCTGCACCGCCGCCTGCTTTCGCGGGTGCTCGGCCGTCAGGTCGAGGCCCCGCCGCCGTTCCGGCCGGGCACCGGCATCCTCAACCGCGTCGACCGGCGGCTGCGGGACCGGCCGGCCTGGCGTGCGGTGTGGTACGCCCTGATCAAGCTGCCGGTCTCGGCCGTGCAGCTGTACACGGTCGCGCTGACCGCGTTCGGGCTGGCCGACCTAGCCTACCCGGCGATCTGGCTGCTGTTCCGCAACCACCACGGCGGCTCCCTGTCTCCTATGGTGGCGGTGGTGCCCGTGCCGTTCGGGGGTAATATCCGCGTCGGCAGCTGGCTGGGCGCCTTTCCCGCGGCCCTGGCCGGCGCGGCGTGCGTGGTGGCCGCGGCGTGGCTGGCTCGCGGGATCAACGCGGCCGATGCCCGGCTGGTCCGCGGCCTGCTCGGGCCGAGCAGCATGGCCGAGCGGGTCAGCGAGCTCGAGCGGACCCGGGCGCTGGCGGTGGACGACTCGGCCGCGGCACTGCGGCGGGTCGAGCGGGACCTGCACGACGGCGCGCAGATGCGGCTCGCCGCGCTGGCCATGAACCTCGGCATGGCGCGGGAGAAGCTCGGCGATGACGACCAGGACGGGGACAGCGCGACAGTGCGGGAACTGATCGATGCCGCGCACCGCAACGCGGTGGACGCGCTGGCTGACCTGCGCGACCTGGCCCGCGGCATCCACCCGCCGGTGCTCGACAACGGCCTGGCCAGCGCGCTGGCCACGCTGGCCGCCAGCAGCGCGATCCCGGTCACGGTCAGCGCCGGCATCGGCACCCGGCCCGCGCCGGCCATCGAGACGATCGCCTACTTCTGCGCGGCGGAGCTGATCGCCAATGCGACCAAGCACAGTTACGCCAACCAGATCAAAATCGACATTCACACCGAACGGGCCGGGGTGCTTGCGCTCGCGGTCTCCGATGACGGCATCGGCGGCGCGGACGCCGGACGGGGGAGCGGCCTGTCCGGCCTGGCCCAGCGGGTGTCCACAGTGGACGGCCACATCAACGTATCGAGCCCGGCAGGCGGCCCGACCATGGTGACCGTCGAACTGCCGCTGCGAGCATAAGGGGATTGCGTTGAGAGTCGTGATCGCCGAGGACGCGGCGCTGCTGCGGGAGGGGCTGACCCGGCTGCTTGAGGACCGCGGGCATGTGATCTGCGCGGCGGTGACCGACGGCGACGCGCTGCTGACCGCGGTGGCGCAGCACCGGCCGGACGTGGCGGTGGTAGACATCCGGATGCCGCCGACGCACACCGACGAGGGCCTGCGCGCCGCCCTGACGCTGCGGGAGCGCTTTCCCGGTACCGGCGTGCTCATGTTCTCCCAGTACATCGAGACGTCCTACAGCGCCCAGCTGCTCGAAGGCGGCGCGGCGGGCGTCGGCTACCTGCTCAAGGACCGGGTCGCCAACGTGGCCGAGTTCGCCGCGGCCCTGCAGCGGGTCGCCGAAGGCGGGACCGCGCTCGATCCTGAGGTGGTTAGCCAGCTGTTCCGGGCGAGCAGGCAGCGCGGCGGGCTCGTCACGCTGACCCCGCGGGAACGGCAGGTGCTCGCCCTGATGGCCGAGGGCAGGTCCAACGCCGGGATCGCCGCCGAGCTCGTGGTGTCAGGCGGAGCGGTGGAGAAGCACGTGGCCAGCATCTTCGCCAAGCTGGGCCTGCCCCAGGACGAGAGCGACAACCGCCGCGTGCTCGCCGTCCTGCGCTACCTGGGGGGGAAACCGCAGCTGCAAGAGGGGTGATGACCGCGGCCCAGACCGCTTGACAACCTTGGCTAATAGAATTAGCTTTATGGCTATTAACCTTAGCTATGGAGGTTGGCATGACCGAGTTCCTTGACGTAAATGGTGGCCGGATCGCCTACCAGGTGACCGGGCAGGGACCGCTGGTGGTGCTCGCGCACGGCATGGGGGACAACCGCAACGCCTACCGGTTCCTGGTGCCGGTGCTGACCGGGGCCGGTTACCGGGTGGCGGCGACAGACCTGCGCGGGCACGGCGAATCGAGCACCGGCTGGTCGTCCTACACCCGGGCCGACACCGGGGCCGACCTGCTCGCGCTGATCAGGCACCTAGGTGGCCCCGAAGAGCCGGCGGTCATCGTCGGGCACTCGTTCTCCGGCGGCTCCGCCACCATCGCGGCGGCGCAGGCACCGGACCTGGTCAGCGCGATCGTCGAGGTATCCCCGTTCACCCGGGTCGCCCCGATCAGCATCGCCGCATTCCTGACCAACCGCAGGTACCGCCGCGGCGGGATCCGGCTCATCGGCGTCGCGCTCACCGGCAGCGTGGGCGTGTGGGCCAGCTACCTCAACATCGCCTACCCGGGTCCCAAGCCGGCCGACTACACCCAGGCCATCGCCGCGCTGCTGGCTAACCTGCGCGAGCCGGGCCGGATGGCCGCGGCGCAGAAGATGGGCCGGGTGCGGCCCACTGACGCCGCCGCCGCGCTCGGCAGCATCCGCTGTCCGGCCCTGGTATTCATGGGCACCCTGGATTCCGACTGGCCGGACCCGCAGGCCGAAGGGAACGCGATCATCGCGGAGATGCCTGCCGGGCTCGGCCGCCTGGTGATGATCGACGGCGCCGGGCACTACGCGCACACGCAGTTCCCCGACCAGGTCGCGGCGGCCCTGCTGCCGTTCCTGAAGGAGCACGCTGGTGCCTAGGGCCGGGCTGACCGGTGTCGATGTGGTCGCCTCGGCCGCCGGGCTGGCCGATGAGGTCGGGTACGGCAGCCTCACGATGGGCCTGCTCGCCGGCCGGCTCGGCGTCCGGCCGCCGTCCCTGTACAAGCACGTGGACGGCCTCGCTGACCTGCAGCACCGGCTGGCCACCCTGGCCATGACCGAGTTCGGTGACGTGCTCCGCGACGCGGTCCAGGGCCAGGCGGGACTGGATGCGCTGACCGCGATGATGACCGCGGCCAGGGCGTACGTCACCGCTCATCCGGGCCGGTACACGGCCACGACCGGTGCCGGGTTCGACGGGCCCGACGACCCGCTGCTGGTGGCGGCCACCCGCGTCGTCAACACGATCGCCGCCGTGCTGCGCGGGTACGGCGTCAGCGATGCGGAGATGACCCACGCCATCCGGACCATCCGCTGCACCCTGCACGGATTCGCGATGCTGGAGGCGTCCGGCGGGTTCCGGTGGGACGCCGATCCTGACCAGAGCTTCGACTGGATGATCGGCTTCATCGACCGGGGCCTGCGGCCCGCGTGAACTACCCGGGCAGGCGCGTGCTCTTGAGGCACCGGCAGATCATGGGCAGGTCGGCCTGGTCCCACGGCTGGCGGTCGAGGAAGGCCCGGACCCGCTGCGAGAACTGCGCCCGCTGGTCCTGCTCCAGCGTGATGACCCCGCTGTAGGTACCGAGCAGTCCTGCAAGCTGCTCCGATGTCATCGGCAGCGAGTACTCCAGGGTGAGCTCTTCGGGTTCCGACATCGGGGTGCCGGGCGGGAACTCGACGGTGCGGCGGCGCCGGCTCCCCGGGGTACCGTCCGGCCTGCGGTCCGCCTCGCGTGATTCGCGGGCCAGCGCGTTGAACTCGGCGACCCACGGCACCCGCGCGTCCCTGGAGATCCAGATCACGCCGAGGACGCCGCCGACGCGCAGCACGCGCGCGATCTCAGGGACGGCCCGTCCGGGATCGAGCCAGTGCCAGGCGGAGGAGATCACCACCGCGTCCACCGACGCGCCGGGCAGCGGGATTTCCTCGCCCCGGCCGGCCAGGACCTCCGCTTCCGGGCACCTGGCCGCGAGCACGGCGCGCATCCGCTCGTCCGGCTCGACCGCGACGATCCGCGCCGCGCGCCCGACCAGTTCCCTGGTCACCGCGCCGGTCCCGGCGGCCAGGTCGAGCACCGCCTGCGCGCCCGGCGGGATCAGCCAGTCCAGCGCCTGCGGCGGCGGCCCGGGACGGTAACGGTCATAGTCGGTAGCCACCGACCCGAAGGACAGCCGGCGCGTCTCACGATCAGCCACCCGTGCAGCGTATCTCCGCAGGAGATCCGGTTTTCCGTCCACGATTGTCGGCGACGTCCTGAACGGCGGGAACCTATCGATTGACCCGGCCGTTAACGACATGTTATGTGTCGGCGGAAAGTGAACCTTGAGTGAATAGAGGCTGTCCTTCCGATTAACATCGATTGACTGTTCCCTGCTGGGTCTCGACAGCAAGATGGCTGGTAGAGACGCTATCCCCGTGAGTAACACTTTCGTCCTGGTCCTGGTCGTCATCACGGCCCTCGGGTTTGACTTCACCAACGGATTTCATGACACGGGCAACGCGATGGCGACCTCGATCGCCACCAAGGCGCTCAGCCCCCGTGTCGCGGTAGGCGTATCGGGCATCCTGAACCTGGTCGGGGCGTTCTTGTCGCTCGCCGTCGCGGCGACGATCGCCAGCGGCCTAGTGGACACCAAGCTGGTCACGCTGACCGTGGTGGCCGCAGGCCTGGCCGGCGGGATCACCTGGAACCTGGTCACCTGGCTCTTCGGTATCCCGTCGAGCTCGTCGCACGCACTCATCGGCGGAGTGATCGGCGCCACGCTAGCGGCCGCGGGCGGTCATGCCGTGAAGTGGCACGGCCTGGTCTCCAAGGTCGTCTTGCCGGCTGTCCTCTCGCCGGTCATCGCCGCCCTGGTCGCCGCGACGGGCACCTGGCTGCTGTACCGGATCAGCCGCAGCCTCACGGAGGCGGCCCGCGGCCACGGCTTCCGGATCGGGCAGATCGGGTCGGCGTGCATGGTGTCCCTGGCGCACGGCACGAACGACGCGCAGAAGACGATGGGCGTCATCACGCTGGCCCTGATCGCGAACAAGACGGTGGCCTCCGGCTCCAACGCGCCGTTCTGGGTCATCCTGTCCTGTGCGCTGGCCATCAGCGCCGGCACCTACCTGGGCGGCTGGCGGGTGATCCGCACCCTGGGCAAGGGGCTGGTGGAGATCGAGGCGCCGCAGGGCATGGCGGCCGAGTCCGCCTCGGCCGCGGTCATCCTGCTGTCCAGCAGCTTCGGCTACTCGCTGTCCACCACGCACGTGGCCACCGGGTCGATCATCGGTACCGGGCTCGGTAAGAGGGGCGCGGAGGTCCGCTGGAACGTCGCGGGGCGGATGGCCACCGCCTGGGTGTTCACCCTGCCGTCGGCGGCGCTGGTCGGGGCCGGGGCCTACGGCCTCGCGGACGTGATCGGCGGCACCCTCGGCGTGGTTATCGACCTCATCATCCTGCTCGCGGTCGCGGCCTTCATCTACTGGCGGTCCCGCGGCAGCAAGGTCGACCCCAACAACGTCAACGACGAATGGACCGGATCGGTCGCTCCGGCCGAACCCCAGCCCGCGGCAGCCTGAGCGACAAGGGAAACACACAATGTCCTGGATCAACCTTTCCGCACTCTGGAAGATCGTCGTCTTCGGCCTCCTCGCCGGCGCGGGTCTCCCGGCGATATTCGCCATGGGCCTGTACTCCCTGTCGAAGGGGCCCCGGGTCCAGACCGCCGGCGGCGGCGACTCCGATGGTCTCGTCGGCGGCAGCTTGGTGGGCATGGCCGTGGCCGCGCTCTGTTTCCTCGTGGTACTGGCCGCCATAGCCTGGGGCATCTACGAGGTCTACAAGATCGGCCATCCCGCTCCCGCCAAATAGTCACCGCCGATCAGGACAACCTGACTCTGCGGCCACCCCATCGAGAGGCTTTGAGAACATGGCGCTGCCACCCGTGCTGAGCTCGGTCATCTCCTGGCTGCGCGCCGGGTACCCAGAAGGAGTGCCCGACGTCGACTACATACCGCTCTTCGCCCTGCTGGGCAGCCAGCTCAGCAACGACGACGTCAACGCGATCGCAGCCGAACTGGAAAACGAGGTCAATCCGCAAACCGCGGAGGCGATTCGGAATGCCATCAAGACGGTAACGACCAGTCAGCACCCGAATGACGCCGACATCGCGCGGGTCAGGGCCCGGCTGGCCGGCGGAGGCTGGCCCCTCGCCAAGCCCCATCACGTTTAGGTCAACTGAACCCAACGCTTCCCGGCCGCCTTCGGTGTTCAGCCAGGCCGGGAAGCATCAGATCAGGTAGGTGGGCCGGTCACGTCCTGGCCAGCAGCTGCTTCCAGTCGCTGATCGCCTCATCGGCCCACTCGGCGTGCCGCCGGGCGAACAGCCCGGCGGCCTCGCTGCCGCTCCACGGCGCGGGCAGGAACGGGGCGGGCAGGCCGGGGTCGATCCACGGGAACCGGCGCCAGGCGTGGACTAGGTCGATGATCCGTGCGAGCGGGTCGGGACCGGCTGGCCCGCCGAAGGTCACGATGAAGTCGTCGTACGCATTAGCCAGCTCATCCAGGTCCCAGGCCTGGCCGACCATAGCGGTCACCGGGCCGCCGCCCTGGTACTCGGCCGCGAACAGGTAGCCGTCCGGCAGCCCGGCCTCGGCCAGGATCTCCCGCACCTCGGCGCCCCGGTCGCCGCGCGGGCTCAGCCAGACTCCGGGCATGATGCTGCCGAAGCCGGCCCAGCGCAGCCGGGTCCTGAGCACGTGCCGGGTGGCCCGCTCGGTCTCGGGCGTGCGCGCGATCACGATGGTCCACCGGCCGTCCCAGTCCTCGGCGACCGCCCGGAAGCCGAAGATGCGCTCGGTGCCGTCCCGCAGCAGGCGCTCGGACGCCGGAGTCAGGCGCCAGACCGTACGGCGGCCGACCCGCTCGGAGTTCAGCCAGTTGTCGGCCGCCGTGCGCATCAGCGCCTGCCTGGCCGCTTTCTCCTCGACGCCCAGCCGTCCGAGCACGTCGATGAAGGCCGACGTCCAGGCCTGGCCGCCGGTCGGCAGCACGAGCTCACCCAGGACGGTGAAGAGCAGGCTGCGCGCGCTCTCCGTGCCCGCGGCATGACGCCGCAGCACGGTCGGCGCCACCCCGCCCGCCGCGCCCGCATCGGCCTGCTTGGTCTCGCGCATCGGCGCCTCGTGGTCCCGGGTAAATGGTCGCGGTAAACAATAATCAAAATACTACGAACTCTTGACGTTCAACTCAAGTTTTGTAGAGTATGGACTACCGGTCCGTGGCGCGAGGGCCCAGCAGGAGGAAATCTGCCATGACATCTCTGGCCGCTCAGCACGACTCATCAGGCGACGACCGCCCCGGCGCGGCCGGAGGTGAATCCGGCCGGGTCGAGTTCCGGGTCAGCCCCGACCGCTACCGGCACTGGCGGGTCACCTGCGACGGCCCGGTGGCGACGCTGACCATGGACGTCGACGAGCAGGGCGGACTGGTTCCCGGCTATGAGCTGAAGCTGAACTCCTATGACCTCGGCGTGGATATCGAGCTCTACGACGCGGTGCAGCGGCTGCGCTTCGAGCACCCCGAGGTGCGCACGGTCGTGATCACCAGCGCCAAGCCCAAGATCTTCTGCGCCGGCGCGAACATCCGCATGCTGGCCGCCTCGGCGCACGGCTGGAAGGTGAACTTCTGCAAGTTCACCAACGAGACCAGGAACGGCATCGAGGACGCCACCGCGAACTCGGGCCAGACCTACCTGGCGGCCGTGAACGGGACCGCCTCAGGCGGCGGGTACGAGCTGGCGCTGGCCTGCGAGCACATCATGCTGGTCGACGACCGGTCCTCGGCGGTGTCGCTGCCCGAGCTGCCGCTGCTCGGCGTCCTGCCCGGAACGGGCGGCCTGACCCGGGTGGTGGACAAGCGGCACGTGCGGCGCGACCTGGCCGACTACTTCTCCACCAGACCGGAGGGCATCGGCGGCAAGAAGGCCGTCCAGTGGCGCCTGGTGGACGAGGTCGTCCCGCGGCCGCGGTGGGAGGAGACGGTCACCGAGCGGGCCGCCGACCTGGCCGGGCGCTCGAGCCGCCCGGGCGACGCCGCCGGCGTCCCGCTCAGCCCGCTCGCCAAGACCCGCGACGACGACACGATCACCTACTCCAACGCGACGGCCCGGCTCAGCCGCGACACGGGCAGCGTCGACATCACGGTGCGGGGACCGCAAACGGCCCCGCCCGCCGACATGGCCGACGCGGCCAGGCAGGGGGCCGGGTTCTGGCCGCTCGCGGTGACCCGCGAACTGGATGACCTGATCCTGGACCTGCGGACCAATGAGCCCGAGCTCGGCACCTGGGTCTTCCGCACCGAAGGCGAGGCGGCCCAGGTGCTCGCCTACGACGACCTCCTGCTCGCCAACGCGGGCGACTGGTTCGCCAACGAGGTCCTGCACTACCTCAAGCGGACGCTGCGCCGGCTGGACGTCACCAGCCGGAGCCTGCTCGCGGTGATCGAGCCAGGCAGCTGCTTCGCCGGCTCCCTGCTCGAGCTCGCCCTGGCCGCGGACCGGTCGTTCCAGCTGGCCGGGGTGTTCGAGGACATCAACCCCGACGCCGAGCCGGCGGCCATCACGCTCGGGAGCATCAACTTCGGCCCGCTGACGATGAGCAACGGGCTGACCCGTCTGCAGACCCGCTTCTGGGGCGACGAGGCCAGCCTGGAGGCCGCCGGCAAGCGCCAGGGCACGCCGCTGGAAGCCGACGACGCGGCCGACCTCGGCCTGATCACCTTCGCGCCGGACGACATCGACTGGGACGAGGAAATCCGGATCGCGATCGAGGAACGGGCCAGCTTCAGCCCCGACGCGCTCACCGGCCTGGAGGCCAACTACCGGTTCGCCGGGCCCGAGACGATGGAGACCAAGATCTTCGGCCGCCTGTCCGCCTGGCAGAACTGGATATTCAACCGGCCCAGCGCGTCGGGTCCGGACGGCGCACTGCGCCGCTTCGGCACCGGCCAGCGTGCCCTCTTCGACCGGAAGCGAGTCTGACGTGACAAGTACCGCCGATTACACCGAGAAGATCCCGAACAACGTCAGCCTGCACGAGGACCGGCGGTTGCAGCGGGCCCTGGAGTCCTGGCAGCCGAACTTCCTGACCTGGTGGCAGACGATGGGCCCGACCCTGCCGACCCAGGACGTCTACCTGCGGACCGCGGTTAACGTCGGACGCGAAGGCTGGGCGCAGTTCGGGCACGTGCCCATGCCCGAATACCGCTGGGGCATCTTCCTGGCCGAGCGTGACCCGGGACGGCGGGTCGGATTCGGCGAGCACAAGGGCGAGCCGGTGTGGGCCAAGGTGCCGGGGGAGTACCGTTCGGAGCTGCAACGGCTGATCGTGATCCAGGGTGACACCGAACCGGCCTCGGTGGAGCAGCAGCGCAACCTGGGCGCCACCGCGCCGAGCCTGTACGACTTGCGGAACCTGTTCCAGGTGAACGTGGAGGAGGGGCGGCACCTGTGGGCGATGGTGTACCTGCTGCACGCCTACTTCGGCCGGGAAGGCCGCGAAGAGGCCGAGGAGCTGCTTCACCGCAACTCGGGCAGCGAGGACTCGCCCCGCATCCTGGGCGCGTTCAACGAGGAAACCCCGGACTGGCTGTCGTTCTTCATGTTCACCTACTTCACCGACCGGGACGGCAAGTACCAGCTCGGCACGCTCAAGGAGTCCGCCTTCGACCCGCTGTCGCGGACGTGCGAGTTCATGCTCAAGGAAGAGGCGCACCACATGATGGTGGGCACGACCGGCATCGACCGGGTCGTGCAGCGGACCGTTGAGGTGATGCGCGAACACGACACCGACGACGTAGTCGGCCTGGGCGCGATCCCGCTGACGGTGATCCAGAAGTACCTGAATTTCCACTACTCGGTCTCCCTGGACCTGTTCGGCGGCGAGACCTCGACGAACGTGGCCAACTACTACACCGCCGGCCTCAAGGGCCGCTGGCTCGAGGACCGGCGCAAGGACGACCATCAGCTGACCAGCGACTCGATCATGGTCGACTCGCTGTCCGAGGACGGCCAGATCGGGCAGACCGAGGTGTCCGCGCTGGTCGGGCTGAACACGGACCTAAGGCGCGAGTACATCTCCGACTGCGAGAGCGGCGTCAAGCGGTGGAACCGCATCCTGGACGAGGCGGGCCTGCAGCAACGGCTGAAGCTGCCGCACATCGCCTTCAACCGCAAGGTCGGCGCGTTCGCCGGGACCGAGGCCTCACCCGACGGCGAGCAGATGCCGGCCCAGGAGTGGCAGCGCCGCAGCCGCGACTGGCTGCCGACCGACGTCGACAAGACCTACGTGCGGTCCCTGATGCAGCCGGTGCACGAACGAGGCAAGATAGCCGCATGGATCGCGCCGCCCCGGAACGGCATCAACGGCCAGCCGTTCGACTACGACTACGTTCACCTCATCTGAGCCGGCGGCCCCAGTGACAGCGCGACAGGCCGGCGAAGCTCTGTTCAACGCCAGCGAGTACCTGCTCGACCGGCACGTTCGCGCGGGCCGCGGTGACCGGATCGCGCTGACCGGAGCGGCAGGCGAGCTGAGCTACGCCGGGCTCGCGGAGCGGGTCCGGCAGGCCGCGCGGGGGCTGCGCAGCCTCGGCCTGCAGGCCGAGCAGCGAGTCGTCATGATCATGGCGGACTCGCCGGAGTTCGTGATCACCTACCTCGCGGCCATGCGGATCGGCGCGGTGCCGGTGCCGATCTCGACCATGCTGCGCGCCGATGACATCGCGGCGATCCTCATCGACTCCCGCGCCCGCGTCCTCGCCCTGAGCGCCGTCTACCGCGACGTCGTGGCCAGCGCGCTCACCTTCCCTGGCGTGCGCGAGGTCATCGCGGTGGTGACCGACGGCGCGGCGCACCCGGAGCCCGTGGCCGGCCTGCCGGCCCGCGCGCTGGGCGAGCTGCCCGCGGACGCGCCTGACGATATCTACCCCACGACTGCGGACTCCCCGGCGTTCTGGCTGTACACCTCGGGGACGACCGGCGCGCCCAAGGGCGCCATGCACCGGCACGGTTCCGTCCAGGTGGTGTGCGAGACCTACGGCACCCAGGTGCTCGGCATCACCGCCGACGACCGGTGCCTGTCCGCGGCCAAGGCGTTCTTCGCCTACGGGCTGGGAAACTCGCTGCTGTTCCCGCTGTCGGTCGGCGCGACGGCGATCCTCGAACCCGCGCCGTCACGTCCCGACGTGATCGCCGAGCGGGCCCGGGCCTTGGGCGCCACGCTGTTCTTCGCCGGGCCGACGTTCTTCGCGAACATGCTCCGGGCCGGCCTGCCGCCGGGCGCGCTGGCCGGGGTCCGGCTGGCTGCCTCGGCCGGCGAACCCCTGCCGGCCGCGTTGTACCAGCGGTGGACCGCGTACTTCGGCGTCGACATCCTCGACGGCATCGGCATGACCGAGATGCTGCATATCTTTCTGTCCAATCGGCCTGGCCAGGTCAAGGCCGGAACGACCGGGGTGGCCGTGCCCGGTTACGACCTTCGCGTTCTTGGCGAGGACGGACGGGAGGTTCCGCCGGGTACGCCGGGAACGCTGTTCGTTCGCGGCGAGTCGGCCGCGACCGGGTACTGGTCTCGCTACGCCGCCTCACGCCAGGTGTTCCAGGGCGAGTGGCTGCGCACCGGCGACACCTACGTCGTGGACGCGGACGGGTACTACGCCTGCCTGGGACGCACCGGGGACATGCTCAAGGCCAGCGGCATTTGGGTCTCTCCGGCTGAGGTGGAGTCACGCCTGCTCGCGCACGCCGAGGTCGCCCAGGCGGTGGTGGTGGCCGGCCACGACACCGACGGGCTGGAGAAGCCCATCGCCTTCGTCCAGCTCAATCCCGGCGCCCTGGCCGACGAGCAGACCCTGATCGAGTTCTGCAAACTCGGCCTGCCCTCGTTCAAGCGGCCGCGCCGGATCGTGATCGTGACCGGGTACCCGACGACCGCGACCGGCAAGATCCGCCGCGTCGAGCTGCGCGACCAGGCCGCGGTCATCCTGCAGGCCCTGCCGGACCCAGCCGGACCCATCCCGGGCGACAAGGTCTCCCAGACCTAGACCTCCCCGAGGGAGCGCTATGCCCGGCGAGCTCATCGAAGCGTCCGCGCCCATCGCGGTCATCGGCGCGGGCACCATGGGTGCCGGCATCGCCCAGGTCGCCGCGGTGGCTGGCCACCCGGTCCTGGTGTACGACGCCGCGCCGGGGGCGGCCGAGCGGGCCGTCGATGCCGTCCGGATGCGTATCGCCGCGCTGGTCGCCAAGGGCCGTCTCGACGTCGACCCGGCTCGCCTGCGGCTGGACGTGGCCCGCGAACTCGACGAGCTGGCGCCGGCCCGGTGCGTGGTTGAGGCCGTGGTCGAGGACCTGGCCGTCAAGCAGGCCCTGTTCGCCGACCTGGAAAAGGTCGTCACGCCCGGCTGCGTGCTGGCCACCAACACCTCCTCGCTGTCGCCGACCGCGATCGCCGCTGCCCTCAGCCACCCCGGACGGCTGGTGGGGATGCATTTCTTCAACCCGGCCCCGGTGATGCGGCTGGTCGAGGTGGTCAGCGGGCTGGCCACCCGGCCCGAGGTCGACGCGGCGGTCACCGAGCTGGCCCTGAGCTGGGGCAAGCAGGTCGTCCAGGCCGCCGCGACACCGGGTTTCATCGTGAACCGCGTCGCGCGACCCTACTACGCCGAAGCCCTCCGGCTGGCCGAGGAGCGGGCCGCCAGCCCGGCCACGATCGACGCCGTGCTGACCCAGGCGGGCGGGTTCCGGATGGGTCCGTTCGCGCTGATGGACCTCGTCGGGCAGGACGTGAATGAGGCGGTGACCCGGTCGGTCTGGACGGCCTTCGGGTACGACCCCGGTTCGCGCCGTCGCTGCTGCAGCGTGCCCTGGTCGAGGCCGGCTGGCTGGGCCGCAAGTCCGGCCGCGGCTGGTACCGGTACGGCGACGGCGAGGCGCCGCCACGTCCCGACGCGGCCCCCGGCCGCCCGGAGCCGTCCTGGGTCATCGAGCACGGCCCGTCGCCGCTGCGCACGCTGCTCGGCCGCGGCACGGTGAAGGTCCGCTCGGGCGCGGACGGCGACGGAACCGCGGAGCTGCCCGGCGGCGCGCGGCTGGTGCGATGCGACGGCCGTCCGGCGACCGCGCTGGCCGCCGAACGCGGCGTACCCGTCGTGGTCGTCGACCGGGCACTGGACGACGCGACCGCGGCCGGCATCGCCGTCGCGGCCAGCGATGGCTGCCCGGCTCCCGCGCGTGACGAGGCGGTGGGCCTGCTGCAGGCCGCCGGCCTGACGGTGTACGTCATCGACGACGCCCCGGGCCTGGTGGTGACCCGCACCGTCGCCATGCTGGTCAACGGGGCGGCCGACGCCCGGCACAAGGCAGTGGCCAGTGCCGCCGACATTGACACCGCCATGCGGCTCGGCACCAACTACCCGATCGGCCCGCTGGCCTGGGGGCAGCGCTGGGGTCCAGCCGCCATCCTGGCCGTGCTCGACGCGCTGCACACCTGGTACGGCGAGGACCGCTACCGCGCGTCTGCGCTGCTGCGCCGGATCGCGGCCGGCCGGGGATCGCTGCTGTGAGCCGCGCCGACCGTGAAGGAGAGGCATGACGCTGACCTGGACCAAGGAGAACTCACCGCGCTGGGATGCCGGTAAGCAGCGGCTCTTCGGCGCGGCCGAGCTGGCCGCGGTGGGCCTGGCCGCGTTGCCGCCCGGAGAGCCGGTCGCGAACGAGTGGTGGCGGGTGACGGACGGAGAGGAGCTCGCCGGATACGGCTGGCTGGACTCAGAGTGGGGCGACGCGCGGATCACCTTCATCGTCGCCCCTGGTCAGCGCGGTCGCGGGGTCGGTGACTTCATCCTGGAGCACCTCGAAGACGAGGCTGCCACGCGGGGGCTGAACTACATCTACAACGTCATCCCGGACGCGCATCCGGACGGCGCGTGGATCAGGAACTGGCTCTCGACGCACGGCTTCCACGAGGCGTCCCGCGGTCAGCTGCGCCGGCAGGTAGTCACCGGCCAGCAGGTCACGACACCAGCGGGGCCGCTTGGCGGGCCAGGAAACTGACGAAGCGCCCGAGGTCAGGGTCGCTGCCGGCGGCGTTGACCGCGACGCACGTCGCTCCCGCGCGTGCGTAGTCGCCGACGGTGGCCGCGATTGCCGCCGCCGGGGTCTCGGCCGGGACGCTGATAAACACCGCGACCTGGCGGCCGGCCGCCAGGTCGCGGTGGAAGTGGCCGAGCGCGTCCCGGACGTCGTCGGGGCTGAGCCCTCCGGGCAGGATCAGCCCATCGGCGAGTTCACCGGCCAGGCCGACGGTGCGCGGACGGATCCCGCCGACCAGGAGCGGCGGCACCACCGAAGGGGGCCAGTCCAGCGCGACACCCTCGAGATGGACGTAGCGGCCGTGCGTCGTCACAGCCTCACCCTGGAGCAGGGCGTACAGAGCCACGGTGTATTCGCGCAGCAAGGTCATGGGCGAGGAGACGCTGGCGCCGACCTGGGTCATCCAGTCGAGCACGCCGTGTCCGACGCCGGCCACCAGACGTCCCGGGAATAGCCGGGCCACCGTAGCGATCTCCATGGCGGTGAGCGCGACGTTGCGCAGCGGCACGGGCAGCAGGCCGATCCCGACCCTGACATGGCTGGTCGCGGCCAGGATCGCGGTGGCCGGGGCGATGCCGCTTTGAAAGAAGCAGTCCTCCCACACCCACAGCTCGGGCAGTCCGGCCGCCTCGGCGGCCGCCGCGACTGCTCCGAGCCGTTCCGGAGCTTGCGTTGGCGGGAAGATGGCGGCCAGCGTGGGCATGGGCCCTCCTGGAGCGGGCGAAGACCAGCGGCGGCGCCAGCTGGCCGCGAATCTTAACCAGAACTGAACTTCTTCGGATGCTGGTCCTTAGTAAGTGGTCGGGCATAGTTCATATCAGAGTTCCTTGTTTCTAGCGCGGCCAGCCTCCCTACGGCCGTCGCGTGGGTGACATGAGAGGGTCCGCGTTGATGAGGCAACCCTGCAGCCTCATAGACGCGGACCCTAACTAACTCGGGCCCGATCACCGGGAAAGCCAGGGCAGATCGCTGGCGGTGTACCGGTAGGCACGGAAGATCGCGTTGGCTGGTGCCGGAAACAGCGCCGCGGCGGCCCGGTCCCGGTAGGCCGAGAAGTACGGGACCACGTACTCCCAGCACACCTGGCCGGACCGGGTTACCTCAAAGATGCGGCCGAAGGCCGATTCGGTTATCAGCGTGTTGCCGTTGGGCAGCCGCTGCGTGCTGCCCATGAACGGCGTGAAGAAGTTCTCCGCGGGCGAGTCACGGTATTCCCAGGTGATGGTCCGGGTCTGGCGGTCGACTTCGATGACCCGCGAGTAGGTGACGGACTCCGCAGTCCGGAAGGTCCCGTTGTCGAACAGCAGGATGCTGCCGTCAGGCAGTTCGCTCGCGCAGTGCTGCTGGGCCACCGTGTCGGGGCCCAGGTGCCAGATCACCTTGCCGGTGCCGCGCTCGATGATGATGACGGCGGAGACGCTGCGCAGGCTGGCCAGGATGTTGCCGTCGGCGAGCGGGTACACGCTGTTGATCAGCGGCCAGTGCTCCCGCCGGTAGTGCGGCTGAAGCGGGTACCGGTCTGGATCCAGGTGCTCGGCAGCGTGCCAGGTCCAGGCGATGCGGCCATCGGCCCCGGTTTGCTTGATGACGTCCGCGTACACGGTGCCCTCAGGAGCGGGGCCCTCGCCGGCCTCGCTGCCCGGTACCCCGCCCGGGATCGCCCGAGCCGCGGCGGCCGTCAGCGGCTCTACGGCGGTGTAGAGGATGCGCCCATCACCGAAGTGATGGGCGTCATGATGATGCAAGTCGTCGCGGTGCTCACGGAGGATCCTGCCGTCCGGGTCGACTTCGCAGAGCGCACCGCCGTGGTACTTGTGCCACATCGGGAACAGGGCCGGGCCGCCGGGCAGTGTCCCGTTGTAAGCGAGGTTCCCGCCGGGGAGGATGCGTGCGTGCCGGCCGGGCCGGGAGGGCAGGTCCCAGCGATGCACGGTCACGCCGTTCAGGTCCACCAGGTAGATCTGCCCGGTCCCGGTCAGCGGGGCGAACAGGGTGAACCCGGCGCTTGCCGCGGCGGGGTCGGCCGCGATGAGCCCGGTGCCCCGGCGGCGCAGGGTGTTCTGCTCGATCATCCTCGCTCCCTCGGTCGTGGTGCCATCGAGCGGCGACACCATGGCGCCATCTAAATCGGCACCAGCTAAATCCTAGTATTAGAATCGAAATTATGTGTAATGGCCCTGGCGTACCATCGGGCCTACCTTCTGAAAGACACGTGATGGTTCCAGGGGGCGATGGAGAGTGACTGCGCCGCATCCACTGGACAACCCGGTTCGCTCGTCGCTGGCCGGGCCGCACGCGCGTTTTGCCGAGCGGCGGGGGAACGTGCTGCGTTATCCCGTTGACGTCTCGCCGTTTCTCGCCCTGCCCGACGAGCCGGACGCGGCCGACTGGGCTGACGCGGCCGCGCTGGCCGGTCCGGGTGCTCTCCTGGCGCTGGCGGGCGTGCGGGTGCCGGCGCCGGATGGCTGGCAGGTCACGCTGATCGGCGAGGGAGTCCAGCTCGTCGAGGTCGACGTCGAGGCCGCCGACGGCGAGGTGGTCCGGCTGGGGCCGGGCGATGTGCCGGAGATGCTGGAGCTTGCGGGGCGGACCAAACCCGGGCCGTTCCTGCCGCGGACCGTGGAACTCGGCAGCTATCTCGGCATCCGGCGCGGCGGCACGCTGGTCGCGATGGCCGGGGAGCGGCTGCATCCGCCCGGCTGGACCGAGATCAGCGCGGTGTGCACGGACGACGCGTGGCGCGGCCTCGGGTTCGGCTCCCGGCTGGTGCGCGCCCTGGTGGCGGGCATCCGGGCCCGCGGTGAGACGGCGTTCCTGCACGCCCTGGCCGACAACGCGGCAATCGGACTGTACGAGGCCCTGGGGTTCCGGCTGCGCCGCGGCACGGTGTTCTCCGCCGCCCGCGTGCCCGCGGACCAGCCAGTGAGCTGAAGCTTTCCCGGGGGAGCTTCCCGCTCGGGCACTAGTTCTTGACAAAATAGACCATTTTTATAGACAATAGGATAGTTTGCTTGTTCTCTCGCAACCGGAGGTCAGGGTGTCGCTCACCACGCTCATCGCAGACACGCGCAAGGCAGTCGCCGACGACGCCGCGAACGCCCAGGCCGTCTTCAGCGCGCAGGGGACACTCGTCGGCATCACGGAAGTCGATGTCCGGACGGGAACCCACACCTTCAAGGTGGACGAGCCGCCCGCGCTCGGCGGGGCCGACGTGGCCGCGAACCCGGTGCAGTACGCGCTGGCCTCGCTTGGTTCCTGCCAGGCCATCACCTACCGGTTCTGGGCCGAGCAACTCGGCATCTCCTTCGACTCGCTTTCCGTGCGGCTGGAAGGCGATCTCGACATCCGCGGCTTCTTCGGATTCGACGACACCGTCCGGCCGGGTTTCACGGCGATCCGGGTTGACGTGACCGTGACCGGACCAGAGAGCGACGAGCGCTACCAAGAGCTCGCGGCGGCCGTGGATGCGCACTGCCCCGTCCTCGACCTGTTCGCCAACCCGGTGCCGGTGACCCGCACAATCCACGGGAAGGATGCATCTTGACCACGGCTTCGATCGGAA
>Ga0302178_10001581_pt1 | contig 19014 bp, 19 predicted proteins | sample I_Palsa_E1_3_FD_198790 | JGI IMG/M metagenome (GOLD analysis project Ga0302178, IMG submission 198790) | Peat permafrost microbial communities from Stordalen Mire near Abisko, Sweden - I_Palsa_E1_3 | ecosystem: Environmental > Terrestrial > Soil > Palsa > Peat permafrost | place: Sweden... | reverse complement strand
CCGCCCTGGTGCTTGCCCACCCCGGCCCCGCCCTGGTGCTTGCCCACCCCGGCCCCGCCCTGGTGCTTGCCCACCCCGGCCCCGCCCTGGTGCTTGCCCCGCGCATGCCGCGACGCGGCGCCCTGACGGACCGTGGTGGTTTCTCCGCCCGGGCCACGACCCCGCGGCCCTCGCGCGTACCGTTAGCGACCGTGTCCAGCTCCCGTCCACCGGTCAGCGTGGTGATGCCGTTCGCGGGCACGGTCGAGGAGGCGCACGCGGCTCTGGGGTCGCTCGCCGCGCTCAAGCTCGACGACGACGACGAGCTGATCCTCGCCGACAACTGCGGCGCCGCGCTTGGCGTACGCCCGGCGCGCGCGGCTCCGCCGCCTCCGCTTCGCGTGATCGACGCCCGCGGCGAGCGCTCGCCCGCCCACGCCCGCAACGCCGGCGCCGCAGCCGCCGCCGGCGAGGCGGAGTGGATCCTGTTCCTGGATGCGGACACGGTCGCGCCGCCGGATCTGCTGGACCGCTACTTCGCCGAGCCGATCGGCGATCGCGTCGGCGCGCTCGCCGGCGGGATCGCCGCCGCCCCGCTTGCGCCGTCGGCCGGGATCGTGGTCCGGTACGGCGCGTACAAGAACTTCCTCGGCGCCCGGGCGCACCTCGCGCACCCGTTCATGCCGCGGGCCGCGGCCGCCAACCTGCTCGTCCGGCACGCCGCCTTCGATGCGGTCGGAGGCTTCTTCGAAGGGCTGCGCGCGGCCGAGGACACCGATTTCAGCTGGCGGCTACAGCTGGCCGGCTGGCGTCTGATCGGCGCGCCTGACGCGCTCGTGGAGCACCGCTACCGCGATTCGCTGCGGGCGCTGCGGCGACAGTGGCGGGGTTACGCGGCCGGTCGCGCCTGGCTGGGACGCCGCTACGACGGCTTCGAGCCGCAGCCGGCCGTGTTGCGCGCCGCTCGCCGGGTGCTGCGGGGCGCCGCCAGCGGGTCGGCTGATCACGCCGCCGGCGCGCCGCTGGATCCGGCCGCCGCAGCTTTGGGAGATAACAATCGCAAGCCGGCAGCAATCTCCCAAGCACGGCCCGCGGCTGCCGGCTACCGCGTCCCCTTCGCCGTGCTGGACGCAATCCTCGGCCTCGACGAGCTGATCGGATTCGCGCTGTCGAACCGCCCGCCGGGCGCACCGCCCGGTCGGCTGTCAGCGGGGCATGTGCTGGTCGCCGAGCGGTTCCCGGACGCCGTGACCGACGCATCCGCCGCGGTGGACGCCGGCGACGCGTCGGCGGTTCCCGTACGGATCGAGGCCGCCGGCCGCGCCGAACGGGCCGCGCCGCCGCCCGCGGGCGTCACCGTCGCTTACCGTGAGGACGACGGTCCGCTGGACCGCGCGCGCGCGCTGGCGTTCGTCGCCCGTCGTCCCCGCCGCGTGCTCGCGGCGGCGGCGGCCCGCGACGACGATGCGCCGTCGCCGGCGGCGCTCGCACCCGCCGCCTGCCGGCTGCTGGCCGACCCGGACGCCACGCTCAGCCCGGCGTCGATCGATCCCCGTGTGCAGGCGGCGGCACGGCGGCTCGGACGGCTCGCCGGCCGGAAGCTGTCGTAGATGACGGCCGCCGCCTCAGCCGTCCGCACGGCGGTCGTCGACCCGTCCGCGTACACGCCGGCCTACGACCACGCGTTGTGCGCGGCGCTCGCCCACGCGGGCGCGTCGGTGCAGCTGGTCACGAGCCGATTCGCGTACGGCGAGGTGCCCGCCCCCGACGGCTACATCCTCCGGGAGCTGTTCTACCGCCGCGCGCGGGGTGCGCCCGGATCACGGGCACGACGGCTGTCGAAGCTGGCGACGCACGCGGGGGATATGCGATCGCTGCGACGGCTGACAGGAGACAGCGCGGACGTCGTGCACTTCCAGTGGCTCGCGATGCCGTGGCTGGATGTCGGGCTGCTCCCCGACCGGCCGCTGGTGCTGACCGCGCACGACCTGCTCCCGCGTGAGCCCAAGCCCGGCCAGGCACGGGTCCAGCTGCGGCTCTTGCAGCGCGTCGACGCGATCGTCGTCCACTCGCAATACGGCCGCGGTCAGCTGGTCTCCCGGCTCGACCTGCCCGACGACAAGGTGCACGTGATCCACCACGGCGCGCTCGAGCACGTCGCTGCGGGCCCAGGGGCGCCGCTGCCGCCGGCGCTCGCCGCCGCGACCGAGCCGGTCGTTCTGTGCTTCGGGCTGGTGCGCCCGTACAAGGGCGTCGGCACGCTTCTGGACGCCTGGTGCGGCGTCACCGGCGCCGAGCTGTGGGTGGTCGGCCGGCCGATGATCGATATGGGGCCACTGCGCGCCGCCGCGACCGACAGCGTCCGCTTCGTGGACCGGTATGTGCCGGAGCACGAGGTCCAGGCCTACTTTCGCCGCGCCGACGTGATCGTGCTCCCCTACGAGCGGACCGAGCGCTTCGACCAGTCCGGCGTGCTCGCGACTGCCCTGGCGTTCGGCAAGCCGGTGGTGTTGACCGACATCGGCGGCTTTCCCGAGGTCGCGGCGACCGGTGCCGGGCGGCTCGTGGCCGCCGGCGATGCCGATGCGCTACGGGATGCGCTGCAGTGGCTGATCGACGATCCGTCGGCGCGGCAGCGACTCGGTCAGGCCGCTCTGGCTGCGGCGCGCGGCCCGTACTCGTGGGAGTCGGCCGCGCGGCAGACGCTCGAGCTGTACCGGTCGCTGCTCTAGCGGGAAACCCACTGGTCGATCAGGCGGTCACTGGCGCGGCGTCGTCGTCCGCGGGTACCGCGCGTGCCTCACGCCGGGCGACCTCGGCCCGCACGATCGGCGCGACCTCGGTGCCGAACAGCTCCATCGAGCGCAGCACATCCGCATGGCTGACCGCCCCGACCGACATCTGGCCGACGTAGCGGCTCATCCCGAACAGCTCGTGCTCGAACAGGATCTTCTCGGCGACCTGCTCGGGCGAGCCGACCGCCAGCGCGCCGCGCGGCGAGCGCAGCGCCTCGTACTCGTGACGGCCCGAGGGCGGCCATCCGCGCTCGCGGCCGATCCGGTTCATCATCGCCAGATAGGAGGCGGCGAACGCCGAGTCGGCCTGCGCCGACGTCTCGCCGACGAACGCATGGGTGTTGATCGCGACCGGCAGCGCGGCGATGTCGTGTCCGGCCTCCTCGGCCGCTTGGCGATAGAGCGCCACGAGCGGCGCGAACCGCTCCGGCTGACCGCCGATGATCGCGAGCGTCAGCGGCAGCCCGAGCGTGCCGGCGCGCACGACCGACTGCGGCGAGCCGCCGACCGCGACCCACACCGGCAGCGGATCTTGGACCGGACGCGGATAGATGCCGGCGTCGTGCAGCGGTCCGCGCAGCCGCCCTGACCAGGTGACGTGCTCGGAGGAGCGGATCGCCAGCAGCAGCTCGAGCTTCTCCGCGTAGAGCTCGTCGTAGTCGTCGAGGTCGTAGCCGAACAGCGGGAACGACTCGATGAACGAGCCGCGGCCCGCCATGATCTCCGCCCGGCCACCTGAGATCAGGTCGAGCTCGGCGAACTGCTGGAACACGCGGACCGGATCGTCGGAGCTGAGTACCGTCACCGCGCTCGACAGGCGGATCCGCTCGGTTCGGGCCGCGATCGCCGCGAGCGCCACCGCCGGCGATGAGATCAGGAAGTCCGGACGATGGTGCTCACCGATCGCGAACACGTCGAGTCCCAGCTGCTCGGCGAGCACACCCTCCTCGAGCAGGTCCCGCATCCGCTGCTGCGGCGTGACGCCTGAGGAGAGATCGGCGAAGGTGGCGAGTCCAAGTTCCATGTAAATCAGGCTAGCAGGTAGTTGCGCTCACAACTACTTGGGGTCCCGCTGTGTCGACCGCCGATCGGCGCGCGCGCCGGCTGCGGCACAATCCCGTCGCCGTGCGCGCCGCCAAGATCGCATTCTGGGCCTCGGCCGGGCTCCTTGTCTACACCCACGTCGGATACGCGGGGGTGCTGGCCGCGATCGCCCGGCGCCGCGGTGAGGAGGCCCCGCTGCCGGCTCCCGCCGCGTCGATGTCAGAACTGCCGCCGGCGGTCTCCGTGATCGTCGCCGCCTACGCCGAGCAGGAGGTGATCGCAGACCGGGTCGCGAACCTGCGTTCGCTCGACTACCCAGCCGACCGCATTCAGGTGATCGTGGCGTGCGACGGGTCGCCTGACGAGACGCCCGAACGCGCCCGCGCCGCCGGCGCCGACCTGGTGCTGGAGCTGCCCCGCGGCGGCAAGGTCCGTGCCCAGGACGCGGCCGTGGAGCGCTCGCGATCGGCGATCGTCGCGTTCTCTGATGCCAACGTCAGCTGGGACTCCGACGCGCTCACCCGGCTGGTCGCCCCGTTCGACGAGCCCGACGTCGGGTACGTGTGTGGCGACGTGCGGTTCGTCAACGACCGCGGCGACAACCAGGAGGGGCTGTACTGGCGCTACGAGATGGCGCTGCGCTCGCTGGAGTCCCGGGTACGCTCGGTGACCGGCGGCAACGGCGCGATCTACGCCACCCGACGCGACGCGTACATCGTCGTCGACGCGATCATGGGCCACGACTTGTCGTTCCCGTTCAACATGGTCAAGCGCGGCTGGCGCGCGGTGTACGCGCGTGACGCGCACGCGTCGGAGAAGATGGTGCCGACGATCGAGGGCGAGTTCGCGCGCAAGCGGCGGATGATGAGCCACGGCTGGCCGATCATGCTGACGGGCGGGATGCTGTCGCCGTGCGGTTATGACCCGCTGTACGCGTTGATGATCGTCTCGCACCGGGTGCTGCGCTACGGCTCGCCGTTCCTGCACGTGACGGCGCTGGCGGCGAACCTGGCGCTGCTGCGCGATCGACCGGTCTACAGAGCGGCGCTCGCCGCCCAGCTGGCCCTGATCGGGGGGGCGCTGGCAGCGCCGGTGCTGCGGCTGCGGCCGCTGCTCGTTGCCCGCTACTACGTGTTGACGACCGCGGCACTGGCCGCCGGGCTGCTGGACTGGCTGGCGCACGGAACCCACGCCGGCTGGGAGGCGGCGCCCGGCACCCGATGATCAAGCGAGCCTTCGATCTCGTCGTGGGGACGGCGCTGAGCGTCGTCACGGCGCCGCTGGTGGCGGCGCTGGCGCTCCTGATCGTGCTGGAGTCACGCGGCCACCCGATCTACACCCAGATCCGGGTCGGCCAGGACGGCCACCCGTTCGAGATCTTCAAGTTGCGGACGATGGTCTCCGGCGCCGAGCACCAGGGCGCCGGGCTGGCGATCAGCGCCGGCGACGCCCGGATCACGCGGGTCGGCGCGCTGCTGCGCCGCTACTCGCTGGACGAGCTACCGAACCTGTGGAACGTGGTTCGCGGTGAGATGTCGATCGTCGGGCCGCGGCCGACGCTCCAGCACCAGGTCGACGGCTATACCGAGCACCAGCGCGGCCGGCTGTCGGTCAAGCCCGGGATCACCGGCTGGGCCCAGGTCAACGGCCGGGCGGCGCTGCCATGGCCCGAGCGGATCGAGCTCGATCTCTGGTACGTCGAGCACCGGTCGATGGCGCTTGATCTGCGAATCCTGCGCCAGACGTTCGGACAGGTGCTGGGTGGCGCGGGCATCTACAAAGGGTCGACCGGCGGCTGGGAGCCGCCCGCCGAGGTATGAGCCCGCGCTCGGATCCGCGGCGTGACGTGGCGGTGCTGCTGACCGGCGTCGGCAAGCGTTACGCGCTCGTATCGGCCTTCTCACAGCATGCGCTGACGATTGCGGCGGACCCGAATCCGCTGGCGCCCGCCCAATACGCGGCCGAGGTGCGGCGCGCGGTGCCGCGGTTCGACGATCCCGGCTACGTGCCGGCGCTCCAGGAGCTCTGCCACGAGTTCGGCGTCAGCGCGGTCGTGCCGCTGACCGACCTCGACCTGGAGATCCTCGGGACCGCGCGAGATGCCGACCCCGCCCACCCCCTGCCGGCGTTCGTGCCCGACGGCGAGATCGCCCGCGCCACATTCGACAAGTACGAGACCCATCTGCTGCTCAAGCGCCTGGGGCTGCCGTCGCCACCGACCGTGCTCCCCGGCGAGACGGTCGACGCGTATCCCGTGATGATCAAGCCGCGCTGGGGTTCGGGCGCGCGCTCGATCTTCCGCGCCGAGGACGAGCGCGAGGCGACGTTCCTGGCCGACTACATCCGGGAGCCGGCGATGATCCAGCGGGCGATGCGCGGGCCGGAGTTCTCGATGGACTGCCTGTCCGATCTCGACGGCCGCTGCCTGAACGTGATCCCGCGGACGATGCTCGAGTCACGCGGGGGCGAGTCGATCAAGGGCACCGTGGTCGCCGACGCGGAGCTGATCGACCTGGGCCGCCGGACGGTCGAGGCGCTCGGCTGCCGCGGTCCCTGCACCGTGCAGGCGTTCCGTGACGAGGAGATCGGGCTCGGGATCACCGACGTCAACACCCGCTTCGGCGGCGCCTGCCCGGCACATCTGTACGCGGCCCTGCCCGGCCGCACCTACCCGGAGCTGATCGTCCGGATCGCCCGCGGCGAGCGGATCGAGCCCCACGTCGGGGAGTTCACCCCCGGGGTCACGTTCACGCGCTACTACTGGCAGCTGGAGCTCGACGCGCAGATGCGTCCGACCGGTCGCGACGTGGTCTCGCCGCCCGGGCCGCCGCTGACGCTCTGACACGGCTGACCCCGCACGGTGGTCTGGATTTGTATCGACAGGTGATCCAAATCGAGCACACCCACTGATCCGGCAACCCGGATCTTGGGGACGAGGCCGGCCTCGAGCGCTTCACCGAGCCCAGGACGCCCGCCCGGCAGCTCCCAGCCGCGCCGCCAGTTGCGGCACACGAGCACGCGCCCGCACTCGTCCAGGCAGACGCCCTTGACCGACAGCGGCGGCGGCGTCTCGGGTACGCCCGGCCCGTCGCGCCCGCTCACTCCTCGATGTAGGGGCCGATCAGCGTCAGGTCGGCCGGGCTCAACCGGTCCGCCGAGGTCGTCCACTGGTGCCAGTAGGGGTACAGCAGGTCCGGGCGGCTGACCTTCTCGAGCGCGGCGAGCTCGTCGGCGGACAGCTGCAGCTCCGCCCCCTTCAGATTGTCGGCCAGCTGCTCGTCGGTCCGCGCACCGATGATCACCGAGCTGATCGTCGGCCGGGTCAGCAGCCAGGCGAGCGCGACCTGGGCGGCCGAGACGCCGTGCGCCGCCCCGATCTCGACGAGCGCGTCGATCGTGTCGTAGAGCTTGTCCTCGTTGTAGACAGGCGGCTCGCTCCAGCCGGCGAACCGCCGCGAGCCCTCGGGCGCGGCCTGCCCACGGCGGTACTTGCCCGACAGCAGCCCGCCTGCCAGCGGGCTCCAGACGAGCGTGCCGAGGCCCTGGTCGACCCCGAGCGGGATCAGCTCGTACTCGGCCGAACGCTCCTGCAGCGAGTAGTAGATCTGCTGGCTGACGAATCGAGCGAGGCCGTCGCGCTGCGAGACCCCGAGCGCCTTCATCAGCTGCCAGGCGGCGTAGTTGGAGACGCCGATGTAGCGGACCTTGCCATCGCGCACGAGCTGGTCGAGCGCGGCCAGCGTCTCCTCCAGCGGCACCGAGCCGTCCCACTCATGCACCTGGTAGAGGTCGATGTGATCGGTCCGCAGCCGCCGCAGGCTCGCCTCGCAGCCCTCGATCACGTGGTGGCGCGACAGCCCGACCATGTTCGGCCCGTCGCCCATCCGCATCCGCACCTTGGTCGAGAGCAGCAGCTCGTCGCGACGGCCGGCCAGCACCTCGCCGACGATCTCCTCAGCGTCGCCGCGCGAATACACATCGGCGGTGTCGATCAGGTTGATCCCGGCATCCACGCACATGCCGATCTGGCGGCGGGCGGCGGCGACGTCGGTCGAGCCGACCTTGGCGAAGTTGCCCTGACCGCCGAATGTCATCGTCCCGAGCGTCAGCGACGAGACGCGGAGTCCGCTGCAACCCAGCTGGCGGTAGTCCATTTGGCCCAGGCTAGTGGCCCACCGGCTCGACCGAGCGGCAGCTGGCAACACCGCCCGAAGTTTCGACCCCGGCTGCTCGGCGGTACAGTCAAGTACCAGCCACCGAGAACGATACGAGGAGAACCAGGGACATGGCCAGACAGGCGCCGCGCTCAATTGCCGGCCGGGTCGTCGCGATCACCGGCGGGGCGAGGGGAATCGGACGCGCGACGGCACGGGCGCTGATCGCAGAGGGCGCGCGCGTCGCGATCGGCGACATCGACGCGCCGCTCGCCCAGCGGACGGCGCAGGAGCTCGGCGCCGGCACGCTCGGTCTGGCGCTCGACGTGAGCGACCGCTCGAGCTTCGACGCGTTCCTGACCGACGTGGAGCGCCGGCTCGGTCCGCTCGACGTGCTGATCAACAACGCCGGGATCATGCCGATCGGGCCGTTCGTGTCCGAGACCGACGTGACCGCGGAGCGGATCATCGACATCAACGTGCATGGCGTGATCAACGGATCGAAGCTCGCGCTGGAGCGCTTCCTGCCGCGCGATCACGGTCACCTCGTCAACGTCGCGTCAGTCGCGGGCAAGATGGGGTTTCCCGGGGGCGCCACCTACAGCGCGTCGAAGCACGCGGTCGTGGGCCTATCGGAGGCGATCAGGGGCGAGCTGCGCGGCACCGGGATCGACATCACGATCGTGATGCCCGTGGTCGTCAACACCGAGCTCGGCTCGGGTCTGCACCGCTCCCGGGGCATCCGTAGGGTCGAGCCCGAGGAGGTCGCCGCGGCGATCGTGGAGGCGCTGCAGACGGGCCGCGTCGACGTCTGGGTGCCGCGCTCGGTCGCGGCGCTGATCCGCTCGGCCGGCGTCGTGCCGCGCTCGGTCGCCGACGCGATCACGCGAGCGCTGAAGGGCGACCGGGTGCTCGTCGACCCCGACCGCGTCGAGCGCGCTGCCTACGAGCAGCGCACCGCCCAGGAGGCCTCGCCGGCGCCGGCTGCGTCGGAGCTTGGGCCCGTCGCGCAGCAGCCGTCGGCAACCGAGGCACAGCAGGCCCAGCCGGTCTGATCAGCCGGCGCGCCGCAGGTTCTCGGCGTCAGAGATCGCGGTGCGTCGCTGTCACAATCTCAAAGACGTGTCGACGGAGGATCCAGTCGTCGGGTGCGTCGGGAGGGTGATCGTCGCCACCCGGGGCGCGGACGGCCCTGGTGAGGCGCTGATCAGCGTGCGCGGGGGGACCGAGGCGTATCTCGCCTGGTCCGAGGAGCCGCTGGCGCGTGACACGCCGGTGCTCGTGTTCAACTCCCGCGGCGAGCGCACGGTCGATGTGATGCAATTCGATTCCGATCGATAGGGCACAGAGAGAGGAAGCACAATGCTCGGATACCGCGTGCCAGCGCCAGACGAGGCGATGCTGATCTCAGGCGCCCGGGGTGCAAAGGACGGGAGCCCGTTCAAGGTCGTCACCGGTCACGGCGCGTTCGTGGCGCCGTTCTTTCGCAAGGCGAGCTTTCTGACGCTCGCGATGAACGAGGCCGAGGTCGCCGAGCAGTGCGTGACCGGGCAGGGAATCGCGCTCAACGTGACGGCCGTGATCGCGTTCAAGGTCGGTAACGACCAGGAGTCGATCATCAATGCCGGCCAGCGCTTCCTGTCTGATCAGGACCAGATGTCGACGCTCACCGGCCGGATCTTCGCCGGGCACCTGCGCTCGATCGTCGGCTCGATGACGGTCGAGGAGATCGTCACCGAGCGCCAGAAGCTCGCGACCGAGGTACTCGACGGCTCCAAGGCCGAGATGGCCAAGATCGGCCTCGTCGTCGACTCGCTGCAGATCCAGTCGATCGACGACCTCGGCGCCGGCTACATCACCGCGATGGCGGCGCCCCACAACGCCGCGATCCAGCGCCAGGCGAAGATCGCGCAGGCGCAGGCCGACCAGGCGTCCGCCGAGGCCCAGCAGGAGTCCGCGCGCAAGCAGGCCGAGTACGAGCGCCAGACGGCGGTCGTCCGGGCGCAGTACAAGGCGCAGGTCGATAAGGCGCAGGCCGAAGCCGATCAGGCTGGCCCGCTGGCTCAGGCCGAGGCACAGCAGGAGGTGATCAAGACCCAGACCGAGCTCGCCGAGAAACAGTCAGCTCTGCGCCAGCAGCAGCTCGTCTCCGAGGTCGTCAAGCCCGCCGAGGCGGACGCCGAGAAGGTCCGCGTGCTGGCCAAAGCCGACGCTGAGCGGACCTCGATTCAGGCCGAGGCGGCGGCGTCGCACAACCGCGTGGCGCTGGACAAGCTGCTGATCGAGCAGTTGCCGCAGATCGTGCGTGAGGCTGCCAACGGCCTGGCCAACGCCGACATCACGGTGCTCAACGGCGCGGACGGGCTCGGGGAGATCGCCGCCGGCCTGGTCGCGCAGGGGCTGAGCATCTTCGACTCGGTCAAGCGCAACCTGAACTACGTCGACGACGAGGCGGGCGAGGAGCAGCCGGCCGACGACCCGCGCGAGGCGATCGGCCCACCGGGACCGGGCAACGGCGCGGGCGATCCCGGCCGCCTCACGCCGCGGGCGGATCCGCCCGCCTAGCGATCACCCCTTCCAGGAGCCGGCGTCCGACGCCGCGGTGACCTCGATCACCGACCCGACCGGCGCCCAGGCGATCAGGTTCAGCGACTGCAGCCGGTCGAGTACGGCCTGGAACGCCCCGGCCTGGGCGCCCGAGCGGTAGCGACGCGCGATCGCAAAGCCGAAGCCGGTCTGCGCCATCGGGTCATAGGCCCCCTGCGCCGACAGGTACTTGCCGTCGGCCACGGCCGAGGCGACGCGCAGCGGCGCCTGGCCGCCAGACAGCGTCCGCACCGCCGCCGCCATCCGGATCAATAGTTTGATCGCGACCGGGTTCAATCCCTCATACAGGGAGCGCGGGGCGCCGACCTGGCCGGCCCCCGCTCCGATCGATCCGTCGTAGGCGAGGCCGAGGGCGGTCGCGTCAGCGGGGAGCCGCACCAGCCGGCGGGTCGTGTAGGCGGCCTGCAGCGCGCTCGGGCTGGCGTAGCGCGGCGCGCGACCCGGTGGATGCAGGACCGAGCCGCCCGCGGCGTCGGCGGTCTCAAGCGTTTGCAGCCGCGTCAGCGCCGAGCGGTCGGTGCGGTACAGATGCATGATCTGCTCGGCCCCGAGCACCCGCCACCAGTACAGCGAGGAGTCGTCGCCGAGGTTCGACAGCAGCCGGTAGGCGGAGCCGGAGTGGTCCGGGGCGGTGTCGAAGTACAGCTGCACGTACGGGACCACCTTGCCGCCGTCGTAGTCCGACAGAACCTGCTGCATGTTGCCCGGGCCCATGTGATACGCGGTGACCGCCAGGTCCAGGCGGCCGCCGAACATGGCCTCGGACTCCTGCAGCAGGCGGACCGTTCCGGCGAGCGCGTCGGCCGGATCGAACCGCTGATCGGCCGCCTGCAGCTGGCGCTGCAGGGAGCGCAACTTGATGGCGTCATGGGTATCGGCGATCTCGGCCAGCAGCCGGCGGCTGGCCGACACGTCGACGTGCATGTGCAGCAGCGAGGTCGCGGTCGCGGGGAGGATCTGCGTCAGCCCGGCAGCGTTGGTCGGATCGTCGGCGACCGCCGCATCCGGCAGGCCCGCGCTCTCCACGAACACCAGGCCCTCGAGCAGGTTGACGGGGATGTTCGTGCCGGCGACCGCGTGCTCGATCATCGGACGGAACGCCGCGACCCGCTGGGCGGTGGCGACCGCGCCCCCCGGGCTCTTGGCGAACAGCACCTGACCGTTGCCCGCGGTCGCGCGCGCGACGTATTCCGCGGACTTCGACGCGTTGTAGTGAAACAGGCCACCGGCGCCCGTCTCGGGCGCGTTGCCGGCCGGTGGCGCGCCCGGGAGGCTGGAGCCGCCGAGCGTGACGACCAGCACGACCGCGACGACCACGGCGAGCGCGACCCCGGCGAGCGCCAGCCGCAGCCGGCGCCGGGCTCTGGCGCGTGGGTAGCGGGCAGGTGGCATGCCCACATCGTCGCGCGCGACGATGCCCTCGTGCCGTGTGGTCGGCTACGCTCGCGCACTCACGAGATGACTGCTCCAGATCTCAACGGCAGGCGGGTCCTGGTGACCGGCGGCTCGGGCTTCATCGGGCGCCACGTGGTCGCGCAGCTGACCGCGGCCGGCGCGACCGTACGCGTGGTCGATCTCAATCCCCACCCCGACCCGGCGGTCGACGCCGTGATCGGCGACATCGCCGACCCGGATGTCCTGGCGCGCGGATTCGACGGCGGTTTCGATTCGATCGTCCACCTGGCCGCGGTTACGTCGGTGCTGCGCAGCGTGCAGGAGCCCGAGCGGACCTTCCGGACGAACGTCATCGGCACCAACGCGGTGCTGGCGGCTGGTCGTGAGGCGGGCGTGGCCTCGCTGGCCTTCAGCTCGACCAACGCTGTCACCGGCCCGATGACCGCCCCGAAGATCTCCGAAGCCGCGGTGCTCAATCCGCTGACGCCATACGGCTCGACCAAGGCCGCCGGCGAGATGCTGATGTCGGCCTACACCGCCTCGTATGGGCTGCGCTGCGCCTGCATTCGTCTGACCAACGTGTATGGACCCGGTATGCAGGCGAAGGACAGCATCGTCGCACGGCTGATGCGGGGGATCAGGCTCGGTGCGACGTTCGAGATCTACGGCGATGGCCACCAGGTGCGTGATTACCTCCACGTGGCAGACGTGGTCGCCGCGATCAAGCTGGGGCTGACGTCCGAACGATGGTCGGGGCCGATGGTGATCGGGTCTGGCGAGTCGCTGTCGGTCCATCAGGTCATCGAGGCCGTGCGGGCCGTCTCCGGCGCCGAGGTGCCGGTGCGGCACGGACCCGCCAAGCCCGGTGAGATGCCAGCCGTGATCGTCGATCCGAGCCGTGCCCACGCGGCCGGCTGGTCGCCGCAGTATCCGAAGCTCGCCGACGGGCTGGTCGGGGTCTGGGACGAGTGGTCGATCGCCGAGATCGAGGTCGCGAAGCGATGAGCGCGGTCGAGGGCGGCCACACCGTTGCGGCGGCGCAGTTCGCGCGCCTGGAGGCGGTCGAGCGTGAGCCGGTGCAACGGTTCCTGCAGACGCACCCGGCGGGCGCGGGGGCGCCCTTGGCGGTCGTGATTCCGGCGTACAACGAGGAGCCGACCGTCGCCGAGGTGATCGCTTCGATCCCGGCGGAGGCGGCGGGCATGCCGACCGAGACGATCGTCGTCGTCGACGGCGCCCGTGACCGCACCGCCGAGGCGGCGACCCGCGCCGGGGCGCTCGTCTGTGACGTGCCGGTCAATCGCGGCCAGGGCGCGGCGCTCCGGCTCGGTTACTGGCTGGCCCGGGCGCGGGGCGCCCGGGTGATCGTCACGATCGACGCCGACGGCCAGTACGAGCCCGGCGAGATCGGCCTCGTCGTGCAGCCGATTCTCGACGACCGTGCCGACTTCGTCTCAGGCTCACGGCGGCTCGGAACCGAGCTGACGACCGATCTGACCCGCCACGCGGGCGTGATCGTGTTCGGCGCGCTGATCTCGGTGCTCGTCCGCCACCGGGTCACCGATCCGGCGTGCGGCCTGCGTGCGATGCGCTCGCAGGTGACCGACGACGTCGTGCTCGAGCAGCGTCAGTACCAGGCGTCGGAGCTGATGATCTCAGCGGCGTTGCACGGCTACCGCCTGGCCGAGGTGCCGACCACGATGCGTGACCGGGGCGAGCACGCAACCAGCACCAAGAAGGGGGGGAACCTCGGCTACGGGGTCCGGTTTGCGCGGGCCGCGGTCCATACCTGGTGGCGTGACCGCAGAGCCGCGCGCACCCGCGAGCGGCCGGCGAACACCCACTTGTCGTAGATCACGAACTTCGCGACGAAGAAGACCGCCTGCACGACGACGTAGGCCGCGGTGACGAGGATCACCCGCAGACCGGTGCCCTTCGCGACGTGGTGGTTGACCCAATGCTGGGTTTCGCCGGTCGCCCACGACGAGGCGGCCCAGACCGCGACCGAGATCACGATGTAGGCGACGATCTCCCGCATGAAGTCAGCGCGGTCCTTCATCTTCCAGGCCCACTTGCGATTCAGGATCCAGTTGGGTATCGCGCCGGCGACGAACGCGGCGGCGGAGTCGATCGCCGTGTGGACCCCGAGCCAGTCCATCACCGCGAACACCACCACGCTCGTCGACAGGGCGACGACCGATCCGATCGCGTACCGCGTCACCTTGCCGGCGTAGGCCGATTCGCGCACACGCCTGTAGAGGTCCGTAGGCACCATCGGGAATCCTAGCGGCCATGGGCGGTTTCGCCTGCAGCGCCAACCTCACAATCCGGATAGCGTGAGTGCCCATGCGCACGCAGGACGCCGCCGAGCCGATCACGCTCGATCAGGACCTCGTCGTGCACGGCGACAACCTCGCCGTGCTCCAGGCGCTGCCCGCGCAGACGTTCGACCTGATCTACATGGACCCGCCGTTCAACACCGGCCGCGCGCAGGGACGGCGGACCTTGTCGGTGGCGGTCGATCCGACCGGCGAGCGGGTCGGGTTCGGCGGTCGGCGCTACCGCTCGCGGCTGTTGTCCGAGCTCCAGTACGACGACGAGTTCGGCGACTACCTGGGCTTTCTGGAGCCGCGGCTGCGCCTGGCCCGTGAGCTGCTGGCGGCGCACGGGACGCTGTACTTCCACATCGACTACCGCGAAGCCCACTACTGCAAGCTGCTGCTCGACGAATGCTTCGGTCGCGACGCGTTCCTCAACGAGCTGATCTGGGCCTACGACTACGGTGCGAAGCCGCGCCGCCGCTGGCCGGCGAAGCACGACACGATCCTCGTCTACGTGCGGACCCCCGGCGCCCACCTGTTCGACGCCGATGCGGTCGAGCGCGAGCCGTATATGGCGCCCGGACTGGTCGGTCCCGAGAAGGCGGCCCGCGGCAAACGACCGACCGACGTCTGGTTTCACACGATCGTCCCGACCAACGGCGCCGAGAAGACCGGCTATCCGACGCAGAAGCCCGCCGGGGTGCTGCGGCGGATGGTGGCTGCGTCGTCGCGTGCCGGCGGATGGTGCCTGGATCCGTTCGCCGGCTCCGGGACGCTCGGGGCGGTCTGCCGCGAACTCGGGCGGCGGTTCGTGCTCGTCGACTCCAGCCCTGACGCGATCGCGGTCATCCGTGATCGACTCGGCTCGTCCGCTACGCCCGCGGACGCGGGTGCACGAGCGGGACGAACCTGACCGGCTCGAGCGTCCTGCACCCTAGCCGGCCGTCCGGCGCGCGGCGATACACGGTCAGATACTGCCGGCGACGGCCGATCGGCACGACCATCCGTCCGCCGGGGGCCAGCTGCTCCAGCAGCCGGGCCGGCGGTGTGCGCCCTGAGGCCGCGGCGACGTTGATCGCGTCGTAGGGAGCTCGCTCCGGGAGCCCGGCCCAGCCGTCGGCGAGCAGGCAGGTGACATTGCCAAGCCGTAGACCGGCGAGCGTCAGCGCCGCGGTGTCGTGCAAGTCGCGGACGACCTCGATCGAGATCACCTCCCTCGCCAGCAGCGCCAGCAACGCGGCGTGGTAGCCCGAGCCGGTGCCCACATCGAGGACCAGCTCGTCCCCCGTCAGCGTCAGTAGCTCGAGCATCCGCGCCACCACCAGCGGCTGCGAGATCGTCTGCCCGCCGGCGATCGGCAGGGCCTCGTCGTCGTAGGCCCGGTCCTGAAGCGAGGCAGGCACGAACGGCTCGCGCGGGGTCGATGCGATCGCGCCGAGCACGCGCTCGTCGCCGATCTGAGCCGCCAGTCGCCCGGCGAGCTCACGGGCTTGCTGCAGGCCGGTCATCCGGCCCCGCCGGTCAGCCCGCGTCCGTGTCGGAGTAGTCGGCGCAGTTGCGAGCGATCAGGGGCCCGAGTTTCCTGGTGATCTCGTCCTCGGATAGGCCGGGCAGGTTGAATGTCACCTCGCCGCGGTCGGTCCCCGCGACGAACACCGCCGGCCGCCGCCGGCCCGGCAGCCCGCGCCGGGGGCGTTGCACCGCCACCGTCCGGACCTCATCCCAACGCAGACGGCCGATCGTCTCGCCGGTCGATGGCTTGCGTACGTCGATGCCGACGTCGGCGAGCCGCAGCTCGATGTCCTGATCGTTGGGCTCGAGCGTCTCGATCCCGAACACGTGGACCGCGTCCAACAACAACGCCGGCTCGAGCGGCGTGCGCGGGGGTGTGTCGCGCCGGACGGCGTCGGTCGCGGGTGTCCGCCGCGGGTCGTCTCCGCTGGCAGCCCCGTCGGCCGGTCCGGCCCCGCCGTCCTGTCGCAGCAGCTCGCGTGCGCGGTCCACCGCGGGATGTTCGAGCGCGTCCTCGACCTCGATGCCGAGCTCCTGCGAGACCGCATGGACGAGGGCCACCCGCAGCAGCGCCCCATCGGCCCGCCCGGCCTCCTCGTCGGCGATCCGGTCCAACTGCTCGTCGTCGAGGTCGGACGGCGGTTGCGGCGCCGGAGTTGCGGCGGTCCGTTCGACGAGCGCCGCCCGGATCCGTTCGCTGACAAGTCGGCGCGCCCGATCCGCGATCCGCGCGATCGTTTCGGGGTTGGTATCGGGGGCTGCCACCGCCTTTGCCTCGGAGGGGTCGTCGGCGAGCTGCTCGTTCGCGGGCTCGGTCGGCTGCTCGTTGGTGAGCGTGGTCGGCTGGGCGGTCGGCTCCGCGGCGCCGGCTCCGGTGCCGTGCCCGGACACGGTGTCGCCGTTCTCGGCGGCGCTCATCGCGCCGGCTCCCGCACCAGTTCGGCGATCCGTCCCAACAGCCGCGCCGCGCGCTCCCCGAACAGAATCCGGTGATCGCAGGCGAGCGTCAGCGTCATCACGTCGCCGGCGACGACCACGTCGTCGGCGACCACCGGCGCGCGGCGGACGGCGCCGGCGGTCAGCGCCGCGGCCTGCGGAGCGGTGATCATCGGCGTGATCCGGTACGCGGCCAGCGCGGTGAAGTCAGACAGCGTGAACGTGGTGCCGGCCTGCTCGGGCGGTGTCAGCTCGCCGCTGCGGGCGCGCGCGGCGAGCGTCCCGAGCTCCGCTGTGAGCTGCGCCAGCGATTTGGTGTCGGCATCGAGCACCGCGGGGATCAGCAGCCCGTCCTCGGTCGTCACCACGACGCCGATGTTGACGCGCTCGTAGCGCTCGAAATGGCCATCTCGATAGGCAGCGTTCGCCCACGGCAGCTCTCGCAGCGCGGTCGCGGCGGCAGACACGAGGATCGCGGTCAGGCTGTACCCGCCGGCGCGGGCGAGCGTCAGCGCTGGACCGGCGTCGACGTCGATCGCGAGCTCGAGATCCGGAACCGTCGCGCGGATCTCCGCGGCGCGGCGTGCGATCGCGCTCGCCAACCGGTCCGGCTGCTGGATCTGTATGTCCCCCTTGAGCATGGAGCTCGAGGACAGGCGGGCGACGTTCGGCATCGAGAGGGAAGGTACCGGCTGCGGGCGGTCACCCCGGTCTGTCGGCGTCCTCCCAGAGCGACAGGAACTCCTCGGCCTCGGTGCTGGCGAGATCGGCGCGCAGTCGCCTGAGGAGGCTGGCGGCCTGCTTGGCGGGGAGCTCCCAGTACAGGATCGGCTCCGAGTCGGCGATCGAGCAGACCTCGATCCGATCGACTCGCCGGCGGTTGAGGAACGCGGGCTCACGGCCGCCGCGGCTCACGGTCAGCTGGAACACCCGGTTCGCCCTCATCTGCGGGCTCAGGCCGCCAGAGCGTCGGTCGCGAGCTCAAGCGCCCGGTCGCCGCAGTAGGTGCCGCTGCCGGTGGCGATCGCGGGCAGCGCGGTGACGCCGGCCGCGGCGGCACGCGCGCAGGCTCGCTGCAGCGCCGCTCGCGTCGAGCGCAGCTGAATTCCCTTCAGGACCGCGCGCGGGTGCATTTCGCAGGCGGCGGCGGCGATCAGCACCGTCCCCTCGTCGCCGAGGTCGCGCCCGCCCGCGAACGCCTGGCGGAACGCCGCCAGCGAATACGCAACGGCCTTGCCGCCCCGTTTGGCGTAGATCGCGGCGAGCATCGCGAGCTCGCTGTCTAACGGCCAGCGCGCCGGCATCCGCAGTGGTTGCAGGCCGTGGTCCGCGACGGCCGCGTCGAGCCGCTCGTATTCGGGCGCGAGCTCTGGCAGGCCGAGCCAGGCGCCGAGCACCGGTTCCCACTCGGGCACGACCGGGAGCGTGGCCATGATCCGCTCGGCGGTCAGGTAGCAGGCTGGGCTGCCGAGGTCGTAGTAGAAGACCGGCCGTTCGTCGCTGGCGGATCCGGGCTCGGGTGCGCCATCGGGCCCGGGGTCAGGTGTCGCCGTGGGCTCGTCCGCCTGCACCAGCTCGATCGCGATCGGCCCGTCCTCGGAGGTCATCGGTCCCCCGCTTCAGCCGTGGATCAGCCAGCCGTCGGCCGCGCGCGCGGCTTCCATCACCGCTTCGGACATCGTCGGATGCCCATGGACCAGATGCGCGATCTCCGGATAGCCGCCCTCCAGCGACCGCGCGTTGACGAGCTCCTGGATCAGCTCGGTCGCCTTCGAGCCGACGATGTGCCCGCCGAGCAGCTCGCCGTAGCGCTGGTCGCCGACGATCTTGACCAGGCCGGTCCGGTCGCCGTAGACGGTGCCGGCGCCGACCGCCCCGTATTGGACCTTGCCGACGACGACGTCGTATCCCTGCTCACGGGCCTGGGCCTCGGTCAAGCCGAAGCTCGCGACGTTGGGGGTGCAAAACGTCGCCCGCGGGATGTCGACGTACTCGATCGGGTGCGTCGGCAGGCCAGCGGCATCCTCGACGGCGATCACGCCCTCATCCGACGCCTTGTGCGCCAGCGCCGGCCCGGGCACCAGATCACCGATCGCGTAGACCCCCTCGACGCTGGTGCGCATCGCGCCATCGACCTCGATCAGACCCTGGTCATCGAGCTTGACGCCGGCCGTGTCCAGGCCAAGCCCGTCGATGTCGGGGCCGCGGCCGGCGGCGATCACCAGCCACTGCACCTCGCCCTCCCCGGACCCCCCATAGGTGAACGTCACG
>Ga0302178_10001575_pt1 | contig 19107 bp, 16 predicted proteins | sample I_Palsa_E1_3_FD_198790 | JGI IMG/M metagenome (GOLD analysis project Ga0302178, IMG submission 198790) | Peat permafrost microbial communities from Stordalen Mire near Abisko, Sweden - I_Palsa_E1_3 | ecosystem: Environmental > Terrestrial > Soil > Palsa > Peat permafrost | place: Sweden... | reverse complement strand
CTGACCAGCTGGCGGGCCCACTCGCTAGGCGTGGGGCTGCTCAGCACGAGATAACCACCCGCAGTTCATCAGACATGGACTACCTGACCTGTATTGATGGCCTCAAGCACCGCGCGGGAGTCAATGCCGGGCGCCGTGAGCTCACCGGTTATCCGGCCCCGGTAGAAGACTAGGACGCGCTCGCAGAGCGATGCCAGCTCGTCTGCCTCAGTAGAGCAGAGCAGCACCACGGCTCCGCTGGCGGCAATGGAGCGGATGAGGCGGTGCATCTCCGCCTTGGCGCCTACGTCAACGCCGCGGGTGGGGTCATCGAGGACGAGCATCTGCGGCTCGGCCTCCAGCCACTTGGCGAATACCGCCTTCTGCTGGTTGCCGCCGGACAGGGATCCGGCCGGCGCGCCGGCCGCTGCCCGGATGCCGAGCCGCTCCATCTGATCCCGCGCCCGCGCCTGCAGCACGGATCGCCGGATGTAGATCCCGTCGCGGGCTAGCGCCACCGAGCGCACCTGCCCGATGTTCTCCCAGACCGGCTTGTCGAGCATGAGGCCGAAACGACGGCGGTCGCCAGTCACCAGGGCCACGCCCTGGGCAACCGCCAGGCGGAACCGGCGAGGGCACACGGCGCCGCTCGGCAGCCGGACCGTGCCGCGGCGCGGCCGGCTGAGCCCGCACACCACGTCAAGCAGCGCGCGCTGCCCGGCCCCGGCCAGCCCGGCGAGGCCGACGACCTCACCCGGCCGGGCGGTCAGGCTGACGTCGTCAAGCCGCCGCCGGACGCTGACATGCTCTACCCGCAGATCTCCCGCCGCGCGCATGCCGGGCGGTCCCGCTGCGGCCGTCTCCATCAACACGGAAGTTTCGGCGGGCTCTAGCGCGTCGAAGTTTCCGTGATCATGAAATGCAGCCGGACGCGGCCGGGCCGCCGCGGCTTCTGGCGGGGCGCCTGCTTCTGGCGGGTCTGCTGTTCCTGGCGGGCGAGCCGTTTCCGCATCGGCCACGGCCCGCGTGACGGCCCTGCCGTCGGCGGCCGGGTGCGCATACAGTTTCCGGTCACCGAGCATCGCAGCCACCACCATGGGGATAGTCAGCGACGAGCGCCCGGCTCCGGCCACGACCACCGCGCCGTCCCGCAGGATCGTGACCTCATCGGAGAGGCTGAGTACCTCTTCGAGGATGTGGGACACGAACACGACGCCCACGCCGCGGTCGCGCAGCACCCGCACGACATTCAGCAGGTTCTCCGTGCCTGCTGCCTCCTGCGCCGAGGTGGGCTCATCGAGGATCAGGATGCGCGGGCTGGTCAGCAGCGCGCGGGCGATCTCGATCCGCTGCCGGTCGGCCAGCGGCAGGGATCCGGCAAGCTGGCGGAAACCTACCTCCAGCCCGAGTTCGGCCAGGACGGGTGCCGCCCTGCCAGCCATCGCGGACCGCCGCAGCAACGGCCCGCGGCAGATCGGCCCCGCGGCAAAGAGGTTGAGCAGGACGTCCAGGTCGGGGAAGAGGGCAAGCTCCTGGCTGACCACGGCGACGCCGCTCCTGGCCGCCTCGGCGGTGCTGGCGAACGACACGGCGATGCCGTCCAGCAGCACCACGCCGCTGTCCGGCCGTTCCGCACCGGCGATGATCTTGACGAGCGTTGACTTACCGGCCCCGTTCTCGCCCAGCAGGGCGTGCACGGTGCCCGGCCGCACCCGCAAGCTGGCCTCGCGCAGGGCGGTGACCCCGCCGTAGGCCTTGGTGATGCCTCGCACTTCGAGCACGGCAGTCCTCAGCCGACGTCGGACATGGGCTTGATGTACTTCTGCGGGTTCGCCAGCTCGCTGGTGACCTCCTTCTTGAACCAGGCGAGCCGGGAGGCCGCCGTCGCCTGGCGGGCCTGGATCGCCGCGATGTTCGAGCTGTTGACGACCAGGTAGCCGGGGTTCCACCAGCCAGTCGGGAGCTTCTTGCCGGTCAGGGCGTGCTCGGCCAGCAGGTCGACCGCGATGTAGCCCTTCAGCCAGTGCTCCGGGGAGATCAGGACGTCGACCTCGCCGGAAGCGATACCCTGCAGCGCCGTCGGGTCCAGGTCATCGGCGCCGACGAGATAGTGCTTCCCGGTGTGCTTCTCGATCTCCGCCATGCTGGCCGCATCCTGGCTGCCCGGTCCGACGTAGGCCACCGCATTCGGATGGGCGCTGACCGCTGCCTGCCAGGCGCTGTAGTTGGTGCTCGGCACCTGGGTCGAGTCGAAGTTCACGTATTTCATGCCGGGGCGCGCCTTGGACATGGTCTGCTCGAAACCCTGGTTACGGGCGGTGAGCACGGGCAGGCCGGGTGTGTCGGTGCCGATGACGATGGTGCCCTTCGTCCCCGCCGGGATCTTGGGCAGCAGCGCGGTGGCCAGGGCCTGCCCCAGCTGGACATTGTCGTTGCCGATGAACAGGCTCACCTTGGTCCCGGCCGGCGGCGGGGTGTCGACCGCTATCAGCGGGATGCCCTCTTGCTGGGCGGAGTTCAGCGGGCGGACGAACAGGTCGGGGAAGAGCGTGGCCAGCGCAATCCCGTTCTTGGAAGTATTCGTTGCCGACTCGAAGAGCGACAGTTGCTGCGCGCCCACGGCGGTGGGCGGTGCCGCGTTCGTCAGGGTGATGCCGGTCACCTTCGCGGCCGCCGCGGCTCCGAGCGCCATCTCCTGGGCGAAGTTCTCGTCGGTCGTGTCGTAGATGAACGCGATCTTCACGTTCTTTGCCTTGGCGCCAGGGCTCTGCGCGGACGTCGTGGACGGGGCGCCGCTGCTCCCGCAGCCGGCCAGCGCCGTGACCACGCAGGTGAGGCCGGCCAACAGCATGATCGCAGGCAGCTGATGGCCCGATGCTGCCGTGTTGTGTCGTTTGGTAGTGAACAAGGCTTTCTCCTCTGGCTCGGGCTGAGCATTGAGTTCTCGGTGAGTGCTCCGGTCAGTGCTGGCGGGCTTGGCGGCGTCTGCGTCCCTGCCGCAGCAGGCTGTCCATGGAAACGGCGAGGATGATCACGGCCCCGGTGGCGAAGGCGCTCCAGTTCAGCGGGACGTTGAAGAACACCAGGGCACTGCTGACGACGCCCAGCAGGATGGCGCCCACCGCGGCGCCGAGCACAGTGGCGCTGCCCCCGATCAGCGGCGTGCCGCCGATGATGGCCGCCGCTATGGCCGTCAGTTCGGAGCCGGTGCCGATGCTCGGGTCGCCGGAGTCGTAGAAGGCCAGGCCGAGCACGCCGGCCACGCCGCACAGCGCGCCCATCAGCACGAGCGCCTGGACGCGCACCCGCGGGATGGAGATGCCCGAGAAGGTCGCGGCCTCCGGGTTGGACCCGATGGCGCGCACCCGGTAGCCGAACGGTGTCAGCCTGAGGACGGCGGTGAGGACGCCGACGACGACGAGCAGGACCCAGATGCTGGTCGGCAAGCCCAGCTCGTCGCCGCCCAGGACGACGAAAAACGAGTTGCCGATGGGCAGGCCAGTGATCTGCTGGCCGTTCGCCAGCGCCTCGGCCAGGCCGGAGTACAGCGACAGGGTCCCGAGAGTGGCGATGATCGCAGGGATCTTGATGCCCTGCACGAGCAGCGCGTTGACCAGCCCGAGCCCCGCTCCCGCCAGCACGCAGACCGGGACGGCAAGCCATGGGTTCATGCCGGAGTGAATCGCCACGGCGCCGATGATGAGGGTCAGCCCGAACATGGACCCGATGGACAGGTCAATCTCCCGCATGGCCAGCAGGAACGACGTGCCGACGGCCAGCAGCCCGATGAAGGCCGCCTGCTGGACAACCTGCGTCAGCTGGGCGGCCGCCAGGAAATCCGGGTGGAACGCACCGACCACGACCACGAGCACGAGCGTGGCCACGATCACGCTGCCGCTTTCCAGGTCCGTCAGGCGGCGCACGGCCGTCCGGCCGAGATCGGTGGCAGCCGACCGCCAGGGCAGCCCGCTGTCGGGCTCTTCCCTGGCCAGATCCCGGCCCGGCCCGGTCTTCACAGCGCACGCCTCCGACTCCGCTGGTCCCGGTTGATGCCGGCGACCTGGCTCGTTCCGCTGTCTGTGGCCTTTCCGCGGCCGGCTCGGTTGCCGGTGGCTGGCCGGTCCGTGTGCCCAGCCCGTTGGCTGCTCGCTGGCCAGCTCATTGCCTGGCCATGACCAGTACATTGTCCGTAATTTTGGCGACAATATTTCTTGACAACTTCGGCTACGATAAGCGCGCGAGTGCAGGCGGTCAAGCGGCGGCTGCGCCGCATAAGGAGAAGCTCGATGCGCACCGTCCGAGACGCGACCCTCCAGGTAGCCCGTGACCTCGGCCTCACCACCTGGTTCGGCAACCCGGGATCGACCGAGATCCCGCTGCTGGCCGACCTGCCCGACGGCATCCGCTACCTGCTGGCCTTGCACGAGAACGCGGCCGTCGGCATGGCCGCCGGCCAGGCCATCGCTACCGGCCGGCCCGCGCTGGTCAGCCTGCATGCCGCCGCCGGGCTGGGCAATGCCGTCAATGCCCTGGTCAGCGCCCGGGTCAACAGAGCTCCGCTGGTCGTCCTCATCGGCCAGCAGGACCGCCGTCACATCGCGTTCGAGCCTTTCCTCACCGGACGCCTGGCGGGTCTCGCCGGTGACTACCCGGTGGCCGTGCACCTGCCGCTGCGGGCGCAGGACGTGCCGGGAGCCGTGGCCCGCGCATACCACGAGGCGCTCACCTGGTCCGGCCCGGCGCTCGTGATCGTGCCGATGGACGACTGGTCGGCCGTGATGGACGAGACCCAGATCGCCGCGCCGGCCGTCTGCCGCTACGCCACGGGCGTCACCGCTGCCGACGTGGCGCCCTTCGCGCTGCTCCTCGACGGGGCGCGGTTGCCCGTACTCGTGGTCGGCGCGGGCGCGGCCGATCGGGCTGCCTGGGATGCCCTCGTCCAGCTGGCTGGCCGCCTGAACTGCCCCGTCTGGCAGGAGCCGTTCACCGGGCGGGCCGGATTCCCGCAGGATCATCACCGATTCGCTGGTTTCCTGCCGGCCGGCCGGGCAGCGCTACGGGACACCCTGGCCGGTCACGACGCGGTGCTCGTGGTGGGCGCCGGGGTGCTGCGCCAGTACCACTACGAGCCGGGACCGCTGTTCGCAGCAGGCACGGCGGTCGCGGTCATCACCGCCGATCCGGCGGAAGCCCACCGCAGCCCGGCCCGGCTCGCCCTCATCGCATCGCCGGCGGCGGCATGCGCGCTGCTGGCCAGGGCGGTCACTCCGCATGGTTCCGGATCGGTGCCGCCGCGCGATCGGCCCGCGGGCGGCCGGCTGCCGCGCGACCGGCGGCAGCCAGGGGGAGCGCCGGGCGGCGGGCTTCGCTCGGCTGACGTTCTCGCCGCGCTGGCATCGCGCATTGATCCCGACACCATCGTGGTGGAGGAGTGCCCGTCCAGCCGCGAGCTCCTGCAGGAGACGCTCCCGGCCAGGGATCCGCTCGGCTACCTCGGCGCGCCTGGGGGCAATCTCGGATCCGCTCTTCCCGAGGCGATCGGCCTGCGGCTGGCCGACCCCGCCCGTCCCGTGCTGGCAGTACTCGGTGACGGCTCGGCCCTCTACGGCGTCCAGGCGCTGTGGAGTGCCGCTCACTACGGAGTGGGCGTGCTCTTCATCGTGCTGGCCAATGCCCGTTACGCAGTGATGGACCAGCTCGCGTCCCGGGAAGGGAAAGCACCCTGGCCGGGATTCCCCGAAGTGCACCTGGCCCGCCTGGCCGACGGCTTCGGCTGCCCGGCGCAGCGCGTCGCGACCATGGAGGCGCTGGCGGAAATACTCGACCGGGTCATCCCGACGCTGCGCACCCGCAGCGAGCCGCTGCTGGTGGAAGCGGACGTCAGCGCCGATGGGGAGCCGGGGCGATGACCGTCCCTGCCGCGCCGGCGGCCGGTGAGCGAGCGGCGGTCATCACCGGTGCCGCCAGCGGGATCGGGCAGGAGTTCTGCGTGGCGCTGGCATCCCGCGGGGCGCGGGTCGCTGGCGTCGACATCGCTGACATGGCGGCGACCCGGCAGGCGGTGCGGCGCGCCGGAGGCACGTTCCTGCCGGTTACCGCGGACGTCACCGCCGAGTCCGACACCGCCAGGATGGCGGACGAGGTACGTGCCGCCTTCGGCCGCGCCGATATCTGCGTCAACAACGCCGGCACCTATCCGCTGGTGCCCTTCGAGGAGACCACCTATGCCGAATGGCGGCGGGTGCTGACCCTCAACCTCGACGGTATGTTCCTGGTCACCAGGGCGCTGCTGCCCCTGCTGCGGCGCTCGCCCGCGGGACGCATCGTCAATGTCGCCAGCGCCGTCGTCTGGCTCGGGCCGCCCCGCATGGTCGCCTACACCACGTCCAAGAGCGGCGTGATCGGCTTCACCCGGTCGCTCGCGAGTGAGCTGGGGCCGGCCGGAATCACGGTCAACGCCATCACCCCGGGGATGATCCCCACGGCGACCGCGGTGCGCACGGGCGTCACTGCCGACCTTGACCGGGTCGTCGCCGGGCAGGCGATACCGAAGGTCCAGCAGCCCGCCGACCTGGTGACCAGCCTGCTGTACCTGTGCGATCCCGGGAGCGGCTTCGTCACCGGCGCCGCGATCAACGTCGACGGCGGGTTCGCCAAGCACTGACGCGGCGGCTCCGCGAGGCCGGCCGGCTTACCGGTCCGGGTGCAGGAGGGGGTCGAGCCATCCGAAGGATCGTGCGTGGTAGAGCGTCCGTGCGCCCGCTTCGCAGTGATCTCCGGCACCGTCGGAGGCGGCGAAGCGGACATATTGCTTCTCGCAGTTCAGCGCGTCAGCCAGCCGGGGGGCCGACGCGCTGATGTCGTCGCCCTCGGCGCTGCAGACGAACGTCGGGCAGGTGATCTGGCCGCTGGCCGGCGCTGAAGAAGTAACCGGGCAGGGTGGTGCCCTCATACGGGATCTGCAGGACCTCCGGCGGGTTGTCGAGCAGGGCGGCCCCGCGCCGGAAGGCGCTGGTCTGCCGCGCGCAGCTTTCCACCAGCCGCGGGTCGACGGGACCCCCCATCAGCATGACGCCCGCGGTGCGGAAATAACTCGACGCCCGCCAGAACGCGAGCCGCGCGCTCGCGGCGCGGCCGGCCGCCGCCTCACCCTCGGCGAGGGCCAGCGTGGCAGCGGCGGTCGATGTCCAGGCATCATGCCAGCTGGTCAGGTCGGTGCCCTTGACCCGGCCGGCGGTGGCGAGGCATTCCCCGACGTCAGCGCCGCCGTATGGCGCTACCCCGACGGCCTGTAGCGTCTGGGCATCCAGCAACTCGTCCTTGACTACAAGATGCGTCACGACCTGACCCCGATCCGCGCGGTTTGCCAGCCGGAACGATCTTATTTGCCGCGGCGCCCGCCGGACCTGGTACCGCTCCTTGCGCTGCGCGCCGGCGTTGCTGACCAGGACGTCGAGGTGACCGGACTCCCATAGTGTTGTCATGTCAGCACCGCGAGGGCGGCCGCGGTCCGGCACCACCTGATCGACCCTCTCGCCGCAGCCGACCGCGCCGCTCTGCTGGCCAGCCTCCGGCGACTCACCCAGCAGCCCTGAACCGCGGCGCGCGGCCGCGGCACAGCGCGGGCCGCCCGCGACCCGACCCGATGGGAGCACCAGAGATGGACCTGCCCGACGGCCTGCTCGACCTGCTACGCCAGCCCAGCCCGTGCTTCCTGGCCACCGTGATGCCCGACGGCTCGCCGCAGCTGACCCAGACCTGGGCCGACACCGACGGCGAGCATGTCCTGATCAACAGCGTCGCGGGCTTCCAGAAGATCAGGAACATCGAGCGTGACCCGCGGGTGGCCCTGACCATCTCCGACCCGGGCAGCCCCGCCCGTTACTTCGCGGTCCGCGGCCATGTCCTGAACGTCACGGCGGACGGCGCGGCCGCCCACATCGAGAAGCTGGCCCAGCGCTACCTGGGCGGCCCGTATCCGTGGTACGGCGGCCGCGACCAGACCCGGCTGCTGATCACCATCGAAGCCGACAAGATCAGCGGCACGGGATAGCCTCAGGATGATCGTCGGCGTGCAGCGGCCGTCATGGCTGCTGACGGCCCTGGACCGGCCGGGCACCGTCATGCTACTGATGGCACTGGTGCCTGAGTGCGGGCCGGCCAGGAGGGGACCTCGTGACGATCGACCAGGTAGCCGCCGGCGGGACTGTTCCGGGCCGGGCGCAGGTGGTGATCGTCGGCGGCGGGGTGATCGGCTGCAGCATCGCCTACCACCTCGCCCATCTGGGCTGGACTGACGTGGTGCTGCTGGAGCAGCATCAGCTGACGGCCGGGACAACATGGCATGCTGCCGGGCTGATCACCTCGGCCGGGATGACGGACGAGACAGCGCTGTTCTTCAGCCGGTACTCGCGTGACCTGTATGCCCGGCTGGAGCGGGAGACCGGGCACTCCACCGGCTTCCGGCCCGTCGGGCACATCTCGCTGGCCGCCACCCCGCAGCGGCAGCAGGCGCTGCGGCGCGAGGCTGCCTGGATGCACGGATTCGGCGTCGATGACGTGGAGATCTCGCCGCGGGAGCTCGCGCGGATGTGGCCGCTGGCCCGTACCGACGACGTGCTGTCGGCCTTCTATGTCGCCGACGAGGGCCGGGCCGACCCGGTGGGCGTGGCCACCTCGCTGGCCAAGGGCGCCCGGCAGCTGGGCACTCGGGTGGTCGCGGGGGTGGCGGCGACCGGGGTCGAGACTCGCGGACGGCGGGTCCGCGCGGTGCTGACCGAGGCGGGCAGGATCGAGACCGATGTGGTGGTGAACGCGGCCGGCATGTGGGCACGGCAGTTCGGGGCACTTGCCGGGGTCGCAGTACCGCTGCAAGCGGCCGAGCACTACTACCTGCTGACCGCCGCCGTGCCCGGGATGAGCCAGGACCTGCCGGTCATCGAGGACCCGGACAACTACGGGTACTACCGGCCGGAGGGCGACGGCATGCTGGTGGGCCTGTTCGAGCCGGCCGGGGCGCCGTGGTCCCTGGACGGCGTGCCCCGGGGGTTCGCGTTCGGCAAGCTGCCGCCGGACTGGGAGCGGATGGAGCCCTACCTCGCCCGCGCGATGGACCGGATACCTTCGCTGGCCGAGACCGGGATACGGACGTTCTTCTGCGGGCCGGAGTCGTTCACCTCCGACGTCCGGCCGCTGCTCGGGCCGGCCCCGGAGCTGGATGGCTATTTCGTCGCGGCGGGCCTGAACTCACTCGGCATCCTGTCCGGCGGCGGCGTCGGCAAGGTGCTCGCGCACTGGATCGCCGACGGGGTGCCGCCGGTCGATGTCACCGGCGTGGCCATCGACCGGACCGCGGCGCATGAGACGTCGCGGCGGTTCCGGGCCGAGCGCACGGTGGAGCAGCTCGGGGTGCTGTTCGGGGACGCGGTCTGGCCGGCCTGGCAGCCGTCGACCGCGCGGAACGTGCGCCGGTCGGTGCTGCATGAGCGGCTGGCCGCGGCCGGCGGCCATTTCGGCGTCTCGGCCGGCTGGGAGTTCGCCGAGTGGTTCGCCTGTCCGGGTGAGGCGCCGGTGACCACCCTGGACTACCGCCGTCAGGATTCGCACCCGATCGTGGCGCGCGAGCACGCCGCGGTGCGGGAGGCCGCGGGCGTGCTGGACATGAGCCTGATGGCGAAGCTCATCGTGGCGGGACCGGCCGCGGCCGCGGTGCTGAGCCGGCTGTCGGCCAACGACGTGACCCTCGCCGTCGGCCGGATCGTCTACACGCAGTGGCTTAACCAGGCCGGCGGGATCGTCGCCGATGTTACGGTCACCCGGCTGGAGCCGGAGAAGTTCCTCGTGGTGGCCAGTGACATCATCCACCGCAGGATCGAGCCGCTGATCAGAAGAGAAACACGCCAGAACGAGGTCCTGACGGTTACTGACGTCACCTCGGGCACCACATTGCTGTCCGTGCAGGGCCCCGCGTCGCGGGACCTGATCGCGCGGCTGGCTGACGCCGACCTGTCCAACGAGGCCTTCCCTTACCTGACCGCGCAGCAGATCCATGTCGGCTATGCGCCTGTGCTTGCCGTCCGCGTCACCTACGTCGGTGAGCTTGGCTGGGAGCTGCACGTGCCGGCCGAGTACGCGCTTGGCGTCTACGACGACCTGATGGCAGCCGGCGGCGATCTCGGCTTCCGGCCGGTCGGATTGTCGGCCATGTCCGGCCTGCGGCTGGAAAAGGGCTACCGCGACATGGGCGTGGACATCGATAACACCGACAACCCGCTGCAGGCCGGGCTCGGGTTCGCCGTGGCGTGGGACAAGCCCGGCGGGTTCACCGGGCGTGCCGCGCTGCTGAAGGCGCGCGCCGGGGGACCGCCCCGTAACCGGGTCGTCAGCTTGCTCGTGGAGGACCCGGCGGTCGATCTTTTCGGCAACGAGCCGGTGCTCCTTGACGGTGAGTGGGTGGGATACATCCGGGCCGCCGCCTACGGCTACACGGTCGGCGGTGCCGTCGCACTGGCGCAGGTTGCCCACCGCGACGGGGTCACCGGCCAGTGGCTGAAAGGCGGCGATTTCCGCGTGCGCACCCCGGCCGGCGACGTCAGCGCGCGGCTGCAGATCGCCCCGTTCTACGATCCGCAGCGGCTGCGCATCCTGGACCGGTGAGCGGCTGGCGTAGGTTTGGCAGATGCGTTTCGCCTTCAAGACTGCACCGCAGCACACCACCTGGGCCGCCATGCTCGACGTCTGGCGCGCTGCCGACGACATCGAGGTGTTCGAGTCCGGCTGGACCTTCGACCACTTCTACCCGATCTACTCGGACTCGACCGGACCCTGCCTCGAGGGCTGGGTCACCCTCACCGCGCTGGCCCAGGCGACGAGGCGCCTCCGGCTCGGGACGCTGGTGACCGGCATCCACTACCGTCATCCGGCAGTGCTCGCCAACATGGCGGCGACGCTCGACATCGTCTCCGGCGGCCGCCTTGAGATCGGCATCGGGGCCGGCTGGAACGAGGAGGAGTCGGGCGCCTACGGCATTCCGCTCGGCACCCCGAAGGAGCGCAGCGACCGCTTCGAAGAGGCCTGTGCAGTCCTCGTCGGCCTGCTCTCGGAGCAGGAGACGGTCTCCTTCAAGGGAAGCTTCTACGAGCTGACCGACGCCCGCTGCAACCCCAAGCCGGTCCAGCAGCCCCACCCGCCGATCTGCATCGGCGGCAGCGGCGAGCGCCGTACGCTGCGCACCGCGGCTCGTTTTGCCCAGCACTGGAACTTCGTGGGCGGCACGGTCGAGGAGTTCACCCGCAAGCGGGACGTACTGCACCAGCACTGCGCCGATCTCGGGCGGGACCCGGCGCAGATCCTGCTGTCGAGTCACGTGCGCTTCGATGGCGATCCCGCCGCGGCGGCGGCGGCTGCCGCGGCGCTTGCCGAGGCCGGCGCCGGGCTCGCGATCATCCAGCTCCGCCCGCCGCACACCCCCGCCGTGCTCGAGCCGCTGGCAGCGGCCTTCACTGAGCTCGACTGAGCGGGTGTCCCTGGCCCGCGGAGCCGGACTGTCATGCTGCCGCCGATCGCGGCCCGGCCGGGCGGGCTCAGCGCAGGCAAGCCTCAGTACTGTGGCGGCCTCGGTCCTAGCGGGGCCATCGATGCGGGCAGTAACAACTCGAACACCGAGCCCTGGCCCACCGTGCTCTTGACCTGAACAGAGCCCTGGTGGGCCTCCGCGATCGCCTTCACTACCGCCAGGCCGAGGCCGAACCCGCCAGTCTCCCGGTTACGGCCCGTGTCGATCCGGGCGAAGCGGCCGAAGATCCGTCCCGCCTCGGCGGCCGGGATGCCGCATCCTGAGTCAGCCACGGCGAGGATTATCCTCTCGCCCTCGCATCGGGCGCTCAGCTCGATAAGGCCGTCTGCGCCGGTGTGATTGACGGCGTTCTCGATGAGCGCATCCAGGGCCAGGGTCAGGCGGTCCTCGTCCCCCTGCACGCTTGCCTCCGGAAGGGCGCCAAGCGACCACCGCCGGGGCGTCTGGCTCCACCGGTGGAATGTCTCCACCACGAGTTCTGAGACATCCACGGGAGCCAGCCGCAAGAAGTCCGGGCCGTCCGTCGAGGCCAGCAGCAGCAACCGGTGGGCTAGCCTGCGCATCCGCAGCAGCTCATCCACGGCCACCCGGGCATCCTTCGCGATTGCCTGGTCGGTGGCAGCGCGCTCGATGAGCTCGGCGTGGCCAAGGGCGATGGTGATGGGGGTTCCCAGCTCGTGGGAGACGTCCTGCAGAAACTGCCGCTGCTGATCGAGCAGCAGCAGATTGTGCTCGGAGACGCGCTTCACTTCCTCCGTGGCAGTCACCCGCCTGCGAGCGTGCCACGCCATCACCACGAACATCATGGCGAGCAAGGGGACTTCCGCGAGGTAATCCCCGTCCTGTTCCCCTCGCAGGACCTGCCACCCGATCAAGCCGCCGGTGGCCAGCGTCACGACCGCCACCACGACCACCGTGGATCCCAGCCGCCAGAGGCGGAAGCCGTAGACCGCCGTCAGGCTGACCCAGATGACCAGGAACGGGATGGTCTGCCAGGCGGACAGGAGGCGCATGGCGAGGAGGTTCAGCCCGATAAAGGCCACCCAGGCAATGTCGACCCAGTGGGCGCGGGCCAATTGGCGGACCCGGTCAGCATGCATCGAGGGCTGTACTCCCTGCCGCGCTGGGCGATAGCGCTGCCGTCGCCGACTCAGCAGCCAGCACGTCCGTACCTCATCCCTGCTCAGGATCCCCTGTTCAGGCCTACCGCATTCCGGCGGCTCAATTCCGGCGGCTCAGGCTTCGAGCGCGGCGTCCAGGGTGATGTCGACGCCGGTCAGCGCCTTGCTCACCGGGCAGCCTTCCTTGGCCGCCTGGGCGGCGCTGGCGAAACCGCCGGAGTCGAGGCCGTCGACCTCGCCGCGGACGGTGAGCTTGATGCCGGTGAGCCGGAAACCGCCCGCCGGGTCAGGGCCGAGGGTCACGTCGGCCTGCACCTCAAGGGACTGCGGCGTGCCGCCGGCCGTGCCGATCTCCGCCGACAGCGCCATCGCGTAACAGGCGGAATGCGCTGCGGCGATGAGCTCTTCGGGGCTGGTGTAACCGCCAGCATCGTCAGCGGCGCGCTTGGGGAAGGACACCTCGTAGGTACCGATCTTCGAGCTGCTCAGCTCGACCTGACCGGAACCCTCCTGCAGGGTGCCATTCCATGCGGTACGGGCGGTGCGAGTGGGCATGGGTACTCCTCATGAGTTGCGGACGGGCCGGTGTCGTCAGCCGGGCTAGCGGACTGTGCTGCCAACGGACTGTGCTGCCAACGGACTCTGCTGCCAACGGACTCTGCTGCCAACGGACTCTGCTGCCAACGGACTCTGCTGCCAACGGACTCTGCTGCCAACGGACTCTGCTGCCAGATTAGTCCGGTGCCGGTCGTCGGCGGACTGCATCGCAGCCCTACTCGACGTCCTTGAGGATCCGCTGCACCCACTCCAGCTGCGCGGAAAACCAGTACCTGGCCAGGCCGGCTGGCCGGTATCGTCCGCGATTGTGGGCAAGCCGTCGCATGTCGCCATCGTGACCGGCGCCAACCATGGCATCGGCGCGGCCACGGCGGCCGCGCTTGCCCGTAGCGGTATCGCCGTCCTCGCCACCTACCTGCGGCTCGGCGGAGCTCAGGATCCGGGGGCCGCCGCGGTCTACCGCGAGCAGCGCGCTGCCGACGGCTCCGGGCTCGTCGGCCGGATCACCGCGGCAGGCGGCGTTGTCCGCGCTGTCGAAGCGGACCTGGCCGATCCAGCCACCGCCTCGATGCTCTTCGACCGGGCCGAACGTGACCTCGGCCAAGTCGACATCCTCGTGCACAACGCCTCGGGCTGGCTCGCCGATACCTTCAAGCCGGATACGGCCGACCGGTTCGGCCGGGCTCTGCGGCCGGTCAGCGCCGAGACTTTCGACCGGCAATTCGCCGTCGATACCCGGGCCGGCGCGCTGCTGATCGCCGAGTTCGCCCGCCGTCACGCCGCGCGGGGCGCGGGCTGGGGCCGGGTCGTGTCGATGACCTCTGGTGACGGCAGGGGCTTTCCCGAGGAGGTCTCCTACGGCGCCGCTAAGTCCGCGCTGGTGGACTACACGCTGTCGGCGGCCCTGGAACTCGCGCCACTCGGCGTCACTGCCAACGCGGTGGAGCCGCCGGTCACCGACACCGGCTGGATCACCGACGAGGTCAGGGCCGCGGTGGCCGCCAGCCCGCATCTGGTGCACATCGCGCGGCCCGAGGAAGTCGCCGGGGTGGTCGCGTTCCTGGTCAGCGAGGCGGCCGGGCTCATCACCGGCAATGTCGTGCACCTGCGCTGAGCATCCGTCACCACAAGCCCGGAGCGCGACCGCGTGCTGCGGGGTCATGGATCACCAATCGGAGCCTCCTGAGCTGGGCGGACGTCGGTGCACGGCGGCGGGCGGCCGGCGCCGGCCGGAGGGCCTGGCCGACGAGTGTCCTATTGTTTTGCTGTGATCACCAACAAAGCCGGGCCCGAGGCGGCCGCCATAATGATGCCCAAGCCGGACCGCTCTGCACTTGCCGTGCCGCCCCCGGGGACCGTGCCGGGGACCTGGGCAGGTGCTCCGAGCGCCGCCCGCAGCAACGGGGAAATCTACCTCGCCTACCGGCTGCGCCGGCCCCCGGAACAAGGACGCGGGTACGCGGTCGCGGTCGCGCGCTCGGCTGACGGAGTGCACTTCGAGACCTTGCTGAGCATCGGCAAGGAGGAGATGGACACCGCATCACTGGAGCGGCCGGCGCTAGTGCAGACACCGGCGGGAACCTGGCGGCTCTACCTCAGCTGCGCGACGGAGGGCAGCAAACACTGGCGTATCGAGGTGATCGAGGCCGACAACCCGGGTTCATTCGACGCCAGGCACCGCCAGATGGTGCTGCCCGGCGATGCCAGGACGGCCGTCAAGGATCCTGTGATCGTTTATGACGACGGGATGTGGCACCTCTGGGCCTCGACGCACCCGCTGGAGGACCCGGACCAGACGGACCGGATGGTTACCGACTACGCGTCCAGCCCGGACGGCCTGGACTGGACCTGGCAGGGCACCGCGCTGAGCCCGCGGCCGGGCGAGTGGGACGCGCGCGGGGTGCGGGTCAGTGCCGTCCGGCTCAACGGAGCCGGGATCGTGGCCTACTACGACGGACGGGCCACTGCCGCGGAGAACTTCGAGGAGCGCACCGGCGTGGCCACTGGCATCAAGCCCTCGGCGCTGGCCGCGGTCAGCGCCGTTCCGGTCGCTCAGTCGCCCCACGCAGGGGGCGGGCTGCGCTATCTGAGCATTCTCGACCTCGGCGACGGGCGCGAGCGCTGGTACTACGAGCTGACGCGGGCTGATGGCGCGCATGAGGTGCGAACCGAGCTGCGCTGACCCGGGCCGGGCCGCGCGCGTCAGGGCGGTGACCGGGCCGGGCCGCCGCGCGCGCTCAGTATGCGCGCGGCTGGCCGTTGCGCGCCTGGCGCTGCCCGGACGGCCTGGCCCCGACAAGCCCGCCTGAGTCGCCACGCGGCTGGAGCCAGTCCCTGAAGCTCTCACCGGTGATGGTCTCAAGGAGCCTGATGTCCTGCTCGAACCGCGGGATCAGCGCCTGGCGCTCCTGCCACGTGAGCGGCTGGCGCGGCGGGGCGTCCTGCTGGAGCCGGCGCTCCAGCACGCTGGTCATCACCGCTTCCGTCTTGCCGGGCAGGACGGTGCTTGCCGCGGTGCCGACGCGCAGTGCCCGTGACAGCGCGCGGTGCCGGCGGGTCAGCCGCGGATGGGCGGTGACGTTCTCCCGTGGCACCTCCGCCAGGACGCCCTCGGGCACGCCGAGGAAGCCGCAGATACGGTCGAGCAGGCCGGCCGGGTGCTCGATCAGGGCGCGGTAGCGGAAGACCATGACCTGGTCCGCGGGGAACACCGTGTACAGGTGCTCCAGTTGCTCGCCGTACCGCCCGAGGGCCGTGTAGTGCCAGAACTCAGCCCAGCCCGCCGCGATCCGGCGGTCTTCCTGCGCGCAGGCCTGCACCACGTCACCAATGGGATCTAGCCCTGCGGACCACAAGTGCGTCCAGTTGGAGTGCGCCCGCTCCACCGGATCGCGCAGGACCACGATCAGCTTGGCGTCGGGGATCAGCGCGCGGATGCGCAGTTGCGCGGCCCGGTCGTAAAGGTAGAACGGCGTCGACTCACCCCGCAGCGCGCCGGCCGGGGCCGGGTCGAACAGCGCCTCGTAGTCATCCCGGCGCCACACGTGCTCCCGGTACGTCCGCACGTCCCCGGGACCGCCCCGGGCCGGGGGCGGCCCGTCGGTCAGGAAGAACTTGGGTTCCTTGACCGCCGACATGTACAACGACGGATGCCGGGCAAGTGCCGCATGCAAGGCAGTAGTGCCCGACTTCGGCGCGCCCGCTATGAAAAAGTCCGGTAGGGACATCGCATCTCCTCGGTGGCTGCAGCGAATCCCGAACTGGGCTAATTTTCTACTATAACGACAGTCATACTAGAATGGGCGGTTCAGCGCCAGGATATCCAGCGCGCACCTACCCGGCTGCCCCTCGATAAATCACCCGGTGATGAATATCACATCCGCCTACTTAGTGTGACTTCATGGTTACGATCTACCGGCAGTGACGGGGGCCGTCTACCGGCGCCACCCGCCGGCCGTCAGCTGCCGGGTCCAGGCCGGGAGCCTCCGCGCTTGGACAACGTCAGTACCTGGCGCTAGCGTCCAGCCCTGAAAGGAATCGGGAGGAGTCCGAAGTGGAGTCAGAGACAAGGTTCGAAGCCGCGCTGGATGCGACCCAGGGCGGCGCGGAGGCAGTGCTCAAGTCAGCCGGCGGCCTGACCAGGGAACTGCGCAAGGCCAAGGCCGCCGCGGCCGGCGGCCAGGTGCGCGAGCTGCGGCGCGCGCTGGAGGCGGCAGCCGGGATCGCCGCCGGCTTGTCCGCGGCAGTCGACGGGGTGCGAGCCTCGTTCGACCTCGACGAGACTGCCTACCTGGCGTCCGGCGACTATGCCAAGGAACTGCTTGCCGCCGCCGCCGAGCGCGGAGTGGCGATGTTCGAGGAGGACGAGCGGCTGCTCTGCTATCCGTCGCTGGTCCGGGTCGTGCCGGGGGACTCCCTGATCGAGGTCGACCGGCGGCGCGAGCGGCGGCTGCGGCCATCGGTGGTCATCGGCATGCTGGCGGCGGCGCAGCATCGGCCGCCGCGGTTCCGCGCCGAGCAGTTCCTGGAGAGCCTGGCCGGCGGCTACGAGCTGGTGATCGCCCGGGCAGGCAAGAACTGCGACGCCGTGACGCGCCTGACGGACATCTGGACAGCGCTGACCTTGCTGCCGGGCCAGGCTAAGGATTACACCCGTCCCGAGTTCGCCCGCGACCTGTACCTGCTCGACCAGAGCGGCGCCCGGCAAACCAGGGAGGGCCGGACGCTCCGCTGGCACGCGAGCAGCGGCACCAGGACCGCCGGCGTGCTCACCACGGTTGCCCGCACCGGCCAGCAGCAGCGGTACTGGGGCGTGTCCTTCACCGCGGTGGCACCCCGGTGAGCACCCCGGGCCAGGCCACGGCGCCCAGTGGCGTGCTCGGCGGGGGCGTCCTGAAGGCAGACGAGTACGCCACTTTCCTCGCCCGCGAGTACCTGGCCGGCTATCTCCCGTCCGGCGGCGCCGCGGTGAAGGTGGCCGTGGTGGGCGACAGCAGCGCGGCCGACCGGCTGAAGTCAGCGCTGGGCGCCGCCGCGGCAGAATACGGCGGCCTGTATGTCAGCCTTTCCGCGGAGTCCACCCGGGTGCACATGGTGGACCAGATCTACTTCGCCGTGTCCCGCAATGTCGACTGGGAAGCGCTGGCCGCCGACCGGGTGCGCGCCGCCTACCAGAGCGCGGCCTTCCCGGTTCCCGACGGCCTCGGCCTGACGGTCGCGGAGGTCGCCCGCCACCACGACGTCGATGTCGGCGAGCTCTACCGCAGCGTGCGCCGGAATCTTGAGCGCAGCCTGCTGGGCAATCCGGTCATCGCGGCCGAGATGGGCCGGGCGATCCTGCGGCTCGCGCAGGCCCAGCTGGGCGCCGGGGACGTTGACGTCGCCGAGCACGAGGCGGTGCTCAGCTGGCTGCGCGGTGAGCTGCGCGGTATCGGCGCGCTGCGGTCCGCTCTCATCTACGCGCGGATCGGCAGGCACAATGCGCGGGAGATGATCACCTCGACGGCCGCGCTGCTGCTGGCAGCCGGCCACGGCGGGCTGGTCCTGCACCTCGACTACGCCAGGATCGCCGAGGCCAGGCGGCCGCCTGCCGATGCCAGGTCCGGCCTCTACTACTCGAAGGCCGCCGCGCTGGATGCTTATGAGGTGCTGCGGCAGTTCATCGACGCGACCGACGAGCTGCGCGGCGTCCTGGTGATCGCGGTCGTGCCACCGCAGCTGATGACCGACGAGCAGCGCGGCATGCCCGCCTATACCGCGCTGCAGCTCCGGGTCGCCGATGAGGTCAGGGACCGGCGCCGTGCCAACCCGTTCGCTGCGCTTGTCCGTCTTGAGGTCCGGCTGGAGGCAGTGTCATGACTGCGACGATGACCGACGATCTCGTCGCCCGCCGCCGTGCCGTGGAGGCGCTGCGCTCGGGCGTGCCGAGCTGGGACGCAGTCGCCGTTCTCGGCTCTGGGCAGCCGGCCGCTGAGGACCGGTTCAGCACGTTGCTCGAAGGGATGAGCGAGCCTGGCGGGCACCGGGCCCAGCCGTCCGGGCTACTGCTCGGCGGCGGCTTCGGCGCGGGGAAGAGTCACCTGCTCACCCATCTCAGCCACCTCGCCATGTCCTCGGGCTTTGTCGTGAGTACCGTCGTGATCAGCAAGGAGACGCCGCTGCACGACCCGGTGAAGACCTTCAGGGCAGCGATCGGCGGCGCCCTGGATCCGGTGCGCGCTCACGGCGTGCTGGCCGGCTCCGCTGGGTCCCTGGACCCGGACACGCAGCGATACGCGGAGCTGAGCCGCTGGGTCAACTCGCCGGCCAGCGGCCTGGACGAGCGCTTCGCGGCGACCTTGCTCTGCCATGAGCGGCTTCGCGGCGGCCAGGTGC
>Ga0302178_10001570_pt1 | contig 19121 bp, 15 predicted proteins | sample I_Palsa_E1_3_FD_198790 | JGI IMG/M metagenome (GOLD analysis project Ga0302178, IMG submission 198790) | Peat permafrost microbial communities from Stordalen Mire near Abisko, Sweden - I_Palsa_E1_3 | ecosystem: Environmental > Terrestrial > Soil > Palsa > Peat permafrost | place: Sweden... | reverse complement strand
GGGCTGGACAGCTCGGCGGGCCAGCGTCCGGCGGGCCAGCGTCCGGCGAGCCGGCGGCCGCCGCGCCACCTGGCTGACCTGCCGCTGGCCGACCGGCGCGCCGCCGTGACCGAACTCGGCGAGCCGCCGTTCCGGGCCAGCCAGTTGTCCCGGCACTACTTCGGCCGCTACACCGACCGGCCGGAGGAGATGAGCGACCTGCCGCGGGCCTCCCGTGACGCGCTGGCGCAGGCCCTGCTGCCGCCGCTGCTGACCGCCGAACGCGAGCTTGCCTGCGACGAAGGGACCACCCGCAAGACCCTGTGGCGGACCTTCGACGGGGCGCTGGTGGAGTCGGTCCTGATGCGCTACCCGGACCGGGTCACGATGTGCGTGTCGTCGCAGGCGGGCTGCGGGATGGCGTGCCCGTTCTGCGCGACGGGCCAGGCGGGCCTGACCCGCAACCTGTCCACGGCCGAGATCGTGGGCCAGGTGGTCGCGGGCGCGCGGGTGCTCGCGACGGGACGGGTGCCGGGCGGGCCGGGCCGGATCTCCAACGTGGTGTTCATGGGCATGGGGGAGCCGCTGGCTAACTACGCGAGCGTGCTCGCGGCCATCCGCAGGCTGACAGAGCCGGTGCCAGCAGGCATGGGCATCTCCCAGCGCTCGGTCACGGTCTCCACGGTGGGCCTGGTGCCGGCTATCACCCGGCTCGCCGCCGAGGGGCTCTCGGTGCGGCTGGCCGTGTCCCTGCACGCCCCGGATGATGAGCTGCGTGACACGCTGGTGCCGGTGAACCGGCGGTGGCAGGTCGCCGAGGTGCTGGCCGCCGCGCGGGATTACACCGCCGCCACCGGTCGCCGCTTCTCGGTCGAGTACGCCCTGATCAAAGACATCAACGACCAGGCCTGGCGGGCCGACCTACTGGGTTCGCTGCTGGCCGACGATCTCGCGCACGTCAACCTGATCCCGCTCAATCCGACGCCCGGGTCGAAGTGGACCGCGTCGCGGCCCGCCGACCAGCGCGAGTTCGTCCGCCGCCTGGAGGCCCACGGCGTGCCGGTCACGGTGCGGGACACCCGGGGCCGCGAGATTGACGGTGCCTGCGGCCAGCTCGCCGCCTCGGCCCGCCCGTGACCTGGCCCGCCCCGTGGTCCGTGGGATGAACGGGGGCTGGCTCTGGCCGCTGCGGTGGCGGGCGGTGCACTGGGCGTGGGGTGCGGCCCAGCGGGCCGGGGCGGTGACCGCGGCTACCCCGGCCGGGCGGCGGTTCGCCGCGTTCGGCCGCGGGTCGATGGCGGCCTTCCCGCCCGGGGCAGTGTTCGGCGAGCGCTCGATCGCGATCGGGGAGGACACCCTGATCGGCCCGTTCGTCAGCCTGTCGGCCGGGATGGTCCCCGGTCAGGATCTTGGCCCGGTGCCGGTGCTCCAGATCGGCGACCGCTGCGTGATCGGCCGGGGCAGCCACATCGTGGCGCATCATTCGCTGGTGATCGGCGACGACGTGTTCACCGGGCCGTACGTCTACGTCACCGACCAGAACCACGGGTACGCCGACCCGGATGTGCCGATCGGACGCCAGCTGCCGCGCAACGCCGCGGTCCGCATCGGTTCGGGAAGCTGGCTGGGAGCCGGCGCGGTCGTGCTGCCGGGCGCGTGCATCGGCCGCAATGTCGTGATCGCGGCCGGCTCGGTGGTCCGCGGTACCGTTCCTGATCGGTGCGTGGCGGCAGGCGTCCCGGCCCGGGTCGTCCGGCGCTATCAGCCGGGCGAGGGCTGGCCGCCCCCAGCCGGATCGGGTTCAGGCACAGTCGGGCCGGGGTCAGGCGTCGCCGAACTCGCCGAGGGCGTCGCGCACGGCCCCGAGCTGCCGCGCTAGCCGGGCGGTCGCCTGCTCCGCGTCGGCGTCTTTGGTTACCGCGGGAAGCCGGCGCAGTGCGGCCACCGTCTCCTCGACCTCTTCCAGCCGCCCGGACACCCGCGCGAGCTGCGGGCGCTCGCCCGGTGACCCGGCCGGACCCAGCTGCTTCAGGTGCAGGTCGACGAAGATCGACACCTTCGACATGAGCACCCAGGGATCGAACGGCTTGGCCAGGTAATCGACGGCGCCGGCGGCGTAGCCGCGGAACGCCTGCTCGGGTTCACCGATTCCGGCGGTCAGGAAGATGATCGGCACGTCGCGCGTCTTGGCGTGCCGCTTGATCTGCGCCGCGGTCTCGAACCCGTCCATGCCTGGCATGACGATATCGAGCAGGATGACCGCGAAGTCGTCCTCGAGCAGCGCCTGCAGCGCCTGCTCGCCGGACCGGACTGACACCAGGATCTGGTTCAGCGGAGCCAAGATCGCGTCCAGCGCGACCAGGTTCTCCATCCGGTCGTCAACTAGAAGGATTCGGGCCTGCCGTGACACTGGCTCACTTCTCTCTCGCTGCCCGCAGATCTAGCAGCCCGCCCTCAGCCGGCTTGACTCTATCGTCTCACGTCCTGACCTGGCCGCTTACCCCGCCGGCGATAGTTCCTGTCCGGCTCCTCAGGCGCTGCCGCTGCCCCTGCGTCCGCCGGCGGGCCGCGGCGCGGTCGGCTGGCTCGCCAGCGTTGGAGTGAAGGTCTCGCCGCGCAGCGCGCGTTCGACCAGGCCGACCGCGCGGGCGGTGGCGGCCAGCCGGGCGCCCTCCTTGCGGTAGGCGGCCAGAACGGTATCGATGGCGTGCGGCGGCAGCGTGCCGGCCAGCTCGGTCCTGGCCGTGCGGTATCCCTCGCGCGCGCCCTCGACGCAGGCCTTGGCGTGGTACCTGGCCATGGCGGCCAGCGCCACCGGATAACGGCGCAGGACACCGTGCAGCCGGTAATCGGGCGGCACGACGTCGAGCAGCCACCCGATCGCCGTGGACTCGAAGTCCTCGCTCCCGGGCGGGTGCACTCCAGCCGGCCACCCCGGGGGCATGTAGCTGGCCATATCGTCATCGTACCCTGATTCGAACCTTTTTTCTACCCTAGCTCATGGCGGATTATGGCCCGCAGGCGGAAGGGTGCCCGAACCTACCGGCCCTGTGACCTGCCGGGTCTACCATTAGGGTTAGCCATTTCGGTGACGCATCCAGATCGTCCGGTTCGATGCCTCTCGAGGGCAAGTCTGCAGTGGGGTGGTCGATGTGGTGGTCACCGGGCGCCTAGACCGTTTTCAGCGGAAGCACCCGTGGGCGGGCTTCCCGCTCGCGGTGGCGTACAAGTACTTCGACGACTTTGGTGCCTACCTGGCCGCGCTGCTCACCTACTACGGGTTCGTTTCGCTGTTCCCGTTGCTGCTACTGCTCTCGACGATCCTGGGCTTCGTGTTGTCGGGTGATCAGAGGCTGCAGCACGAGGTGCTCACATCGGCGCTGCGCCAGTTTCCGGTGATCGGCGGGGACCTGGCCCGGCCGAGGCGCCTTGGCGGCGGCCCGATCGGCCTCGTCGTGGGGATCCTCGGATCTCTCTACGGCGGGCTGGGAGTGGCGCAAGCCTTCCAGTATGCGAACAACACCATGTGGGGAGTGCCGCGCAACAACCGGCCGAACCCCTTCAAGGCCCGCGGCCGCAGCTTGCTCATGCTGGCCATCGCCGGGTTGGCCATCCTTGGCACGACCGCCTTGTCTATCGCGGGCGGCGGCGGTGCCGGGGTACTCGGGGTAGCCGGAAGGTCCCTGGCGCTGGCGGCGTCTGTTGTGATCAACATCGCCGTGGCCATCTTCGCGTTCCGCTTTGCGCCGGCGCGGCGGCTGTCCGTCCGCGACGTCGTACCGGGCGCGATAGCCTCGGCGGTGATCTGGCAGTTGCTGCAATCCTTCGGGGTCATCTACGTCCGGCATGTGGTCGAGCGCGCCAGCGCCACGAATGCGGTATTCGCCCTGGTCCTCGGCCTGCTCGCGTTTCTCTACGTCACGGCCGTAGCCGTCCTGCTCTGCATGGAGATCAACGTCGTGCGCGTTATCCGCCTGCATCCCAGGTCGCTGCTCACCCCCTTCACCGACAAGGTCACCCTGACGGCCGGCGACCGGCGCGCCTACTCTCATCAGGCTAAAGCCCAGCGCCTCAAGGGCTTCCAGCGCGTCGACGTCAACTTTGACCCGCCGGGGCCTGAACCGGGCCACGAAGATCCTTGACGATGGCAGGTGGCAGGTACCAACCGTGGTCACCCAGGGCCGCGCACTCATGGATCCGCGGTCGCTATTTCCTAGCCGTCACCGCCTGGATAATGATGGCGTAGAGGCGGTGCCACTGCGGCGAATGCAATCCCGCCGCCGTCACCAGCCGGGTGGCCCGCCCTCTCGTGCGCGCCTTGCCCGCCCGTCCGGCGAGCAGCGTCGGCACCAGAAGCGCCGAGAACAGATCGGCCAGGACCAGGCCGCCGCCGGGCGCCAGCACCCGGGCGCACTCAGCCAGCCCTGCCCCCTGATCAGCCCAGTGATCGAACGAGGTCGTGCTGACCACCAGGTCGAAGGATGCCGCGGGCCAGGGCAGCCGCTCGGCGGTGCCCACCACAAAACGCAGCCGGTCATCAGCCGCGACGCCCGTCGCGACCTCGATCATGGCGGGCGCCGCGTCGATCCCGGCCAGGGCCTCGGCGTGGGGGGCGCGGGCGGCGAGCCGGCCGAGCAGGTAGCCGGTCCCGCATCCGGCGTCGAGTATCCTCCTGGGGGCTGGTACGCAGGTCAGGGCCAGGTCCGCCGTGCGCTCGGCGATCTGGTGATGCAGCTGGCCGCGCCAGCCTTCGTCGTAGTGTTGCGCACGCTCGCCGAACGCCGCGACGTCACGATCATGGGCCATACCCGATCTTGACATCCACGCCATCGCAAGTGCCGGCCAGGTCCGGACCGGACCCGCGCGGGCCCGCTTCGCCGCCGCGCCAGATTGTCTAGCTGAGATGACCGATTTTACCGGGCCCGGATCCTGGCCCATGTCCTGAGCATGCGCCTGAAGCCATGCCATTAGCCACGCTGTAGGCCTGGCCGACATAGGTATTCGCCTGATCGATAGCACTGTTGGCGGTACTGAGCGCCACCTGAATGTGGCTGTTCGCCGATGAGATAACCGAAGCTTCGTCGCTTGGCGGCGGTACCCCCTGGTTGACAATGGCCTGCACGTCACTCTGCCAATTGGTGATGTCCTGGCGCACCCCCGCTATGGCGGTCTTCAGGTTGTTGACTTCATCGATTACGTTCTGCCTATCACGGCCGATGATGGTTGTTACGTCATAATCAACGTTGGCGACAAGGTTAACGCAGGTGCCAGCCTCATTTGTCGGGCCTGTACGCGCATCGACCTGCTCACCGCCAAGATCATTCTGTGTCTCGGTCACGGCCGACTTCAGTCCGCTGAGAATGCTGTTGAAGTTGGCCGGGATGTCGGCCGGGACGGAAGCTGTGCTGCCGCCGCCGCCGCAGGCGGTAAGAGCCAGCAGGCCTGCGAAGGCCAGCAGCACGGGACCAGTTCTCATGAACCACCCCTCTTTTCGAGTCTCAGTCAGGCCCCCGTGACGAGCATGCTGCCGCCCACGGCGACCGCCGCGAGCGAGCCCGCCAGCCAGAGCAGGGACCAGAGCAGCTCCGGAACGCCGGTCGCCTTGCGGAGAATCCCGGCGTCTACTGCGTCGAGACCGTGCTCGATGATCGTGCGTACCCCGGCCAGCAGCAGCAACCAGGCGGTGGCGTAGGCGGCGATGACCTGGGTAGGCGCAGGCGCGAACCTGGCGATGAGGAAAACCAGTGCGCCCGCGAGCGGTACCGTGACGAAAGCGAATGACCAGCGCACCGCGAGCAGCAGAATTGCGAGCAGCGCCACGGCTACCCAGAACGTCGAAAAGATGTACCCGGACTGGATGAGCTTGGCCGTGCCGACCCCGAATGCGCTGGAGCCCACATAGCCGACAACGCCAATGGCGAGGGTCGAGGATGTGCCGCCGCCACGAGCGGGCTTGGTCGCCCCGTCGCCGTTCGGCTTTATCTTTACCGACTGGACGCCACGGCCCGATAGCGAGGAGATTAATGCGTGCGCTCCTTCGTGCGCCATGGTGTCGACATGGCGCACGACTGCCCAGGTCGCCTTGAATGCCACGACGGCGAGCATGACCAGGCCGATAAGCACGGCCTCCCCTCCCGGCAGCGGGCTCTGCGTCATGCTCACACCTTTGAAGGTAACTCCGCGGTGCGCGGCTTGTCTATCCTTGGCTGCCCTCGCCTTGCTCCGGATTCAGTCATACGTTCGGCCGGCGAAACGCCGGACCGTTCGGAGAATGAATGTTTAATTTACCGAACGGATCTGGGCTTTCCTTTCCTGCATAACTCATTGCGCCCGTGGTGTCACCAGCCGATGCGGGCCCGCCGGCGCAGAAGGCGGACGCCCGGCCGTCCGTCGGGTGCGCGACAATGGCAGTGGCCGGCGCCGGATCAGCGGCGGTCCGTGATGTCAGCGCCGGCCAAGATGGCCGGCCGACCTGTTCGATCGCCTGACCGACGCGCCGGGGACGTTCGGGGTCGCGCACTATCATCCGCGATTCCTGGGTCATGAGCCCTGCCCGCGCGTCTGGGATCCCAAGCTGACCGCTGATCCGTGGAGCTGGCTCGGGGACCAGTTCGCTCAGCTGGGCGCGGCTGTGGGAGCCGAGCCGTGGCCGGTTGACCCGGCCGATGGGCCGGAGCTCAGCCGGCTCTCGGCCCAGATCGTGTCGCTGGCCCGGCCGCTCGGGCCTGATCGCTGCCGGTCCGCAGCCCAGTGCTATGAGCTGACCTGGGACGCGGCTGAATCGGTTCGGCTGATGGTCGGGTATCTGCGCCGGCCGGACCTGCTCGATGAGGAGCGGGTGGCCCCCTGGCGAGGGACGGCGGCCTGATCGTGGAGCTGCGTCAGCCGTCCCACGAGTTAGGCTCGCCGGGAAACAGCTCGGCCTGCAGGGCGGACGCGGAGACCGAGGGGCCGCATACCGCCGGCGGCAGCTTGTCGTTGGTGGCCGCCCATTCGCGCCAGCCGGAGAGCGTCATGCCGCCGATCGTGATGGTGCCGTTCGCGTCCCACCAGGTGCTGAATTCGGCGTTATGGTTGTCCGAGCCGCTGCCGGACAGCGGCAGGACCTTCCCGTCGCTGTACCACGGCTGGCCGGTCTGCGGCTTGATCGTGCCGTGGCTCAGGCCGCACTGCACGAGCATGGCCGACGCCTCGCCGTAACGGCGCGAGAAGGCCAGGCCCGCCGCCGTCGGTGCCGTCGAGGTCGAGGTCGCGGTCGCGCCGGGAGAGGAGGACCCGGATGACCCGCCGCTGCAGCCGGCCAGCAGGCACACGATGGTTCCCGCCAGCAGGGCGGGCACGACGCGGGCCATTACGAGCCTCCGCCGCCGGCTTTGTCCTCGGTCAGTTGCTCCTGCTGCTGCATGAGGGACTGGTACTGGCTTTCCTTCTCGTCCAGGTGGCCCAGGCTGCCCTTGTATTCGTCGTACCAGCTAGTGAACGCGGCCGCGTTGCTGCCGGTGAGTACGATCCGCCCGTTCTGCAGCCACGGCTGGTCCTGCAGGGCGCTGGGCGGGACCGCGTCCGCCGAGATGAGCGCCTGGACCATGGGCACGTTGATCTTGGTCTCGTCGACCGCGAAATCATGCTCGTTCACCTGCTGGGTCAGCACGGCGTTGTCGGTGCTGAGCTGCGGGGTGACGCCGAAGAGGCTCGCGACCGATTCGGCCTTGTCCGCGTAGTCGCCGACGACCGGAACCCAGGTCACCGCGTCCTGGGCGAAGTCGATCAGCGAGTTCGTTTCCGCGTTCTGCTCGTCCTGCTGCTGAGCCGCGTTGAACTTGATGTTGCCCGCCTCGGTGTCGATGCGGCCGAGCAGCGCGGCCATGTCCTGGTCCGGCGCCGACGGCCCGCCCGGCGGGAAGCCCGCGGTCTGACTGATCGCGTAGTACCGGCCCATCGTCGTCTTGACCGAGGCCGTCAGGACTCCGGCGCTGGCCGGGTCGGCCAGGACTTCCCGCAGGAACAACGACAGCGGCGTGGTGCCGGCCGGATCGCCGCTGTTGCCCGGCCGGACCCCGGGAACCAAGATGACGTAGGGGTTTCCCGGCATGCTGGCGAAGTGCAGGACCGCCCCGCTGCCGTCGTAGGTCGTCGACTCCGCGAGGTCAAGCTCGTAGCGCAGCGCGGTGTCCAGCAGAGCCCGCTGCACGGGCGCGGATTGCCCGGCGTAGCTGCCGTCGTACGGCGAGCTCAGCGGCGGCGGTGTGTTCAGGATGATGTTGAGCGCGGCCTGGGCCGAATACCTGGCGTTCACGTCGTTCCCGCGCGGTGCCGACGTGGCGGCGTCGAGGAAGGCGCCGACGACATTCTGGTCCGGCGTGTTGATCAGGATCTGGCCCCAGGCGTCCGGAACCGATTTGCCCGGCGGGTACAGCGTGAAGTAGCCGGCGTAGCGGTCGTCGTTCATCGGGCCCTGCACGAGCCGGCCGTCGATGTTCGGCAGGTCGCCCTGCACGGAGCTGAGCAGCATCTGCGCCAGGGCGTTGCCGTCCCGGCCGCCCATCACCTGCCAGGCAGCGTTCTTGTTCTGCGCGTCGGCCTGCATCATGACCTGCAGCGGGTCATATTCCGACAGCACGTTCGCGAGCTGATCGCGATCACCCGCCGGGTACTCGATGCCGTTGCCGATCGGGATTCTCAGCGTCCCGTTCTGCTCCTGCTCATACACGTGGTTCGTGAGCTGCGCGAGCAAGCTCAGCCCGTCCCGGTTCTGCGGAGTCTTCGGCTCGCTGGCGGCCCACAGCGACCCCGGCGGACCGAACTTGACCAGCATCGCGGCGGACCAGGCATCAGGTGCGTTGGCTATGGCCTGGACCGCCTCCGGCGACAGCCCGGCTTTGTCCGCCACGGCCAGCCCCTGCCCGAAGGTGGCCAGGATCTGCTGGTCATTCGGGGTGAGCACGGTGAACCGGCTCAGGTAATCTGGCGGCTCGCCGCTGGGGTTCTCCAGTCCGTGCAAGGTCGAGGCCAGGTTCGCCACCGCCGGGGCGGCGTCGTTGTAGAAATCCTGCAGCCAGGGGGCGCCCGCGCTGCCGTCGCCGGCGTGCTCCTTGATTTCCTGCTCGATGGCGGCGATCTGGGCCCGGGCGGCCGAGGGGTTCTTGGCGGCCTGCGCCTCGGCGGCGGCCAGTGCCTGCGCCTCGAGGGTGGCGTCGGCGCTGTCCAGGGCCGGGCCGGAGAAGGGGATGTTCACCATCCCGCTGCCGGTCAGGCTGACGCTCTGGGCCAGCCACGCCTCGGCGAGCTGCGCCCGGGTCTGCATCTGGGTGGCGTCATCCGCCGAACGGGCCTGGGCTTGATGCAGCGCGGCCAGGCTGATCGGCGACCCGGCTCCGCTGCTCCAGTACTCGTTCATGATGTTCATGATCGTCGGCACGTTGGCCGCCAGCACGTCCCGCAGGTTCTCCAGCGCACCCGCCGCCTGGCTGACGCGTCCCGGGTCGACGCCGACCTCGTCGCTGGCGCTCATCAGCTAGCTCGCCCGGGCCGCGGCCGCGTGGGAGGCGACGAATTGCTCCGCCTGCCGCCGGACCCCGGCGATGACGCTGGACTCGGCCGCGGGCAAGGCGTTCAGGCAGCTCAGCACCGCGCTGTAGCAGGCATTCCAGTCGCCTTCCCAGGCGTCGGCGGCGGGTCCGGTCCAGGTCTGGCCGCTCAGCAGGGGCTTGACCTTCCCGATGGCACCGCTGATGGCGTCGGCCGCGGCCTGTACGGTGCCCATGTCGGCGGCGGCGGCCTGCACGGCCTCCTCGACGAAGTTGTTCAAGCGCCCGGCCCCCTGCCTCTGCTGTAGCCGAATAACCGCCGATGCTACCTCGTATCAGCATCCGGGACGAGTGGTGCATATAGGCACAGATAGCGATTAACGATGCGTGAGCACTGCGAAGTTGTGCAATACGTGACCTTATCCACATGATGTGCGTCAGTATGGTGCGGACAAAATGTCCGGGGCCGAATCTCAGCGGGTTGAGTACGGCACCCATGAGACCACGGAGGGTAATTTCTGGCATGCCTAGTTACATTGGTTACGACCCGGCGGGCGTTCAGTCTCAGATGAGCAAGCTCGAGGCCGCGCACCAGGCTGTCATGGATGCGCACGACAACTACCGCACGACGGCTCAGGGGTTCAACGACGTCACCAGTGGCGCGCACTTCCAGAACCTCAACGGCCAGTGCGAGGACCTGACCAACAAGATCAAGTCGGACCACACCAACCTGCACACGCAGTACCGCAGCGACACCAACAAGCTTGTCCAGGGTGTCGAGCAGGTCGCAGGCGCCTGACCGTCTCAGTCAGGCCGTCAACAGGCACAAGACGTGGCCCAGGTGGCCACGTCTTGCCATGTCCGGCCGAGGCCGATGTCCAGCCAGGTCGGGTGTCCGGCCAGGTCCGATGTGCGGCCAGGTCCTATGTGCGGCCAGGTCCGATGTCCGGCTAGTCGCCCGGTCTAGTCGGCCCGGCCTAGTCTGGCAGCGCCAGCTGGACCGGCGCGATCGTTCCCGGCCGCACCAGGAGGCCACGGCCGAGCGGGCCAGGTCCGGCGTTGCGCGGCAGCCTGACGCCGAACAGGTCGCCGTCGCCCGGCGAGTCGACCGCGACCAGCACACCGCAGCGTGACTTGAGCGCTTCCTTGATGAACCCGGAGTAGGCACGGGTCAGGTCGCCGGTCGCACCCGCGATGATCAGCCCGTGCTCGCTGTCCCGCCCGCTGGCCAGGATCTTTTCCAGCGGGGCGGACAGCGGGCCGTTGAACAGCAGTTCCGCGTCGTCAACCAGGACCACGAACCGGTCCAGGCCGCCGGTCGCCGCGGTCAGCTCGTCCGGCCTCGCCTCGGCGTCCAGCACGCCGAGGACCCCGTCCCGCCCCAGCAGCGCCCGCAGCGGTGACCGCCGCGGGGTGAGCGCGAGCACCGGCGTCCCCGCCTCGAGCAGCGAGGTCGCCATGGTGACCAGCGTGCTGGACCGCCCGGACCGCGGCGGTCCCGCGATGGTCAGCCCGGGTCCCTCGTCGCGCACGTCGAGGCCCTGCGGCACGAGCTCGTCCCCGCCCGCTCCCACCAGCGCCCACAAGCCAGACGGCGAAACGAAGCCCGGCGCGAGCCGCCGGGTCTGGCTCAGCGTGATCCGGGCCGGCAGCGGGTCGACCCGCAACGGCCGCTGGTCGCCGCGCGGAGATCCGTGCCGGGCCAGCGACTGTTCGCCGAACCGCCGCAGCGCCGCCACCTGAGCCGGCCCCGACGCGTCGGCATCGAGCAGCGCGACCTGGACCTCGAGCGGATCGGGCACGCCCTCCATCATGATCCGGCCCGGCGGCTGGCGGGTGGGCAGCGAACGCTCGCGGATGTGGGCCTGGCCCGCGTCGCTCGGGTCGTTCAGCCGCAGCAGCAGGCGCTTTTCGAAGACGGTCCCGGTCTGCCCGAGCAGGGCCAGGCGGTCGGTGGTCACCACGACCCGCATGCCGACCGCCGCGCCTTCGCGGATCAGCTGCAGCAGGCCGTCGACCAGCCGTCCGTAATCGTACTTCTCGAACGCGGCGAAGTAACCCTCCCACCAGTCAAGCAGCAGCACCATCCAGGGCAGCCGCTGGCCCGGATCGGCGGTCCGCGCCCGCTGCTCGGCGACGCCGGCGAACCCGTCGGCGGCGAGCAGCTGCTGGCGCCGGGTGATCTCGGCGCGCAGCTTGCCGATCAGCCGTTCGATCCGGTCGGTCTGGTCGCGGGTGACGACCGCGCCGCAGTGCGGCAGCGCGGTCAGCGGCAGCAGTGCGCCGGTGCCCGCGTCGATCGCGTAGATGTGCACGTCGGCCGGTGATTCCCGGGCCGCGATCGATCCGGCGATGGTGCGCAGCAATGTGGACCGGCCGGTGCGGGCCGCGCCCGCCACCACCACGTGCCCGCCGTGGGCCAGGTCCAGCGTCATGGCTTCCCGCGCCTGCCTGGCCGGGACGTCGGTGATGCCGAAAGGTATCGGAGCCACCGCGGAGCCCAAAGCGCCCGCGGGTATCTCGTCCAGGGTGACCAGGTCCGGCAGCGGCGGCAGCCACGGGCTCGGCTGCCGGGCGCAGTCCAGCCGCCGCGCGGCGGCGCAGACGGCGTCGACCAGGACCGACAGGTCGGTGGCGGTGCCGCCGTCGTCGGCCGCGGTAGCCAGCCTGACCTCAGGCAACGGCCGCCCGACCGACCACCACGGCACCGGGACGAGCCGGGTCGGATCCCGCGTCAGCGTGGTCGCGCCGGGCCGCCTGCCGCCGATCCGCGCCGCCTGCACGCCGACCGGGCTGGCGGCGCCGGACCGCACGTAGCATCGCCCCGGGGTGGCCTTGGAGATCCACGCCGCGTCGGGCACGTCGATGACATCGGACGACTCGCTGGCGTCGGTGACCCGCAACGCGATGCGAAGGTTCGTGTTGGCCCTGATGTCCGCGCTGACCACGCCGGCCGGGCGCTGGGTCGCCAGGATCAGGTGCACGCCGAGCGACCGCCCGCGCTGGGCGATCCCGACCAGGCCGGTGACGAATTCGGGGAGCTCCGCGACCAGCGAGGCGAACTCGTCGATGATCAGCACCAGCCGGGGCAGCGGCGGCAGGCCCGGGTCCGCGGGGTCTGAGGGTCTGGCCCGGCGGGCGTCGCCGTAGTCTTCGATGTCCTTGGCCCCGGCGTGCAGCAGGATCTCCTCGCGGCGTTTCAGTTCCGCGGACAGTGAAGCCAGGGCCCGTTCGGTCAAATGCCCGTCGAGGTCACTGACCATCCCGACGGTGTGCGGCAGGCGGGCGCAGTCCTTGAACGCGCTCCCGCCCTTGTAGTCGATCAGCACGAAGTTCATGGCGTCCGGCCGGTTGGCCACGGCGAGCGAGGCGACCAACGTCTGCAGCAGCTCGGACTTGCCCGCGCCGGTGGTCCCGGCCACCAGCCCGTGCGGCCCGTCTCGCCGCAGGTCGATGGCGAACGGCCCGTCGTAGGACTCGCCGAGGATGGCATGCGTGGACTGGCCGACGGTCAGCCAGCGCGCGCTGATAAGGTCCGGGCCCGGCGGCTCCAGTTGCAGCACGTCGAGCAGCCGGCTCTCCTCGGGCAGCGCGGAGGCCTCCTCGTCGTCGCTGGCGTCGCGCACCGCGGCTATCCGCCGGGCCAGCTGGGCGCACCAGCCCGGGCTGACGTGGTCCGGGCGGACGCCGCGGTAGGTGGCCCCGCTCATCTGCTGCACGCGCAGGCCGTCCGGCTCGACCACGGCGACCGCCTGGCATTCGGCCGGCAGCAGCCGCTCGTCGCCGTCCAGGCAGATCGCGTACACGCCGACCGGCGGGCCCTCCCGCAGAACACCGATCGCGCCGGGCAGGGACCGCAGCCGGCGCGACCCGTCGAAGACGACAAGCACGCTGGGATAGAACGCGCCCTGCTCGCCGCCGGCTTCCTGCCGGGCCTTGGCCCGGACGCTGATGATGGCCAGCAGCTCGGCCAGCCGGCCCGCGACGGTCTCCGCGTCGTTGCCGATCAGCGCGACGCAGTTCGGCGGCGGGTCCCCGGGGGCAGCCTGGCCCCAAAGCGCCGGGCGCAGGTGCGGCAGCCACCGGGCCCATTCCCAGCCGGACTGGCCGCTGCCGTCGGTCAGGATGTATATCCGCAGGTCGTTCGGGCTGTGCAGGGTAGCCGCCTGGGCCACGAGCCAGCGTCCGATGGCGCGCGGCGCGTCCGCGGGGCCGGCCACGCCGAGCACCCCTCGCTGGGCCAGCGGTATCGTCACCGGCGCATCCGGGATCTCCCAGACCACCAGCCTGCGGTGCTCGTCCTGGGTCGGGTCGGTCAGCTCAACCGCCGAGGGCATGTCCGCGGTGCCGGTGCGCAGCAGCAGGTAGTCCGGGTCGGTGCGGCGGCGCTCCCACAGCCGGCGGCGCGGGCCGGAGGCGATGGACAACACGGTGGCGGGGTCGGGGCAGTCGTCCCGTTTCTGCCGGCGCTCGGCTTCCAGGGCCAGCCGCGCGTCCTCCTCCACCCGGGCCTTGTGCTCGGCGTACTCGGCCATCCGCTGCGCGCTGGTCACCCGGCCGTGCTTGCGGTCGGAGATGTAGTTGCCGATCACCATCACGGGGCTCATCGCGCAGATAGCCAGCATGTAGATCTCGTGTGTCAGGTACGCCAGGCCCGCGCCGAGCAGGACCGGCACGACGGCCATGAGGATGGGCAGCGGCCGGCGGTCCTGCTTGCTCGGTGGGGTCGGCAGCGCGAACCGGGTCCGGCGGACCGGGGGCAGCAGCCGGGGCGGCCGGTTGAAGTCGATGCTCGCGCCGTCTTCGCCCGGGTGCAGGGCCGCGTCCGGCGGCTCGTACGGGGCGATGCCGAGCAGCGTGTCGCCGATCGTGATGAGCTGGCCCGGCCGCCACGGGACGGTCCCGGCCAGCGGTTCGGCGTCCAGGGCGGCTTGCACGCCCGGGTGCGGCGTGACCTGGCAGCCGCCGCCGACCTCCACGCGGATGTGCAGGGCCAGCGGCGGCACCGACCGGTCGCCGACCCTGATGCCAGCCACCTCGCCGCTGCCGATGTCAGCCTCGCCGAGGCTGATCCGGTGCACCCCGCCGGCGCCCGGGCCGCCCGCGACGCGGATCTCCACCAAGCCGGTCGGCTCGGGCGCCAGGCACCCCGAAGGGTCGCCCAGGCTGACCACCGACCCGTTCCTGATTGGTGAGCTGGCCAGCGCGAGCTGCGGTCCGACCTGCTGGAAATCCACGTAGAGCGCGATGCTGTCGGCTGCCGGCGGCCCGGCGGCGTAGCCCCCAGGGACCCCAGGGCCACCAGGAGACCCGAAAGCCCCAGGCGCCGACATGGCCAGCGATCCCCTTGACCGCGGCCCGGGGAACCGCAGCACCCGCCCGCCCGGATCGGTGCCAGGGCCGCCCGGACCGTCGCCGGCGCCGCGCGCACCCTCACCGCCCGGCCAGTGCGCTCCGTAGGCCAGGCGCTCAAGCTCGGCCGCCACATCCGCCACCGGCGTGGCCGGGTCGGCGTCGATCACCACGTCGGCCCAGAAACGCGTCGCGGGCGACACCACCGTCAGCGCCAGCCGCATGATCGTCCCTCCTCCGTCGGCTCGCCCGTGCCCGTTTTGCCCCAGCTTAGAAGCGTTGCGGGGTCGACGAGGCGATAGTGGCGGGGATTGTCCTTGGTGGCTGAACCGGCGTCCTGGCGCGTTGGTTACACACTGTTCCAGGAGGAGGCAATTTGGGTCATCTGTGCTTACGGATTTGTCATATGCGGGTCGTGAATGGGGCGTATCACGATATCTTCGGGCGCACAGGTGGCGGCGAAGTAACAGCGATGTAAGTGCGCCTGAAGTTTCTCCAGGGGCGCGCCCGTAGACCAGGGGAGACCGCGATCTTATGGTGACAGACCGGGGCACGCTGTCGCGCGGGGCGGCGGCCGATCAGCAGACGTGGGCGGAGCCGACCGCTCCCGCCGGACGGCGGATGCCGAGCGCGCCGCGAGAGCGCAAGCCGGCTCTCGCCGCCCTCGCCGTGCTGCTCGTCGCCCTGGGCGCCGTCGCCGCGGGGCTGCTGGTGATCAACGCCGGGCATCGGGTCGCGGCCGTCGAGATCGTGCAGCAGGTGGGGCAGGGCGAGCAGATCCCGGCGTCAGCCATCCGCGAGGTCGAGATCTCTTCGGACAGCGGCCTGGACTATGTGGCCTGGCAGTATGCCGGCCGGGTGGCCGGCGTCTACGCCGCGACGGAAATACCGGCCGGAACCCTGCTCACCGAGGCCATGACGTCGTCGACGAACAACCTGGCCGCGGGCAAGGTCGAGGTGGGGCTCTCGCTGAAGGCCGGCCAGGTGCCCGGCAATCTGCTGATCGGTGACAGCGTGGAGGCCTTCCCGGTCGGGACCGGCAGCGGCTGCGGGACCAGCGCGACCGCAGACAGCGCCAGCACGGACGTGCCGATCGCGACCGGGACGATCGCCAGCCTGTCCGGCAGCGCCTCGGGAGCCGGGAACGACACCGGAGTGACGCTCGCCGTGTCGTCGGCGGAGGCCGGCACCCTGGCCTGCTACGCGTCGGCCGGCGACGTCGCCATCACGCTGATGCCTGGCACCGGGGCCGGGTGATCATGGCGCTGATCGCCATCGGGTCCGACAAGGGAGCGCCAGGTGTCACGACAGCGGCCCTGGCGCTCGCGGCTGTGTGGCCCCGGCCGGTCCTGCTGGCCGAATGCGACCCGGCGGGCGGAGACCTCGTCTACCGTTTCCCGGCGGCCGACGGCAGTCACCTTGATCCCCGGCGCGGGGTGCTCAGCCTCGCCGTCGTGGCCCGCCGCGGCATGCAGCCGCAGCAGGTCTGGGAACACACGCAGAAGCTGCACGGCGGGCTCGACGTGCTGGCCGGCGTGACCAATGCCGAGCAGGGCGCCGGGCTGAGCCTGCTCTGGGGGCCGATCGGCAAGATCCTCGCCGCGCTGCCGCAGGCGGATGTCATCGCGGACTGCGGCCGGCTCGGCCCCGACGGCCCGCTGTATGACCTGCTCGCCGAGGCCACCACGGTCCTTCTGGTGACCAAGGTGCACGTGGCCGACGTGATCCGGCTGCGTGACCGGGCGGCGGCCTTCGCGGCGGCGGCGGCGAGCCGGGGCCGGCGGGGCTTCGGTGTCGGCGTTGTGGTCGTGGCCGACCACAAGAAGTTCCGGGCCGCGCTCGGCGAGGTGCAGCACGTGCTCGGACAGTCGAATGCTCCGGCTACCGTGCTCGGGGGCATCGCCCACGACGTCAAGGGCGCCGATCTGCTGGCCGGCGAGTGGGGCGGCAACCTGGACCGCACCTTGCTGATCAAAACAGCCCGGGAGGTGGCCCAGCACCTCCTGGCCGGCCTGCCGCCCATCGCGAGCCCGGCCGCGCCCCTGCCGCCCGCCCTGGACCCGCAGCCGGCGCGGCCGCCCCCCATGGACCCGCAGCCGGTGCCATCTTCGGCCGTGTCGCCGGTCGCCGTGCCTCCTCCTGCCGTGCCGTCGGCCGAGCTTCCCGCCGACGAGCTTCCGGCGGGCGAGCTTCCGGCGGGAGGCCGTTCCTCCGGAGGCCCACGCGGCGCGTTCAGCCGGGTCCTCGGGACCCGTTCCGGCCGTCATCAGGCCTATCCGGATCAGGCCCTCTACGCCAGTGCGCCCGTCGTCGCCGACGTCTCGCCCAGCGATCCGGGCCAGGTGCGGTCGGCCGCCCGGCACGCCCAGGGACCGGCCGATGGGCTCGATCCGGCCGAGCGGGGGTGACGGAACATGGACCACACTCTGGTGAAACGGCTGCGCGGCGACGTCGGTGACCGGCTCGCGGAGCAGCGGCGGCTTGACGCCGCGGCCGGGATGCCGCCGATGACGGGCGAGGACGAGCGCCAGTTCGCCCGGGCGATCATTTCTCAGGTGCTCGAGGAGCACGTCAGGAGCGAGATTCTCGTCGGGCGCCCGCCGCTGAACGCGCAGGAGGAAACCGATCTCGCCGAGGCGATCCACGCGGCCCTGTTCGGCGTCGGCCGGCTCCAGCCGCTGCTGGAAGACCAGAACATCGAGAACATCGACATCAACGGCTGCGACCGGGTGTTCATCGGTTACGCCGACGGCAGTGAGGTGTTCGGCGAGCCGGTGGCCGAAAGCGACGAGGAACTGGTCGAGCTGATCCAGGTGCTCGCCGCGTACTCCGGCCTGTCCAGCCGTCCGTTCGACACCGCCAACCCGCAGCTTGACCTGCGGCTGCCCGACGGCTCCCGCTTGTCCGCCGTGATGGACGTGACGCTGCGGCCGGCCATCTCCATCCGGCGCTCCCGGATGGGCAAGGTCTTCCTGGCCGACCTAGTCGGCAACCGCACGATCACCCCCGACCTGGCCTCGTTCCTGGCCGCCGCGGTGATGGCCAGGAAGAACATCATGATCGCCGGGGCGACCAACGCGGGGAAGACGACGCTGCTGCGCGCGCTGGCCAACCAGATACCGGCCGACGAGCGGCTGATCACCGTCGAGCGCTCGCTGGAGCTCGGCCTGGACCACTTCCCCGAACTCCACCCGAACGTGGTCGCGTTCGAGGAACGGCTGGCCAACAGCGAGGGCCACGGCGCGATCACCATGGCCGACCTGGTCCGCCGCAGCTTGCGGATGAACCCGAGCCGGGTCATCGTGGGCGAGGTCCTCGGCGACGAGATCGTCACGATGCTGAACGCGATGACGCAGGGCAACGACGGGTCGCTGTCCACCATCCACTCGAACTCCTCCCTCGAGGTGTTCAACCGCATCTCGACCTACGCGATCCAGTCCGCCGAACGGCTGCCGGTGGACGCGACCCACATGCTGATCGCGGGCGCCATCGATTTCGTGGTGTTCCACGAGAAGAAGAACGAGTACATCCGCGGCGGAACGCTGCGCCGCTTTGTCTCCAGCGTCCGGGAAGTCACCGGCGTGGACGGCCGGGTGCTGTCCAGCGAGGTGTTCGCATCGGGCCGGGATGGCCGTGCGGTGCCGCACGCGCCGGTGTCCTGCCTCGACGAGCTAGCTGACTATGGCTATGACCCGTCCCGGGGAGACTGGCGATGAACTCCTCTGACGCGCTCCCGATGCTGGCGATAATGGTCGGCGCGGTGACCGGCGGTGGCCTGTTCCTGCTCGCCGTCGCGCTGCGCGGCCTGCCGGCCCGGCCGAAGAACCAAGGTCCTGGCTGGCTTGAGCGACAGCTCAGGCAGCTGTTCAGTGTCCGCGGGGCCGTCGCGCTGATCGCCGGGGTGCTGGTTCTCGTCGCCACCGGCTGGGTGGTGGCCGGGGTCGGCGTGGCCCTGCTCGCCTACAGCTGGCGTTCGCTCGGCGGGGCGGCCTCCGAACGTAAGGCGATGGTCCGGCTGGAAAGCCTGGCGACGTGGACGGAGTCGCTGCGCGACACGATCGCCGGGGCGGTCGGGCTCGAGCAGGCCATCCCGTCCTCGATCCGGGTCGCGGACGTCTCGATCCGCGAGCCGCTGACCAAGCTGGTCGACCGGCTGCACACGCGGGTGCCCATGCACGTCGCGCTGCGCCGTTTCGCCGACGACCTCGACGACCCGAGCGCCGACATGATCATCGCGGCGCTGATCATCAACTCCCGGCTGCG
>Ga0302178_10001568_pt1 | contig 19123 bp, 16 predicted proteins | sample I_Palsa_E1_3_FD_198790 | JGI IMG/M metagenome (GOLD analysis project Ga0302178, IMG submission 198790) | Peat permafrost microbial communities from Stordalen Mire near Abisko, Sweden - I_Palsa_E1_3 | ecosystem: Environmental > Terrestrial > Soil > Palsa > Peat permafrost | place: Sweden... | reverse complement strand
GACCGCCGCCGCGTCGCTATCGCCGCTCACCAGCAAGCGCTCGAACGGCACGGTCAGTCAGCCACCGCAGACACGGCCGCCGAAGTCGAGCGCACCAGGGCCGTGGCCCACGCCGCGCACCAGGCATACACCTACGACGGCCGCCACGTCACCGGCCGCCACAACGCCGCCATGCTGCGCTGGGCCGCCACGATCGTCGCGCAGCGCGAGCACGCTGCCGCACCATCATCTCCTGGCGCGGCAGACAGCACTCGTGCCCAGGCCAACCGGGCAGCCGTGGCCGCCAACGAGGCGTACCGGGCCGGGGACCTGGACCGTGCCCGGCAGTTCACCGACCACGCCGCTGCCCTCGATCCCTCCCGCGCCGAGCTGTGGCAGCAGCACCGGCAGCAGATCGTCGCCCGGCGGCTGATCCTCGACGCCAAGGCCGCGCACGCCGAAGGCGACCCCCAGCGGGCACAAGCGCTTCTCGGCGATGCCCACCAGCTCGACCCGCGGATGCCAGCCATCTGGGACGGCGACCTGCCCGCACGGCCCCACGCCCGGCCATCCGGCCAGACCCGCGCCTTCGACGTGGCCGCGCCCGGCTCTGGCGGTAATGCGGGCGCCAGCCAGGCGACCGACCAGGAAGCGGGTCCCGGGCACCGCGCGCCCGATACCCCTGGCCCGGCCAACGGGGAAGTGCCCAAGCCGCAGTGGCCGTCATCACCAGCGCGCAGCGAGCCAAGCCCGGCCCCGGCCGCAAAGCAGGAACCGGCTGGGAGGCAGCAGCCTCGTGCCGCGGCGGAGACCGAACCCGGCGGCAACACGAGCCCAGAACGCCCCGACGCGCTATCTGCCGACTGGCGCGACCAGGTTCTCAGCGAGGCCCGCCAGCCGTGGCAGCCCGCGCCGGGCTGGCCCCATAACCCCGCGCTGCACCGGCTGCCCGAGGCGGGCAACCCGGGAGCCGGGATCGAGCTAAGCGAGCCGGACGCCTAGCTAAAATGATCTGCATCACCTTACGAATGGTAGGAGAGATATGAAAGGGCAGGACTGCCAGCTTGAACCCATCGACACATCACCGGTCACGGACGACCTGACCATGCAGAACGAACTGTCCGAGCGAGCAGGCCAGCTCGGACAGCAGCACCGCGCCGCCGCGATCACCCCGTTCGGTGACGCCCACCAGGTGTTCTGGGACGAGGGAAGCTCCCGCCTGCTGCACGTGCTCGGCGTGACTTCCCCGACGACCGGTGACAACGCACCGGGGCGGATGCGCGCGGTCCGCGCCTATTGCGACGCGATCGAGGGCCGCGAGGCCGGGGATATCGAGCCTGGCTCATGAAGGCATCCAGCACGCTAGGCGGTCCCCGCGCGGAATCCTCTCCGGCTAGCGAGAGCGGTGAGTGCCATTCCGGGTAAACGGCGGCGCCAGGAGAACGTGGGCGAGCCGCTGTTCGGGGAGGACTGGTGGGTCGCCGATCAGAAGCTGTTCGAGGACTCCCTCATCCGCCAGCAGCAACGCCCGTCCGCACCGCTCCGGCGATCACGGCGAACCGGTAGTATCCGGAAGCGGACCCGGCCAGCACCATCCGGCCTGGTGCAGGACATGCTGCCCGGGTTCGGGGATGAGCAGGGAGCTGCCGACGGTGAACCAGTACGGGGAGATGGCCCGCAGGCACTGGGCGCGGTGGCTGCCGGACCGGTTCGCGGCGATCCAGGACCCGGAAACGTACTTCACCGGCCTGGGGGGCCAGGCCGAGGTGAGGATCGACGCGCTGGCCTGGGATCTGGCGGGGGACGACCCGCCAGGGGAGGAGTACCTGGCCAAGGCCGGGCGGCTGGGGGAGGCGCGGCACCGGGCCGAGCAGATCGTGCTGAACGAGATGATCCTGCTGCCGCCGGAACCGGGAGCCGGGCAGAGCAGCGCGGCCACGCCGCAGTAGCGCGCTTCCGGCCAGGCAGCCAGGACGACCTGGCCCCGTCGGGCGCGGTCAGCCGGGTCCGCGCGAACCTGGCAGCCCTGGTGGTGCTCCGCACCGCGCAGCGGGAAAGCCGGCCCGCGACGCCTGCCGAGCAGGACGTGCTGGGCCGCTGGTCGGGGTGGGGTGCGGTGCCGGAGGTCTTCGATGACCACCGGGAGGAGTCCAGCTGGGCGCGCGAGCAGCTCGCCGTTCTGCTGTCACCGGCTGAGCTGGCGGCTGCCCGGCGGAACACGCTGAACGCGCACTACACCGACGCCGCGCTGGTCAAGGCCATGTGGACGGCGGTCCGGGCGCTCGGCTTCGAGCGCGGCCGGGTGCTGGAACCGGGCTGCGGCCACGGGAACTTCATCGCGTTCGCACCTGAATGCGCCCAGGTGACCGGAATCGAGCTGGACCCGGTGACGGCCGGCATCGCGCGCTTGCTCCACCCGGACGCAGAGATCCGCACCGAGTCGTTCGCCGACAGCCGCGACGCCGACGACCACTATGACCTGGCGGTCGGGAACGTGCCGTTCGGGAACATGGTGCTACACGACCGCCGCCACAACCCGGCCGGGCACAGCATCCACAATCACTTCGTCGTCAAGGCGCTGCGCCTGGTCCGGCCCGGCGGCCTGATGGTGGTGCTCACGTCCCGGTTCACGATGGATGCCCGCAACCCGGCCGCGCGCCGGGACATCGCCTCGCTGGCCGACCTGGTCGGCGCGATCCGCCTGCCCGGCGGCGCCCATCAGCGGGCCGCGGGGACCGATGTGGTGACGGACCTGCTTGTCCTGCGCCGCCGCGAGCCTGGCCGCGAGCCGGACTCGACTGCGTGGGAGAAGACCCGGCACGCCGAGCTGAACGGCGCCCAGGTGCCGGTCAACGAGTATTTCCTCAACAGCCCGGAAGCGGTTCTCGGCCAGATGGGAGCCGTCCACGGCGCCTACCGGGCTGACGACCTGGTGGTCCGCCCATCTGGCGACACGATCACAGCGTTCACCGCTGCCCTCGACGCGCTGACCCGCAATGGCGTGGTCCGCGGTCTCACCTATTCGCCCGCGGACCACGCCGCGGACACGTCCCGTCCCGCAGCGGAAGCGGCGCGTTCAGCACAGCCTGACGGGTACCTGCGCGCCGGGCCGGACGGCACGTTCACCAAGGTCGTCTCCGGCAGCAGACAGCCGCATGCCGTCCCGGCAGGCCAGGCGGCCGAGCTGAGGCAGCTGCTCGTGCTGCGCGACAGCGCCTGTGCGCTGCTGGCAGCCGAGGCGGCATCAGCCGAGGACACGCCCGGAATCGGCGAGCTGCGAGCCGCACTAGACCGCCACTACGACCAGTACCTGGGCACGTACGGCCCGCTGAACCGTTTCTGGATGCGGCGCACCGGCCGGACTAACCCGGCAAACGGCGAGCCGTTGATGGCGCGGATCCGGCCCCGGCAGGGCGGTTTCGCCGGTGACCCGTTCGCGCCCCTGGTCTACGCCCTGGAACAGTTCGACCCGGTCGGGCAGCGGGCCGCGAAAGCCACCATCTTCCGGGAGCGCGTCATCGCCCCGCGCACCCCGCGGCTTGGCGCCGACACCCCGGCCGACGCGCTGGCGATCTGCCTAGACACCCGGGGGGAGGCGCGGCTGGACGAGATCGCCCGCCTGCTCGGCACGACCGATGATGACGCCCGCGAGCAACTCGGCACGCTGGTGTTCGACGACCCGGCAACCGGGCAGCTCACGCCCGCCGCCGAGTACCTTTCCGGGAAGGTCCGGGACAAGCTGCGGCAGGCCGAGCAGGCCGCCCAGGACGACCCCTCGTTCGCGGTCAACGTCACCGAGCTGCGCGGCGTGATCCCCCCCGACCTCACGCCAGGCGAGATCGACGCGCGGCTCGGCGCGGCGTGGATCGACGCCACCTGCATCCAGCAATTCCTGCGCGAGATACTCGACGATCCGGGCTTGCGCGTCGAGCATCCCGGCGGGCAGATCTGGACGGTACGCGGCAACCCCGGCACTGTGCCCGCCCGCTCAACGTGGGGCACCAGCCGGTACCCCGCCCCGGATCTCGTGCAAGCCGTACTGGAACAGCGCGGCATCCAGGTCCACGACACGGTGACGGACGCTGGAGGCAGTCACCGTTCGGTTCTCAACGTCGATGCCACCATGGCGGCGCAGGAGAAGGCCGCTGAGCTAGCTGAACGCTTCGCTGACTGGGCATGGGAGGACCCTGTCCGGGCGGCAGAACTGGCCCGCACCTACAACGACCGGTTCAACAGTCTGGTGCTGCGCAGCTATGACGGCGCCCAGCTGTCGCTGCCCGGCCTGACCCTGACGTTCCGGCCCCGAGCGCACCAGGTTGCGGCCGTCGCCCGGATGATTCACGAGCCCGCCGTGCTGCTGGCGCACGAGGTAGGGGCGGGGAAAACCGCCGAAATGATTATGGGCGTCACTGAACTGCGGCGGCTCGGCCTGATCCGCAAGCCCGCGGTGGTCGTCCCGAACCATATGCTCGAGCAATTCGCGCGGGAATGGCTTCAGCTCTACCCGCAGGCCAAGGTCATGACCGCCGGGCAGGAGGATCTCCAGCGGGATCGGCGCCGCGAATTCGTGGCACGCTGCGCTACCGGCAGCTGGGACGGCATCGTCATGTCCCGGTCGGCGTTCGAGCGCATCCCGCTCAGCGCCGACGAGGAGCGCGAATACATGGACCGTGAAGTCGCGCAGATGCGGCGGTGGATCGACTCGGCGAAAGGCGGCGACCGCAGCACGGTCAAGAAGCTGGAAAAGGCCCTGCTGCGGGCCGAGGAACGGCTCAAGGCCAAGCTCGATTCGGCGAAGGACCCGGGCATCACGTTCGAGGCGACCGGGATCGACTACCTGTGCGTCGATGAAGCCCACGGATATAAAAACCTGCGAACCCCGTCGAACATCAGCGACGCGGCGATCGACGGGTCCATGCGGGCATCGGACCTGGACATGAAGATCGACTACCTGCGCCGCCGGAACGGCCGCCGGGTGGTCACGTTCGCCACCGCCACGCCGATCGCCAACTCGGTCACCGAGGCGTACGTGATGCAGCGCTACTTGCGGCCAGACCTGCTGCAAGACGCGGGCATCGAGGTCTTCGACACCTGGGCAGCCACCTTCGGCCAGGTGGTCTCCCAGGTCGAGCTGGCACCAGAAGGCGGCAGCAGCTTCCGGATGAAAAGCCGGTTCGCCCGGTTCGCGAACGTCCCGGAAATGCTGCGCATGTTCCACGTAGCCGCCGACGTCAAGACGGCCGCGGACCTGGCCCTGCCCGTCCCGGACCTCGCCCGGCGCGCAGACGGGCAGCGCGTGCCGGAAACCGTGACCGTCGAGCCGTCCGGGGAACTGGTCGACTACGTACGCGACCTCGGCGAACGGGCCGCCAGAGTCCGCAACCGCGCAGTCGGCCCGGACGAGGACAACATGCTCAAGATCTCCGGCGACGGCCGCCGCGCCGCGCTCGACCTGCGGCTGGCGGGCCTGCCGCAGGCAACCCCCGGCAAGATCACGGCCTCGGCCGACCGGATCACGGCGATCTCGAAAGCCCATCAGAACGATGACTACCTCGACCCCGTGGGCATCCCTTACCCGGTCCGCGGGTCACTGCAACTGGTGTTCTGCGATCTCGGCACACCCCGGCCAGGCTGGAACGCCTACGACGAGCTCCGCGACGAGCTGGTCGCCCGCGGGCTGCCGCCCGAGATGATCCGGTTCATCCACGAAGCCAAGACCGACCGGGACAAGGCCCAGCTGTTCGCCGCCTGCCGCGCCGGCCGTGTCGCCGTCCTGGTCGGTTCCACCGAGAAGATGGGCGTCGGCACCAACGTCCAAGACCGGGCCATCGCCCTGCACCACCTGGACGCGCCCTGGCGGCCCGCCGACGTCGCCCAGCGGGAAGGACGCATCCTGCGCCAAGGCAACCTTAACCGGGACCTCGGCCGCGAGGTCGAGATCATCCGGTACGTCACCGAGCGGTCCTTCGACGGCTACATGTGGCAGACCCTCGAACGCAAGGCCCGCTTCATCGGCCAGGTCATGCACGGACGGCTCGACACCCGCGAGATCAGCGACATCGGCGATACCGCGCTGTCCTTCAGCGAGGTCAAGGCGATCGCCGCCGGCAACCCGCTGCTGATGGACAAGGCTGAAGCCGACACCGCCCTGGCCCGGCTCCAGCCGCCGCGCCCGCCCCGTACAGCCGGGCGGGGATCACCGCGGCCATCCGCTTCTACGCCAGCATGCTCGACGAGATCCTGGCCTGCTGGGATCCCGAGGCGCGTCTGGGCAGCAGTCCGCTGCTTGACCTGCTGAGCGCGGTCGACCTCTACGGGGCTGATGAAGCGTCAGCCAGCCTTCCCGGAACTCCGCAGACTGGGGCGGAGTGATTTCAGCGCACGGGAAGGCCCGCTTCCGGCAGCACCGCAGCGGATGAGGAGGCTACGGTAGCTCCTTGCGCATTAGCGTGAGCGTCGTCTCGTAGCGGGTGACCGTTCCGTCGGCGGCCTCCTGGTCCCAGGAGTCGGGCTCGCTGCCGTAGGCGGCGTAGCCGAGTTTCTCGTAGAGCGAGCGTGCTCGCGGGTTGCCGTCCTCAACGCCCAGTTCGGCCCGGTGCAGCCCGCGGGCGCGGATCCGCTGCTCGGCGGCCCGGATGAGGACGGTGCCGATGCCGCACGACTGCAGCGCCGGGTGGACTTCCAGCATCCATATCGTGCCCGCGCCGGAGGTCTTGGCGTAATCGATCCCGCCAAGTCCCACTGGCAGGCCCGACGGCGGGCATGCCGCTAGGTACTCGACCTCGCCGCACCGGGTGCGTTCAAGCGCTCGCGCGATGGCCGCAAGGTGGGTAGCGCTTCCCGACCAGGCACACGACGGCAGGTCTCCAGGTTCGAGGTCGCGGACTGCCAGATGTATCACGATGTCAGGCACGGGAACCATCGTCTACGGGACGCCTGGCAGATGGCCACACGTTTTTCGCCTTCCGCCACGTGCCCGGAGACCCGGCCTCTCAGCCCGGCATGACGAGAGGGCAGCGAGCGCGCGAACGCTGGTGTCAGGGCCTTAGCTCTCAATAGCATCATAGGCCCCAATAGCGCGTGCTTCCCAGGCCACACTCATGACTCGGTGCCTTCCCCCATAGTTGGCAATGATGTTATGCTTCATCCGCAGTCGCGCACTCGGCGTCGTCGGCCAATTCAAGGGACATAGCAGTCCCGGCTCCGGGAACTCAACCGGGGTGACGCATTACCCCTGATCAGTCTCGACCCGAGGAGATGCCTTGAAGGTCTTCGTCACAGGCGTAGCTGGGTTCCTTGGCAGTCACGTGGCGGAGCGGTTTCGGGATCTTGGCTGGGCTGTGACAGGAATCGACAATCTCGCGGGCGGGTCGATTTCCAATGTTCCAGAGGGAGTCGAGTTCGTCGTAGCGGATTGCCTGGACCGCGATGCTTATGCTGGGTATCTTGCGGGTTCGGATCTCGTCTACCACAGTGCTTGCACAGCGTACGACGGCTTTAGCGTATTCGCGCCAGCGTTCGTATACAAGAATACGGCGCAGGCCACGGTTGAGGTGGCGACCGCAGCCGCTGCGTCTGGTGTGGCGAGATTTGTGCACTGCTCGTCTATGGCAAGGTACGGAAGACTTCAGGCACCCTTCCGCGAAGACATGATTCCCGCGCCCGTCAACCCATATGGCCTGGCCAAGCACGCGTCCGAACTTATTGTGAGAAATATCTTCGACACGCACGGCGGAGGCTGCTCCATCGCTGTCCCGCATAACATAATCGGGCCGCGTCAGCGCTACGATGACCCGTACCGTAATGTCGCTTCCATCATGATTAACCGTATGATGCGGGGTCTCCAGCCTGTTGTCTACGGTAACGGCTCGCAAAGCCGCTGCTTCAGCTTCGTGTCCGATGTGCTGTTCTGCCTGGAGCGCATGGGAACGCTCGATGCTGCTATCGGCGAAACGATCAACATCGGGCCGGACGAGGAGACGACAACGGTTCTCGGCCTTGCGCAGGCCATCGCCGAACTCCTCAATTTCGATCTCGATCCGATCTTCGTCTCCGACCGTCCCCTTGAGGTGAAGGCGGCGACTTGCAGCGCGGACAAGGCGCGGCGCCTGCTTGGCTACGAGACCCGGATGGACCTGCGCGGCGGCCTGCAGAGCATGATCGACTGGATTGACCGCAGAGGACCGTCGGATTTCAGGTATGACTTGGACATCGAGATCCTCACATCAGCCACCCCTGCCACCTGGGTCGATAAACTGATTTGAGAAATGGCCTCATCCCGCCCATCCCGCCAGCCGGGCGAGCCCCCGATTAGCGCTCGACTGCCAGCAGTTATCCCGCGCGTTGCGGCCGTTATGGTAGGAATCAACGACAAGAGATGGCTGGGTCCTGCCCTTGCGTCTCTCACGCAGAGCGCCGACCAGGGATCGGATTATCTTCTAGACATCTATTATGTCGATAACAACTCCGCGGACGGCAGTGCGGCCTACGTCCGGGAGTCGTTCCCGCGCGTGCGAGTCATAGAGAATGAGGCGAATCTCGGATTTGCAAGGGCAAACAACCAGGTCATGCGCGATGCACTGGATGACCGCGCGGATTACGTATTCCTTGTAAACCCAGACACGTTTACTCCTTACGAACTAGTGGGCCATCTTACGGCGTTCATGGAGGAGTGGCGCGACTACGGGATCGTCGGCCCCCTCCAGTGGAATTATTCGGGCCGTGAGGGGAGAGCCGAAGATCCCAATTCCTGGACGAAATCCGCCCTTGCAGCCGGGGAGAGCCATGGGCTTGCGGTTAACCGTGCTAGCCTCCTTCCCCCTCCAGATCCCGGTACCCCGCGTGCACCGCATACGCTTGAGCACGCGTACGTTCAAGGGGCGGCGCTTTTCGCTCGCGCGGAAATGCTGCGCGCAATCGGTATTTTCGATGAGGCATACCATACGTTCTATGAGGAGACTGATCTATGCCGCCGGGCACGGCTGGCTGGCTGGCGCGTTGCCTTGCTGACAAAGTACGGAATCTACCATCAAGGCGGGGAGGGCAGTCCATACAGGCGTCTTCTGATGATGCGGAACAAGTATTATTTCCTCTTGACCGACATTGACATGAAGGCTGCTGACATGGTTGCGATCGCCTGGGGGTGGCTGCTCCGCGACTTGGCGGGAGACGGTGTCGGGGGCCGGTCGACGCCTGGGCGTGCATGGCTTGAGCTTGCGCACAGCACCGCATGGCTACTCGCGCGGATCCCGGGCATCATACGTCGGCGGCGCATCGACGCAAACCTGCGAGTCGCCAGTGGCGACCGCTCAGTGTGACCCGTCTCAGGTGGATCCCTCCCGCCGGGCTTGGCCTATGGCCGCCGGTCCCACCATGCGATCTGGGCGAGCGTGTCGTAGAACCAGGCAGCGAACTCGGGCTGGCACGTTCGCGACATCGGCTTGCCCCCACCGCAGTAGTGCACTACCCGCGGCTCGTGGAACGGCATTTCCGAGAGGTAGTTCCAGTCCTGGGAGAGGCGATGCCACCTATTCTGGAGAATTGCGTTCAGGCCGAACTGATCATGCTGCGGCCACTTGCCCTGAGCCATCAGGTAGTCGCGATACCGGCAGCACGTCCAGAGCACGCGCGTCCCAATGTCTTCTGCGCGCCACGCATCGAGGTTAATGAGCATCACCCCGGAATTGAAGTACAGGGCCTCCGGGTCGAGTTCGAGGTCGCGCCAGGGCGCGATTGCGTCACCAGTTCGCGGCACGAAGTAGTCCAGTGCGGCTCCGACGACGGAGTCGCCCAAGTCGGTGGCCCAAAGATCCCCGAGATCCCCGTGCACCAGCGTATCGCCGTCCATGTAGATGCAGCGCCGCAGATTTGGGGGAAGCATGGTGCCGATGAGGCACCGAAAGTAATGGGGCCGCTGGACCATGGGCTCGTTCGGAAAGCCGACGGCGCGGTACGCCGACTCGTCGACATCGACCCAGTTGAGCGTGATCCCGCGCGTATGCTCGGCCAGTCGGTCCCGCGCCCACTCGCCAATGCCAGGCTGAAGTATCGTCAGCTCAACCTCCGTGGCGGGAGCGCGATTAGAGGCCAGTGAGGTTGCGAACACCGCAAGATACGGGAGGTAGCCCTCGTCGCATGCAGTCACAACGCTGACCGGTTCCCCCGAGAATCGCTGACCTGGTCCAGTGCGCTCATGGCCAGTCTTCATCTTTGCCGCTCCGTGCGCTATCGACCGTGGGCTCGGCCCACGCTACCCTTGATGCAAGCTCATTCTGCCCCATCCAAAGGCAAGGTTGCCACGCCGGTTCCGGCCCAGCGGATACCCCCGGAAGGGAGCATCATCACCGTGGCCTACGGTCGTACCCCTGATATTTTGCTGCCGGTCAAAGGCGACCTGTACCATATCGCTCCTATACCTGTCATCTACCACGAAGTACCGGTCCCCGACCTCGCTGACTTTAACGCAGATCTCAGCAGAATCGCCAGGGATTCGATGAGCCAAGCGGAAATCGAGGTGCCCGACGTCAGGCACCACGCCGACATGGGGAAAGCCATAGAATTCGATGACGACTCATGGTCAGAGACCCAGATCCCGGCCATAGGCGTGTGGCATTGTGTTCCGACTAACAACTTCCTGGAAAATCCGGCGGAGCCAGTTCAACGTCTGAAGTCGATCGTCGAGGACCTCTACAGGTTCACGGTGCAGGAGACCGCTGACATCAAGGCAGAGCAGCCGTGCATAAGTGAGAGCTGGATTCAGTTCTACAAGGACGGCGATCACAAGGTCCTGCACAATCATGAGCGCTACGGGCCGCCGTACCCTGAGGAACGCTGGTGCGGAGCCTACTATCTGGACGACGGTACGCCGGACCCGGCCATGCCGTACTCGGGAATGTTCAGCTTCCGAGTACGGCAAACGAGCTACTTCATCAAGCCCAAGCCCGGACTACTGCTAATGTGGCCTGCCGATATCCTCCACGAAGTCGCCCCGTTCTACGGTAAATCCGAACGGGTCGTCATTAACTTCAACATCAATCTACGCCCACTGTGAGCAAGCGCCAGTCAGCATCGGGCCGTCCTCGCCTCGAAGCCGTCGTCGGTCACCAGGCCCGCGGCCAGTGCTTCGCGCCTCCACCTGGCGATCCCGTCGGGCAGAGCCCAGTGCGGACGGCCTGGCGGCGTGGACAGGACGATCTCGCTCAGTCGCCCCGCTAGGCGAACTCTCTGTACCAGGGAAAGGTGGTACCCCAGTCGGCGCAACTCGGCGGATACACCGAGTTCAGCGTCCACGATGATGCCCATTCGCCCCACTGAAGAGATCACCCTTGCGGCCTCTGCCCAGAACTGGTCAAGCCCGTCCTTCAAGAGTCCAGTGGCGTCTACCGCGAGATTCCAGGGCGGATTGGCGGCAAGTGCATCGACTGTCCAGTCGCCGAGATCCAGCCGCCCAGCGTCCATGACAGAGAAGGAGATATCGGCACTCGCCCGCGCCGCGTTCGCAACGGCGTTATCGATGCGCGCCGGGTCGAGGTCAGACCCGCGGATTTCCGCGCCCGGGGCGATCCCGGCGATCTCGATCAGAATGGTTCCGTCGCCGCAGAAAGGGTCAAGGACCGTTTCAAGGGGACTGACCGAGAGCAAGCGGGCCAGTACTGCCGCCATTGGCGGGTGCAGCGTTCCCCGCGATGCATCTTGCTTATACGAGCGGCGGTGCAATGGGTCGGCCGCCAGCCTGATCGCGATTATGGCCGTGTCTGCGTTGATAAACACCCGGACGCTGAGCGCGACAGGCTGCATCGAGGCGGAGGCGGCGGGCCGCCGGGAGACGTACCGCGCTCCCAGGTCGCCGCTCAGCGCCGAGCCGACCGCATCCTCGACGTCGTACCGCGAGTAGTTGCGGCGGCCGACGAGGCTCGCCACCACGTCGAACCGACGCGGGGCGGGCAGCTCCCGCACCCGCGCAACCATCTCAACTGCCGTGCGCCAGTCCATCTGGCGTACCTTTTCTGCTAGCCACGGGAGCACGTCCTTGCGGTGGCCCACGCCCTCGACAGATCCGACCGACAGGAAGATATCGTCCGGGGTCCGGAGCCCGCACACGGCGGGGTCTAGCCGGGGAACCCGGAACCTGACCTCGCGGGCGCCCAACGTGAGGTCGCCCGGCATCAGTGCCGTGATCTCGTCGGCGACCGCGTACTCGATTCCTCGCACGCAGCGAGCGATGAGTTCGATTTTCATGAGGTTCCTCACCGATAGGCTACGCTCGGCTAACCCACTGTGCATGCGGTCACGCCGAGGGCACGCGATCCGCCAACGCCTACCGAGGATATGGCCCTCCTCCAGTGGTCGCTGATCGCGCCTTCGCCCGGATGCAACGCCTTCTGGGGCCTCGCACTGGCTTCACCGCGCTGATGCGACGCTCAGGCGACGCTTCCAGGTACGATGGCCGCCATGAGCTCGGAGTCCTCGTTTGACATCGTCAACAAGCCTGATCACCAGGAGATAGACAACGCGGTCACCCAGACGGCAAGGGAAACCACGAAGCGATTCGACTTCAAGGGCGTCGATGCGGGCATCAGGTGGTCCGGGGAGACGATTGAGATCCAGGCTAATTCGGATCTGCGCGCGAACGCTGTCCTCGACCTCTTCAAAGAACGGCTCGTTAGACGCGAGGTTTCGCTGAAGAACATCGAGGCGACCGAGCCCGCACCATCCGGCAAGCTATATAAGATCACAGTCACGGTGATCGCGGGCATCAGCCAGGAGAATGCCAAGAAGCTGTCGAAGCTCATCCGTGACAGCGGGCCGAAGGGTGTCAAGGCACTGGTCCAGGGCGACGAACTTCGGATCTCAAGCAAGAGCCGGGACGATCTCCAGGCGGTCCAGCGCCTAGTCCGCGCACAAGACCTAGATTTCGCGGTCCAGTTTGTTAACTATCGCTAATCTCCGTTTTTCGCGGGTCGCATGTCCTTTCCGTATAGCGCTGCTCTTTCGACTACTTCATCGACGGAGATTCCTTTGTCTACTATGTGGACAATGGGGGCCTGGAAGCGTGCGGCTTCAAATGAGTGGCGGCTGTGCAGTTGTAGCACGTGTGTCTCCTGGGCCACACGCACTGGCGGTCGCTCGGGCAGCAGTTCAAGTGCTGTCACCGCGTACAGCGTGTATTCACCGAAGCCTGCCTGGTCTGCCTCCGATGTGCCGCGTCCTTCCAGGATCCGTGTCCAAGGTTGCCCGAACTGCTGCTCAAGCCTTGCGACTGCCAATGCCAGAACGTCACGCTCGAAGCAGAACAGGTCGCTGATGAAGTCGCCAAGGTCGAGTGAGATGGTAGGAGCGACACCCAGCAGTTGAGCGACGGCACGGACTCTCTGCCGTTCATACGCTAGGTGAGGAGAAGGATAGCAATAGCGGTTGACGTAGAGATACGGGCGACCGTTAGGGGCGACCAGTTCGGAGCGCGGCAGCAGCCGAGCCAGGACTGTATCGCCACTCAGGACACAGAGAATGTTGCCGCCGAGAACGTGATCCGCGCGAAGCTTAATGATCTGCTGCTTGTACCAGCCCGGAAGCAGGCTTTCCCTTTCCGACAGCACCTCGGAATCCGGTACGACCGAAAAACCAGTGAGGCCGAGTGAGCCGATGAGATCCTCACCTCGACGCGGTTGGTCCGTCACCAGATACACGCTCCGCCGATACGGGACGTACGCGGCGAGGTTCCACAGGCACTGCCGTGTAATCGCAAAGTCTCGATGGCTTGCGACCACCATCACGTCAAGGGTGCTGGAGGTCGGGCTATCGGCTGGAGCTGAGGGACGACCGGCCGGGCCGGAGTTCGCTCCGGGGCATCCTGGACTATTCTTCACTCCGGGCTATCTCTCGAGAGGCGGCTGATCGAGGTGGGCAGTACGCTCAGGGTAGCTGTCATCAATCCGCCGTTCCCGTCGCCGACCCGGCCCGGCCAATGGATCACCGTGCCTCCGGAAGGTTACGGAGGAGTCCAATGGGTCGCTGCGAACCTGCTCGACGGCTTGCTAGCACTCGGGCACGAGGTGTTCCTGCTCGGTGCTCCGGCCAGCAGGTCCTTTCATCCGCGCCTTACCGTCATCCCGGCCGCCACGCAGGCAGAGATCAAGGAGTGGGTAGGCCGCGCGTACGTTGACATCGTTCATGATCATACGAACGGGATCGTGGGGCCGGAAGACACAAGATCCGGCGTTGCCTATCTCTCTACGCATCATCTGACCGGACAGCCGAGGTATCCCGGTAACTGCGTCTACCTCTCCGCCGCGCAGAGGAGGAACGCCGGGGCTACCGATAGAGCGCCGGTCATACGCATACCGGTGAACGTGTCGCGTTATGAGATAGCCAGACGGAAGGGTGATTTCCTCCTCTTCCTGGGACGGGTGTCAGCGCACAAGGGAGCGCTGGGGGCGGCGGCATTCGCACGGGCTGCTGGGCTACCCGTGGTGATCGCGGGTCCATCTTGGGAGCCGGAGTACCGAGCGCAGGTCGAGGCCACCGGAGGCGCCTCAGTTAAGTTCCTCGGCGAAATAGGAGGCCGTCAGCGCCTGGACTTGCTCGCCAGGGCGAGGGCGGTCCTCGTGCTCTCACAGCCGAAGGCAGGCCCCTGGGGCGGAACCTGGTGCGAACCGGGCGCGACCGTGGTGTCGGAAGCAGCAGCGAGCGGAACGCCGGTGATTGCCACTTTCAACGGCTGTCTGCCGGAAATCGTCCCACAGGTGGGTCACCTGGTTCCGTTTGGCACAGCCTTCGATCCAGCCGCCGCGCGGGAACTCCTGAAGGCCGGACCAGAGCCGGCGGTGCTGAGGTCTGCGGCTGGCGCCCAATGGGGGCACGTGAGGATCGCCTCCCAGTACCTGGATCTGTACCAGGCGGTGATCAGCGGAGCTTGCTGGCAGTAGCAGCCCGCTCACCAGCGCCAAGCACTGACGGCTGGTCGATGTCATACTAAAGGGTGAAACTACGGATATCTGCCTCTCCACATTACAGAGGGTGATGCGCGGGTGGGAACCCCCCTTTCCATCGCAGTGTGCAGTAACCGCCCGCAGAACCTGGCTGGCGTCGGCCTGCTCCTCGACAGCACCGCAGAGGACGACGAGATCCTGCTGATAGTCGATCTCGAACCGGGGCCTGAGATGGGAGAGCGGCTAACCGACCTGGCAGCCCGGGGAGTCCGCGTCACCATCAACGGATGCAACCGCGGACTCGCTTACAGCAGGAACCGCGCTCTGGCCCAGTGCCGGCACCAGCACCTCGTGTACGTGGATGACGATGCAGTCGTGCCGCCAGAGACCATCGAGGCGATCAGGGACACGGTGGGCGACGGAGCCGGGATCGTCGGGGTGTGGCTGGCACCCAGGTTCCAGAGCCGACTGCCGTGGTGGCTGACCGGCGGCCAGTACCACTATCTCGGGGTCCATCACACGGTCGAACTGGCAACGACCTGGGGTGCCTGCATGGCGCTCGACGCCCGGCTCGCGAGGCAAGCCGGGCTCCAGTTCCGCACCGAACTCGGTCGGCACGGGAAAGCGCTCCTGTCAGGGGAAGACACCACCTTCCTTGCAGAGTTGCGGAGAGCCGGAGCGACCGAACGGTTCCTGGCGGGTTCGGCGGCCAGCCACTACGTGTCGGCGGACCGGACGCGGCTCGCCTACCTGCTTCGACGAGCGTGGTGGCAGGGCCGTTCAGAGATGCGCCGCTCTGCCGCGAGGACGTCCCTCAGCAAGGAGTGGCGGCGTGCGGTCGCAACCGGGCCAGCGTCTACCGCACCCGCCCGGCGGTATCTGCTCGCCGTCCTCTATGTCGCGGCCGTGGCATCGGGAATTGTCGTAGAGTACGCCACTCAGGCAGTGTCGGCCGGGCGGGGCCAGCTGTGAAAATCGCGGTCGCGACTGACGTAACAAGCGAGGGCGGTGTTGACAACTACGTCGTCGCGCTCCTCGACGCGATTCAGCGTCATGGCCACGAAGTAACGCTGCTCTTCGAGCAGACCTCCACCAGTCCCGTCGCGAGCGCGGCGGCAGCCCGACGGATAAGAGCCATCCCGCTCCCTCTCCACCGTCAGCGGCATGCACGAGAAGTAACCGAGAGCGCATGCCTGTCATTGCTGAAAGAATCACGGCCAGACGGCATTCACATCGTGGGCGGATCACCGCGATCCTGCCTGGCGCTACGCTTCGTGGCTAGAAGCCTGGGAATCGCGCTAATCATTACCGAGCAGCAGGTAGACCAGCAGATCAAACTGTCAAGCGCACACCAAGCCGAGATACGCGCCTCATACGCGACCGCTATTGCCGTTGTGTTCGTTTCATCGGGCAACCGGGACACCATGGCTGACGCGGTAGGGCTCGAAGGAGTGCGCTCCGTGGTCATCAATAACGCTGTCGACCTGGAACGCATTGCCAAATACCGAAAATTGACACTGCGACCACGCACACCTGCAAGAATTATCACAATTGCGCGGCTTGCGCCTGAGAAGTCGCTGCACACTTTGATATCTGCAGCTGGCCTGTTGCCCGATGAACTCGTAGGCGAGCTTAACATATACGGTGAAGGGCCGGCCGGGCCTGAGCTTTCCGAACAGATAAAGCGCCTGCGGCTCGGCGGGCGAGTGTTCCTGCGAGGGTGGAACGCGGACGTGCTACCACTCCTTCGCGATCACGACCTATTCGTACTCTCAAGTACAGCCGAGGGAATGCCGTATGCACTCTTGGAAGCGATGGCAATAGGGCTTCCTGCGGTCTGTACAGATGTTCCGGGTATGGTCGAAGCCCTCGCGGGAGGACATGCCGGCCGAATCGTTCCGCAACGCGACCCCCGGGCGCTCGCAGCAGGAATTAGCAAGTGCCTTGAGGATCCGGACGTAACCGAAGAGAAGACGCAAATGGCCATGTCTCGCGTTCATTCGCATTATGGGCTGACGGCAATAATGGATCAGACGACTCGGCTCTGGGAAGGGGCTATCTGAGGCATCTGCCGCCTAGCGTGATCGCCGGAACCTGCCTCGCAAAAGGAAATAAACCTCACCCCTCCGCGCCGACAGCGCGTCTACCAGCCGTATCCCCCGGACTCCCCTCAGAGTCCCTGCTAACGGCGGGAGGCGGGCGGCGGGACTCCGTCTCCGCTGGAAGCGCCGCCCGTGCGGTGCAATGCCTTTGACAGCGGCAATCGCGTGCGGAGACCATGACGGCATGGACGCGGTAACGGAGGCGAACCGGGTGGCCTGGGAGGCCGCGTCGCGCAAGCACGTCCGCGAGTACGACCACCTGCTCGCGCAGGCCGAGTCCGGAGCCTCGCTGAACGCCGTCGAGCGGGGCCTTCTCAGGGACATCCTGGACGGCGCCCCCGAGGTCGTGCACCTGCAGAGCGGCCACGGGCTGGAGGACGCCGCGCTCGTCCAGGCCGGCGCGAAGTCGGTGGTCGGGGTCGATTACAGCTGCACCGCCGCCGGGGCCGCGCAGCAGCGGGCCGGCGAGCTGGGGCTGGCGTGCCGGTACATCGTCGGCACGGTGCCCGGCGTCCCGCTCGCGGACGGGACTGCGGATCTCGTCTACACGGGGAAGGGCGCGCTGATCTGGATGCCGGACCTGGACGCGTGGGCGCGCGAGGCAGCCCGGCTCCTGCGCCCCGGCGGGCACCTGTTCTTCTACGAGGGACACCCGGCGGTCCCCCTGTGGACCTGGGACGAGGACACGCCAGGCATCAGGGCCGACCGCAGCTACTTCGCGCGGAGCCACGTCAACGACACCTTCCCCGCCCGCGGAGCTGTCGAGTGGCAGCACACCCTCGGCCAGGTCGTCACCGCCGTGATCACCGCGGGCATGGAACCTCTCTCCCTCGCCGAGTACCCGGAGCCCTTCTGGAGACCAGGCGGCGTCCGCGCCGCAGCCTGGGACGGGCGCCTGCCCAACACCTACAGCCTGCTCGCCCGCCGACCAGCCAGCCCAAGCAGCCCGTAGCCTGCCACGCCAGGCCAGCCGGCCCCGTCCCGGCACCGTAAGTGAGACGGCTCTCTCGTCCGGGGCCACTACGGTCAGCTCGTGAGGGCGTTCATCTTTCTCGCAGGGGCTCCCGGCGCCGGCAAGTCAACGGTCGCCGCCTACCGCAGCGACGAGCGTGTCGTGCCCCGAAGCGGCCCGGCCCGTGGGAGGATTCGGGCTGTGTCGGATCTGCCGGGGCCGTTGGCTGCGCTGGCGCGCCAGGTGGCGGGGGAGCTCACGGACGTGACCGACTGTTCCTGGCAGCGGGACAGCTCGGCGGTATGGCGGCTGACCGGCGCCTGCGGCGGGTGCTGGTACCTCAAGCGCCATTCCTCTGGCCGTTTTCACGCGCGGGAGGTGGCCGCCTTGCGGGGCTGGGCGCGGGCGCTCGGGCCGGGGCGCGTCCCTGAGCTGGCCGCTGCGGACCCCGGACTCCTGGTCATGGTCGTTACGGCTGTGCCCGGCGAGCCTGTCCAGGGGCTAGGGCTCGGGCTGCGGGAGGAGCGAGCGGTGCACCGGCAGGCTGGCCTGCTGCTCGGGCGCCTGCACGAGAGCAGGCAGGCGGCGGACTCCGGGGCCGATGTCGGCCGCCTGGCCGGCCGGGTGGACGGGTACCTGGGCGAGGCCGGCGGGCTGCTCACGCCGGCGCAGCGGGCACTGGTGCGCGAGTGCGCGGGGCGGCTTGCCCGGCTCGGCCCACGGGTTCCGGCCGTTGCCAGCCACGGGGATTTCCAGCCTCGTAACTGGATCTGGGACTCGGGCAGCGGCCGGCTGGGCGTCATTGACTGGGAAAGGGCCGAGCCCGCTGCGGCCGTCCGTGACTTGGCCCGGCTGGAGTACGGCCCGTGGGACCGCAGGCCGGATCTCCGCGAGCAGTTCTTCGCGGGTTACGGGCGTGCGCTTGCCCCCGAAGAGCGCGAGATGCTGGCCTGCTACGCCGTCGTGGACGCTCTCAGCGGCCTGTGGTGGGGCAGGGCTAACGGTGACGAAGAGGTGGTGAACCGGGCCTGGCGGACCTTCGAAAGGTCTCTTGACGTGCGCTGATTCCCCAGGCCGACGCCGCCGGCTTGCCGCTGCCCGCGCGGGACGGCGGCAGGAGGCAGGCGGCGCGTGCGGCTCCCGGCGGGCGGTCCTGGTCGGCG
>Ga0302178_10001564_pt1 | contig 19156 bp, 22 predicted proteins | sample I_Palsa_E1_3_FD_198790 | JGI IMG/M metagenome (GOLD analysis project Ga0302178, IMG submission 198790) | Peat permafrost microbial communities from Stordalen Mire near Abisko, Sweden - I_Palsa_E1_3 | ecosystem: Environmental > Terrestrial > Soil > Palsa > Peat permafrost | place: Sweden... | reverse complement strand
CCCGCGATATCAGCAATGCCGTCTGTCATGAGCGGCCCCTTTGTTGTTGGTGGGGCGATTATCGACGGTGGATGGGTGGCACGCAATCGCCGCGTAGCGTCGCAACGGACTCACGCGAAATCGAATGGATAGACCGATGGTAAACCGCGCAATTCGACGATATCTTGAGGGCATGAACTCCGATCAGATCGCCACCTTGAACCACGCACCGTCTGAATTCGTACGGGATGCGCTCCTTGCATGGCAAGAGAAACTCGGCGCGATGCTGCCGCACATTACACCCGCTCATAAGCAGCAGGCCACCGAGGTCCTTCTCAAGTTGATGAGGCTGAGAGCGCAGAAGTCTCAAAAGAACGGCCAGTAAGCCGGGAGTCTGGACCGGACGGCGATTTCGGCCTTCCAGCGCGACCGACCTGGCGCGCTATAATCGCCTCGGTTTGTTTTTGAAGCGCGCGAGGCTGGCAACCGACCAGCGAACCGCGCGTTGCGGGAACCGTGCATGCGTGCCATGGATCGGATTACCCCTACGTGACTTTGTAAGCTTCGTGTCGACGAGGAAAACATGAAAACCCGCGTGCCGCTGGCCCCCAAGACCTTGCAAACGTCGGGCGCTCGCTACGATGCCCATTCGTCGATCCGAAGTGAACCTGCTCTGGCCGGAACCGGCGAAACCGAGGTGGCCCAGCGGGCAGACATCGACTCGGTTACTAGTGGCCCCCGTGTACAGCAATCGGCGGCGCTCGTGGATCTTATCAGGAGCAGCCCGCGCGCCGCCGCGCAGCGCAGGCACCTGACGAGCCTATTCGGCGATCTGGTTCAACTGCAAAAGCGGACTGTCACGAATGGGGATCAGACGGGCTTGCCCGACCAGCTCAAGTCTGGGATCGAGTCCTTGTCGGGTATTTCGATGGACGACGTCAAGGTTCACTACAACTCGTCGAAACCAGCCCAGCTCAATGCCCATGCTTATGCTCAGGGTAGCGATATCCATCTGGCACCGGGGCAGGAGCAGCATCTATCGCATGAAGCCTGGCACGTCGTGCAGCAAGCGCAGGGAAGAGTCAGGCCGACGATGCAGATGAAGGCTGGCGTGGCGGTCAACGCCGATGCAGCTTTGGAGGCAGAGGCCGATGCCATGGGGAGCAAGGCCCTGGCCGTGAGCGAAGGAGTTTCCGTAAAGGCCGCCGGCTATCCGCAGCACTTGCCGGCCTTGCCGAATATCGCGCAATTGAAGATCACGGACTCCGCGATAAAACTCGACATCGTGAACCACTTCAAGGGGAGGAACGTCGATCCGGTGGCCTTGAAACTTTTTATCGACGACGCCTTCGAGACCACGGATACGTTTGACGATGCGGTCAAGCGCATAGAAAACGGACTGCTGCACCATGATGCGATGTTTGGCGTCCCGGGAAAGGAAGCGTTGCAGATCGAAGCACCTCAAGTCAAGGCGTCGTCGACGCGCCCCAAGATCAATATCGACGCCGACAGAGAGCGGCCGAAACACAAGTCGTCGGTGCTGGACACGGATTTGGATGAAGACAAGATACTGGAGGAGTGGGCATCCCTGAATACCGTGAAGTTCTATGCGAAGACACGGGAAAATCTGAAGGCGGCTCGTGATCCCGATCACAACGACCATGCGACAGCGAAGGGACGACTCGATTCGTTGATCCTTGCTTACGACAAGTCCCCCAAGGTGAAGAAACGCATCGACGGATATGTGCGCGTCAAGGCGCAGAAGGCGAAGGGAGCGTCCTCCGGCACCGGACTGGACGAGCTGTTCAAGACATCCGAGACGATGAAGTACCTTGAGTTGTCCTATCGTCCTCCGAAAGAGATGTCGGCTGTGGCGGAGTTCAACGGCGAAGAGTTCGATTGGATGGATGCTCAGCAGCAGATCAGGCTGTCGACCGAATTGATCGTTTGGGCCGGCGATCTTGTCGGCGAAATCTCCGGGCATACGGGCACCTTCCAGAAGGAGCACCTCGGCAAATGGATGACGGCAAAGCAGTCATTGATGCACGAGGTGCGGGACGATGCGATTTCCTCGCGGTCAAATCCGGCGAACGCCATTGTGGAGGCCATCGGCATTCATTTGCGGATCACTGAAAACGTAGAGGGTTTTGCGCGAGACATCTATCAAGGCGACTCGGCCGAAAAAGCGCTGACACCCGCTGGGCATTCGCTCAAGAAGGTGTACGACAACATATTGATACAGATAGGCAAGCACAGGGACGCGCTCAAGCGTTTCCAGGAGCATATGCTGGCCGGGTTGAAGCCGCCCGGCGGATCGTCTCCAACGAGGGCTAGGCTGGGCGGGGACGACTACTACCCTGAATCCCCGATGCAATACCCGGCCGAACCTCATGAGATCGATGAAAAGAAGGGCCGCGTCGACGGCAATCCGCTGCCGAGTCTGGCCTCGCAGTGGCGGATGGATCACCGCGACCCGCCGGAGAAGATTCAGGAGGCGCCCATCAATCCTGTGCTGAAGCAAGCCAGGGAGAGTATGAAGGAGAAACTGAACACCAAGATTGCCACAGGTATCCATGCGGCCGCGAAGCGCGTCGCAAAGGCACTTCCTGAAAACGAGGACGGGAACGCTAACGAGGTCGACCGGGTCATGATCGCCGTATATCTCAAGAAGGCTCGCGAATACGAGGAGACAGACGGCATGCCCAGAGTCATTGCAGCGCTGGAAGAGGAGTTAGAGAGGCTTTCCTGACCTGCCGTGGAAGGACTCGCCGCGCCAATCCGTCCAGACGCATCGCGTTCTTTCGACGTTCGTAATAGGAGAATGACCGCTGTGGGTGGCCTCACAGTTGCGTCGGCTCGTTGTATTCGAACACGGCCAGGTGACCGGCGAAGCGCACGGCGTCCTCGCCGAACGTGTCACGGCGATAGCGCAGCGCGGAGTATGCCAAGCTCTCAATGACGTTCGAATTAAACAGTGAGCCCGTGGTGCGGTGGATGGTGCGGTGTCCGCCGAATGCGTTGAATGCGTTGAATGCGTTGACGGTGCCGATAGTGCTCATTGTTTTCTCTGCGTGGTAGTCAGAATTGATTAGTGGATGCCGTTCAGTTCGAACGCGACCTGGATGAGCGCACGCGCGGTTACGGCGATGGCGCGCGGGCTTTTGCCGATGGTCGGCTTTTCCGGTGCCGGTGCTGCTGCCTGACGCTCGGCGCGGCGCTGTGCCTTTTCGAGCTTGCGCAGTTGCTTGCCGGTGAGCTTTTGCGGGATGGGTGCGGGCTCGGCCTTCACGGGTTCCGGGGCGGGTTCCCGTTCCGGTGCCGCGGCGGCCTCGGGTTCGTCGGTGTATTCCGGATCGCACAAGCCGAGTACGATGGCCGCTTCTTCGTCGCTGATGCCGCGCTCTTTGGCGTAGTCGCAAACGTACGTCGTTACGCCGTCGCGCACGATGTAGCAGCCAGCCCATTCCGATTCCTGCTCGGGATTATCAGAATCGTCCACAAGCGGTTCGGACTCGATGGCCGGGGAAACGGGTGCCGGAATGTCTGCGATGGGCGCGGCGGCATTGATATCGCACGCCGGCCGGCCGTCGCAGAGCCACTCCATGAATTCAGGCAGCCCGTCGGCGTTCATGCCATCCCAAAACGCTGCGACGGATTCCGGATCAAGTGCGGGCTCATTGAACGACGCACGATGGGCCGCGTCGTCCTCTTCGGACATGGGCGGCAACCATCCGCAGCGGCGAGCGTTGCCATTGCTATCGGCGGCGCTATGATCGTCCGATGCGGGCTTCGCGTAGAGCGGCGTGTCCCAATCGTCCCAATCGACAGGCGGTGCAACGGTGCTGCTCTTCTTGCTGGTGCGCGGCGTGCTGCGCTGCGTGTATGCGCGTCTCGGCTTATTAGGCTTCTCGTTGCGAACCATGCTGGGTTCCCACGGCGAGAACGGCAACGGCGTCCACAACGAAAACTGACGAATGATCTCGCCGCCGATAGCAGTCTCGATGAGCGTTGCGCCGGGATGCACACGTTCAACGTACCGAGCGCATTCGAAATAGTCAGCGCGCAGTCCGATGTCCAGCGTCTTCTGCTCGCCAGCCGCGTCCTCGATTATGATTGTGGCTTCTTGCAGGTGCGCCCAACGAACCGGCTTCGCCCCTTTTGCGTTCGAGCCTCTTACAACTTCCCTCTCGCGGTTGAAGCAGTTGACGCAAAGGGTGTGCTGCTTTACCAGGCGGAAGCGGGCGATGTACCTCGTTGCGGTAAGCGCGTTGCGCTCGCAACGAACGCACGAGAGCCCCATTGCCAATTCTGACGCGGTGTGGATGCCAGGTTCATTGCGATAGCGCTGTCCTCCTGCGTGAGCAACCCCAATCGGGCAGCCCTTGCATGAGATCGGCGCATTCGTACGCGTGTAGTTGGCCGCGCAGGCTTCTTTCGTTAGGACGCAACTGAGGCGGTCGCACGTGAAGACCTGCAACGAAGCGAAATCGGCGTGCGGGCGAAAGTGGACTTCGGCTAGCGACTGCGAGAAGACGGGAAGGATGGTGCTGCGACGGATTGGCTCTTGATGCGTGGCGCGCGACATGCACCTTCTCCCTGTGATTCGATAGGGATCAGGTTCGCGTCACTACCGCGCCGCGTGGATACGTCAAGAAATCCTTTTTGAGCCGGGCTTTTCGTACGACACGCGGGCATGAAAAGCCCCTCGAAAGGGGCTCGCTCAACTGCTGAAAATCAAGCCGGTTCCTCGCCACGCAGCTTCGCCATCAACGCGCTGGGAACTGCGCCCACGCCGCCAAGAGCGAGACTGTTAGCGATCACCTGGGCGGATTGTGCATCGATGGCCCCGTGCGCAAGCGCAGCGCCTGCAGCAGCCTCCACCTGCGGCACGGTGTACCGCGGGGCCGCCATGCGTAGGCCGAGCGATTTGGCGAGTTGTTGATACGTGATTTTCATGGTGATGCTCCTTATTTGCTGCGTTATTTGCACGCTTCGATAAGCGTCTTCATGAGTGCCGGGCTAACTTTCCCGGTGAGGTTCACTTCACTTTGCACGCGCGCTGCCGTTTGCGTGTCAATCCTGCCGTGATGCAGCAATGTGCTCGCCGCCTTCAGCAGTTCGTCAGGGCTCAGAGGCGTGGCTGCAGGCTTCGCGGGCAGCGACTGCTTACGGATGGCCGATCCGCCGGTAAGCGTCGCGCTATCCGTTCCGTAGCCCGCTTCCAACGACGTTGCGAGGGTGGTGTTACCTAGCGACTTCGCGATGGTCGCCATGGAATTCCTGATGCTTGCAATGGACGGCTTAGCCGCTGCGGGTGCAGCAATCTTTGCGACGGTGGCGCGTTGGATCGTTACCGGCTCTGCGACATACGCCGCGCATCCGTACCGGCTCTCGAAGCTCTGGTTGTGCTCGACCGGCTGCGCCTTCGTCATTGGCTCGCTGCCTGCCAGGTGTTCGCGAACCTTGGCGCGCAGCTTATCGAACGCACCACGGTTACCAGACTTCCCACGGTTCGCACGGCCGCGCTCTGCCAACTTGCGCATATAGGCGGTCTCGGCTTCGTCATTGACGCCGCCATCGCTGCGCGCTTCGGACATGCGACGAAGTTGATCGGCATCCTGGAGGCTTTCCTCACGCTGGGCACGCTGGCGCTGCTCAGGCGTCAAGGTGATGTCCGGGCTGGCGCGGCGGATGAACCCTTTCGGATCGGTAGGTGCGTTGCTGCGCGCGTGGTCATTGGAGCCGCTGCGGAGGCTTTGGTGAAGCGCTGCAGCGTGGGTCTGCGACTTCAGAAGCGGGCCGACCCCGAGATTTTTCAGCAGCGCCTGATGCTTCGGCGCTGCCGCCAAGTCTTCCTCCCGGCTGGTGAGTGAAGGATGCATGTGTGATTCTCCTGCGGGCGTCCCCGCGTTGGTTTTGACGACGTTCGTCAAGTGAAATCGTGCGGTCACTACCTGGTCTGGTGGGGAGCCCAGATTGCGCTAACGCGGATTTGCGTCGGCTACTTGCGCTTCGGCTTCGGCTGGGCGGCTTCGATCATCGGTGTAACGTCGAATCCCGGGAAGCACGACTGAAGACCGGCCACCGCCTCTATGACTGCGGTGCGCAACGGCGGCACAGTAGTCTTGCTCCTCGCGAGTTTGCTGGCGGCGCGGCTCACGTCAGAAACCTCGTCATTCAGGCGCTTTTCTGCGCGCAGAGCCTTCTGGCTTGCCGATAGCTGTTCGCCTGATTTCTGCGAATACGCTGCATCAAGCGCCATCATTGCGTCAAGGTACACGTCGCCGTGCAGGCTTGCGGCATAGGCGAGAAGCATGTAGCGGTGGCCGTAGCTGCCGCGCAGGATGTTCGGTCCCGCCGTTACCAGTTGAACGATGGGTGTCGGGGAATTCCCCCCCACCCTTGCTTCGATTGATTCGAGCAGCCGCTTTGTGTCTTTGCGCCGCATGAACTCGCGCGGCGTGTCGTGCTTGGTTGCGAACCCGCGCTCGACGGCAATCTTATGAAGGTCATTCATGCGGTAAAGATTGGCGTCGTTCGTGGCAATCGGCGTGCCGAGCACGACAAGCTCCGACTTCGGTTTATCAGGTTTCATCGGCGCTCCTATGCGCGAGTAGTGGGTTAGCGGAATTCCGCATTCCCATCCTCGAATCACGACACGAAGCAAAACCAACGAATTTGCGCAATTTGTTCGTTTCCCTGCGTTATGGCCGTCCTAAGAAAAATTCGTGATAACAAACTGCAGTCATTGAGCAATTCGAACAAACAGGGAGAAATCGAATGAATGCGAATGAAACGATTGACCCGCTTCTGGATGCCGGTCAGGTGGCGACGATTCTGAGTGTGTCCAAGGGGACCATTCTGACGCTCGCGAAGACTGGCAAGTTTGCGCCCGCCGTGATGGTCGGGGAGCGTCGCCGTTGGAAGCGGTCGGTGATTTTGACTTGGATGGATGCCAACGAGGAGAAAGGCAATGAGCAGCACTAAGACCGTGAAGCGCAACCAATCGGGAGGCGATATGCGCGAACAACTGAATGCAAAGATCGAAGCGGCCAGCGCTGCGCTCACGAAGGCGCTCACTGTTGGCGACCCTACGGCCAAGCTGCGCGAATACGTTCGCGAGCTTGAGGCTGAAGCGCAGCGCCTCGCCAACGAAGAGGCCGCCGCAGAAGCCGCCAAACGCGCCGCTGTGGCGTCCGAAGCCGCCGAGCGTGAGGCTGGTATTCGCTCGGCTGCGCTGACTCTGCAGGAGGCCCGTAATGCGCGCCTGAATGCAGTCCGCGCTCACCTGTCCGTTCGCGCCATTCCCGATACCCGTTCGAGCTTCGTCTAAGCCCGATAACTGAACCCATAGGAGTATTTACGATGACGACTCAAGCACTCGAAAACCTCGCCCGCGCCCGTGCCGCCCATGCCGAAGCTGGCACGTCGCTTCAGGATGCAGCGGATGCCAATTCCGCGCTGCTGGTGCGCCTCACTGAAGCCCGCGCTCGCGGCGAGGAGGCTGTGCGGCTGGCTAAGGTGGACAACGATCCGACTGGCAAGCACGCCATGGCGCTTCGCCTGTCGCAAGACGACCAAGCCGACATTCAGAACCTTCTGACCGGCTCGCAAGCCGCACTGAATACGCGCAATGCAGCGCTGTCCAGCGCGACCGCTGCCCTGCGCTCGGCTGAAGCGACCGCCCACAAGGAAGAGGCGGAAATCCAAGCGCGCGAACTCGATGCGGTGATCGCCGAACTCGATAGCAAGCTGTGCCAAGCCGTGCAAGCGCGTCTTGCGTGCTACCTTGCATCGAACCCGCGTTCGGTGAGCCGTACGTCGATCTTCACGCTGTACACGCCGAGCGCGCTGCTGAAAAACATCGTTGTCAACAGCCAGGTCGGCTAACCATCCGCAACATATCCCGGGCCGTCTCGCGCGGCTCTCTCAAACTCTCTATAAAGTAAATCATGCGCACTTCAAGCGATACCGATTTCAACGTGGACGTGGAAGGCATTGGCCGCTTCGTCTTCGCCCGCCGCACCATTTCGGACAACCCGAAAATCCGCAGCCGCTACAACGTTTTGACCGAAGGAAACTATAGCCCGGAAGGCTATATGTGGGACTCATTTGCGCTCGGTCTAGTGACCCTGCAGACCCTGATGGTGTCCGCGCCGGATACGTTCAATATCGACGCGCTCGATCCGCTGATGGACGACGAATGCGAGAAGACCGTCGTAAAAATCACAGCCGCGCTGTACGTAAAGGAGCAGTCTTTTCGTCGCTCACAGGCGGCGTGACGCAAAAGCACTCGGCAAGGCGCTCGCTGGCTCATACGAGCTTTGGTTTCGCGAGAAATACAATCTCGCACCGACTGACGAGCGCTGGCTGAAGATGACGCCGATGGCGGTGGAGGCCGAATACTGGGCTTATCACTATCAAGAGTCGAAGGCCACCATCGAATTCGATGACGACGACGAAAACGCACACGTTGATTACCTGGCGCAGGCCGAGCGCGATTGGGAGGAGCATGAAAAGAAGATGACTGCTGAAGCGGCGGCAAAGGCAGAGCGCGGCGAGCAACCAGAAGAAGCCGCGCCAGTTGCCGCAAAGCCGGTCAATCAACCCGTCGCACAGGTCGAAACAGACGCTGACGATTGGGGCCCTGAAGAGTGAAGAAAGCCCCGGATTTTCGGGGCTTTTTCATTGGTCTAGGTCCTATGTAGTGACGCCAACCTAAAGGCATCTAAACGTATATGCAATCGGAGTAAAAATGCCTGAGATCAAGATTGGAGTGGGAGCAGGAGTCCAAGGCGTAGACGCCGCAATCCAGAAGATCACGGCTGGCATGAATAAACTGGGCGCTTCCGTTGCCGCAGCGTCCAAACTGAAATTTGAGCCCGTTGACGTAAAGCTGATGGCGCGCGACCTCGCACTTATCAACCAGCAAATGAAGCAGGTTATTGCGCTGTCTCCGCAGCTACGCAACGCACTCAAAGCCACGGGCCAATCCGGCGCACACCTGTCGCAAATCGACTTCTCGAAGCTATCCACGAATCCGCAGGTAGCGCAGCGCCTTCGCGACCGCGCCTTCACGGCCGCCGTCAGAGGGAGCAGCTTGGACCCGACGCTGGCGAACGATGTTGATGCGAACGGCAACATCGTTCCGCCCGGCGCTGGCGCTGGCGGGTCTGGCGGCGGCGCAGGTGGTTCCGGTGGTGCAGGTGGTGGTGGCGGTGGTGGTGGCCGTCGTCCCCCGCGTGGTGGCGGGGCCTCTGGCGGCGGTGGCGCTGGCGGCGGTGGTGGCTCGTGGTGGGGACGTCGCCCCCAAGGCGGCTGGGGCACCGCTACCGCGCTGGCTGTCGGCAACGGCATCGGCGGCACTGCTGGCAACGTGATTACGGCTGGCATGGGTGGCGGCGGCCTTCCCGGCATGGGCCTTGCGTTGCTCACGTCGGCTATCGGCAAGGCCGTGCAGTTCGCGTCTGAGGGCATCGACCTCGCGAAGCAGCAGAACGAGACGGCCGACATTCTGAAGCGCTCGATGGGTGACCTCGGCGTTTCGTTCAAGGAACTCACTGGCAATTCCCGTTTCCTTGGTCAGCAGATCGGCGTGGCGGGTGGCGAGTTCCTGAAGCTCGAAGAACAGGCGAACAGCGTGAGCGGCGGCCTGTATCGCACTCCCGGCGAACTCGCAGCAGCCACGCTCTCGGGTGGCAGTCTTGCACGTGCATACGGCATGCAGCCAGGCGCTGGCGTCAACTTCGTCGGCGGGATGGATCGCCTCAACAATCGCCAGAACAACAAGGAACTCGCGACCGCCATCGCTGAAGCTATCGGCAACGCGCAAGGCAAGGCAACGCCCGGAGAAGTCATGCAGGCCATGCAGAGCTTTTCCGCGGCGCAGAACCGCTTCAATTCCGGCTCGGTTGACCTCAACCGCTTCGGCAACGCCTACTCGTCGCTGCTCGGCTCCGACGGGATGACGGCTGACCACGCCTCCGACATCATCGGGACTGCCAACGCAGCCATGCAGCACATGGGGGGCACGGAAGCCTCTCAGAATTTCACGATGCAGGCGTTCGGCAACCTCAACCCGTTGATGGCACGCATTCGCGCAGAGGGCGGCCTGTTCGGGAACGGTCTCGACAACAAGGATATCGGCGCGTACGTGCACGCCCGCGGCGGTGCGGATTGGGATAGTCGCAGCAAGGGGCCTGCCGGTGACAACTTTAGCGTTATCACGGGTTCATTCGATAGCGCCTACAGGGGCCGCGATCCACTGCTTGAACTTGACGCAGAAAAGAACTATTTCGGCCTGAAGTCGAATGCTGACACGGCCTCGTTTGTGCGGATGAGCCCGTCGGACCACAACGGCATCAACATGCTTCTGCAGCACGCCGGGGTCAATCTGTCCGACCTTAACGAAGGCTCGCTGCAGTCGATCTCTGCTATCTCCAAGACGGCCGATTTCAATGGTCTTGACGCCCTGTATCGCAACGGCCCGGACGCAATCCGGAATCGCGGCGACTTGAGCGACGCGGATAAGGCTCGCCTCGATACGGCAGAGAAAAGCGGCAACTTCCAGCAGATGCAGGACGCGCTGGTGCGTACTCTTTCCAGCAAGGGTCAATCCGACGACGACACCACGGTACAGCGTTCTATTGATGCGAACATTCAAAACATCCAATCGCAGATCGGTTCGTACCTGGTGCCTTACAGCCAGAAGGCGATGGAGGGCATTCTGTGGATGGCGAATAAGCTCGGCGCTGGCATTGACGCCCCCGCGGGTCCGAATGCGGCGACAACCGGGAGCGGTTCGCCGTATGGTTTCGGCGGGAGCACCCCGGGCGCGAACTCTCGTGTCGATCAAACCGGCGCTGCCGCTGGCCCACTGAACTCCGTCGCGAACGGCGTGGACGCTGGCAGCAATTGGATGGATCGCACTGGCGGCGTCGCCGACAAGACGAACTATCTCTACGGGCAGGCTCAGGGCCTCGCGTGGAAGTACAACGGCGCGGTCAACGACGGCATGAGCCAGCTTGCGGGCATGGGCGTAGACCAGGCGCACGCCGCGGCGATCATGGCGAATGCGGCTGCCGAAAGCTCGATGAATCCGGGTGCGCGCAACGGCAACATGTACGGCCTGTTCCAACTGGACAAGGGTCGTCAAGCTGACTTCGCGAAGGTCATGGGAAAGAGCGTTATCGGATCGTCACGGGCCGACCAAATCGAATACATGGTGCGCTCGATGCGCGCTGGCGGCGAAGAGGCTGGCCCCGGAAAAGGCTTCTGGAGTGGCAGCGGTAACGATCTTCCTGGCTACTTCGCAAGCAAGATTGAGCGCACGGACCATCCGGGCAAAAACGGCATGATTCGCGACGGCATCGGGGGCCCGCTCACGGTAGTTATCGAGCAGACGAACAACACCACTTTTGATGGTCGCACGAAGTCTCGGAAGGTGTCGGCCACGGTAGGCGCGCCGCAGTCTGCAGGCGGCCGGGCGCGCGTGAAGGCCCCTACGGTCAATACGAACGTTGGGTAGTTTGCGCGCCGTTGCGTGATCGCCACAAGCCCCGGTACATCCGGGGCTTTTTATTTGCGGGCCATCGCTCGGAGACGTAGTGACGCCACTCTGAAGGCTGAAATTAACTCAACCTCAGAGATATCCATGAAGGTCAAAGTCAGAAATCCTAATGTTCAGGTGGTTCTACACAAGATTGTGACCCGCACTGCGATTCAGGGGACTGCTACGCAGGCGCAAGCGAGCACGGGAAGCGGTGCGCCGGTCGGATTCTCGTCGCAGCAGTACAGCCAGACAGATTCACCGTCGAACATTATCGACGTGACGAAATGGCTCGGCGAGGGCTCTATCGTGCATGTGCAGAAGTCAGTACGCGGCGATGGCGGCACGTTCTCTATCGACTTCGTTGATGAGGTCATGGGCGTCCTCACTGACTCGCTATCTGCGCTTATCGAGCCGAACGACATGTTCGAGATTCGCTTCGCCGGGGATGCGTACAAATACGCGGGCACAGCGGGGCAACAGCTTCCTATCATGATGCGCGGGTTCGTGTCGAAAGTCAGTCGCAGTCAGGCCATGGGCGCGGACGGAAAGCCGCGCCGCACGGTCCACGTGGAGGGGCACGACTACCATAAGATTCTGCAGCTTTTGCAGATTTTCAACATGCCGGCGACGCCGGAAGCCGCGAACCTGATTTCGAGCCTGCCGATCTATGCGAAGTACGGGCCAGACCTCAACGTCCAGAACTCGACGGACTTCGTGAATGCCGTTTTCAACCTGATCGTCAACCCGTACATCAACGGCATGCAGGGCGCAGGCGCTACCTCTGGCACAGCGCTCTCTACGATCACCACCGACATTCAGGTCCAGGATGCGCTTGTGTCGGTGCAGCTTGGCGCGTTCAATGCGGGAAATGTGCAGGAACTGCTTCAGGAGTATCTCGACCTTCACCCGTTCAACGAATTCTTCATTGAAGATCGCGACGCCGGCACGTGGGGCCCCGCAGGGCCATATGCGGTGTATCGCCCTGCGCCACTGCTCGGAGCCGTATCGCGCACCGCCCTGCAGCAGATTCAGAACTCCGATTCGAGTGGCGTAGACCCATCGAGCAGTTTGTCGCCGTCGGCTAACGTAGTGCAGATCGACACCTCATCCATCATCTCTATCACTGGTGAGCGCTCCGACGATGGCGTGGCGAATTATTTTTGGGTAGATGCGCCACGCTTCAACATGAACTATGACGACCTGACGCGCCAATACGCGAACTACTCTGCACAGCAGGGTGCGGTTCCGTTCTACCTCACGAACTATGAGAACGTGAATCCGGCGCTCTATGGCCTGCGCAAGATGGAAGTCGCGACCCAGCAGGGTAGCGCAGACGAAACGTGCGCGGGAAACGGCCAGCCAGCGGGCCAGCAAATGTTCGACAACCAGAAGAGTTTCCTCGGATGGATTGACGACCGGCGCAACACGCTGATCGCCATGAACCAGGATAACGTGGTGTTCGAATCGGGCGACATGCGCCTCATGGGGCACGAAAAGATTCGCGCGGGCTGCTACGTCCAGATCAACTACGGCAATGCGATTCAGTCGTTGCACTATGCGCACACGGTCACTCATGTCTTTGAGCCGTTCGGCAACTATTTTTGTGAGGTAGAGTACGACCGCGGCACGAATTTCATCGACAGGTTCACGGCGTCGAAGAGTGGCGCGTCTCCGTACTACGCTGAGATGCTGCAGCCGGTAAGCAATTAGCGCTTCCCGCAAGCCAAGGTTCGCCGGGGTTTCTCGTAGAGATGGAATTTGCGAGTGACCAAGGCTGCGAATGGTGTCGTGATGGAAATATGCTCTGGCGGCTTCGCGCTGCGTATCAATCCAAAAACCGATTCGCCCACTGTTCGCAGTGGGTTTTTTTCGTCCGTACGGTTCGCTGGTCGGTCGGGACTCAAAAATGAATGCCACCAACCAATCAGGAATCACTATGTCCGCAAGCGTTCGCACCGTCGTTAAAGACGCCAACGGTATCGCCTTCGATCCGGCCTCGCTGCCGCATGAGTTCACGTATGACGCGAACAACAACATGCTGACCGATACGTGCGTTGAGCAGGGCGCTGTCATCCGCCAGAAGACGTTCACGTATGCCGAAGCGAACGGCGTTTGGCTCAAGCAAACTGAGTCCGCGTGGATCAATGTCACCGATACGTGGCAGGGCTAGGACAGCTTCGCCGCTGCGCTGGTATTCGGATGGTGGCGCGAGCGGTGTGCCGGGGCTGCACGTCCTTCGCGTCAGTAATTCAGCCGGTCGATTACCGTTGCAATGACCGCGTCTAGTCTTCTCTTCATTTCCGACTCGGTCATCCGGCCACCCTCAAGCTCCTGCGCGCCGTTCACCATTTGCGCGGCCAGCCACATTCCTAGCGCAGTGGCCGGGTCGCCGAAAGTCTTGCAGTCGTCAGGTATCAGGACCATGAACACAGACCGCTGGCGGACGGTGAGCGCGAGCGCGACCGACAGTGATCGCGCTTCCGTCTCAATGAGTGGTAGCGGGTCGCGCGGCCCGATGCCCGCGTGAAAGTCGGCCCGGATGGCGAATATGCGTGCAGCGAACAATCGGACCGTCTTTTCAGTCGCGTCCATCGCTCCCCCGTCGTCAAGCCGTGGGAGCGCGTCGGTATCGATGATCTCGCTGGCGTTGGTCATATGGCGCTCAGGTCCAGAAGTGCCGAAGCACCTCGACGGCGATCACGTATACGACGCCGGCCGCGTACATCTTGCATGTCATGCGACGCTCGAAAGCTTCAAGCGCTGAATGCATTGTCGGATTCCTGTTGAGCGGCCGTCTAGCCTAGTGGGATACACAATAGCGCATGGGGGCGCCGGCCGTCCACGTTGCCCGTGTGTAACCCTCGCGACCCTTCTTGGACGGTTAGAGTCGCCTTTGTGGCGGCCAAATGCGTCGGTGCACCGCTCGACCGGTGCCGGAGGTTCTGGCGACAGGAATTGGGATGCTTTGGGGTGTCTACACGGAAGATATTATCGGTCGGTGACGGGCTGAGCACGGCGTCCGTCTAGGGTGCACGTACAAGAAAAGGCGCCCAGCAAATCCATTGCGAAGATAGAATCTCTTGGCCATTCGATGCGATCACGGCGTTTGCATCTACTTTGCATGGTGGCGACTCCCAATCAACTAGAATAAAAAGGCGCGAGGAAAGGGCAATGCGTGTTGTCGACTTGCGGTTGCGAGATTTCCGTTCGTTCATCGATTCGGAGATGATCCAGCTTGCCACTATAAATGTGCTTGTCGGAGCGAACAATGCCGGTAAGTCATCAGTGCTGCGAGGGCTATACCTGATGCAAGACGGTGCGGGCCCTCCCTTCGGTGACGTGCGGGTGGGTGCTGTCTCGGCGAGTATCCAAATGGGTCTGGCAGAGGTGCCGGCGTCGGGCTCTTTCGGGCGACTGCCAGAAGACAAAGGCAGCCTGCTTATCAGCATCCAATCGAACGACCGGCGCACTGGGAATATTAGCCTGCAGATGACTACGAGCACTGGCTCGCAGAATAGGAATCTCGTGCCGAGCGTTGACCCAAATCATTTTGTGGTCCCATACCTTTCGAAACGCAAGACCGGGGGCTATAACGAAGACGTACGCCAGCAATTCGCAATGCAGGTATCTTCTAGCATGGTGTACCTCGCGGCCAAGTTGTCGAGAATTTCCAACCGAGCTTTCCCTGGAAGTGACGCCTACTCGAAAGCGTGCGAAGCGATACTTGGTTTTGTGGTGACTGCAATTCCATCAGAGAACGGGCAGCGGCCGGGTATCTATTTGCCTAGCCAAGACGCGTTGCCGATCGATCAGATGGGTGAGGGTGTCCCAAACATCGTTGGATTGTTAGCCGATCTTGCGCTTTCCAGCGGGAAGCTCTTTCTGGTCGAAGAGCCGGAAAATGACCTCCATCCAGAAGCGCTAAAGGCGTTGCTTGAGTTAATGGTGGAGAGCGCGAAACGAAATCAGTTCGTTGTGTCGACGCATTCAAGCATAGTTGTTCGCTATCTGGGCGCTGCGACGGACAGCCGAGTTTTCTATGTGAGTGCTCCGAAGGGACAGTTGCCGACGACCGCAAAGATTGAAGAGGTGCAGAATAGCCCAAGGGCTAGGCTCGACATCCTGCGCGAGCTCGGTTACTCGTTCTCAGACTTTGATCTGTGGGACGGCTGGCTGATCCTTGAAGAGTCGTCGGCAGAACGCATTGTCCGCGACTACCTCGTCAGATGGTTCGCGCCGAAGCTCTCGCGCGTGCGTACTCTTGCCGCTAATGGCACGGGCAACGTTGAGGCGACGTTTGCCGACTTCGACAGACTGATGCGATTTGCCCACCTTGAACCGATGTATTTCGAGGCCGCCTGGGTTAGGGTAGATGCGGACCCTTCGGGTCAGGCGGTTGTGCAGAAGCTGCGGGAGGGGTACAAGACGTGGCCAGAGGACCACTTTGCCTGTTTTTCGAAGGAGCAGTTCGAATGCTACTATCCCGAACACTTTGCCGAAAAGGTAGCGTCGGTGCTCGGCATGGCCGGAGGCCAGAAGAAGCGGGAGGCAAAGCGCCAGTTGCTCGGCGACGTACTCAAATGGCTCGATGAAGACGAAGACCGCGGGCGTGCTGCGCTTGAGATTTCGGCGAAGGACGTGATCGGAGAGCTGCGAAGGATCGAAGCTCAGTTGGCGCAGCGTTAGTTGGTCAACGAGCGATTGACGGGGAGCTTGAGTCCACGATCAGGATTTCCGGGATTGGAGTTCGTTACTTGTGTTTGCCAATGGATCATTTGTTCGTGGAGTCATTCGGCGCTATCGGCCGGATTGGCTTGGGGTTAGCTGGGTTCGGGAGCGCGCAATTGACTGGGCGCGGGCGCGCGCTGACACAGTTATCTTTTAAGCAGATGCTCTGCGCAAACGTCGAGCATGCCCCGTACCGTCGGCGAACGATAGTCCAGTCGCCAGCCGTCGGCAAACAGTTTGACGATCTCTTTGGCGTCCCTGAAACAGGGGAACACCAGGAACTGCGGCGCGATGTCAGCCGACGTCTGCGCAAGCTTCATCCGCTCAAGCCAGTCGCATTCTGCGCTGTTCGATGCTAACCACATCCGGGTCTCCTTCACGATGCTGACGGTCAATGCAGACAATCACCCGCTGATGAAGCGGTTCCATAAGCCGGGCGACGAAAAGCGGTCAGTTGTGATCGTGCGGCCAGACGCACATGCGTATTGGCTAAACTGCCGCAGTACCGACGAGGCTCGGTCGTTTCTAAACCTGTATCCGGCCGAGCAGATGGCAGCCGAAGCTTACCCGTTACCACCCCGCAAGCCAGCAACAGCCGATTAGCGAACGATAAGACTAGAAACGGAGAGGCCAATGAAGAATGGAAAACCTAAAAATGCACGGTACGTCTTAGGACTCGTTCTGTGGGTAATGACAACCGCAGCTAACGCAGAAACCACCCAGTCCTTCACGAATGTCCCCGTCGCAGTTATATGCCCCTCGCCAACATTTACGGCTTATCTCGAAAGCTCCGAAGCGCCACCCCACTTTTCAAAAGAATGGGAATATGCAGGCGGACACGCTCATTGCCGTACCGTCAAAAGTGGCCGGCCGCTTCTTGTCACAAAAATTGTCAGCGTAGCGTTCCACGGTCGGGAATATCCGGTCGCCGAGGCCTTCCCCGGTGGAGTCATCGTTTCCGTTGATGGATTCGGTGGCCCTTACTATATTTTGAGTTCGCGCATCAAGAAACTGCCTACCGCCGATCAAATGCATGCAAATTTGGCGGCATTCCTTCCAACGACCGTTCAATACAATGTCAACCCTTCTGGATCGAACGCGCCGGCCACTTCGCCACCGCCAAGCGCTCCCAGCCAGTGAGCCGGAAAAAGCCTTGAAACCATCGCTAGATGGAGCCGCTGGCTTGTGAATTCATGCTGCACCGTCGGCTCATGCGTGCTCCGCCTCGCGCGCCCGCACCTTCCTCGCGCGCGGGGCCGGGTGCGCTTCCTGCGCGGGCTTCGGATTCTCTGCGCCCGCCGCTTGCTCAAGCACGTCGGCGGCCCACTGGTTTAGGCTCATGCCGTGCGCGGCGGCGGCCAATACAGCCGCTTCGTGGGTTTGAGCGGAGATGCGCAGCGCAAACTTTCCGGAGAAATTTTTCCTTGGTTCGATTCCACGCTCGGCGCAAACTTCCATGAACGTACGCAGCGACACTGCCCCCTCGCGCATCAATCCCGCCACGTCGGACGCGTAGAAGTCTGCGCCACCGTTCAGACCAATGAACTCGCCACGGAACATTTCAATTTCCGGGTCGAAAGAAACGACGGCCTTGTGACCATCAATAGTAATCACGTTGAACATTTTGCCCTCCATGGCATTACGGCTTCACGCCGTTGTCCTCTAACCACTTCCTGAGAGAGGCGACTGCGCCCTTGTCCATTTCGGGACGCGGGTGTGGGCGGTGCTGAACCTGCACCTGTCCCTTCCATATGATGGCAACGCGCGAACCCTCACGCTCCTCGAATTCCGCGCCAAGCGCGGTCAACAAGCCAACGACATCGCCCCATTGGACGCCTGCGGGCGTTGGCCGTGAGAAAATTAGGGTTAGGGTGCGCGCGTGTTTTGCCTTCATGGTGCGAACATAGTATCAAAAAATGATACCACTCGCAAGCGAGATTCCGAGGAGATACCGTGGCTTCCCGGTTCTGCGCGGGCAACCCTAGGCCGTGCTCGCGAGCGCCTCGTGCAGCGTATCGCCTGCAAAACTGGGCTAATCTATGTGCGGTCGTGAACCGCTTGCCAGTGGTTCCCGTTAAAAAGTCCCGTGAGAAAGACCCAAATGAAAATGATGAGAGCGGAAATTATTCTGGTTTGCGCTATCAGTTGTCTGTCCAGTGCGGCAGGTGCGGCGTTCGCAGCGGCGGAGCAGTCGCATGGTGCCGCTGCTAGTGCCGCTAATGGCGATGGCCGCCATGAAGCGGATAAACCTCTTTTTCAGCAACCTATTTCAGTCAGTATCGTTAGATCGGCAGAGGACGAGCGAAGATTATCCGATGGTGATCGCGAAGAATTAGCTAAAGAGTCGAACGATAAACTCGTTGCGTATTCGACGGTAGTGCTTGCCGTGGTTACGTTGATTTTGGCTACAGTAACCGGATTGCTATGGGTAGCAACACTGAGACTGGGGCGGGACGCCAAGCAAACCAGTGAGAGGCAAGCGAAAGAAATGCAGAACTCCATTGCTGAAGCGACAAGGGCGGCGACCGCGATGGAGTCGGTCGCCGCAGCTGCCGGGGTGAGCGCGCGAGCTAGTACCGATAGTGTCACAACATTAAAAGAAGTGACTGCAAAGCAGATGCGCGCTTACTTGTCGGCGGTCACGAATGGCGGGATTTTCCAAGAAAGAGATAAAGGGTTCCGTTTTGAAATAAAGCCGGTTTTGGCAAATACCGGAAACACTCCCGCGCACAAAATACGCTATTGGGCAAAAATTGGCGTGTTCGATTCCCCCCTTCCAGATAATTTTGATTTTCCGGATGGCGAGGATTCGGTGGTAACTAGTTTTGCGCTAGGGCCGCATCAAAACGTGGTGTTGAATGCGATGCTGCCTGACTTATTGGGTGATGATGAGGCTCA
>Ga0302178_10001563_pt1 | contig 19159 bp, 18 predicted proteins | sample I_Palsa_E1_3_FD_198790 | JGI IMG/M metagenome (GOLD analysis project Ga0302178, IMG submission 198790) | Peat permafrost microbial communities from Stordalen Mire near Abisko, Sweden - I_Palsa_E1_3 | ecosystem: Environmental > Terrestrial > Soil > Palsa > Peat permafrost | place: Sweden... | reverse complement strand
ACGGTGCGCTCGAGAAACGCGCGGTCGTGGCTGACCAGGACGGTTCCGGCCCGCAGGCCCCGCACGAACCCTTCCAGGATCTCCAGCCCGGCGATGTCCAGGTCGTTGGTCGGCTCGTCGAGCAGGAAGACGTCGTAGCGGGACAGCAGCAGCGAGGCGAGGTTGACACGGGCCGCCTGGCCGCCGGACAGGCTGGTCATCGCCTCGCTGCCGGCGTCGGCGCGCAGTCCGAGGGTGGTGAAGACCGCGGCCGCGCGCTCCTCTAGGTCCGCACCGCCCAGGGCGAGCCAGCGCTCCAGCGCGGTGGCGTAGGCGTCGTCCGCTCCTGGCTTCTCCTCGACCAGCAGCGCCGTGGCCTCGTCCAGGTCCTGCTGCGCGCGGGCGACGCCGGTGCGCCGGGCGATGAAGCCACCTGTGCTCTCACCCGGGCGCCGCTCCGGCTCCTGGGAGAGGTAGCCGACGGTGGCGGCGGGCGGGCTGAGCCCGACTTCGCCCTGATCCGGTTGGACCAGCCCGGCCAGGATGCGCAGCAGGGTGGACTTGCCCGCGCCGTTGGCACCGACCAGGCCGGTGATCTCGCCCGGGGCGATAACCAAGTCAAGACCGGAGAAAAGAAGGCGGTCGGCATGGCCGGCGGCAAGGCCCTTGGCCGTGAGTATCGCGCTCATCGCCCGCTCATCTTAGGTGCGGGCCGGCCCGCCGCCGTAATCATTTCCCGCCGGACCCTCGACGTCGGGCACGCCGACGTAGAAGATGACGTGGCTCAGATAGCCGGTGCCGCCACCGACAACCGACAAGCTCCTTGACCCAGGACCTCGGTTAGAGCATACTAACGGTTAGTGAATGCTAACCGAGATGCCGACCGGTGGGGGGCGCTCGCCGACGGCACGCGCCTGGCCATCGTGGGGTGCCTGGCCGACGGGCCTCAGGCGGTCGGGCAGCTGGCGGCCGGGCTGCCGGTGAGCCGGTCGGCGGTGTCGCAGCACCTGAAGATCCTCAAGGACGCCGGGCTGGTGGAGGACATGGCGGCGGGGACGCGCCGGATTTACCGGCTCAACCCGGTCGCGCTGGCAGCGTTGCGGGATCAGCTTGACACCTATTGGCAGCGGGCGCTGGCCGGGTACGCCGAGGCCGCGGAAGCGCCGGGCGAGGAGGGGTGATGGCCCAGACCGGGGCAGCGACGGTCCGCAAGAAGGTCGTGGTTGACGCGCCGATCGAGCGTGCTTTCGCGGTGTTCACCTGCCGGTTCGGGGATTTCAAGCCGCCGGAGCACAACCTGCTCGGGGCGCCGATCGCCGAGACGGTGTTCGAGGCCCGGGTCGGCGGCAGCATCGTGGACCGGGCGGTGGATGGCAGTGAGTGCCGGTGGGCGCGGATCCTGGCCTTCGACCCCCCGGACCGGGTGGTGTTCAGCTGGGACATCAGCCCGCGGTGGACGATCGAGACCGACCAGGCGCAGACCAGCGAGGTCGAGGTCCGGTTCTATGCCGAGTCCCCGGCCCGGACCCGGGTGGAGCTGGAGCACCGGCACCTCGACCGGCACGGGCCCGGATGGGAAGCAATCACCGATGGCGTCGACGGGCCGCAGGGCTGGCCGTTGTACCTGGACCGGTACGCCGCGCTGGTGAAGGAAGGCACTACCCGATTGTGAAGGCGGGGGAACCCGCCGATGCCGCACCTTGAGCCCCACGTTGGGCGCGTCTTGCGCGTCGGCATCCCGGTCAGTCAGCGGGATGGCTGAGGGAGCGGCGCGGCGGGCAGCTCTAGGCGCAGCGAGATGATCCTGGCGACGACGCTGCGCATCCATCGGTGCGCGGGGTCGCTGTCGTGGCGGTGGTGCCAGCTCACGACGGCCGGAACGCTCCGCAGGGAGAACGGCAGGGGAAGCGGCGTCAGCGTGCGCCCTTCCGGGACGCCGAGTCGGCGCGGGAGAACGCACACGGCGTCCGAGCCTTCCACCACGATCGCGAGCGCCGCGGCGAAGCTCGGCAGGGCGGCGGCGACCCTGCGGCGCAGCCCCCGCGCCTCTAGCACCTCATCGGCCGGGCCGCGCAGGCGGCCGCGACGGGAGACGACGATGTGGATCGCGTCCGCGAACTGCTCGATGGTTGGTGCCGCGGCCGTCAGCGGGTGACCGGAGCGCGTCACCAGCGCCATTTCGTCGGTCCCGACGACGTGTGAGGCGATCGACGCCGAACGGTCCGGAAGGCTGCCCACGTCGAGGTCGACCTCTCCCCGGGACAGGTTTGTTGTCGTCGTCGGGGTTCTCGCCGAGCAAGCGCAGCGCGACACCGGGGGCGTCCCGCGTGACCAGGTCCAGGAGCCCGGGGGCGAAGGCGGCCAGCAGGATGTCGTTGGCGCGGATGGTGAAGGTCCGCTCCAGGCGCGCGAGGTCCAGCTCGCGTGCGGCCTGCTCGCGCTCTACTCACCCGACTCACGGCCGGCCCACCGCGAGGAGCTGACGAAGGCCGCCATCCGCAATGAGGAGGCCTCCTCAGCCGGCCTGCGTGACGCCCTCCTCGCTCTTCGCCCCGAGGCGCGCTGGCTGGAAGAGGAGAACGAGACCGGCGCCCTCCCCGACGGGGAGTGGTGGGTCGTCGACAACGCCGAGGGCAGCGTCAACCACGTCCACGGCATGCCCGAGTGGGGTGTCAGCATCTCCCTCGTCATCGACGGCGTGCCCGAGCTTGGGGTGTTCCGTCAGCCCGTCGCAGGCCTCACCTACACCGCCCTACGCGGGCACGGCGGCTACGAAAACGGACGCCGGCTCACGGTGTCGGGGAAGTCTGGCCTCGACGTGGCCATTGTCGGCACCGGGCAGGCCGAAGCCGGCCAGGCCGAAACCTACGCCCGCATCGGCCGGTCGATCACCGCCTTGCTCCACCAGGCGTTCCTCGTCCGAGTCACCGTGCCCTCGACCTTCCCCCTGCTGCTGGTGGCCGGCGGGCACATCGATGCCTTCTGGCAGTACCAGCCCGTCCTGCCCGGCATCGCCCTGGGCATCCTGCTGGCCACCGAGGCCGGCGGCATCGTCACCGCCGTTGACGGCTCGCCGTGGACCCCCGCCTCCGGCACCGTGCTGGTGGCCGCCCCCGCCGTTCACGCCCCGATGATCCGGGCCCTGCGCGAGGTGAACTGAATGCGGGTCACCGTCCTTGGCGCCACCGGCGGCACCGGTCGCCACCTCGTCACCCAGGCCCTCGAACGAGGCCACCAGGTCGACGCCGTTGTCCGGGACCCCGGCCACGCGGCACTGCCCGCCAATCCGCGCCTGACCATCTACCGCGGGGACGTGCACGACGCGGCTTCCATCGCCGGCGCCATCGCCCCCGAGTCCGTCGTCGTCTCCGGCCTCGGCGTCGCGAGCAAGAACGAGGCAGGCACCCTCACCGCCGGCGCCCGGGCCGTGGTCGCCGCTCACCCGGCCCGTATCCTGTGGCTCGGCGCGATCGGCACCGGCCGCTCGGCCAGCGCGGTGGGTCGCCTCACCGCACGGCTCCTACGCGCCGGGTTCGGCGCCGAATACGACGACAAGGTCACCGCCGACACCACCGTGCTCGGCGCCGGGGGCACCGTGCCGCACTCCGGCCCTCTTTCTGACCGAGCCGACGATCCCGGCACCCGCGCGCTGCTCTTGTCAGCGGCCGGCCGCCGGTTCTTCCCGCACCGCACACCCCGGGCCACGATCGCCCGGCTCATGCTCGACGAAGCCGAAGCTCCCATGCACCCTGGCCAGCTCATCATCCCGGATCCGCAATAACCCCAGGCTGCCAGTAGTGCAGGCCGTGGCCGGATGGCGCGGAGGCCGCCGGCCGTGGATCGGTCAACTGGCCACGAAGATCATTCCCTGCGGCTCGAAGCTAGGACCGTGGAGCGAGACGGGCGTGATCTTCCCGGTGTACATGTTCAGCTGGCCCAGGTAGTTCGGCGGGTACCCAGGTCCCGGGCAGGTGGCCGGAGCGCCGTTCGCGTCGCATGGGGTGACGGCGACGAACGCGGTGCCTGGCCAGAACGTACCGGAGACGACCTCGATGGTGTCGGTGCTCGTGCTGGCGCCGAAGAACGTCCCGTGCCAGGATGTCGCCCAGGCGGTGTCGTCGACCGACTGCGACAGGGCCAGAGCCGTCAGGTGCTGATACCAGGTGCCTGGGCCGTGCACGTAGATCTGCTCTTTGTCGCCCTGGCTGGTCACCATGAAGTCGCCCGCGTACATGGGCGCAGTCGCCGGCACGACCTCATTGGAGTCGGGATCGGTGAGGCCTAGCCTGACCGATGCACCCGCATGCGGGCCGTTAGCGGCGGTTGCCCAGGACTCGTCGTAGAACAACGCGTGGACATAGGCCACCTGGTTGGATGGGTCCAGGCTCACCGAGTACACGGCCGGGTAGGCCGGGTTCGGCGCCGCCGTCCCGGTGGCGCCGGGAGCCGAGGCGCTGATCAGCATCTGGCCGTCGTAGAACGAGATGGCATCGGTGCCGCCGTGGTGCGGCAGCGGCTGCTTGCTGTACTGGTAGTGCGTCACCTGGCCTGTCCAGGAGTCGATGCTGTCGAGGCTGGAGTTCGCGTCCTCGTTGATGGTGGCGATGACCTGCCCTGTGGCCGGATTGGCCGTCAGGCCGTCGCACTTGCCGCGGAGGTCCCACTTGCGGATGACCTGGCCGCCCTGGGTGAACTCTACGATGGTGCTGTCACGGTTGCCGTCCGTGCTGGCCTGCCCCTGCGGGCCGACCCCGTTCTGGAATGTGGTGAACAGGTCGCCTCCGAAGATGGTGATGTCATCGGGCGAGCTCAGCCGTTCCCAGTGCCTCTTGCTGGATCCGGCCTTGGTGTACCAGTGGCCCAGGCTCTTGCCAGACAAGATCTGGCGTACGTCGTAGCTGGGCGAGGTCGGCCTGATGGTCCTCGCGCTGGCGGGCAAGGCGACGACCAGCATGGCCAGCAGGGCCGTTATCACCGCGCCGGCGACCGTTATCGTCGTGGTGTCCCGCCTGGCACGGGCGCGTCTACCGATCACCTGCATAACTTTCGACCCTTCTCGCAGAAGCCTGTCCACTGGTGTAGAAGAGTGTCCACTTCTAGCGGCTACCCCGAGCGCACAGCTGACCCTTACCTGTCGCGAAGGTGAACAAAATGTGAAATGGTGCTGCAAGCTGCCTGGAGGTTCGCTCGGTGTGCCGCAAAGGCTGGGGGCCGCCCTGGTGAGAGACTGGCGGCTGTGCGCACTCACGGACTGCGATTCGACCTCAACTGCTCGATCCTGTTCACCGAGCTGCCGCTGCTGAAGCGGCCCGCGGCCGCGCGAGCCGCCGGGTTCGACGCGGTGGAATTCTGGTGGCCGTTCGCCGATCCGGTGCCCGCAGACCACGAGGTGGACGCGTTCATCGGGTCGCTCGGCGACGCGGGCGTGCGGCTCGCCGCCCTGAACTTCGCCGGGGGCGACCTGGCGGCCGGGGACCGAGGGCTGCTGTCCCAGCCGGAAGGGTCCGCGGCGTTCCGGGACAATATCGACGTCTGCGTCGGCATCGCCGTCCGGACCGGCTGCACTGTGCTCAACGCGCTGTACGGGAACCGGGTGGACGGCGTGCCCAAGGCGCTGCAGGATGAGCTGGCCCTGGAGAATCTCGTAGTGGCCGCCCGGGCCGCCGCGCCCGGCGGGGCGACCGTGGTCGTGGAGGCGCTGAACTCCTATGACAGTCCGCGCGCTCCGCTGGTCTCCAGCCGAAGCGCGCTGGCGGTGATCAACGAGGTACGAGCCCGGGACGGCGTCTCCAATATCGCGTTCCTCGCCGACCTGTATCACCTCGGCAAGATGGGCGAGGACCTGCCGGAGATGCTGGCCCGCGACGCCGCCGACATCGCGCACATCCAGGTCGCCGACGTGCCTGACCGCGGCGCTCCGGGCACGGGCGAGCTGGACTTTCCGGTCCTGTTCGGGCAGATCGCGGACCAGGGATACACCGGCTGGATCGGCTGCGAGTACAAGCCGTCGGATCCGGCGGACAGTTCGACGAGCTTCGGCTGGAGGTAGCCGCTCATGGCCCGTATCGGATTCTGCGCTGCTGAAGGTCATCGAGAACCTGTCGAGGTCCGATGAGGTATGACCTGATCGTCCGGTCCCGCCGGACGGTGCTGCCGGACGGCACGCGGCCCGCGTCGGTCGCGGTCAGCGGACCGGTCATCGCGGCCGTCGGCGAGTACGGCACGAGCTATGACGCGGATCGCGACGTCGACCTCGGCGACTTCGCGCTGCTGCCCGGCCTGGTCGACACCCACGTGCATGTCAACGAGCCCGGCCGGACCGAGTGGGAGGGGTTCGCGACCGCCACCCGGGCCGCGGCGGCAGGCGGGGTCACCACGATCTGCGACATGCCGCTCAACTCGCTGCCGCCCACCACCTCGGTGGCGGCGCTGACCGAAAAGCGCGCGGCCGCGGCCGGGAAATGCTGGGTGGACGTGGCGTTCTGGGGTGGTGCGGTGCCGGGCAGCCAGGCGTCGCTGCGGCCGCTGCACGACGCCGGGGTGCTCGGGTTCAAGTGCTTCCTGCTCGACTCCGGCGCGCCCGAATTCCCGCCGCTCGACGTGACAGGCCTGCGGTCCGTGCTCAGCGAGCTGGCCGAGCTTGACGCGCTGCTGCTCGTGCACGCCGAAGACATGGCGGAGATCAAGCCGGCGGCCGGCCGTGACTTCGGCGCGTTCGTGGCGTCCCGCCCGCCGGTGGCTGAGCGCCGCGCCATCGAAAAGGTAATCTCGGCCGCGGCGCGCACCGGGGCGCGGGCCCATATCGTGCACCTGTCCGCGGCGGAATGCGTCGCGATGATCGCCGGGGCCAGGGCGGCGGGCATCCGGCTCACGGCCGAGACTTGCCCGCACTACCTGTACTTCGCCTCCGAGCAGGTGCCGGACGGGGCGACCGAGTTCAAGTGCTGCCCGCCGATCCGGGACTCGGTCAACCGCGAGGCGCTGTGGCGGGGCCTGGAGGCCGGCGTGATCGACTGCGTGGTCTCGGACCACTCCCCCTGCCCGCCCGAGCTCAAGTCTCTGAGCTCGGGGGACTTCGGCGAGGCCTGGGGCGGCATCGCCTCGCTCCAGCTCGGCCTGTCCGCGGTCTGGACGGTGGCGCGGCGGCGCGGGCGGACCCTGGACGACGTGGCGCGGTGGATGGCCGCGGGCCCGGCCGCGCTGGCCGGCCTGCGGGCCAAGGGCCGCCTGGCCGCCGGGTGCGACGCCGACCTGGTGGCGTTCGACCCGGAGGAGAGCTACGTCGTGGACGCGGCCCGGCTGCAGCACCGCCATCCGGTCACGCCGTACGCAGGGCGTACGCTGACCGGACGCGTGCGGCAGACGTGGTTGCGCGGAACCTCGCTGCTCGATGCCGAAACCGGCGTGCCGGATGGTGAACCAGTGGGTCGGCTGCTGAACCGGGATTAACGGGGAAGGATCTTGTCCATGGATGAGCAACTTCTGCCCGACTTGCTCCGGCTGCGCGGGTCGGTGCTGGCCGCGAGCGATGAGTTCTTCGCCGCCAAAGAGAACCTGATCAAGCCGAACGCACCCGTCTTCGTGCCGGAGACCTACGGAGCCAAGGGACAGGTCTACGACGGCTGGGAAACCCGGCGCAAGCGCGGACCCGGCGGTACGCTGCCGGACCGCACGGCCCGCGACTGGGTGATCGTCCGGCTCGGGGCACCGGGGGTGGTGGGCTCCATCGTGGTCGACACCGCGCACTTCACCGGGAACTTCCCGCAGGCCTGTTCGGCGGACGCGTGCTCGGTGAGCGGGTACCCGACCTTCGCCGAGCTTGCGACCGATCCCGTTTCCGGTGGCCCAGAAGGAATCTGGCAGGAGATCGTGCCGCGGGGCCTGCTGACCGGCGATCACCGGCACGCGTTCAGCGTGAGGTCCCGGCGCAGGTTCACCCATGTCCGGCTGAACATCTTCCCCGACGGCGGCGTCGCCCGGCTGCATGTGCACGGTGAGGTGGTACCGGATCCGGCCGTGCTGCAGGGCCTGACCTTCGACCTCGCGGCGCTGGAGAACGGCGCCGACGTGGCGTCCCGCAGTGACCAGTTCTACTCCTCACTGCGCAACGTGATATCTCCGGGACTCTCGCGGGTCATGGGCGAGGGGTGGGAAACTCGCCGGCGCCGGAAGCCGGGGTATGAATGGCTGGTCATCCGGCTGGCCGGGCACGGCGAGATCAACCTCGCGGAGATCGACACGTCCTGGTTCCGGGGCAACCAGCCCGACACCGCCTCGCTGCAGACGCTGGACGTCAGCACCGGCGCTGCGCTGACCGACGAGAGCGCGTGGCATGATCTGCTGCCGCCCGTCAGGTTGCTGCCGGACACCCCGCACCGGTACCGCGTCTACGGCGCGCCGGCCACGCACGTGCGGCTGAAGATCTTCCCCGACGGCGGCGTGGCCAGGCTCCGGCTGTACGGGTCGCTGACCGAGACCGGCCTGGCGGCCATGCGGCGCCGGTGGGACGAAACGGCCTGACCGGTAACGGCCGACGCGAAGTCGCCCCCGTGGTCTCATGGGCGGTATGAGCCACGTGGTAATCGCTCCGGACAAGTTCAAGGGAACGCTGACCGCCGCCCAGGTGGCCGCGCACGTGGCGGCCGGGCTCGACCGAGTCTGCCCTGGGCTGAGGAATGCCCAGGTGCCGGTGGCGGACGGCGGAGACGGCACCGTCGACGCGGCGGAGGCCGCCGGTTACCGCCGCGCCGAGCTGGAAGTCCGCGGGCCGACGGGCGGACCGACCACGGCTGCCCTCGCCTTGCGCGAGGGGACTGCCATCATCGAGTCCGCCCAGGCCAGCGGGCTGAGCAGGCTGCCGGGCGGCGTGGCCGCCCCGCTGACCGCCTCCAGCCACGGTGTCGGGGAGCTCATCGGTGCGGCGGTCAGGATGGGGGCTGCTCGGATCGTGCTCGGCCTGGGCGGTGTGGCCTGTACCGACGGGGGCGCGGGCCTGGTCACGGCGCTCGGCGCCCGGCTGCTTGACGAGTCAGGAGCCGAACTCGCGCCGGGCGGGGCGGCGCTGGCCCGGCTGCACCGGATCGACGTCTCCGGGCTGAAGGACCTGTCGGGCACCGAGGTGGTCGCGGCCACGGACGTGGACAACCCGCTGCTCGGCGCGCGAGGCGCCGCGGCGGTCTACGCACCGCAGAAGGGCGCCTCGGCGGAGGACGTGACGGTCCTGGAGGACGGCCTGGCCCGCTGGGCGGACGTGACCGAGCGGACGCTGGGCCGCGGCCTGCGGGATGAGCCTGGGGCGGGCGCGGCGGGCGGACTCGGCTTCGCCGCGCTAGCGTTCCTCGGCGCGAGGATGCGGCCCGGCATCGACCTGCTGCTCGACCTGCTCTCGTTCACCGGTCACCTGCCCGGCGCCCGGCTGGTCATCACCGGAGAAGGCGCGCTCGACACGCAGACTCTGCACGGCAAGGCCCCGGCCGGGGTGGCTCGCGCGACCGCCGCGGCGGCACCGGGCGTGCCGGTGGTGGCGGTGGCCGGGATCTGCTCGCTGACCGCTGACCAGCTTCGTTCGGCGGACATCGCCGCGGCTTACGCGCTGGCCGACATCGAGCCTGACCTGGCCCGCTGCCGGGAGCAGGCCGGACCGCTGCTCGAGGAACTTGCCGCCATCCTGGCCCGCGACTGGATCGCGCCATAGCCCCCCGATGGTGCTGGCAGGCGACGGTTCGGCCATGATAGAAGACCTATGTTTTTGAGTCTGTCGACATCTCCGCCCAACGTCGGCCTGTGGGCCCGCGGCAGCGGGCTTGAGATTGTCCTGTTCCTGACCGGCGCGGCGCTGCTGACCCGTATCGCCACGTGGCTGGGCGGAAGGATCACGACCCGGATCGACGCCAACGCCCGGGAGACGGATGCGCTGGTCCGCTCCGAGGCGTCCAAACACCGGCACGCGCTGACGTTGGTGATCACCTGGGTCACGCTGGTCGTCATCTACTGCGCGACCGGCGTGCAGGTTCTGGAGCGCCTGGATGTCCCGGTGACGAGCCTGGTCGCTCCGGCCGCCGTGGTTGGGGTAGCCCTGGGGTTCGGGGCCCAGCGCATCGTCCAGGACCTACTGGCGGGCTTCTTCATCATCACCGAGCGCCAGTACGGCTTCGGAGACCTCATCCGCCTGTCGGTGCCGAACGAATCCACCCCCGCCATGGGCACGGTGGAGGACGTCACGCTGCGGATAACCACCGTGCGCACCAGCGACGGCGAGGTGGTCATCACCCCCAACGGGCAGATCACCCAGGTGACCAACCTGTCGCGCGACTGGGCCCGGGCCGTGGTGGACGTGCCGGTGCCCGTCACCGCAGACGTCAACCGGGTCAGTGACCTGCTGCGGCAGATCGGCGAGCAGGCCTACAAGGATCCGAACCTGCGCAGCCTGCTGCTTGACGCCCCAGCCGTCCTGGGGGTGCAGAGCCTGGACGTGGACCGGTTCCAGCTTCGCATGGTGGCCAGAACCCTGCCCGGCAAGCAGTTCGTGGTCGGGGCAGAGCTGCGGATCCGGATCGCGGCGGGACTGCGGCAGGAGGGCATCAACCTGCCGACCGCGCTGGGAACCGGGGAACCGACCGGACCAGCCGGGAGCGGCTGATGCGAATACGGCTGACACGACTGGTGCGACTGGTGCGACGGATACGCACCTCCACCTGGGTCCTCGTCGCCATCTTCCTGGTCGCCTTGGCGGCCTGGGTGGAGGTCAGGCCAACCCCGGCACCAAGCTCTACGTCATCAGGGACCGGCTCTTCGTCCACGGTCACGCCCACCACCTCCGCGCCCGCCACGACATCTACGAGGCCGGTCCCGACGACCACCAGCACGCCGCACGCGACCAGCACGCCGCACGCGACCAAGACGCCAACTGCGAGCGCCTCCCCGACCGTGTCGCCCCCCGCGCTCGGGTCGCCCGCGCCATCCTCCAGTCTGACGGCCTCACCTTAGCAACATGGCCAGTCAGTTCCCCGGCGTGCTCGGGTACATCAGCTTGCCGCCGGCGTGAGGGCACCCTGGTAGGCACGCACGGTCTCGCCGCCGGGTGACCAAATCCTGATCTCGATACGCTGGCCGCCCGGCGGCGCGATGAAGCCAGCCTGGAACGGGCCCCAGCCTTGGAACACATGGGCCTGGTAGGGGGTAGTGGCGTCGACCGGCACGGAGATGGACTCGACCCCATCGGTGGCCGGCAGCGTCCGCCGCGCGAGCAGCGCGTCGCCGGTGTCATCCCAGACCTCCACGTTGACCGGCCCGCTGGCGGATAGGGTGACCGACGCCTGGTACCGCCCGGACGGCACTTGCCAGGCGAGGCCGGACACCACATATCCGCGGTGCCCGGTGGAGGTCACGTTCCAGCCGCTCACGGGGCCGGTCATCACGGCGCGCCCTGCGCTCCCGGGCGTGGTCCAGGCGGGAATCGGGGCCTGCCCGGGTACCTCGATCTCGTGCACGCCGGCGGGCCGATGCCAGTCGAACGCCCACACCCCGTTCGCGTGGGCGACCATCCTGGCGTGCAGGGGGCCGGCCAGCTGGGCGATCAAAGCCATCGCACTGCCGGTGTTCTGCGTTTCCACCCCGGACGCGGGCAGCACCACGAACCAGACATCTCGCCTGCCGATCGGCTGCGAGCCGGGCCCGAGCAGGACACGAACGTCGGCGTGGTCCGCGAAGCGGCCGATCACCCCCTGGGACACGATCACCTCGGCCGACGCCGGGATAAGCGGCTCAACCCGGGCCAGCGTGGCCGCCGCGGCGGCGGGCACCCGCAACCACTGGCCCGGTGCGCGCACGCCCCAGACCGCGGCCCAGCCGATCGCCTGCGCCACCACTAGGCCGGTGACGGCCAGGCCTAGCCAGCGACGGCGCGCGGTCAGCCAGCAGAGCACGCCCACCGAGGCCACGGGCATGAACACGTAGATAGGCAGGCTCTGAAACAGCGGCTCGGCAAACAGGACCCCATGAAAGAGGCTGTTCACGAGCGCCACCATCACGATGAGCGGCAGCAGGACCGGGAAGCCCAGACCCACCAGGCCGGACGGCGCGAGGTTGGCCCACAGATCCAAGCGTTTGCTCCACAACACGCTCAGCACGCGGATCGGGTGGGTGGCAATCCCCGTGACGAGCCTGGTCATGCTGATATAACCGGTGGCTTTGAAGCCGGGGACAGCCAGGTAAGCATAGGCCTGCAGTCCGTGCGCGGAGCCGCGGTTGCCGTGGATGAGGGTAATGACCAGCACCGCCACGAGCCCGATGCAGGCGAGCGCGGCCCCCTGCCGCCGCAGGCCGCGCCGGGCCAGCATGACGCCGACCCCGATCCCGGCCAGGTAGGTCCCGGTGACGTCACCACAGGCCAGCAGGGGTAGGACCCACCACCACGCCCGGCGCCGGCCGTTGGCCATATCCCAGGCCAGCAGAGCGGCGAACGCTATGCCTATCGTCTCGAAGTGGAAGTCGAACGAGATGCCACCAGATCCACGGGTCGATGACCAGGAGCAGGAGTCCCGCGCCTGCCAGCCACGCCGCGTCCCCGCCGGTGCGCCGCTTCCCGGCGATCTCGCAGAGCCAGGTGAAGGCGACCGCCTCGGCTACGCATACCCCGATGTCCTGCAGCCAGGCCAGGTCCACGCAGTGCGGCCATACCCAGTACAGCAGGGCCGCCGGCCACAGCATGAACTCGCTGTGGTTCTGCCAGAACGGGAACCTGCCCAGGGTGTCGCGCGGGTCGAGATTGCCGTGCGCGATCAGGTACCACGCCTGGTGGTACTGCGCGAAGTCGGCCGCGAGCGCGTAGCGCTGGTACAGGAGCGTGCTCCAGCACAGGAACGCGACGAACTGCACCGCCAGCACGATGTACCCCACGTAACGCACCCGGTGGACCACATCGCGCTGCGCGAAGGTCGTGTGGCGGGCCTGGGCGGACGCCAGTCTTACGCGCACTGTGCCAATGATCGTGATTGCGCACCCGATCCGAGATGAGGTGAAGGTCCGATCCAGCTCGCGTCGGCGGGTCCGCCATAGCGGCGCGTCAGCGACGCTGACATAACTATAAGTAGTTGTAAAACTACTTACCGTATTAACACTAGTTACCGCAAGTGAGGTCAGAGCCGCCGAGCAGCGCGGCCTGTCAGCCATCCTCCGGCGTTTCCTCAGGTCTTGTAGCCGCACCGACCGGCTCTGGGTCAGCCGATCGGTGGAGTAGCTCAGCCGTCCGGCGTGACCCGGAGTTCGAGGTGCTCGGCGAGGCCGCCGACGGCGCCGAGGCCGTCCGGCTCGCCCTCGCGCTGGCGGCTGACGTGATCCTGATGGACCTGCGGATGCCGGGCACGGACGGCCTGACCGCGATCACCGAACTAGGAAAGCGAGGCGGCGCCGCGCGTGTGCTGGTGCTGACCACCTACGACACCGACAGTCATGTGCTGCCCGCGATCGAGGCGGGCGCGACCGGCTATCTGCTCAAGGATGCGCCGCGCGCCGAACTGCTGCGGGCGGTCCGGGCCGCGGCCCGGGGCGAGGCGGTGCTCGCCCTCGGTGGCCGCCCGGCTGATGAGCCGGTTCCGGGCCCCAGCCGGCGCGGGGCCGCTCAGCCACCGGGAACTCGAGGTCCTCGAGCTGGTCGCGGCCGGGACCACCAACCGGGAGGCGGCCGCCAGGTTGTTCATCAGCGAGGCGACGGTCAAGACTCACCTGCTGAACATCTACGCCAAGCTCGGCGTCAGCGATCGCGCGGCCGCCGTGGCCGAGGCGTTCAACCGTGGACTGCTCACGCCGGGAACGCCAGAGCGGTCGTAGCGGGCAGGCGGGTCCGCAGTGGGCGGGTCCGCGGAGGGCGGGTGGCGTCCGGACCCAGCTACCGCTTCCGCGCGGCGCGGCTCTTCCCGGCCCGCGCGTATTCGGCCAGGGCCGAGGCGACGGCGTCGTCTGGCGACGGCAGGGCGCGAGCACGGTCAAGGGCGGCCTTACGCATCCGGGCGGCCAGCGCGGGATCGGTGAGCACCGCGCGGACCGCGCCGGCGAGCCGGTCCGGGTCGCCCGGAGGGACGAGGAGGGCGGCGTCCTCGCCCGTGAGTTCCGGTGTCCCGCCGACGCGGGTGGCCACGACGGGCACCCCCGCGCGGAGCGCTTCCTGCAGGATGAGCGGCTGGCCTTCCCACACGCTGGGCAGCACGAAAACGGCGGCGGCGGCCAGCAGCGCGGGCACGTCGTCGCGCTGACCGGCGAAACGCGCGTCGAGGTGCAGCGCGGCCGCCTGGCTCTTCAGCCGGGCTTCCAGGGGACCTTCGCCGACGATGACAAGCGCGGGCTCGGGCGTGATGTCCCGCCATCTGGAGGCGGCCTCGAGCAGGGTCCCGAAGTCCTTCTGGGCGGCGAGGCGGCCGACAGTCAGAACCACGGCACGGTCCGGGCCGGCGTCCGTCACGGCCGGCATCCGCGGGGGTTCGGGGGGGACCGGGTAGGCGGGGACTGGGGCGTGGCCGACCCGGCGGGCGCCGGCCGTGCGCATCCGCTGCTCCAGGTCCGCCGAGACGCACAGGACGGAGTCCGCGCGGCGCGCGACGATCAGCTCGAGCACCCGGTAGATCGCCCCGGTGAGGCCGCCCGCGGCGGGCGCGTTGTGCACGGTGACGATCAGCGCGGGCCCGGCGTCGTACACACTGGGCCGGACGAAGGCCGCCGCGATCGCGGCCAGCGCCCCGGCCCGCAGGCCGTGCGCGTGCACCACGTCGGGCCGCCAGGCCCGGACCAGGCGCCGCAGCCGCCGGATCGCCCCCAGGTCACGGAGCAGGCGCGGGCGGTCCGCGATGTCGACCGCGGTGAACCCGACGCCGGCGACAGCGCTGAAGTCGAAGTCGCGATCGGTCTGCGCAGCCCCGAACACCTCGCTCGGCACGCCCCGCGCTGCGCAGCCGGCCGCGAGCATGAGCACGTGCCGTCCGGTGCCGCCCGTGCTGGTGCCCAGCACGAAGGCGACCTTCACGTCCGGACCACGCGGCGGACCACCGCGCGCAGGTCCCCACCGTCCGCCCACGCCACCACCGCGAAGAAGACCACCAGCACGGCCGCGCTGGCGAGCAGCGTGCTGGCCACGTTCGGCAGGAAACCCGCGGCCGGGAAGCCGAGCGCCACCCCGAGGCCAGCCGCCGTCCCGGCCACCGCGCCAGCCAGGCCAGCCAGCGCGGCGCGCGCGCACCCGCGCAGCGCGTCCTTCCCTCGCGCCTGGCGGACCAGCATAAGCAGCGCGACACCGGACACGGTGAGCCCGATGGTCGTGCCGGCGCCGAGCCAGGGTACGACCGAGTTCGGGGCCACGAACGGCACGATCAGCAGGTCCGCGGCGATCACCAGCAGCCAGCCGCCGCTGACCGCCACGGCGGCGGCCCGGCTGCGCCCGTAGGCGTAGAGCACCCGGGACAGGTTGGCGGTCAGGCCGTACCCGACCAGGCCCGGCGCGAACGCGGCCAGCGCGATCGCCAGCTGGCGGGCGTCCGCCGACTGGCCGACGTGGGACTGGAAGACGCGGGCCAGCGGGACGCAGGTGCCCGCCATCCCCGCCACGCCCAGCCAGGATGCCACGATCACGGCCCGGGTGGAGGTGGCGCTGGTGGCGTCGAAGCGGTCATCACGGGCCGACAGCTCGGGAAACGCGCTGGTCGCGATGGGCACGGCCAGCACGGCGTAGGGCACGAAGAACACCGCCCAGGCGAAGCTGTAGAGGACCAGCGCGCCGCTGCCGCCACGGGAGTTCGCGAGCACGATCACCACCGCGACCGAGGCGTCCTGGGCGATGAGCGTCGCCACGCCCGCGGCGGCCAGCGACCGGACCCGCGTGCCCACCCCGGCCGGGAACCGCAGCACCGGCCGCAGCCTGAGCCGGAGCCGCGCCGCGGGGATCAGCGGGGCCGCCACCAGGGCCGCGACCCCGGCGGTCGTTCCGGCCGCCAGCACCACCCAGGCCAGCGTGGGCACCGGCCGGAGCATGTTCTGGTAGCCGTTACCCACCACGCCGAACCAGAAGTACGCGCCGATGACGACCAGGCTGGACAGCACCGGCGCCAGCGCGGGCGCGCCGAACCGCCGGTGCGACTGCAAGATGCCGTACAGCACGACGGCCAGGCCGTACAGCAGGATCTGCGGCGCGAACGCCGCGAGCATCCGGGCGCCCATGGCGACCATGGCGGCCCGCGGGCACCCCGGCGTGCCGCCGAGCAGTACCGACACCAGCGGCCGCGCGATCACCGCGACCAGGACACTGACCGGGACGAGCAGCAGCACGGCCCAGCTGAGCAGCGCGGAGGAGATCTGCCGCACCTGCTCCCGGTCGGCGGCGGACGCAGCCGCCAGCCCGGCTGTCGCGGGACCGGCAAGCACCGGCACCACGACGGCCGTCAGTGCGCCGCCCGCGACGATGTCGTAGATGATGTTCGGCACCATGTTCGCGGTGGTGTACGCGGTGCCGAGGCAGGATGCCTGGACGGTGTGGGCGAACACCACCTGGCGGCCGAACCCGATCACCCGCGCCAGCATCGTGATGGCGCCGATCAGCACCGCGGCCCGGCCTATCCCCCCGCTCCGTTGCCGAGCACCCCCCCGCTCGGCCACGGGCACGGTCACTCGTCCGGCGGCGCTGGGTCGGGTACCTGGTTCACGGGCCGCCGACCCAGCATGTCGAGCCAGCGCAGGGCCGGGGTGCGCTCGATCACCTTGGTGAAGCTGACCTTCTCGCTGGCGGCGGTCAGCCCGGCGATGCCGGCGAGCAGGGCGAGCCTGGCCGGGCGGGGCAGGACGGCCGCGCGCGCGCCGAGCAGCGCGCCGAGGGCGTTCGCGCCGGCGTCGCCGAGCATGGCGCGCTCGCCGAGGTCCTCGGGGAGCAGGGCCAGCGCGGCTGCGACCGGGGCCGCGGCGCCGATCACCCCGGGGGCCCCGATCGCGACCGCGACCTTGATGGCCCGGCCGGGCCGCAGGTCGAACAGGTTCACCAGGTTCGCGCCCCCCGCGACGAGCCCGGCGTTGAGGACCACGTCCGCGGCCGGTCCGCCGGCCACGACAGCGGACAGGAGCGCGGTGACGCCGATGCCGCCCAGCTTCACCGTCCCGGTGGTCACCTCACCGTGGCGCAGCGCACCGAGATGCCCGCGGAACCCGCGCCGGTCCCCCGAGCCCGCCAGGTCGTCATAGGCCCCGAACGCCGCGGCTCCCGCCGCGGCCACGATCATCGCCGTGTCGGCGCGGAGCGAAGAGCCCTTTCGCGCCGTCTCGGCCTTACCGGGGGATCCGCCGATGGCCCGCACGCCTGCCTGGGCCAGCACGCCCGCGATCGCGCCGGTCGCGACGGCGGGTCCCTCAAGCAAGGTGACCGGCTCACCCCGGTGGTTGGTCCGCGACCACGTCTTGACGCCGCCGGGAGGACGACGGTTCAGGGCGGAGTACGCCAGCCGCGCGGTGCCGGCCGCGGTCGCGCCAGCCGTGAACGCCGCGAGCCGACCGGGCCGCTGCCGACTCATTTCTTAGCCTTCTTGCTCGACGAGGTGGGTGTGGGGGTCGGGGATACCGACGCGGACGCGGACGCGGACGGCGTGGGCGCGGGACTCGGGGCGACGGCGCTCGCGCCGTTGCCCGCGTACCCGTAGCTCCCGGCCTTGCCGCCGTCCAGCAGGATGGCCAGCGCCTGCATCACCACGGTCTGCCCGGACGCCAGGTCCGCGTCATCGACGGTAGACACCTGGTTGGCCACGTTGTTCGACCGCAGGACCGCGATCGGGCTGCCCTGACCCGAGCCCGCCGAAGAGCCCACGACCACGGTGGCCGAGCTCGAGGCCGCCAGCTCGGCGACCAGCGGCGGGAGCACCTGGTCCAGCGGGTCCGCGCTGCCGTCGGACAGCGTGTTCTGCGGGGTCACGACGACGACAAGGCTCGCCTGGGTGGCGGGCTGCCCGGTGGTGTTGAGGAACCCGGACGAGGCGTAGGCCGCGAGCATCGTCTGCGCGTTGCTGCTCTGATCGGCGCTGCCTGACTGCAAGCCGCCTGTCTGGGAGCCGCCTGCCTGGCCCGCGGCCGATTTCGGTGACTTGGCCAGGATCTCGGTGGCGATCACCTGGACGGCCTGCTGCTGGTAGCTTCCGCTGTTAGCCAGCGTGATGTCGTCGGAATGAGCCACGTCGAGGTTGGTCTGGTTCAGGCTGTCCTGGGTGGTGCTGCTGGTGGCGAAGAATTCCGGCTGCAAAGCGATCTGACCGGTCACGCTGGCCCCCGCGTCGAGGGCCGCGGCGGTGATACCGCTGACGACCGAGGACTGCGCGCCCGGCTCGGTGATGATCAGGACCCGCTGGCCGGTCAGCAGGTCCCGCAGGACGGCGGGCTCGACCGCCTGGGCATACGACTCGCCCTCGTTGGCCTGCGACTGGGCCGTGGCGAGCTGGCCGCGCGTCTGGTCGTATTCGTTCTGCAGCTTGGCGGTGGTGTGGTTCAGGATGTTGTAGGTGGGACCTTGCAGCTCGGCGGCGCCCAAGACGATCCCGATCGCCAGCGCGAGGAACACCGCCACGATGGAGACAAGGTGATAGCGAAAGTCGATCACTAGAATTTCCCGGTCAGCCAGTAGGTGAATGAATGCCAGGTCGCTTCGACGTACCTGGCCAGGATGGGGTCGGCGGGCGAGAACACCACCGCGACGAACACGGTCACCACCGCGGCGAGCACCAGCACGAGCAGCGACCAGCTGGAGATCCGGCTCTGGTACAGCTGGTGCACGCCCCGGGCGTTGACCAGCTTGCCCGCGACCCGCAGATGCGTGATGAACGTGCTCGACATCCCCGGACGGCCCTTGTCCAGGAACTCCTCAAGGGTGTGATGCGTTCCCACCACCACGATCAGGCTGGCCCCCTTGGCGTCGGCCACGAGCAGCGCGACATCCTCGCTCGTGCCGGGTGCCGGGCAGGTCACGGCGTCCAGGCCGAGCTCGCGCACCCGGGCCAGCCCGGGCGCACGGCCGTCCGGATAGGCATGCACCACCAGTTCCGCGCCGCAGCACAGCGACTCGTCTGATACCGAGTCCATGTCACCGAAGATGGCGTCGGGCTGGTACCCGGCCTCGATCAGCGCGTCCGCGCCACCGTCCACGGCCACCATCACCGGCTTGTACTCACGG
>Ga0302178_10001562_pt1 | contig 19163 bp, 18 predicted proteins | sample I_Palsa_E1_3_FD_198790 | JGI IMG/M metagenome (GOLD analysis project Ga0302178, IMG submission 198790) | Peat permafrost microbial communities from Stordalen Mire near Abisko, Sweden - I_Palsa_E1_3 | ecosystem: Environmental > Terrestrial > Soil > Palsa > Peat permafrost | place: Sweden... | reverse complement strand
CTGCCCGATGGCCTCCCGCGAGGCTTCCCCTCCGCGGGGGTGCCGCTATCCCGCCGCTCCTGTGTCTCATCCAACCTGGGTGGAGTTGTCGTGGACATGAGTCTCCTTTCGACTCATGCCTACACAGACGAGCGGAGCGGCAAAAGCTATCGAGCTATATCAGTTGCTGGCTGATACGCTATACGATCATGAGTGATAGTGTGAAGCGTGTTGGAAGCGGGGAGCTGTTCCCGACTGATGAGCCGGTCAGTGGCGAGGCGCTGATCGGCCGTGCGGATGACGTGGACGCGATCGCGAGCTCGCTGTTGGGCGCGATCAACGTAGTGCTCGCCGGCCCCAGGCGGTTGGGGAAGACGAGCGTCGCCAGGGCGGCGCTCGAGATCTGCCAGGCCGCGGACGCGTACACGGTCGCCGTTGACCTGTTCAGGCAGCCCGATGCGCTCGTGCTCGCCGAGTCGCTGACCGTCGGCGCGCTCTCCAACCGCCCCAAGGCGCGTCAGCTGCTCGCCCGCGCGCGGCAAGCGCCCGCCAGGGCGCGGCAGGTCGCTGCGATGACGGCGACGATCCGCCTCAAGCAGGAGCTCGGAGACGCCGTCGAGCTGGCGTTCTCGCCAACTGTCGCTGGCGTTCCGGCTGGTCGTGCGCTCTCAGATGCGCTTGAGCTGTTGCAGCGAATCGCGGCTGCCGATGGTAAGCGGCTGATCTTGTTTTTGGACGAGTTTCAGGAGCTCGCCGCGCCGCGCAAGCCCTACGGCACCCCAGACGCTGTCACCCGCCAGTTACGGGCGGTCTTGCAGGACTCCCCGGCGGTCACGGTCCTGTTCGCCGGGTCGATCGAGCATGTGATGCGCGATCTGTTCGGCCCGTCCGAGCGGGCGCTCAGCCAGTTCGGGAGTTTCTACGAGCTACCGCCGATCGCCGCCGAAGACTGGATGGTGGGCATCCCCGCCAGGTTGAAGCTTGACCGCTGCACGATCGACGAGGACGCGCTTGTGCTGCTGATCGAGCGCGGCGAGGGGCATCCGCGCGCAACGATGCTGATCGCCCAGCAGGCGCACTACATCGCCACCCTCGAACCGACCCGCCGAATCGACGTCGCGCACGTCGGCGCTGGCGCCGAGCGCGCCCTGATCGCCGACCGTCTCAAGCACGAGCAGACACTCGCTCACGTCCGCACGCTCGGCAGGCACGCACAACGGATCGTCGAGCGCGTCGCGCTCTCAACCAAGCTATACCGAGGACTCGCGCCCGACGTCGCCAACCAAACCCTCCGCGCGCTGCGCGACGCGGGGATCATCGAGCACCACGGCCACGGCGAATGGCGGATCTTTGACCCGCTGCTTCGTCGGTATCTACAGCAGCTTCCAGGCGAAACCCGCGGCGCGTAACGAGATTACGGCAGAGAGATCAGTGCGGGTCCACGCGGCAGCCGCTGCCGCAAGATCCACGCAAACGTGATGATGACGTGATACCAGAGGCCAGCGCCGTCATACGCTGAAGTCTGCCGTGTATGACGATGCTCAGCTTCCGTGCGCCCGGACGACGTCGCGGCCGAGTCCAGCGATGGGCGGAGACGCTCGGGGGTCGATCGGTCCGAGATCCTCCGTGACGCGTTGCACCGGCACCTCATCCTGTTGAACTGCGAGTCTGAAGCCGGGGGGCGGCAGCCGCAACGAACTCGTCTGTTACGGTACGTCATGTAATGCGTAACGCGCTGTATCGCACAGGCGCCTCCATTCCACTTGATCAATGGGCGCCCGGCTCGCCGCACGCGGATCCGCAACGCGGACGGGTCCACGTCCTCGAGCGCGAGCAGCTGCTCGACCGCCCTGTGTCGGAGGTGTTCGCGTTCTTTGCCGAGGCGCGCAACCTCGAACGGATCACGCCGCCCTTCCTTCAGTTCGAGGTGCTGTCGCCCGATCCAATCCCGATGCGAGTGGGCACGCTGATCGAGTACCGCCTGCGCCTCCATCGCGTTCCGGTTCGGTGGGTCACGCGGATCGAGGTCTGGGAGACGAACACCATGTTTGTCGACCGGCAAGTGCTCGGACCGTACAGCCTCTGGCACCACACCCACGAGTTCCAAGCGGTCGGTTCGGGGACGCTGGTTCTTGACCGCGTCCGCTACGCGGTCCCATTCGGGCCACTCGGTCAGCTCGCGCGTCTGCTGTTCGTTCAGCGCGACCTCGATGACGTCTTTGCGTACAGGCGCACCGCCGTGCTGCGTGAGTTCGGCGTGTCAACTCGCGTGGATTCGCGCTCGGGGATCGAGGCGCCGCTGGCTGAGCGCACAGAGACGGCGTGTCACCTCAGACTTTGACGGACGGCAGCGACCGGGCGCGCTGCTCGATTCCCGGCCCCCCGTAGGGGTAGTCGGCAGCTGCTGGATCGCTGGCCGCGTCGAGCCCGGCGATTTCGTCGCTGCTGAGTCGCAAGCTTGCTGCGCCGAGATTGTCCTCGAGCTGCTCGAGCGTCCGTGCTCCGAGAATCACCGAGCTGACGCCAGGCCGGTCGAGCAACCAGGCGAGGGCTACTTGGGCCATGCTGACGCCTCGCGAGCCCGCGACCGAGTCGACCGCATCGATCACTTTCCACGTGCGCTCGCGGCCGCTGCGCCGATCGTACGCCTCGACCCCCCGGTCGGGGTTCTCGCCAAGCCGGGTGGCGCCTACCGGACGCGAGTCGGGCTTGTACTTTCCCGTCAGCCAACCCCCGCCAAGCGGGGACCACGGCAACAGACCGAGCCCGTTGGCCAGACAGGCGGGGACGATCTCCCACTCGATCTCCCGGACGAGCAGGTTGTACTGGGGCTGCAGCGTCACCGGGCGCACCAGGTTGTGGAGTTCGGCGACACCAACGATCTGCTGCAGCTGCCAACCGGTGTAGTTCGACAACCCGATGTACGCGATGTCGCCGGCGCGAACCGCGTCATCGAGGAAGCGGAGCGTCTCCTCGGGGGAGGTCAGCGGGTCGTGGGCGTGCACCTGATACAGGTCCACCGCGTCGACGCCCAGGCGACGCAGGGACGCGTGCAGCGCCGCGCGAAGATGACGCCGCGAGAGCCCAACGTCGTTGACGCCCGCGCCGGTCGTAAAACGCCCCTTGGTTGCCAGCACGACGCCGTTGCGGACCTCCTCGGTCTGGCGTCCAAGCCACCGGCCGATGATCTCTTCCGAGACGCCGGCGCTGTAGACGTCGGCGGTGTCGATCAGGTTACCGCCGGCCTCGACAAAGGCATCGAGCTGAGCGTGAGAGGTGGCCTCGTCGCTCTCGGTGCCGAACGTCATTGTCCCGAGCGTCAGGGCCGAGACGACGCATCCGCTGCTGCCCAGCGTGCGGTACTCCATCACTTACCTCCGTCGAACAGGCTTCGCCCGCCGCTGGACGCGCGCGGACCTTCCAGACGTGGGTGTTTCTAGCAGGCGGGAGCGGATCGCTCATCAGGCTCGTGGCGGTGTCGGTTCGCCGGCGGCGCTGCGGCGCCACGTTCGCTCGATCAGGTCGATCATCGACGGGTATACGATCAGGTGGCGGAACGGCCTGATCGCCGCCATGTAGCTGATCCCGAGCAGCCCGTTCGGCTTCACCAGCACAGCCATCTGGCCACGGTAGCCGGCATCCCCGTCCGGAACCCAGCCAAGGTGGAGGACGCCATGCATGGTCCGGTTGGCGATCTCCGCGGCGAACTCGTCGTCGAGCATGTACAGCGGGCTGAACGGGCCGGCGCGCAAGCCAGCGCTCGTCGACGTGGCGGACACATCCGGCTGCAAGCGATCGCGCAGCGTCGGTACCCTGGAGCCGAGGCCGGCCGTCGGGTCGTCGAGGCCGAGCAGCCGTCCGACTCCCGACCGGATCGCCCAGAGCCAACGGACGCTCCGAGGCGCGCCATGCGATCGACCGCCGGTCGCGATCAGCGCTACCAGCCGAGGGAAGTCGTCGGGGCCGCCGGGTGTCGGCAGCGCCCACACGTCCTCGAGCCTGAAGTCTCGGGTGATCTCGTGGATCCGCCAGGACTGTGCGGTGTGCGCTGCGTTCGGGAGCGCGTGGCGCATCGATCGGTTCGATATATACGGGAGCGTATAAATACGGTACCGTATAAGTGCGCGGCCAGTCAACCGCCTGCTGCGCGCGAACTAGTGCACCGTTCTAGAGGAGACCACATGCGCTCACTCGTACTGGAAGGCACGCGCCTTTTGGCCTGGGACGATGTTCCCGAACCTGAGCGCCGGCACGAGCGCGAAGCGATTGTCCGGCCGCTCGCGGTGGCGACGTGCGACCTCGATCAGCCGATGATCTTCGGTCAGACGCCATTCGCCATGCCGGTCCACCTCGGTCACGAGTGCGTGGCCGAGGTGGTCGAGGGACCGGAGCGCTTCGCGCCCGGCGATCGGGTGGTGGTGCCCTTCCAGATCTCGTGTGGGTCCTGCGAGCGATGCCGCAGGGGGTTGACCGGAAGCTGCCGCACGGTGGCGCCGCTGTCGATGTACGGCTTCGGCCCGCTCGGCGGCGACTGGGGTGGGATGCTCAGCGACCTGGCGCTGGTTCCCTACGCCGAGGCGATGCTCGTCCCGCTGCCCGCTGGGGTCGAGCCCGCCGTGGTCGCGAGCGCGGCGGACAACATCCCCGACGGGTGGCGCACGGTGGCGCCCGCCCTCGCCGAACATCCTGCGGCCGACGTGCTGGTCGTCGGCGGTGCGGCTCGATCGATCTCGCTGTATGCCGTCGACGTCGCACTCGCACTCGGGGCCGCGTCGGTCACCTACGTGGACACTGACCCCGCGCGCCTCGCCGTGGCGAAGGAGCTCGGTGCCGCCGTGATCGAAGGCGAGCCCGAACGGTCGCTGGGTGCGTTCCCGGTGACCGTCGATGGGACCGGCACACCGGAGGGACTGGTCGCCACTCTGCGGCTGACCGACTGGGGTGGGCGTTGCACCTCAGTCGGTCAGCTTGCACCAAGCGGCTCGTTGCCACTGTTCGAGCTGTTCACCCGGGGAGTGCACCTGCACCTCGGCCGGGCAATGGCCCGGCCCTGGATCGGGCCGATTCTCGACCTGGTCGCGGCCGGGCGGCTGCACCCAGAAGTGGTCACGACCGCCACCGTCACTTGGGACGAGGCGCCGCAGGCGTTGCTCGAGCCCGCCACCAAGCTCGTCGTGCATCGGGCATAGCCTCTGGGCCAAGCACCACTGATGGCGCTCACCCGCACTCCCCGCGCCAGCTGGATCGATACCGGACTGCGCGCGCTCGCCGCCGGCGGCCCGGACGCCGTCCGAATCGAGTCGCTGGCGGCGGCGCTGGGCGTCACCAAAGGTGGCTTCTACGGGCAGTTCGACGACCGGCGCGCGCTGCTGGAGGAGATGCTCGATACCTGGGAGCGCGTCATGATCGACGAGACGATCGCGCGCGTCGAGCGCGAGGGCGGAGACGGCACAGCCAAGCTGCGACGACTGTTCGCGCTCCGTTCCGGAGCGACCTTGAGCGGGGAAACACGCGTCTCCACCCGCGAGCTGCTGAAAATCGATCTCGCGATCCGCGACTGGGCCCGCCGCGACGAGGCGGTCGCCAACCGCCTCCGGCGTGTCGACAACCGGCGAATGGAATACATGCGCTCGCTGTTCCGCGCGTGCTGCACCGACGAGGACGAAATCGAAGTCCGCTGCCTGCTCGCGCTGTCGCTGTTCGTCGGTAGCCGACTGGTCGCGGCCGACCACGGCCCGCGCAGCCGCAAGGAGGTGCTCGAGCTGGCACTGAACCGACTCCTGGGCCCCGCCGACTCCGATTCGCCGGCCAGTCCCTAGCCTTCTGAAGAATCGCTACACCTGGTAGCGTAAAGCGCGACGAGATGTTATGTTTCGATTCGTGGCGACGCACGATTGGCTCACGACGGCGCAGTTGTCGCAACACACCGGCGTACCGCCTGGAACGCTGCGGCAGTGGGAGGCTCGGCACGGCTTTCCCGTGCCGGCGCGAATCGGTAGCGGCCGTCACCGCTACAGTCGAGCGGACGCGGCTGCGGTCCGCGAGGTGATCCGGCTGCGCAAGGAGGGGCTGTCGATGCCGGCGGCAATCGAGCGTGCTCGTGCCCGCCCAGCGCCGCTCACCTCGATCTTCGCGGCGCTTCGCGAGCGGTCTCCCGATGTTCAGCCGGTAGCGGTCGGCAAGCGCGCCCTGCTCCGGGTCACGCGCGCGATCGAAGATGAGTACCTGGCGCTGGCGCAGGGCGGACTGCTGATCGGCTCGTTCCAGCGCGAGCGTTTCTACAGGCAATCGGAGACTCGCTGGATCGAGCTGGCGAGGACGGCTGAGCTTGCGGTCGTGCTGGCCGACTTTCCCGCATACCGGGAGCCCCCGCACGCGCCGGTCGAGGTACCCGTCGCTCGCGACCACCATCTGGCGCGCGACTGGACGGTGATCGTCCACAGCGCCGGCTCGGCGGTCGTCGCTGGCCTCGAGCTTCCGGCTGCGCGACCCGTCGCCGACAGCGCCCGCCAGTTCGAGGTGCTGTGGTCGTTCGAGCCAGAGGTCGTCTACGAGGCATTGCGGGCGGCCGTCGGCATCGTCGGCTCGCTCGCGCCCGCGGTGGCGGCGCGGCTGAGCGCCAGCGTCGGGCCGCGTCCCACCGTCAGCTCGCCGGAGACCCGCTTCGGATCCCGGCTGGCGCTGCGAACGGTCGGTTATCTCACCCGCGGATCCTCTCGCTGAATGGCGCGATATCGAGCCACGATCACGGTGCCGCGGTCGCCCGCGGAAGCCTTCGCCTACCTCAGCGACATGAGCAACACGCTCGAGTGGGATCCGAGCGTGCGGCGGGCGCAGCGCGAAGGCGACGAGCCGGTCGGCGCCGGATCCCGGTTCAATCTCGTGGTCTCGTTCATGGGCCGGCAGAACGAGATCGGATACCGGATCCTCGAATACGACCCGCCGCGGGCGGTGACGCTGGCCGGTCAGAATGCGTCGGTGATCTCGACCGACCGGATCACGATCGCGGAGGTCCTCGGTGGCGCCCGGATCGACTATGACGCCGAGCTGCGTTTGAAAGGCCGGCTGAAGATCGCCGACCGCCTGCTGATGTTGGCGTTCAGGCGGCTCGGCGACAACGCGCTCGCCGGCCTCGGGCGGGCGCTCCAATGACCACGTGGTGCGATGATCCACCAACGGCCGCCGCTCGAATCCAACTCGAGATGGAAGATGCTCAGCAAGCAGCACCCGGTAACCGGAGGCGACGACGATGAGGGTCGCGATCGTCGGCGCGGGGGTGTCGGGACTCGTGACGGCGTGGCTGCTCCACCGCCACCATGAGGTGACCGTGTTCGAGGCGGCTGACTACGCAGGTGGACATACGAACACGATCGACGTCGACGTGGGGGGTAGGACACTCCCCGTGGACACGGGGTTCATCGTCTACAACGACCGGAACTATCCGAACTTCGAGCGTCTGCTGCAGACGCTCGGCGTCCCGTCCCAGCCCTCATCGATGGGCTTCAGCGTCGCGGACGCGACCGGCAGCTTCGAGTATTCGAGCACCTCGGCGGCCGGGCTGTTCGCCACCCGCCGCCATCTCGTCGACCCCTCTTTCCACCGGATGCTGCTGGACGTGCGGCGGTTCCAGCTCGCGGCGCGCAAGCTGCTCGAGGCCGACGGCGGCGACGCCTCGCTCGGCGAGTGGCTCGAGCGTCAGCGATTCTCGCGGCAGTTCGTCGAGCGGTTGATCGTCCCGCAGGTGTCGGCCGTATGGTCAGCACCGCCCGCACAGCGCTGGAGCTTTCCCGCCCGCTTCCTTGCGGAGTTCTTCGACAACCACGGGATGCTGTCACTCCGTGGCCGGCCGCAGTGGCGAGTGGTCAGCGGCGGGTCCAGACGCTACGTCGAGGCGCTCACGAGCTCGCTCGAGCACCGTGTCCGGCTCGGGACACCGGCAACCAGCGTCGGCCGCCACGACGACCACGTCACGATCGCGACCCCGGGGCGCGACCCCGAGCGCTTCGACGAGGTCGTGTTCGCCACGCACGCCGACGAGGCGCTCGCGCTGCTCGCAGACGCCAGCGCCGCCGAGCGTCAGATCCTGTCGGCGATCCCCTACCAGCGAAACGACGCCGTGCTGCACACCGACCGGCGGTTGCTGCCTCGCCGGCGCAGCGCCTGGGCGAGCTGGAACTATCACCTCAGAGAAGAGCTCGACGGGCCTCCGGCTGTCACCTACCACATGAACACGCTGCAATCGCTGACGGCCGACGTGGAGGTATGCGTGACCCTCAATTGCACCGAGCGGATCGATCCGGGGAAGGTGATTCGTAAGATCTCCTACGCCCACCCGATCTTCACCCACGCCGGCCTGGCAGCGCAGCGACGCGTGTCGCAGATCAGCGGTCGCAACCGCACCAGCTACTGCGGCGCGTACTGGGGCTGGGGCTTCCACGAGGACGGAGTCGTGAGCGCGCTGCGGGTGGCAGATCGATTCGGCGCGCGCCTATGAGCGCGAGCTGCCTGTACGTGGGGACGGTCCGTCACCGGCGAGTCTCTCCCGAGCGCGAGTTCCGCCACCGCCTCGCGCTCGCCTACATCGACCTCGATGAGCTTCCGACGCTGCTCGCCGGGCGCCTCGCCAGGCGCTGGCCGGGAGCTCTGCGCTTCCGGCGCCGCGACTACCACGGGGACGGCCGGCTCCCACTCGCCGAGGCGGTCCGGAACACGGTCGAGCAGCAGACGGGCAGGCGTCCGGACGGTCCGATCCGGTTGCTGACGCAGCTCCGTTCGTACGGCCACTGCTTCAACCCGGCCAGCTTCTACTACTGCCTGGGCGAGGACGGCCGGCACACCGAGGCCGTCCTCGCCGAGGTAACCAACACCCCCTGGGGAGAGCGCCACGCATACGTGCTCGAGCAGCTTGGCACGAGCCCGTGCCTGCTCGGTGCCCAGGTGGCAAAGCAGCTGCACGTGTCCCCGTTCATGGACATGCAGCACAGCTATCGAGCGCGCGCGACGGCTCCGGGGGCGACGCTGTCGGTCCACATCGAGTCACAGCGCGACGGTGAGCGCTACTTCGACGCGACACTGGCCCTCGAGCGCCGGGAGCTGACGGCCACCTCGGCCAGGTGGATGGCCGTCCGCTACCCGTTCGCGACCGTTCGCGTGCTCGCGCTGATCTACGCGCATGCCGCCGGACTCTGGCTCGCGGGTGTGCCCGTCCAGCCCCACCCGAAGGCGAGCGAGCGATGAGCGCCCGCGTGAGCCGGACGATCGTGTTCGGGTTGCTGGCGCGGATTGCCGCCGGCAGCCTGACGGTGATCGAGGGTGGCGCCAGCACGCGGTTCGGGTCCGGCCCGCCGGCCGCGACCGTCCAGGTCCACTCCGAGCGCGTCTGGCCGCTCCTGCTGCGCGGCTCCCGCGGCCTCGCGAGCGCCTACGAGCTGGGCCTGTGGGACTCGCCGGACCTGGTCGCGCTGGTCCGGCTGGCGGCGCGCAACGCCGCCTCGCTCGACCGCGCCCGCGCGAAGATCGAGCCGCTCCTCGGGCCGCCCCGGGCGCTGGCCGGAATCTGGGCTCGCTCGACCAAGGCGCGACGCCGCGCCGAGATCGCCGCCCACTACGACCTCGGGAACGAGCTGTTCGAGCGGATGCTCGATCCGACGCTGAGCTACTCGAGCGCGGTGTTCGAGCATCCGCGCGCCACGCTCCAGGAGGCGCAGGTGAGCAAGCTCGAGCTGATCTGCCAGAAGCTCGACCTGAGCCCGGGCGAGCACCTGCTCGAGATTGGTACCGGCTGGGGCGCGCTCGCGATCCACGCCGCGCGCACGCGAGGCGTCCGCGTCACGACCACGACGATCTCGCGCGAGCAGCACGCCTACGCGACGGCTCAGGTCGAGCGCGCCGGCCTGCAGGATCGAGTGACCGTGCTGATGCGGGACTACACGGACCTGACCGGCAGCTTCGACAAGCTCGCCTCGATCGAGATGATCGAGGCGGTCGGATGGCGGCGCTTGGGGACCTACTTCGACCGCTGCTCGCGGCTCCTCCGGCGCGGCGGCGCGATGCTGCTGCAGGCGATCGTGATCGACGACCGGGCCTACCGCGTCGAGCGCGCCTCGAGGTCGTTCATCAACACCCGGATCTTCCCCGGGGGCTGCCTGCCGTCAGTCGAAGCGATCTCTTCGAGCCTCGCCCGCCGCACCGACCTCCAGATCGTCGACCTCGAGGACATCACCGCCCATTACGTGATGACCCTCCAGTGCTGGCGGCGCAACTTCGAGTCGCGCTGGCCCGAGCTCGAGCGGCTCGGATATGACGAACGCTTCCGCCGGCTGTGGACGCTCTACCTGGCGTACTGCGAGGCGGGGTTCGCCGAGCGGCGGATCTGTGACGTGCAGCTGCTCCTGGCAAAACCTGGGTGGCGCGACCACGGCCGCGACCGCGACCGCGTCGCCGGGCTGCGGGTCGCGCCGGCGCGAGCGCTGAGCGGCTCCTCGGCGTGAGCGCGGGCGAGCCATCGGTGCTCGACGCCGCGCTCGACCGGACCGTGGTGCTGAGCTACAGCCGGATCGGGTACGTGCTCCGGTGCCGCCATTTCGCGCCCGGCGACCTGCGCCGCATGGATGGACAGGTTGCGCTGGTCACGGGCGCGAGCTCCGGCATCGGCCTTGCTGCGGCGGTCGGCTTCGCGGGGCTCGGCGCGACCGTCTGGATCGTCGCGCGCGACCGCGAGCGCGGCGAGCGGGCGCGCGACCGGCTGCGCCAGCAGAGCGGGAGCGCCGCACACGAGCTAGCCGTGTGCGACCTCAGCGACCTCGGCTCGGTCCGCGGGCTCGCCGCGTCGCTGCGGCGGTCGATCAGCCGCCTCGACGTGCTCGTGCACAACGCCGCTGTGCTCACGCACGAGCATCGGCTCTCGCCGGACGGGATCGAGCTGACGATGGCGACCAACGTCGTCGGGCCCCACCTGCTCACGCACGAGCTCGAGCCACTCCTGCGACGCGGCTCGCGGGTTGTCAACGTTTCGTCAGGGGGCATGTACTCACAGCGGCTCAAGCTCGTGTTGCTGGCCCACCAGGCCAGCAACACGAGAGGTACGGCCCTCTACGCCCAGAGCAAGCGCATGCTGGTGATCCTCAGCGAGCTGTGGGCTGACCGGCTGCGGGAGCGCGGCGTCGCGGTCAACGCGATGCACCCAGGTTGGGTGGACACGCCCGGGCTAGACCGCTCGCTGCCTGCGTTTCACAGGATCTCGCGACGTCTTCTGCGAACTCCCGAGCAGGGCGCCGACACGATTGTGTGGCTCGGATGCTCGCGGCTGGGCGGGGACAGCTCGGGCGGGTTCTGGTTTGACCGCGCGCGGCGCCCGACGCACTACCTGCCGTTCACGCGCGAGACCGCCGCCGAGCGTGACAGGCTCTGGCTCGAGGTGGAGCGGCTCGCCGGGACCGCAGGTTGAGGGGCGGCTCAGACGAGCATCCGGCCCGGCCTTCAGGCGCCGTCGGACCCGCCAATGGCTGCGTCGGGACCATAAGTGCTGCTACGTTGGGGTAAGCGGTCGACGCCGTCGGCCGCGAGGCAGCTTGCTTGGGTCCCGCTCACAGTGGTTCGGGTTAGCCGTCGCCTCCCGAATCGTCAGCGGCCCCAGATGCGCCGCCAGGAGTTTGCATGTCAACAGAATCATTCGCTGATCTCGGTGCTTCGCGTGCCGTGATCGGTTTCCTATCGCAGGCAGGGATCACCGCGCCTTTTGCGATCCAGCGTGCGGTGATCGGCGACGCGCTCGCCGGGCGCGACGTGATCGCGAAGTCCCCGACCGGCTCGGGCAAGACGCTCGCGTTCGGAATCCCGCTGGTTGAGCGCATCGGCGCCAACGACCCGCGGCCGTCCGCGCTGGTGTTGGCCCCGACCCGCGAGCTCGCGACCCAGATCGTCGACGACATCCGCGGGATTGCACACGCGCGCGCGCTCCGCGTCACGGCCGTCTACGGCGGCGCTGGACTTGTCAAGCAGGCCAAGGACGCCGCTGGTTCGCAAGTGCTCGTCGCGACCCCGGGGCGCCTCGAAGACCTGCTCGCAAGGGGGTCGTTCACGCTTGCCAACATCAAGATCCTCGTCCTCGACGAGGCCGACCGGATGCTCGACATGGGCTTTCGCCCGGCAATCGATCGGCTCGTCGCCGCCTGCCCGCGAGACCGACAGACGCTGTTCTTCTCGGCCACCCTGGACGGCGAAGCCGGCCGGCTGGCCGAGCGGTATGCCAGAAATCCAGCGATCCACGAGCTCGGCCCGCGAGAGCGGCGCGCAAACGCCGAGATCGAGCACCGGTTCATTCGGGTCGAGCACGAGCAACGTGTCGAAGCTCTGATCCAAGAGCTCGGCAGCGAGCGTGACCTCACGCTCGTGTTCGTTCGAACCAAGCACGGAGCCGACCGACTCGTCAAGCGGCTCGCGGCGCATGGCATCACCGCGGCCGCGATGCACGGCAACCGGTCGCAGCGCCAGCGCGAGCAGGCACTCGCGCGATTTGAGTCCGGGGCGGTCGACGTCCTCGTCGCGACCGATGTCGCCGCCCGCGGCATCGATGTCAGCCGGATCTCGCACGTGATCAACTTCGATCCCCCCGCCGACAGCGAGACCTATGTGCACCGCGTCGGGCGCACCGGTCGAGCTGGTCGCCGGGGCATCGGGATCACCCTGCTGTCACCGGACCAGCACTCGGACATCACAAAGCTCGCCACGCAGCTCGGGATCGCGCACGGCCTCGACGGCCCTGCCCCTCGTCACGCCAACCTCGACTCGTCGGTCCGCACGACCGTTCCGAACCGCCGCCAGCCTCGACGGCGGCGGCCCGCCGCCTCGCCGGCCAGAAGTCGCGACGGGCGAGGTTGGCGCTCGTAGGCGCGCTCCGAGGTCGAAGCGAACAGGGGTCACGCCTGCGGCGCCGAGGTTGAGCTGCGAACGATCAGCACCGGGGGCGGGCGCTTCAGCACGATGCTCTGCCGCGGCTTGCCCTCGATCATCGCCAGCAGCAGCTCGAATGCGCTCGCGCCCAGTTCGCGCATCGGCATGTCGACCACCGTGAGCGGAGGATCGGTGTGATCGCAGAACCAGGTGTCGAGCAGCGCTATCACCGAGAGCTCGTCCGGGACGCTGACTCTGAGCTCGCGGCAGGCGGCGAGCACGCCGACTCCCGCCATCACGTTCGCCACCACGACTGCGCTCGGGCGCTTGTCCCGCCCGAGCAGCGTCTTGCCGGCCGCGCGGCCGCCTGGTTCGTCAAAGCCGCCCTCGACGAGCCAGTCGGGGGCCAGGCGCAGGCCGCGCACGTTCAGTGCCCGCTCGACGCCCTGCCGGCGGCGCCAGGTCCGATCGGAGCCCGCCACCCCGGCGATCGTCGCGATCCGCTCGTGGCCGAGCTCGATCAGGTGCTCGGTGGCGAGGCAGGCTGCGGCCGTGTCGTCGAGTGCCACCGATCCGGCCGGCCCGCGGCTCCTCGAGTTGATCACCACCGTCGGCAGCCGCGAAGCGGCCACGCTCACCATCGATCTGTCCGGCCGAGCGCCCGAGAGGTGCATCAACAATCCATCGACACGGCGCGAGTCGACCAGTGCCCGCAAGCGGTCCGGGTGCCGGCGGAACTCGTTGGCGTCGGCCAGCAACACCACGCGCTGCGACTGCTCGGCGCTGCTCTGCGCGCCGCGCAGGGTCGGCTCGTGGAGCGGGTTGCCGACGTCGTTTACGACAAGGCAGATCGCCCCCGAGCTCGCGGTCCGCAGCGACCGCGCGTTGCTGTTCGGCGTGTAGTCGAGCGTGCCGGCGGCTGCGAGCACGCGTTCGCGCGTCTCCTGGCGGACGCGCAGTGTCTCGTCGCCGTTGAGAACGCGCGACACGACCGCCGCCGTCACCCGGGCGGCGGCAGCCACGTCGTGCACTGTCGCCACGCCTCTGGCTGAACGCTGGGCGCTCAGCGGCCGGGGTGACAGGCTGGTCCGATCGGCTCGAATGACTTGTAGCCGAGCACGAATTCACGGTGGCCGAGCTCTTCGGAGGCGGTCCGGCGGCCGGCTGCGACGTCGGTGATCAGGCTGCGGATCTCGGCGGCGACATCGTCGAGCGTGGCGGCGCCGACGAGGATTCGGCCCGCGTCGATGTCCATGTCGTCGCTCATCCGCGCGTAGGTCTCGGCGTTCGCGCAGACCTTGATCACCGGCGCGATCGCCGAGCCGACGACCGACCCGCGCCCGGTCGTGAACAGGATCACGTGTGAGCCACAGCTGATCAGCTCAGCGATCTCGACACTGTCGTTGATGTTCGGGAAGCCCCAGCGCGCATCGCCGTCGGGCACCACGTCGAGGAGATAAAGACCACCGCGCGATGGCACATCACACGGCTTGATCAAACCGTGCACGGGTCCGCGCCCGCTCTTGCTATAGGCGCCAAGCGACTTCTCCTCGATCGTCGTCAGACCGCCGGTCGCGTTCCCGGTAGCGAAGCTCGGGTGGCCCATCGCGACGCTGTAGCGCGTCGCCTTCGCGACCGACTCCCGCAGTTCCGTGGCAAGCCCAGGCGTTACGGCACGGCTCGCCAAGTCCGCTTCGCAACCAACCATCTCAAGCGTCTCCTCAAAGATGCACGTCGCGCCATCGGCGACCATCGCATCGAACACACGGCCGACAGCTGGGTTCGCCGTCAACCCACTCGTGCCATCGCTGCCACCGCAGATCGTCCCGACGACCAGATCTTCGAATGTCATCGTGGTGCGCTGCGGCCCGGCAGCAGCCAACTGTGCGCCGACCCATTCCCTTCCGGCGGCAACGGTGCTCCGGGTGCCACCCAACTCCTGGATCACGAGCGTCTGCACCGGACGGCCGCTTTGCTTCACCGCCTCTTCGAGGGCCTCGCGCGGCAACGATTCGCATCCCAGCGACACCAGCAGGACGGAGCCGACGTTCGGGTGGGTGCACAGGCTCGAGAGCATTCCAAAGGCGTAGTCGCTCGGGTAGCAGCCAGGGAAGCCGACAACGTGAACGTCGCGCTCGCCGTAGGGGGCGGCGATCTGTGCCGCCACGTGGTGGGCGCATTCGACCAGATAGGCCACCGCGACCACGTTGCGGATCCCCTTGCGCCCATCAGCCCGCAGATAAGCCGGCCACTCAGTCGGCACTACCGTTGCCATGCTCGGCGCCTTCCAGCTCAACCGCGATGAAGTTGCTGCGGAGGTTGTGGGTGTGAACGAGCTCGCCCGGGGCAATCGCCTTTGTCGCGGTGCCGATCGGCATCCCCAACTTGATCACCTGGTCGCCCGCCGTGATCGCCCGGGTGGCGAGCTTGCTGCCGGTTTCGAGCGGCTCGCGCATCGTCCAGGTCGAGCCCTCGGGGCCGACGAAGGTGGCGCCGGCATCGACGTGGCGGATCAGCACGACGACGCTGTCGCCGGCGAGCAGGAGGAAGTACGGGGGCGGGTCGTCGTCGAGTCCCGTCATCGCATACCGGACCTCACAGCACGCGGTGGCGGTCCCAGACCGACCGCAATGTCGCGCCGTTACGGAGTTCGTCGAGAACGGTCGTCTCCGTGCTGGCTTTATCGTTTGCGAGCTCGATGGCCCGCACCTCGACATCGGCCGGCACGACCACGACCCCGTCGTCATCGGCCACGATCAGATCGCCCGGGTTGACCAGGACGCCGCCGCAGACGACGGGCTGGTTGGATCCGGCGATCTCCATACGAGCGCGGAAGTCGAGCGGGCGGGTTCCGGACGCGAACACCGCAAAACCCATCGCGCGCACCTTTGTGCTGTCTCGCACGTACCCATCGCAGACGACGCCGGCGGCACCGCGCCCGATCGCCGCGGCCGAGAAGAGCTCGCCCCAGAAGCCGCTGCGAGTCGAGCCGCCAGAGGCGATCACCGCGACGGCTCCCGCTGGGAGGTTGTCGATGAAGTCGATCGCAGCGTCATATGGCTCATTGACGTCGTGGTCGACTGGGGCGAACTGCACGGTGGCGGCACGCCCGACCGCTCGCGATCGTGCTGCGAGCGGGGTGATCACGCCGTCCATCGCCTGCGAACGCAATCCGAGGATGTCAAGCGCGTCGCACATCTGCGCCGTCGTGACGTTCTCCTCCAGCTCGTGCATCGCGCCGACTCACCGTCCTTGGTCTCGCAAGTCTGCAGCCAACGTTGGACCGCAACCCAAGCATACGCTAAATCGGTTTACCACCGGCGTACGTGCATGCTGACGCGATCGCGATTCGCCTCGACTCGACTAAGCGGGAACCCGATCCTGCATCGGGACAGCGCCGCCGGCGTGGGCAGCAACATCAATGGCCCGTCGTTGATCGCTGCGCCGTCGTGGATCGAGCGGCCGCTGGGTCGCTACTACCTGTACTTCGCTCATCACCGTGGGACGTTTATCCGCTTGGCCGTCGCGGACCAGCTGGAGGGGCCCTGGCGGCTATATCAGCCGGGGACGTTACAGCTGTCCGAGTCGTGCTTCCCGACCGAGGGACGCCGTCCGCACATCGCCTCTCCGGACGTACACGTGGATGCGCGGAGCGGCACCGTGCGGATGTACTACCACGGCCTGGATACCGCCACCCGCAAACAGCACACGCGGGTAGCCGTCTCACGCGACGGCGTGCACTTCGAGGCGCGCCCGGAGATCCTTGGTCGCCCGTACTTCCGCGCTTTCTTCCACGACGGCTGGTGGTATGCGCTAGCGATGCCAGGGATCCTCTACCGCTCTACGGATGGCTTGACCGGCTTTGAGCGGGGGCCTCAATTGTTCGACAGTTCGATGCGACACTCGGCGCTGCTGCAGCGAGGCGGCGGGCTGCACGTGTTCTGGTCGCGCGTCGGTGACTGTCCCGAACGGATCCTCTGCTCGACGGTCGCGCTCGACGGGGATTGGCGGAGCTGGCGAGCCGGTCCTGCCAGCGAGGTGCTGGAACCTGAGGAGTCCTGGGAGGGGGCCGACCGGCCGCTTGAACCGTCTGTCCGCGGCTGGGCCGACGAGCCTGTGCGCCAACTCCGTGATCCGGCGATCTTCGAGGAGGACGGCCGGACGTACCTGCTCTATGCGGTCGCTGGCGAGTCGGGGATCGCGCTCGCCGAGCTCGAGCCGGCGGAGCCGGAGCCGCTCGGCCCGAGGCCTGGGCGGACGCAGCCGGCGGTCGCACGGCGGCTCGAGCTCGATTCAGTCGGGATCCGCCAATCGATTGTGGCGATGGCTGCCGTCCTTGGCAGCTTCGCGTCGGCGCTGCTGATCCGACACGCGGCTCGTCTGCCGAGTAGCCTCGAGATCCTGGCGGTCGCGCTGGCGCTGTCCCTCGCGCGCGTAGGACAGCGCGCCGAGCACCGTGGTCTGCGGGCGCGCGCGCTTGCTCTCGTCCTGCTGCCGGTGGTCGCCGTCGGCGCAACCGAGGTCGGCACCACCATCTTCCGCCACCCGGACCTGGGGGACACGCTGTTCGTGCTGGCAGTGAGCGCCACCATCTGGGTGCGGCGCTTCGGTGACGTGGCTCGACGGATCGCGACGCTGGCGACGCTTCCGCTGGTCGCGATGTTGATCGTCCCCGCGCCGATCGTCACGTCACATGGGGGCGGGAACGCTCGGTTGTGGACGGCGGTCGTCGCGCTTGTGGCGCTGGCGTGGGTGACACTGATCCAGGGAGTCGCTGAACGCGTGGGGTTCGTTCCGGCCGCGGACGCTCGCCCGGTCCCGATGCGGACGCCGTCGAGACGGGCCGCCCGTGGACGGCGGGTCGCCGCCAGCACGAAGATGGCGTTGCAGATGGGAGCCGCGCTCGGTGCCGCGTTCGCGGTCGGCCGAAGCGTGTTCGGCGCGCATTGGACCTGGGTGGTGCTGACCGCGTTCATCGTCTGCAGCGGCAATCGGGGGCGCGAGGATGTCGTCCACAAGGCTGCGATGCGTCTGCTCGGCGCCGGTGTCGGAACCCTGGCCGCCACTGCTGTGGCAGGCATGTTCCCGGCCGGCGACGACTGGTCGATCGTCGTCTTGTTCGTCGTCTTGTCGGTCGCCGTGTGGCTGCGCCCAGTCAGCTACGCCTTCTGGGCAGCCGGAATGACTGCCGCGCTCGCGCTGCTCTACGGCTACTACGGCGAGCACGGCAGCGGCCTGTTGGCCACCAGGCTGGAGGCGATTGTGATCGGCGCGGGGCTTGCCGTCGCAACTTCCTGGCTGCTACTGCCAGTCCGGGCCACAAACCTCATCCGGCGTGACGTCGGCGGTGCGCTTGCCGCGCTCGACCGGTACCTCGCTGCGCTGCTCGCGGACCCGTCGTCCGCCGCTGACAGCGCAGAGCATTTCCATAGGGCGGTTCTCGCCCTCCAGCACCACGGCGGGTTGCTGCGCGGCATCCCCCGGCGTCTGCGTGCACGCATCGACCATCTGCCGGCGATTGACGCGCTCGAGCGTTGCGCCGAATTGCTGCCCGGAGTCACGGCTGCGATGTCTGAACGCGAGCCGGCTGGCTCCCTCCCGGCCCAGATCGGGCGGCTCAGCGGCCGGATCGAGAAGCTTCGCGCTGCCAATGCCCGCGCGGCGCTCCCGGACCCGCAGGACTGGAACAGACTCGTCGATGAATTGCGGGATTTGCCCGCGGTGCCTACCGCCACGATCACGGCCACGACCACGCAGGACCGGTTCCGTGCCTCCAGCGAGAAGGTGCTTGCCTACGTCAACCGAGCGCACAACACCGCCTTCGAGCTACTGACCGCGCTTGGTCAGGCGGGCGCGTCCCTGACCTACTCGGTCGCGGACTCATCCGGGCTGGAGGCACAGTTGACATGGAGCCGCGACCCAATGGTCGAGCCAACCCGACCGATCCCAGAGTCGACCGAGTTGGCGGCAGGCCGAACGCCAAGCGGGTATCCATACGCGGTCCACCTTGCGCCGGCCGGAGAGCTCGTCGAATGAGCGATCCTGGTTCACCGCGGACGGCAAACCGCGCTAAGTTGTTCAGGTGACCGATCAATCTCAGCTGCCGGCGATCCTGGCTGGCGACGGCGATCGCGAGCGCAGCATCGAGCTGCTGACACAGGCGGTGGTCGAGGGTCGGCTGACCCTCGAGGAGTTCAGCCGCCGGGTCGACATCGCCCACGCTACTCGCACGCAGAATGAGCTCGCGCTGCTGACACAGGATCTTCCGGCTGCGGCGCCGTCGAACGAGGCCG
>Ga0302178_10001561_pt1 | contig 19183 bp, 10 predicted proteins | sample I_Palsa_E1_3_FD_198790 | JGI IMG/M metagenome (GOLD analysis project Ga0302178, IMG submission 198790) | Peat permafrost microbial communities from Stordalen Mire near Abisko, Sweden - I_Palsa_E1_3 | ecosystem: Environmental > Terrestrial > Soil > Palsa > Peat permafrost | place: Sweden... | reverse complement strand
TTCGCATCTACCGCGCGAATCAGCTGCGCGGCAAGATCGCCGGCCGCGGTATGACCTTCACCCACACCCACCACTCGCACGCGTTGCACTCGCCATTCTGGTGGCTGAAATGTGCGGTCGGCGTTGATAACTCGGACCACCCGGCCGTCGCCGCCTATCACAAGATGCTGGTGTGGGACATCATGCGACGTCCCCTGTTGACCCGGGTGGCCGAATCGACACTGAACCCGCTGATCGGTAAGAGCGTCGCGTTGTATTTCGAGAAACCGGTAACCGCCGTTGAATTCGTCTAAAGTACCGGGCGTCGCAGGCGTCCTCTCCCCTGCGCAATGCCGGCAGACGGCGGAATCGATTGCGGCACTGCAAGAGCCGTCGGGTGAGATCCCTTGGTCAGACGGTGGGCACACCGACCCGTGGGACCATGTGGAATGTGCGATGGCCCTTACCGCGGCGGGCCTGATCGAACCGGCACGACGCGCTTTCGATTGGTGTCGTCGCCAGCAGCGGGCGGACGGCTCATGGCCGATCCAGCTGCGTGCGGGGGTCATCGAGGACGCCAACAGCGACAGCAACTTCTGCGCCTACGTCGCAGTGGGTGTCTGGCACCACGTATTGGTCACCGGTGACCGCGCCTTTGCGGCCTCGATGTGGCCGACGGTGCGCGCCGCAATCGACTTCGTCTTGGAGCTGCAGCTGGCGGGCGGCGAAATTTGTTGGGCGCGCAGCCCTTCGGGTCCGTTGACGGAGGCGCTGCTGACCGGGTGTGCGAGCATTTTCCACAGCATCCGCTGTGCACTGGCCCTGGCGAACCTGGTCGACGAACCACAACTTGAGTGGGAGCTTGCGCTCGGCCGGCTGGGTCACGCGATCGCCGATCACCCCTCGGCATTCACCGAGAAGCCGCATCACTCGATGGACTGGTACTACCCGATCCTGGGCGGCGCGCTACGCGGTCGCGCCGCACAGGACCGGATCGCGGACCGTTGGGGCGATTTCGTCGTCGACGGTCTGGGCATCAGGTGTGTCGACGACCGGCCGTGGGTGACCGGCGCAGAGACCTGCGAACTGGTAATGGCACTCGAAGCGATGGGCAACCGGCAGGCAGCTCTGCAGCAGTTCGCCGCGATGCAGCACCTGCGAGAGACGGACGGCTCCTACTGGACCGGGCTGGTGTTCAGCGATGGAAAGCGTTGGCCCGTCGAGCGAACCACGTGGACCGGAGCGGCCGTCATTCTCGCTGCCGACGCACTATCGTCCACTACCGCGGGCAGCGGCATCTTCCGCGGCGCCGATCTGCCTCGCGGCTTGGAGAGCGACTACGACTGCGAGTGTGCGGCCAGCCAGTCCGATCGTTAGACCGCGACCCCGGCCCCGCCTGCTGTCCGCTCCAGCACCCGCATCGACCCGGTGACGGACTTCTCCACGAACGCACCGCTTTCCAATGCGCGGCAATAGATCTCGTACGGCGGCCGCCCGCCGTCGCGCGGGTCCGGGAAGACGTCGTGGATGATCAGCGCGCCGCCGATACCCACCCACTTCGCCCAGCCGTCGTAGTCCTTGCGCGCGGCGTCCTCGCTGTGGCCTCCATCGATGAACAACAGTTGCAGCGGTGTGCGCCAGCCCTTGGCCACTACGGTCGACTTGCCGACCACCGCCACCACGTTGTCGTCCAGGCCGGCCTCGTCCAGCGTGTGCCGCAACGTCGGCAAGGTGTCGAAACGGCCGGTGACGGCATCGACCATGGACGTGTCGTGGTACTCCCACCCGGGCTGATGCTCCTCGGAGCCGTGGTGGTGGTCGACGGTATAGAGAACGCTGTCACGCGCATGCGCCGCCGCACCCAACAGCACCGTCGACTTTCCGCAATACGTTCCGATCTCCACCCCGACACCGCCGTCGAGGTAGTGCAGCGCCGCATCGTGCAGAGCAAGGCCCTCGTCAGCTGGCATGAAGCCGATGACTCGCTCGGCCAACGCGAACAAGCGACTGGTCAGCTCGTCGTGAGCAGCGCGATCCGGGGAGGGCTTCATCACCTGAACGGTAATGCACACTCGTGCGCATCTGGTTGCCGCACCTGGGTCGGTGTAGTAGTGTCCGGACACGTGTCCAACCCGTTAGCTCGGGAATCGACCAGACGGCGATTGACCGCCAAGCAAGCCGACACCGTTGACCGGCTGGGCCAGGCCGCGATCGGCGTGCTGAGCCGAGAAGGCTTCTCCGGATTGACGATTCGTATGGTCGCGGCCGAAGCCGGAGTCGGCGCCGCCACGGCGTACACGTATTTCTCGTCGAAAGAACACCTCGTCGCGGAAGTTTTCTGGCGGCGGTTGGCGTCGAGCCCGGTTCCGCCGACCGATTCGCCGGATTCGACCGCACGGGTCATCGCGGTGCTGCGTCAGATCGCGTTGCTGGTGGCCGGCGAACCCACACTCGCCGGCGCGGTGACCAACGCCTTGCTGAGCAAGGATCCCGAGGTCGAGCATCTGCGGCTGCGCATCGGCGGTGAGATCCATCAACGCCTGGTCACCGCGTTGGGCCCTGGTCACGCCCCCGACCTGGTCGAATCACTAGAGCTGCTCTATGCGGGGGCTCTGGTGCGCGCCGGGATGGGATACGCCTCCTACACCGAGATCGCCAATCGGCTGGAGGTATCGGCGCGGCTTCTCTTGCACGAGAAGCCTTAGCAGCCGGTTGCGGGCTGGCATGATCAACGCCCATGGACGTCGTCGATCATCCTGATCGCGACGAAGACTGGGATAAAGCGGCGCGATCTGAGACCGAGACCCAACGATTAGACCGCAATTGGCTCAGCCTGCTGCAAGAGCTGCGGGTCGTTCAGACCGGCGTCCAACTGCTCACCGGTTTTCTGTTGACCTTGCCCTTCCAGGCCCGCTTCGACGGGCTGAGCACGACCATGCGGGTGATCTTTTTGGCGACGGTGAGCGGTTCGGTCGCCGCCACGGTGTTGTTGGAAGCTCCGGTCGCGATGCATCGCTTGTTGTTTCGTCGGCACCGAACTCAATTTCTGGTCTCCGCGGCCGACCGGCTTGCTTATACCGGCCTGTTACTGATGGGCCTATCCCTGACGGGTGTCACGGTGCTCATTTTCGGCGCAGTGGCCGGTCCGGTCACCGGTGCCATCGCCGGGACCTGCGCGTTCGTGGCTCAATTCGGCTTCTGGGTGGTGCTGCCGCTGTGGGCGCGACGTCATGCACCCCTACCAACCCCGTGAGGACGGCCGTGCGGTTTGCCGGCCGGTTTGCACAACGGGCAACCTGGGAACACAGCTGCCATGTTGCTTCGCAGAATCGCCCGTCCCCTGCTGTCCGCGGTATTCATCGGCCAAGGTGTTGAGACGTTGCGCAACCCCAAAGTCACCCTCGATGCGGCGCAGACCGCTGTGACGACATTACAGACGTTGCCGGATCCGGTCGGAAGCAATATTCCATCGGATCCCGAGACGGTCGCGCGGATTAACGCGGCCGTCCAGGTCGGCGGTGGACTGCTGCTTGCGACCGGCAAGCTGCCGCGGATCGCCTCGGCGGCACTGGCGTTCACCGTGATACCGGGCAGCCTTGGCGGACATCTGTTTTGGGCTGAAAGCGATCCGGAACGCAAAGCCCAGAAACGTCGCGATCTGCTCACCGATCTGAGCCTGCTCGGCGGGCTGATCATCGCGTCGGCCGACACAGCGGGTAAGCCGTCGCTGGGATGGCGTGGTCGACGGGCGGCCAGTCGGCTCTCGGAGAAGGTGTCCGCTGCCCTACCGCTCGATGGGTCCGACGACTCGGTGCTCGATTCCGAGCTGGCCGAACGGATCGCGCACGGTCTACACGTGGGCGCTGAGCGCGGCCGCGAGTTGGCCAGTACGGCTGCCGACCGCGGCGCGCCGCTGGTCGAGGCCGCCCGCAAGCGGGGTGGCGAGCTGGCCAGCACCGCCGCCGAAAAGAGCGCACCCGTGGTCAAGAAAGCACGCAAGAAGGCCCGCAAGCGTGGTGCTCAGCTGGCGGAGGCAGTGCGTGAACATGGAGCCGAGCTGGCCGACATCGCCCGCGAACGTGGTGGCGAGTGGGCGGACATCGCTCGCGAGCGCGGCGGCGAATTCGGTGAACGGGCGTATGAGCGCGGTAGTGAGCTGGCGGACACGGCACGCGAACGCGGCGGCGAACTGGCTCATCGTGGACGGGTCAAAGCTCAACATCGGCATTGATCGGGCGATCGACGAGGCCCAGCTAGCGGGGTAGATTGGCGGCCACCGTCCACAGGAGCCCTCGCATGACATCAGCTGACTTCGACCCGCGGTACGGCTATCCCCCGGCCGGTTCACCGCACGGCCAAGCCGGCGGGCTCGGTGCGCGATTCTTCGCCCGGCTCATCGACGGCATTCTGATCAACATCGTGGTGTTCGTGGTGTCGCTCTTCCTGTTCGATCGCGACTACTGGTGGCTGGTCACCGGCCTGTTCTCCGGCGTCCTGATGTTCGGGTACTTCGTTCTGCTGGAAGTCACGCAGGGCGCCACCCTGGGTAAGAGGCTGCTGGGCCTGACGGTCCACGGCCCGGGCGGAGCGCCGAGGCCCGACGCCACCCAGTCGGCCATCCGCAACTCGTTCACGTTGCTGGCCGTGGTGCCCTACGTCGGCCCGCTGCTGGCCTTCATCGCCTACGTCGTCATCGCCGTGACGATCAGTGGCAGCCCGACCAAGCAGGGTAAGCACGACGAACTGGCCGGCGGCACCCAGGTAGTCAAGGGCTGACCGACAAAAACTTCACGAACGTTTCGACGATGGTGTCGACGCTCTGCCCGACGTCGATGGCCATCCCATACTCGTCGGGATCCAGCGGTTCCAGCGCGTCGAATTGGGACACCAGCAACGACGACGGCATGAAGTGGCCCGGTCTGCCGGCTTGCCTGGCACCGATCAGCTCCGGCGAGCCGGTCAGATGCAGAAATGCGATATCCGTTCTGTGCGAACGTAACTGGTCGCGATACCGGCGCTTGAGCGCCGAGCAGCTCATCACGCCGTCGTCATGGTCGGCCAGCCACTGCCCCACCGCGTCCAGCCATGGGCGGCGATCGTCGTCATCGAGTGGCGTGCCCGCGGCCATCTTCGCGACGTTGCCCGCCGGGTGGAAAGCGTCAGCATCGGCAAACGGAACGCCGAGCCGACGCGCCAGCGCCGCTCCCACCGTCGACTTACCAGATCCGGAGACGCCCATCACCACGACAGATCTGCTTGGTGGATAGAGCTTTTCAGTGCGCACGCTACTGCGTTGGCTGATTACGGTTCCACTCCAGCCAGCCCACGCCGGTTCGCCCGTCGGCGGTGGTCACGGTGGCCCACACCCGTGGGAATTGGCTGACCCGCCCGTCCTGGGCGACCAGGCGTACCGGCGCATGTCCACGCACATCGACGGTCGCCGTGATATCTCCGGGCTCCATCGCCAGCGTCGCGCCGACGGGCAATCCATCCGCGTCGAATGTCTGCACCGGAGCAATGGTTTGCAACTCGGTGACCGTCCCGCCGCGGTCCTGGATGTAGCCGATACTGACCTGCGGAACGCTCGGTATCTTGATACCCACCGCGTGCAGGTGCGTCCCGTCGTCGAGATGCAGCGCGCTCCAGATCCAGTCCATGGACCACCAGTCCCGCACTCCCCAGGAGTGGTCGCGCTGCCCGGGCGCCGCGTCGAGGGTATAGCGGCGGCCGTCGATGGTGACGGATCCTGTTACCGTGCAGGGTATCTCGTACCGGGTGGCGATCCTGTACTGATATGGCGTGCCGTCGGTGGTCCACTCCAGATCAATCTCTACCTCGGCCGGCGTGCCCGACTCTGCCCGCAGCAATCCGGCCGGGTCCTGGTAGGACTGGCCCTGTCCCCGCAGCACCATCCGATAGGTGCGCAGCGGTTTATCGGCCGAATGCGTGAAATCGATTGCGCCCGTGTGCACCGCCCACGGGTCGGCGGGCAGCGGAACCTCGACGTCGACTACCGCGACCGTGGGCAGGCCGGGACCGCACAGCAGGGCGTGCAGCCAGGCCGTCTGCTGGTTAGGGATCAGGCCGAGCCGTAGCCAGCCGCCGAATCCCTGTGCGGCATCGGCGAAGTCGGCATACCAGCTCTCGCTCCACAACGGTTCATCGGTGGCGGTGTGGGCCGATTCGTCATCGGTCGACGGGCACAGCGGCTCGACGGGCGCCGGTGCGGGCAGGATGGCCAGCGCGTCGGTGTCGAGCACGTGCTCGCAATGCCGTTGCAGCATGGTCATGAACATCGCGTCGCCGCGTTCGGTGCGTTCCACCAGCATCGACGACACGATGGCCATCATCACCCCGAAGAAGCTTTGCCTGCGCACACCTTCGCGGACATCCGCCAAGGTGATCGGCGCATCCGGCCCGAGTGCCCGGTGGTAGTCATCTAGCAGCGCGTCGTAGTGTTCGCGCCGGTCCTGCGCCGGCAGAGCGCAACCGAGGAAATACGCCAGATCGGTCATCGCCGGAGCCCAGGTGACCGTCTGCCAGTCAACGACGGTCAGCGGGCGGGCGGCCCCGTCCGCGCCGAACAGCATGTTGTCCAGCCGATAGTCACCATGCACAAGACCATGGATCCGGTCCGCGGCTGCCTCCTCGGCCAGGTAGCCGTCGAATCCACCGACCAGCCGTTCGCACACCATGCGGTGCTGAGGCGCGATCTGGTCGCCATAGCGATCAACGAAGCCGGCGTGCAGCGCGGCGATCAACGCCTGGTCGATCGGGGCGTCGCGATTCAGCCACGGCGCATCGGCGAGCGTGGCGTCGCCCAGCAACGGCCCCTGTAAGCGGGCCAGCTCGGTGACAGCGATCTGGGCCTGCGCCGTTGTGGCGCCGCGGATTTCATCGCCGACGACAGCAGGATTCGCATCCTCGAGCAGCACATCGAAAATCCCTGACGACGCGTCGAAACCGGTGTGGTAGCACGACGAGACCGGGCCCTGCAGCCGTGGCGCGATATCGCGGTAGAAGCACACTTCGCGCTCGTAGAGCCCCAGCGTCATCCCGGTCTGACGGCTCATCGGGTCGGTGGCCGCGACCTTCAGCACTACGGAGGCGGGTCTATCGCTGCGTGGGGCGGTGTCGCCGTAGCTCAGCTGAACCCGGTAGCACTCACTCATCTGGCCCGTGCCGATGCGCTCGACGGTGAAGTCGGTGATGTCGCCGGCGCCAATAGCTGCCGTGAGCCAGGCGGCGGTGAGGTCAGCCGGCTGTTCGACGACGTTGTCGGTATGCGGTGTCATGGCTCGTCCACGAAATCACATCCGCGGTCATCGCGCCAGGGAAAAGCCCTCCCACGCCATCCGCCGCTCGGGGTGCGGGTCGAACTCCAGATGTGACTTGCGGTCGAACACCATCACCGCGCGGTCGGCATCGGTATAAATCGGCCAGTCGTCGCCTGGGTTGCCGGTGCGGCTGAATGCCCCCCAGCGCCTTTGTACTTCGTTGGTGACCCGCAGGGCGGAACGCCGATCAACGGGCGCGGTCAGCAGCGCCCCGAGCTTGGTGCGGTAGATACCGAACACTGCGAGTAGTTCAGTGGCATGGGTGGCCCCCAGCCCGGACCAGCGCAACACCCGGGGGGCGTAGTCGTACCGATACAGGTAGGCGGGCGCATGCCTGCTGTGGGCCTCGGCGATTTCCCAGGCCGCCGAACTGAACGCGAAGTCGCCACCCAGCTCGATGCACGCAGACCGCTCGGGGTAGTCGGGATAGGCGCCGGTAATGCGTTCCCGCGCAGCGGGTTCCACCCCGGCCAGCATCGCTTCGATCATCGGTTCGGTGGTCGGCAGCAGTTGCAGCCACCGAGTGAACAGGCGCCCCTCTTCCGCGTTGGTGCCCACGATGAGCGGAACCCGATGCGATTTGCCCTGCCGCATCGCTTCGACGGGGTCCAGTGGCAGATAATCATCACCGAAGACGGGGCCGATCGGGAAGGCGCCCAGCATGTCGCGCACGCCGTCATCGATCAGGCGATTTTGCGCGGCCACCAGCTCCGCCGGCGACGCTTTCAGCAGCGCGTGGGCGGCGTCCTGCTTGCGGGCACCTACCAACGTCGCGAACCGCCCGGCGAATTCCGCGGCCACCTCGCTCGACCGCGTCATGCCGCTCGCCGGACTCTCCGAAATCGCTTGGGCAAATAGCCCTTCCGCATCTGGCGCCGCCAGCAGGGCGGCGACGGCATGTGCGCCGGCGCTCTCGCCGAACACCGTCACATTGTCCGGATCGCCGCCGAAAGCTCCGATGTTGTCTTTGACCCAGCGCAAGGCCAGCACGATGTCACGCAGAAACAGGTTGCTTTCGAGGGTGACGTCCTTGGTCGACAGCGCCGAAAGGTCGAGACAGCCCAGCGCGCCGAGCCGGTAGTTGACCGAGACGTAGACACACCCGCGGCGAGCCAGCGCCACCCCGTCGTAGATCGGAGTGGCCGAGCTACCCAGGATGTATCCACCCCCGTGCACGAAGACCATGACCGGAAGCGACTCGCTCTCGGGCGCTTCCGGTGCAACGACATTGAGCGTCAGGCAGTCCTCGCCCACCGGCTGGTATTTGCCGACTCCGAGCATCGTGTATCGGCGTTCTTGGGGTGCGCATTTGGTGAAGCCGTGGCAATAGCGCACACCCGGCCACGGTTCGGCCGGCTCGGGTGCCCGAAATCGCCGCGCGCCGACTGGCGGACGGGCGTACGGGATGGATCGCCACCGGTGCACGCCGTCGCGGGTGAAACCTTCGACGGTGCCGGTGGCAGTCGTCACGCGGACCGTGTGCTCGTGCATCACCTGACGGTAGCGAACGTCACTGGCTAGTGCTCGGCAGGTCGGGTTCGAGGACCTGGATCGTCCCGCTGGTGCCGTCGACCTCGATCAGCGCCCCTGGCGCCAGACGCCGCGTCGCATCGTGCACATCCACCACGCACGGGATACCGAATTCGCGTGCCACCACCGCGGCGTGCGACATCGGCCCACCCAGTTCGGTCACGACGGCGCCCGCGTAGGCGAACGCGGCCGTGTAACCCACGTCGGTGACTTCCGCCACCAGGATCTCGCCGGCTTCCAGGTCGTCGATGGTTTCGGGCCTGACGATCCGGACCCGTCCTTGGACTCGGCCCCCGCTCACGCCGACTCCCGTCAGCGCCTGCCCGGGGACAAGCACAGTTGCCTCGACGGTGGCGGCCCGCCAATCACCGCTGAAGACAGCGGGCGGCGCCACGTCCGCGAGTCTGCTCTGTTCGGCGCGGCGGCGCGCAACCAGCCCGGCCACATCGGCCGGAAGCGCGTCCAGCTCGTCGACCAGCAGATAGAACACGTCGTCGACCGTCTCGATCACCCCCGAATCGACCAGCCGGCGTCCGAGCTCACGAAGTAGGCTGCGCAGCAACCAGATCGCGCGCACCATCCGGTCTCGTCGGACCTCGCGGTCCCGAACGTGATGGGCGGCAAGCAAAGCCACCGGTCGGGCGCGTAGCCGGATCACCGGACGGTTTGCCTCCGGGCGCGCCGGCGTGTCAAGTGATTTCGCCACCATGCGGAGCAGTAACTCCGGGTCGTCGGCGTAGCTGAACGACCGCATCTCCAGCTCCCCGGGACCGCGGTGTCCGAACGACTGCAGCTCGGCGAGCACGGCCCGGTGGAACTCTGGGGCCTGGGCGGACAGCTCGTCGAGATGGTCGCCACCGCCGGCCAGAATGCGGAGGACGTTGGGATCACGGCGCGCGGCAGCCACCAGTCGATACACGGCGGTCAACGGCCCCGCGCTGGCCAACTCCTGGCCAACCGGCAAGGTCATGTCACGACCGTTCAGCCCACGCAGGACCACGCTGAGGGCGGCGATCGCCATGAACGATCCGGAGGCCAGCACCCAGCCCTCGATCACATGGTCGCGGGCCAACAAGATCAAGCTCTGCAGTCGCTCGTCGGTGAGTTGTGAAAGGTCCCCCACCGCAAGCTTTTCCAGACGGTCGACGTCGTCGACGAAATCACGTGTGTCGAGGGGCGCGCCGACAGTCAGGCCGGCCAGGTTCACCCCGAACACGCCCAGGTCGCGGATCGTGCGCAACGGACCTGGCGCACCGCCGGATTCGCGCGGCAACTGCTGATCGCCGTATATCGGCATGGCCGCCGCACTCGGGCCGAAGTACTGGCTCTGCCGAACCACCGTCTCGGGCTTGACGAATGGCACGACTTCGGCCATGTAATGGGCGGTCGTGATGGCGCCGTACAGGCGGTGGGCGAACACTCCGACGGTGCGCGTGGCCATCTCGCGCTGGATCAATCCGCCCGGCCGCAGACGTCCGGCGATGACCGCGCCCGACGCACGCAGCCCTTTGACGGTCACCGACGCCGACGACGGCGAGAAGGGGCCCGGCAGCGCCTCGGACAAATTGGTGGCCAGATAGGTCGGGAAACGCGGGTCGATCGGAGTGTCGAATTCGCCGTTGCCGCCGTCCGGGCCGGCCAGCGCCGGCGACACTCCGTCGGCCGCCGGTATATCGACCGCCGGGATCTCCTGAACAGGAATCAGCCGCCACGGCAGCGACGTCGACCACGAGCCGATACTCACTCGGCCGCGCACCGCCAATGCGACGTCCTGGAGGCATTCCGGTCCGGTCCAGGCCGGCGTGAAGTTCCACTTGTCGCCCAGCAGCGCGGTGTTCATCGGCGGCGCACTCAGCAGCAGGTCAAGCTCGGGTGCCGAGCTCAGCCCGCCAAGCAGCCGTCCAACCCGCACCAGGGGTCGTCCAAGCTCCGCCGCGATCTCACCGAAGGTGAGGTCCCCCGGTGCGGCGAGGTTCACCGGCCCGCGGTCGATGCCCGGATCGATTGCCGCGCGGACGAACAACCGATGCGCGTCGTCGGTGTGCACGACCTGCAAGGTGCGACGAGCCGAGTCGCCCGTATCGGGGAAGAACGCGGATGACAACGCTTTTCGCACCCAGTTGTCCACGCCCCGGCCAAGGATCGCCGCACTTCGGATCGCCACCCACTCGGCACCGCACGCCGCGACCATCTCTTCGGCGCGGCCCTTGCCCTGCCCGTGTGTCGAAACCGGTTGGAGCTGATCGGCTTCCGTCAATGGCGTGGCGGCGTCTCGACTGGAGCCGTAGACGTGTGCCGACGAAGCGAACACGATCCGACGGGTACCGCTGCGCGCCAACGCATCGAGGACATTGGCTGTCCCGCCGATGTTGACCTCGCTGTCGACCGGTCGACCAGAACTCGGGTTGACGGCCCAGGCGCAGTGCACGACGACTTCCGCGCCCGCTACCGCGCGTCGTACCGTGGCCGCGTCGCGAATGTCGCCATGCACGAAGGTTGCTTCGCTGGGCCAGCTTTCGGGCCGATGACGGGCCAGGCCAACGACATCGTGGCCGGCGCTGAGTAGCCGCAGGACCACGCCGCGACCGATCACTCCGCTGGCCCCGGTGACGGCGATCCTCACGGGCGAACCTCAAACCTCATCTGGCTATTCGTCGTCGTCGAGGAACGCGGCATTGACCAGATCGTCGAGGTCCATTGTCGCGAGGTCTTTTTCCCTGTTCATATCCGCGTCGCCGCCCTCGGCCTCGTTGGCCAGGCTGAGCAGCAGTTCCAAGACCCCGGCCTGCCTGAGCCGTTTGACCGGAATGGACGCCACCACCCGCTGGATCTCCTCCTCACCGGGTACGGCTTTGGGCGCGGCTTCAACCGAGGCGCCGACCAGCTCCTGGTGGAAGTAACCCGCCAGCGCCGACGAGTTCGGGTAATCGAAGATCAGGGTCGGCGAAAGTGGCAGCCCGGTCGCGGCTTTCAGCCGGTTGCGCATTTCGACGGCGGTCAGCGAGTCGAAACCCAACTCCTGGAACGCCCTGTCCGGGTCGATCGCCTCCGCCGTGGTATTGCCCAGCACGGTCGCGATGTGCGAGCGCACCAGATCCAGCAGGATCTCCTGCTGCTCGTCTTCCGGCAGACCTTCGAGACGTTGCAGGAGTGCCGATTTCGACTTTGCCGCGGCCAGCGAGTCGTCAACCTGACGCCGTGCCGGTGCGTTGATCAGATCGACGAACATCGGCGGCAGGGTGCCGCCGTCGAATTTCGCCCGCAGCGCGGTGGTGTCGATGTGCGCGGCCAAAAGGAACGGCTCGTCAATCACCATCGCGGTGTCGAGCAGTTGCAGGGCCTGGGTGGAGGACATCGCTGTGATGCCGTCGCGGGCGAATCGTGCGAAGTCCACGGCTTCCAGTCCGCCGGTCATGCTGCTGGCCTGGTCCCACAGACCCCAGCCCAGCGAGATCGCCGGCAGTCCATGCCTCCGGCGATGCACTGCCAAGCCGTCCAGGAAGCTGTTGGCGGCCGAGTAGTTCGCCTGCCCCGACGATCCCACCAGACCGGCCATCGAGGAGAACAGCACGAACGCCGACAGATTCGAATCCTTGGTCAGCTCATGCAGGTTCCAGGCGGTGTCCACTTTGGCCCGCAACACCGCGTCGACCCGCTCCGGCGTCAACGACGTCACCACCGCATCGTCGAGCACGCCTGCGGTGTGAATCACCGCGGACAACGGATGCTGCACCGGAATGTCGGCCAGCACCTTGGCCAGCGCCGCGCGATCCGCCGCATCACAGGCGACCACCGAGACCTCGGCCCCGGTAGCGGACAACTCCGCGGCTAACTCCGCAGCACCCGGCGCATCCGGGCCACGCCGACCGATCAGCACCAGGTTGCGAACCCCGTGATTGGCAACGACGTGGCGGGCCAGCGCCGAACCCGCCATGCCGGTGCCACCGGTGATCACCACGGTGCCCAACGCCCAAGCATCCGGCATCGTCAACACGACCTTGCCGGTATGACGCGCCTGACTCAGATACCGCAGCGCAGCAGGCGCACGCCGCACGTCGAAGGCTGTGACCGACAGTGGCCTCAGCGTCGTGTCATCGAACATCGCGAACAGGTCGGTGAGCATGCGCTCGATGTGCTCAGGCCCCGCCTCGAACAGGTCGAAGGCGCGGTAGCGCACACCGGAATACTGCTCGGCGATCTCTCTGGGGTCGCGGATGTCGGTCTTACCCATCTCCAGGAAGAACCCGCCCGGGGCGACCAGTCGCAGTGAGGCGTCGACGAACTCACCGGCCAGCGAGTCCAGCACCACATCCACGCCGCGACCGCCGGTCACCGCACGGAATTTCTCCTCGAAGTCCAGCGTGCGCGAATCGCCGATGTGGTCGTCGTCAAAGCCCATCGCCCGCAACGTGTCCCACTTGCCCCGACTGGCGGTAGCAAACACCTCCAGCCCGAAGTGCCGCGCCAACTGCACCGCAGCCATACCCACACCACCGGCACCCGCGTGCACAAGGATTCGCTGACCCGGCCTGACGTCAGCCAGGGCCGTCAGCGCGTAGTAGGCCGTCGTGAAAACCACCGGCGCCGTGGCGGCTTCGGTATACGACCAGCCGGTCGGAATCTCCATCAGCAGCCGAGCGTCGGTGATCGACATGGTGCCGGTGCCTTCAGGGAACAGTCCGGTCACCCGGTCACCGACGGTGAAACGACTGACATCTGGGGCGGTTTCGATTACGACGCCGGACGCCTCGATGCCCATGACGGCGTCCTCGTCGGGGTACAGACCCAGGGCGATCATGACATCGCGGAAGTTGGCCGGCATGGTGCGAACCGCGACTCGGACCTGGCCGGGCTGCAGCGGTGCGTCGGCGTCCGGGATGGGCTCGAGGACCAGGTTCTCGAATGTGCCCTTGCTGGACATGCCCAGTCGCCACGCGTCGTCACCCGGGGGCACCAACAGCGTATCCACCGCTCGGCTGCCGTGCACGCGACCCGTGTACACCGTTTCCTTGCGTACCAGGACCTGCGGCTCACCGACTGCCAGTACCGCCGCGATCGTCGTATCATTCAGCGGGGCATCGGAATCCACCAAGACGATCCGGCCGGGATGCTCGGTCTGGGCTGCGCGCACCAGTCCCCACACCGCGGCACCGGCCAGATCGGTGACGTCCTCCCCCGGCAATCCGACCGCACCGCCCGTCGACACCAGCAGGATTCCGGCGTCGTTGTCGGAGAGCCAGGCTTGCAGCGCGGCCAAGGCGTCGTGGGTGCGCGCGTAGGTCGAGGCCAACGGATCGTCGTCGGCGGGCTGGGATTCGAACACGTCGTACGACGCTGTCTCGGCGTGCAATCCGGGCGCCGCGGGTGACCAGACGACTTCGAAGATCCGGTCCGGGCCCGAGCCCGACACGGCGGCCATCAACTGCTGTCGCGACACCGGGCGGGCAACCATCGAAGCCACCGATAGCACCGGCAACCCCAGCGCGTCGGCCAGCTCCACCGACACCGATGACGGACCCGACGGCGCAATGCGCGCCCGTACCGACGACGCCCCCGCTGCATGCAGTGACACGCCTTGCCACGAGAACGGCACCAGGACACCGTTTTTGCTGTCGTGATCGGCCTCGTCGGCCACGATCACGGCGTGCAGGGCAGCATCAAGCACCGCCGGGTGCACCCCGAAGCCAGTTGGTGACACACCGGCGTCATCAGGCAGGGAGACGTCGGCGAAGACCTCGTCGCCGCGGCGCCACATCGCGGTCAAACCCTGGAATGCCGGGCCGTATCCGTATCCGCGCGCAGCCAACCGGTCATACAGCCCGTCGATGTCGACCGGTGTTGCACCCAGTGGTGGCCAGCTGGACATGTCAGCGCCCGCCTCGGCGGCGCCGGGTCGCACAACACCTTCTGCGTGCAGAGTCCAGCCCGAGTGCACCTCGGCGCGTGAATATATCGACACCGCGCGGTTGCCGGATTCGTCAGCGCCGCCGACGACGACTTGCATCGACACCGACCCCGTTGCCGGAATCACCAACGGCGCAGCCAACATCAGTTCGTCGACGACCGTGCAGCCGACCTGGTCGCCGGCGCGGATCGCCAGCTCGACAAAGCCCGAACCCGGGAAGATGACCACGCCGCCCACGGCGTGATCAGCCAACCAGCCGTGCGCTGCCGAGGAAATCCGGCCGGTCAGCAATACGCCACCCGAGCTGGGCAGCTCCACCACCGCACCCAGCAGTGCGTGCTCACTGGCTGCCAAACCCAGACCCGCGGCGTCGACCACGGTCTCGTCGGCGGAAAGCCAAAATCGGTGTCGCTCAAAGGCATAAGTCGGCAGCTCGACAAACGAGGCGCCGGGCAGCGTGGCACGCCAACCCACGCCCACGCCAGCTGCGAAAGCCTGAGCCACACCGGCCATCAGGCTGTTCGGTTCGGGACGGTCTTTGCGCAACAGCGGCACGGACACCACGTCGGCCTCGGACAGAGACTCCTCGATGGACGAGGTCAGGCCGCCGCCCGGCCCCACTTCGATGAATCGACTGGCGCCGGCCGAATTCGCGTGCCGGATGCTGTCCGCGAACCGGACCGCCGCCCGGATGTGGCGGGTCCAGTAGTCGGCCGTCGCGAAGTCATCTCCGGCCAACTCTCCGGTCACATTGGAGATGACCGGAATGGTGACCGCATGAACGGCCAGTTCGCGTGCCGCCGCTTTGAATTCGCCGATCATGGGTTCCATCAACGGCGAATGGAAGGCGTGCGAGACCGCCAGTTGACGGACTCGCCGGCCTTGGGCGCGCAGTTGGTCGGCGATGGCGGTCACCGCGTGCTCGTCGCCGGAAACCACCACTGACGACGGACCGTTGACCGCGGCGATGCCGACGTTGTCAGTCAGCAGCGGGAGCACTTCGTCCTCGGTGGCCTGCAGCGCGACCATGGCGCCGCCGGACGGCAACGCCTGCATGAACCGGCCCCGCGCGACCACCAGCAGCGCGGCGTTCTCCAGCGACAGGGCGCCGGCGATGTGCGCCGCGGTCAACTCGCCGACCGAGTGGCCCATCACGAAGTCGGGCCGTACTCCCCAGGACTCCAGCAAACGGTACAGCGCAACCTCGACAGCGAACAGTGCCGGCTGGGCGAATTCTGTGGTTTTCAGCAGGTTTTCGTCGTGGCCCCACATCACTTCGCGCAGCGGGCGCAACAGATGGCGGTCCAGCTCGCCGACCGCGGTGTTGAACGCTTCGGCGAAGACGGGATAGGTGGCGTGTAAGCCCATGCCCATGCCGAGCCATTGCGAGCCCTGGCCGGGGAAGACGAACACGGTTTTGCCGGTCAGCCCGGTCCCGGTGATCACCGACGCACCCGGCCGGCCGTCGGCCAGCTCGCCCAGTCCGGTCAGCAACTGGTCGCGGTCAGCGCCCAGCACCACCGCGCGACGCTCGAACGCGGCGCGACCTGCCAGCGACCATCCGACGTCTGCGGCGGCCAATTCGCCACGCGCGCGGATAAATCCGGCCAACCGCGCGGCCTGAGATTCCAGGGCGGCCGTCGACTTCGCCGACACCACCCACGGAACGACCGCCGGCGGTGCCGCCGGGCTTGCCCCAGCGGCCGGCTCGATCGGCGGGACCGCTTCGATGATCACGTGCGCGTTGGTGCCGCTGATGCCGAACGACGACACCCCCGCCCGACGCGCCCGACCATTCGCCGACTCGCCCTTCCATGGCTGCGGTTCCGTCAGCAGTTGCACGGAGCCCACGGACCAATCCACGTGCGGGCTGGGCGCATCCACGTGCAGGGTCGCCGGCAGCACCTCGTGGCGCATCGCCAGGATCATTTTCATCACGCCCGCGACGCCGGCGGCGGCCTGGGTGTGGCCCATGTTCGATTTAATCGAACCCAACCACAGTGGCGTCTGCCGATCCTGCCCGTAGGTCGCCAAAATCGCCTGGGCTTCAATCGGATCGCCCAGCGTGGTGCCCGTGCCGTGGCCTTCGACCACCTCGACGTCAGCCCCGGTCAGTCCCGCGCTGGCCAATGCCGACCGGACGACTCGCTGCTGTGAGGGACCGTTGGGTGCGGTCAGTCCATTGGACGCTCCGTCCTGGTTGATCGCGGAACCGCTGACGACCGCCAATACCGGGTGCCCCAAGCGCCGCGCGTCGGAAAGCCGCTCCACCACCAGCATCCCGCCGCCCTCGGAGAATCCGGTGCCGTCGGCGGCGCCGGCGAACGCTTTGCAGCGTCCATCTGTGGACAACCCGCGCATGCGGCTGAATTCCACGAAGATGTCGGGTGTGGCGTTGACGGTGACGCCGCCGGCCAGCGCCAGATCGCACTCCCCCGACCGCAATGATTGAGCGGCCATGTGCAGCGCCACCAACGACGACGAGCACGCGGTATCCACCGACACCGCCGGGCCCTCCAGCCCTAACACGTACGACACCCGCCCGGATGCCACACTCGACGACTGTCCGGTGAGCCGGAAGCCCTCCACAGCTTGCGCGGCACCCATGCCGTAGCCCTGGGCATAGACCCCGGCGAACACGCCGGTGGCGCTGCCCCGCAAGGTGGTCGGGTCAATACCGGTCCGCTCCAACGCTTCCCAGGTCAGCTCGAGGAACATCCGCTGCTGGGGATCCATCGCCAGCGCTTCTGAGGGTCCGATTCCGAAGAATGCCGGGTCGAAGTTCCCGACGCCTTCGACGAAGCCACCAGTGCGCGTGTAGCAGGAGCCGGAAACGTCAGGGTCGGGGTTGTACAGGTTGGCCAGATCCCAGCCGCGGTCAACGGGGAATTCGGTGACGACGTCGCGGCCTTCGATCACCATGTCCCACAGGTCTTCCGGGGAGTTGATTCCGCCCGGATAACGGCACGCCATACCGACGATCGCGATCTGATCGTCTCCGGTGACCCGCACCGCGGGGACGTTCTTGACTTCCTGTGGCACACCCGCGAGTTCGGTGCGGAAGTACGACGCCAGCCGGCTCGGTGTCGGGTAGTCGAAGATCAACGTCGGCGAAAGCGCCAGCCCGGTAGCGGCTTTGAGCCGGTTGCGCATCTCGACGGCGGTCAGCGAGTCAAAGCCCAACTCCTGGAACGCCTTGTCCGGATCGATGGCCGCCGGACTGGTATTGCCCAGCACGGTCGCGATGTGCGAGCGCACCAGATCCAGCAGCACCGCGTCCTGCTCGGCTTCGGGAAGGCCGTGGATGCGTTGCGCCAGAGCCGACTTGGACTTGCTGGCGGCCAGCGAGTCGTCGACCCGCCGACGAACCGGCGCATTGATCAGATCGACGAACATCGGTGGGACCACGGCAGCGTTGGCCCGCAGGGCGGCCGTGTCGATGTGGGCGGGCAGCAGAAACGGCTCGTCGACGACCATCGCGGTGTCGAACAGCTGTAGCGCGTCGACCGACGACAGCGCCTTCACGCCGGTGCGCGCCAGCCGGGCCCGGCCGGCGTCGTCGAGCCCGCCGGTCCTCTCGCTGGCTTGGTCCCATAGACCCCAGCCCAGCGACATCGCCGGCAGACCATGTGCGCGACGGTGAGCGGCCAGCGCATCGAGGAAGCTGTTGGCCGCCGCATAGTTGGCTTGGCCCGACGATCCCACCAGGCCGGCCATCGAGGAGAACATCACGAACGCCGATACGTTCGAATCTTGAGTCAGCTCATGCAGATTCCAGGCCGCGTCCACCTTGGCCCGCAACACCGCGTCGACCCGCTCCGGTGTCAACGACGTCACCATCGCGTCGTCGAGCACGCCTGCGGCATGAACCACCGCCGACAACGGATGCTGCACCGGAATGTCCGCGATCACCTTGGCCAGCGCCGCACGGTCGGCGGCGTCGCAGGCGACCACGGACACCTCGGCGCCGGCAGCCGACAGCTCCGCGACCAACTCCGCAGCACCGGCCGAGTCGGGGCCGCGTCGACTGATCAACAACAGACGACGCGCATCATGATTGGCCGCCAAGTGGCGCGCCAGCGCCGAACCCGCCATGCCGGTACCGCCGGTGATCACCACGGTGCCCTGCGTCCAGGCATCCGGCATCGACAGGACGACCTTGCCGGTATGACGAGCCTGACTCAGATACCGCAATGCCGCGGGCGCACGCCGCACGTCGAAGGCCGTGACCGGCAGCGGCCGCAGCACGCCGGCGTCGAAGAGCTCGGCAAGGTCCAGCATGTACTGGTGCATGCGGTTGCGGCCAGGCTCGAAGAGGTCGAAGGCGCGGTAGCGGACACCGGGATAGTCCTCGGCGATCTTTCCCGGGTCGCGGATGTCGGTCTTGCCCATCTCGAGGAAGACCCCGCCCGCAGCGACCAGTCGCAGGGAG
>Ga0302178_10001559_pt1 | contig 19194 bp, 15 predicted proteins | sample I_Palsa_E1_3_FD_198790 | JGI IMG/M metagenome (GOLD analysis project Ga0302178, IMG submission 198790) | Peat permafrost microbial communities from Stordalen Mire near Abisko, Sweden - I_Palsa_E1_3 | ecosystem: Environmental > Terrestrial > Soil > Palsa > Peat permafrost | place: Sweden... | reverse complement strand
GCCGTAGCCGGTCGAGCCGCGGTAGTTCACCTGAACGCTCATGTACCCGCGGTTGGCCAGCCACTGCGCCTCGGGGTTGAAGCCCCACACGTCGCGCGCCTGCGGCCCGCCATGCACGTCGAGCACCATCGGCAGCCCGGATCGTTCCACGCCGGGCGGGAAGGTGACGTACCCGTGGATTGTCAGCCCGTCCCGAGCGGTGAAGGAGAACGGATCCATCCTGGCCAGGTCGTAGCGCGACAGCTCGGGGCGGCTGTCAAACAGGAAGCTGCCGGTCCTGCTGGCCCGGTCGTAGGAAAAGTACTGCGTTGGCCCGGCGTCATCGGTGAAGGCGATCAGCCAGGTGGCGTCGGCCTCGTCGCGGCCGACCGGCTGCGGGTCACCGGGGTGAAGCGCCCTGATTGCCTTGAAGTCGGCTTCGACCGACGGGTCGAGCACGTGATACTCGGTGCGGTCCTTCAGCACCTCGACGATCTGCGGATCCCGTGTGTCCGGGTGTAGCATCGCCCCCGCGACGTCCGCCTCGGGATCCTCGAGCAGCACGTCGATCTTGCCGGTGGCCAATTCGACCCGGCAGAGCCTGCCGGTGTCCGTGCCGGCCGAGCTGATCGCCAGCAGGCTGCGGCCGTCGCCGCTGAACGACAGCACGTCGCTGGCCGGGGCGTCATCGGCGGAGATGGTCACCAGCGTCCGCCAGTCGCCGTCCGCGCTGTCACGGACCAGCAGGTCGAAGCCGCCGTCGGGCAGCGGGGCGAGCGCCCCGCGGACCACCATGTCCTCATCCGCGAGCCACCCGGCGTACCCCGGATTCTCGATCACCTTGACGAGCTCGCCGGTCGGCAGGTCCAGCCGGTAGACGTCGTGCAGCTGGGGATTGTCGCGGTTCATCCCGACGAGTACCTCGTCGCGGTGGCTCTTGCGGGTGGCGATGATCCGCGCCTGGATGCCGTCGAACGGCGTCAGGTCACGCCGGGCCATCGTTTCCATGTCGACGTCGTACAGCCGCCAGTTCTCATCCCCGCCGGTGTCCTGCACGTACAGCAGGTGCCTGCCGTCCCGGGCCCAGGTGAAGGACCGGATGCCCCGGTCGGTGTCGTCGGTGACCACCGACGCGGCGCTCCAGTCGACCCCGGCGGGGCCGATCGGCGCCACCCAGACGTTGAGCACGCCGTCGCGCGGCGCGATCCAGGCCAGCTGGCTGCCGTCGGGTGAGATACGGGGACTGACACGCTCCGGGTTGCCGAAAAGTATGTCGCGCGGGATGAGATCGACCATGACCCAATGCCTACCACATCAGGCTGAGCGGACGGTCCGGCGGCGGCCCTGCCCGGGCTTTACCCGGAGAACCAGTGTGCAGGCGTGGGACTGGTGTTGTGGTAGATGTGCTTCTTCTCCTGGTACTCCTCCAGGCCGGAGGGTCCGAGTTCGCGGCCGATGCCGGACTGGCCGAAGCCGCCCCATTCCGCCTGCGGCAGGTAAGGATGGTAGTCGTTGATCCACACCGTGCCGTGGCGCAGCGCGCCGGCTACCCGCTCCGCCTGACCCGCGTCCGATGTCCACACCGCTCCGGCCAGGCCGTAGCTGGTGTCGTTCCCGAGCCGGATCGCCTCGTCCTCGGTGCGGAACCGCTCGACCGTCACCACCGGCCCGAACACCTCGTCCCGCACCACTGTCATCTCGCGATGACACCCGCCGAACACGGTCGGCCGCAGGAAGAATCCCTGCGCCAGCGCCGGGTCGACCGGCCGCTTTCCCCCGGCCAGCAGTTCCGCGCCCTCGGAAAGACCCAGCGCAATGTACCTTTCCACCTTGGCGCGCTGCGCCGCGGAGATCAGCGGGCCGCACTCGGTATCCGGGTCGAGGCCGCTGCCCAGCCGGATCCGGTCGGCCCGGGCGGCCAGTTCGGCGACGAAGCTGTCGTGCAGCGAATCCTGCACGATCAGTCGCGCGCCGGCCGAGCACACCTGCCCCGAATGCAGGAACGCGGCGGTCAGCGCGTTGTCCACCACGGTGTCGAAGTCGGTGCCGTCGAACACGATGTTGGGGTTCTTGCCGCCCAGCTCGAGGGCGACGCGCCGGACCCCGCGGGCCGCCGTGGCCATGATCTTCTCGCCGGTGGCCAGGCCGCCGGTGAACGAGATCATGTCGACTCCGGGGTGCGCGACCAGCGCCTGGCCCACCGTGCCGCCCTGGCCGAGCAGCAGGTTCACCACCCCAGGCGGCACGTCTGCCTCTTCGAACAGCCCGGCCAGCGCCACCGTGGACAGCGGGGTCAGCTCGCTGGGCTTGATCACCGTCGTGTTGCCCGCCGCCAGCGCCGGCGCGAGCTTCCAGGAGATCTGCAGCAGTGGGTAGTTCCAGGGCGCGATGAGCGCGCAGACGCCGACCGGCTCATGCGTGATCCGGCTGGTCACGTGCGGCCGGCCGGGATCGACCACCCGGCCGGCATGGGCGCCCGCGATCCCCGCGTAATAGCGGAAGACGGCCGTGGTGTCGTCCACGTCCGCCCGCGCCTCGTTCAGCGTCTTGCCGGTGTCCAGGCTCTCCGTGCGAGCCAGCTGCTCCCGGTCCCGCTGCAGCAGGCCGGCCATCTTGGCGAGTAGCGCGGCGCGTTCGGTCACCGCGGACCGGCGCCACGGGCCCTGGTCGAACGCCTGGCGGGCGGCCGCGACCGCCGCGTCCACGTCCGTCGCCGACGCCTCGGCCAGGGTGTCCAGCGGGGTGGCGTCGAACGGGTTGACGGTCTGTGCGGTGTCGCCGTCCGCGGCCTCGGTCCACTTGCCCGCTATGTAGAGGTATCTCACGCCCTGCTCCCATGGCTCGGGTGACCGTCGCAACTATAGACGTGCCAGCCGGCGATGGTAAGCGCCCGCGCTCAGCTGGCGGGCGGACCGCCCCGGCCGGGCATGGGGACGAGCGGCTGCCCGGTCACGGGCCAGCCATCCGCCCAGATGATCGGCCGGACCTGGACCCACGCATCGCCGGCGTCGAAGGCGTCGTAATAGTGGTACACGAGGTAGCTGGTACCGCCGTCGACGAAGACGAACTCCCCGCCCGGGCCGATCATGCCGCCGTCGGTTCCCTGAACGTCCATCCCGCCCGCGTTCAGCATCGGGGTGCCCGCCGCGTCCAGGTACGGTCCGGTGATCGTCGTGGACCGCCCGACCTGAATGTGGTAGGTGCTGCTGATGCCCCGGCAGCAGAAGCCGACCGATACGAACAGGTAGTGGTACCCGTCGTGGTAGGTGATGCCGGCACCCTCCTCGGCGTCCGGGGACGCCTTGGCCGCCAGGGAGTAGACGGTGGGCGAGGCCGCGGGCTTGCCGGTAGCGGCGTCGAGCGCGATGAGCTTGATGCCGCTCCAGAATGACCCGAGCACCAGCCACTTGCCGCCATCGGCCGCGGTCACCAGCGACGGGTCGATCGCGTTGAAGTTGTCGGCGGACGTCGAGGAGAACACCAGGCCGTCGTCGGTCCAGTGGTACCGGGGGCTGCCCGGGTCGAGGGTGGGGGTGGTGGCCAGGCCGATCACGGAGTTGTTGGACCCGAAGCTTGAGCCGGCGTAGTACAGGTGCCAGAGGCCGTCGAAGTAGGAAATGTCCGGTGCCCACAGGTTGGGGATGGAACCGAGGGTGCTGGTGATCCAGGCGGGCTTGGTCGCGAACACCGTGCCGTCGTAGGTCCAGCTGCGCAGGTTGGGCGAGGTCCGGATCTGGATGTTCCCGTTCCCGATGACACCCGCCGGGTCGCCGGTGGAGAACAGGTAGTACGTCCCGCCCTGTTTGGCCATTGTCGGATCGTGAACGTAGATGTACGGGGAGGACTGCGCGGCCTGGCCGTGCGCCTCGGTGCTGGCGGTCGCGCCCGTGGCGGCGACTGCGGCGAGCGTGCCGCCGAGCGCCACGGTGACCGCTATGCCGGTGACCAGGGCAAGCCGGGTCCGTCGGGCCGCGGGAATCTTGAGGAAGCTGGCGGCGGGGAATCGCATGATCTTCCTTGTGGGTTCGTCATCATCCGGGCAGGGCCACGCGTAATCCGGCCAGGGTGACGCGTAATCCGGCCAGGGCCACGCGCTTGAGCGAACGTTCGCTCACTGCCATAATAAAAAGTAGTGACATCTGATGACAAGGGGGATCCGTTCTTTCTCACCGCAACCGGCGGCTCACCCGGCGGCGCGGCCGCGCAAGATATCAACTAGTTTTACTGAGGTGAGTGGTTCGCGAACCACGCTGGCAGGGTGGCTGGCGCGGATGGGTTTCGCTGATGCGGCGCGAGCTGAACGCCTATTGCTCACCGACCTCGGTATTACCGCGGCCGAGCTGAAGACCGACGTCGTCGTCATCGCCCTGGCCGCCGTCGCCGACCCCGACCTGGCGCTGGCCGGGCTGGCCAGGATCTTCGCCGCCACCGACAGCCCGGACGCGCTGCGCACGGCGCTGCGCGGCGAGCAGGACTTCCGTGACCGGCTTACCGCGGTGCTCGGCGTCAGTGCGGGCCTGGCCGATCATCTGGCCAGGCACCCGGAAGACTGCGCGGTGCTTCGCGGCGCCGTCAGCCGCCCCGGCCCGGCCGAATTGCGCGCGGACATGCTGACCGCGGTAGGCGCGATCCCCGTGGACGCGACGGATGACCAGGACCCGGTGGCGTGCGGCACCGAGCCCACGGCCGCGCTGGCCGCGGCCTACCGCCGCCGCCTGCTGCATCTGGCCGCCCGGGACATGACCGGGGTCGCGACCGTCGACGCGGTGGCGCAAGAGCTGGCCGACATCGCGGCGGCGGTGCTGGAGGCGGCCCTCGCCGTGGCCCGGGCCGAGCTGCCCGCTAAGGCCGCGCCCTGCCGGCTGGCCGTGCTGGCCATGGGCAAGTGCGGCGGTCATGAGCTGAACTACGCCAGCGACGTTGACGTGATCTTCGTGGCTGAGCCGGTCAAGGACGAGGACGAGACCGCCGCGCTCGCCACCGCGAGCAGGCTCGCCGCCGGCCTGATCGGCGTGTGCGCGCGCTCGACCCCCGAAGGCAGCATCTTCCCGGTCGACCCGAACCTGCGCCCGGAGGGGCGGGCCGGCCCTCTGGTCCGCACCCTGGCCAGCCACCGGGCCTACTACGAGCGCTGGGCGAAGACCTGGGAGTTCCAGGCGCTGCTGAAGGCACGGCCGGTGGCGGGCGACATGGCGCTTGGTCAGGCCTACGCGGACACCCTCGGCCCGCTGGTCTGGCAAGCGGCCCGCCGCGAGCATTTCGTCGAGGACGTGCAGGCCATGCGCCGCCGGGTGGAGCAGTCGCTGCCGGCCAGCCAGGCCGGGCGCGAGCTCAAGCTCGGCCCGGGCGGCCTGCGGGACATCGAGTTCGCCGTCCAGCTGCTGCAGCTCGTGCACGGCCGCACCGATGACACGCTGCGCGCGCCCGCCACGCTCCCCGCCCTTGCGGCCCTGGCCGCCGGCGGGTACGTCGGCCGCGCCGACGCCGAGGAGCTGGCCGCCGCCTACCGTTTCCTGCGCCGCACCGAGCATCTGCTGCAGCTGAACCGGCTGAGCCGCACACACACCCTGCCGGAGGATCCGGCCGTACTTCGCAGGCTGGGCCGGGCGATGAGGTTTACCGACGGGCCGAACGAGCCGTGGTGGCAGTCCGCGGAAACCGTGATCCGCCCCGACCCGGCGGTCGAGTTCGACGAGTTGTGGCGCCGCCACGCCAGGCAGGTCAGGCGGCTGCACGAGAAACTGTTCTACCGTCCGCTGCTCGAAGCGGTGGCCCGGCTGCCGTCGGAGGCAGCCAGGCTGACGCCCGCCGAAGCCAGGGCCCGGCTCGAGGCGCTCGGCTACGTCGACCCGGCCGGGGCGCTGCGCCATATCGACGCGCTGACCTCCGGTGTCTCACGGCGCGCGGCCATTCAGCGCACGCTGTTGCCGGTGCTGCTTGGCTGGTTCGCGGACGCCGCCGAGCCCGACGCCGGGCTGCTGGCGTTCCGCCAGGTCAGCGACGAGCTTGGGTCCTCGCCCTGGTACCTGAGGCTGCTGCGGGATGAGACCAAGGCGGCCGAGCGGATGGCCCGCGTGCTGGCGTCCAGCCGGTACGCGGCCGGGCTCCTGCTGCGCGCGCCCGAAGCGGTCGCCATCTTCGGCGACGACGCCGAGCTCAACGCCAGGAGCCTGGCCGCGCTGCGCGCGGAAATGATGGCGGCGGCCCAGCGCTACGAGGACGATGCGGAGGGCGCGGTCACCGCCGTGCGTTCGGTCCGGCGCCGCGAGCTGCTGCGCACCGCCGCCGCCGACGTGCTCGGCGTTAACGGCCCGGCCGGAAAGGCGCTGGCGGCGACGGCGGAGGCGCTGACCGGCGTGACCCGGGCGTCGGTTGAGACCGCGCTCGCGGTGGCGGTGCGGAAGATCGCGGCGGAACTGCGCGGGCCGCTGCCGACCAGGTTCGCCGTGATCGCGATGGGCCGCTTCGGCGGCCACGAGTGCGGTTACGGCAGCGACGCGGACGTGCTTTTCGTGCACGACCCGCTGCCGGGCTATCCCGAGCGGCAGGCCTCGGACGCCGCCCACGCGGTAGCGGTGGAGCTGCGGCGGCTGCTCGCGCTGCCGGTCCCCGATCCCGCCCTGGTGGTGGACTCCGACCTGCGCCCAGAGGGACGCCAGGGGCCGCTGGCCCGCACCCTGGCCGCCTACCGCGGCTACTACCAGCGCTGGTCCGCGCCGTGGGAGGCGCAGGCCCTGCTGCGCGCCGAGCCGGTGGCCGGGGACGTCGCGCTCGGCGCGGAGTTCACCGCGATGATCGCCGAATTCCGCTACCCGGAGGGCCCTGGTGCCGAGGGCATCACCGCGGATGCTGTCCGCGAGATCCGCCGGATCAAGGCGCGGATGGAGGCCGAGCGGATACCACGCGGCGCCGACCGGGCGCTGCACGTCAAGCTCGGGCCGGGCGGCCTGTCCGACGTGGAGTGGACGGTGCAGCTGCTGCAGTTGCGGCACGCTCATGCGCTGCCGGCGTTGCGCACCACCCGGACCGGCGCGGCGATGGCGGTCGCCGTGCAGGCGGGCTTGCTGCCCGCCCATGACGCCGCCGCGCTGATGGCCGCGTGGGAGCTGGCCGCGCGGATCAGGAACGCGATCGTCCTGGTCGGCGGCAGGCCGAGCGATATGCTGCCGGCCAGGCACCGCGAGCTGACCGCGGTCGCCCGCCTGCTCGGCTACCCGCCCGGCGACGCCGGGCAGGCCCTGGAGGAGGACTACCGACGCGCCGCCCGCCGCGCCCGCACGGTGATGGAACCCCTGTTCTACGGCTGAGCCCGCCAGCGCCGGGCGTGCCTAGCCCAGGTCCTGCCAGACCATGGCAGACAGCTGGTCGATCGTGTCGATGCCGTACTGCTCGGTCGGGTTTCCGGTGATGAGCACGGCCATCAGGTAGTTCCTGCCGCCGCCCGAGATCCATCCGACGCTGTTGATCTGCCAGTCGCTGTCTACACCCGCCAGCGGCAGCCAGCCGTTCTTCAGGGCCACGGTGACCTGCGCCGGAACGCCGCCGGAGACCCCCCACCGCTGAGACGGGGTCACGTTCTCCAGCAGCGACAAGGCGTAGTCACGTTCGGCGGCCGTGAGCAGCGAGCTCGGCGTGATCAGCTTCCTGAGCAGGGCAATCTGATCGGCGGGGGTCGTGGTGCTCAGGCCCCAGCCCGGCCAGGAGAAACCGGCGCAGACGACGCAGGGGGACGGAGTGGTCCGGGTCAACCCGGCGTCGGCGTTGAACACGCGGATCCGTGCCGGGCCGCCGACCTCGTACCACAGGCTGGTCGCGGCGGTATTGTCGCTGTCCTCGATCATCTGCCTGGCCAGCGAGTCGTCGCTGGCCGACAGCCCGCCGTCGCCACCTCGCTCGGACAGCAGCGTTTCCAGCACGTCGAGCTTGATCACGCTCGCCTCGGCTTGCGGCTGCCCCTGCCCCAGGCGCCAGGTCTGGCCCGTCCTGACGTCGTAGACCGCGGCCAGCACCGTGCCGGTCCTGCCCGACAGGTAAGAGGCCGCCGCCGTTCCGAGCGGATCCCGGTGCCCCTGGGCGGGGGCGACCGCCGCGGACCGGGTCGCTCCCCGGGACACCTGGGCTACCGGCGCGGAAGAGGCCGAAGAGGCCGTGTTCGGCTGGCCCGCCGACGCGCTGGCCCCCGGTGCCCCGGCCACGCTCCGCGAGGCCGGGGCGCCTGACCCGGCAGCGCCTGACCCGGGGCCGGCGGCGATGAACCAGGCGACGACGGCTCCGACGAGCGCGGCCAGGGCGAGGCCGCCGGCGACCACCCAGGCCACATTCCTGGTGGGCGGCGTCGAGGGGGCTCCCGCCGAGTGCCTGCCTCTCATCCCCGTCACGCGTCCTGCCCCCTCCCATGCCGGCGTCGCTGTTACCTGGCATGACCTGGCTCCAGCGTAGTCAGCCCACTGCGGACGGGTGCCGGATTGGTCCGCGAGGCGGCTGCGGTCTCAGCCGGGATCTTCTCCGCGGACAGCGGCCCGCGTCTCGGGATCCAGGACCTGGAGCAGCGGCGCCGAGGCGTCCTTGAGCCGCTGTACGGCGTCGTTCATCCGGGTCGCCGAGGCATCGGCGTGGCTTTTGCGCCCGGGGGTCACCCCGAGCACTATGGCCATCTCACCGCCCAGGTACTGGGCCTGCTCGAGGAAATTCCGCGATGCCTTGGCGTCGATCAGGACCGGCGCGCACACCAGCAGCATCATCATGTAGGTCCGGAACTCATCGCCCGCCGCGTCGCGGTCATCCGAGCTCGCCAGGGCCTGGGACACCGCCTGTGACGAGCGGATGGCCTGGTTCACCACGATCGCCGCCTGGGCCGCGACGGCGCGGGCCCGGTCATTGACCTGGCGCAGGCGGACCACCTGGTCGATCACGAGCACGGTGATGAGCAGCACGAGCAGCCCGGAGACCATGTCCGTGCTCAGCGCGTGACCTGACCACCAGCGCCGCAGCGCGGCATCGGTCACGTCGAGGATCATCAGCACGCCGGCCGCCAGGGTAACGACGATCGCGGCGGGCCAGCCTTGCCAGCGCGACAGCACCACACGACCATAGCGGAGCGCCGGGCGACGGTGGCCGCCGACCGGCGCGACCATCGGCGGCCGTCGCGGCCGTCGCGGTGATCAGTCCGCGGCCGTAGCGGCCGCCGCGGTGATCAGCCGGCGGGTTCGGCGATCATCGCGGTGCCGATCCGGTGGAAGCCGATCCTGGCGTAGACGCGAGCCACGGCGTTGTCGCTGGCGGACAGGAAAACGGTCCGCACCCCGCGCTCCACTGCGTCCCTGGCCAGCAGCGCCGTCACCGCTGCTCCCAGGCCCCGGCGGCGGTCGGCGGGCAGGACACCCACTCCGGTGATCTCCGCCACGCCGTCCACCGCCTGGCAGCTGCCCGCGGCGACCGGGCCGTCCGGGCCGAAGGCGGCGGCGAGCACCGATTGCCCCGATCGCAGCCGTTCGCGCAGGATGGCGATGGTGCCGCCATCATGGTCCGCGGCTATCTTGTCGCGCTCGGCCGGGCCGGCCGCGCCGACCCCGGTGCCCGGGTGGCCGAAGGCGACGGTGGGTACCGCCCAGATCCGGTCGAGTTCGGAGTCCTCGGGAGCGACGACACGCACGCTGATGCCCGCCGGAACCGGCGGCGCCTGCGGTGGCTCGGCGAGCACCATGAGCGGATGCGATTGCACCTCAAGGCCCGCCGCGGCGGCGGCAGCCGCCATCTCGGGCGCGATCTGCTCGATCCATTCGAAGGATTCCGGAATGATCAGCTCGCGCTGACGGGCGCGGACCGCACGGATGCCGGCCGCGGTGACCGGAGGCCGGGAACCCCGTCTGGGGCGCGCGTAGTAGGGCCATCCGGGGCCGGCGGGAACGAAGAGCACGAGCGGCCCGTACTCGTCGGCCCTGGCCCGGCGCCGCGGGACCGCGTCGCAGAAGGCGTCAATCCGCTCAATGACCTCATAATCTCTCACAGCAGTACTTACCTTAAGGTCCCGGCCGCTTTCGTCCAACTAGGTTTGCCTCTCGTTCGCGCCTGAGTCTGCCACCAGGCCGTGGCCTGCGACGAGGCCGCGTACCCACGAGAAATTCGTTGTACAAGCCGCAGCGGATGGGGCTACGGTGACGCGCCTATGACTGAAAGCCAGACACCTGACGCCGAAGTAACCGGCGGTGACCTCCCTCCGAGGCTGACCCGGCTCACCTTCCACGGGCCTCTTTCCGAGGCCCGGGCCGCCCGGATCACTGAGAGGCTCACCCGGACCGAACCCCGCACGGTGCTGGACATCGGCTGCGGCTGGGGCGAGCTGATGCTCCGCATCCTCGCCGCCGTCCCGGAAACGACCGGCCTCGGCCTGGACACCGACGAGGGCGACCTGGCCCGGGGGCGAGAGGCCGCCGAGGCCCGCGACCTCGGCGACCGGGTCACGTTCGTCCGGGAATCCGGCGTCGGAACGACGCGGGGGCCTGCCGATCTGGTGCTGTGCGTAGGGGCCAGTCACGCGCTCAGCGAGGCTGAGCCGCCTGGGCACACGCCGGCCGCCCTGCAGGTGCTGCGGCGGCTGGTCACGCCGGGCGGACGGGTGCTGCTCGGCGAGGGGTTCTGGCAGCGGCCCCCGGCCGAAGCCGAACTGGCGGCCATGTGGCCCGGCGCGTCGGCGGGGGAGTTTCCCGATCTGGCCCGCGTCGTCGACCTCGCGATCGAGGCCAGCTTCCGCCCGGCCTGGATCGAGGTCGCCAGCTCCGAAGAGTGGGACGAATTCGAGTCGGGCTACCAGGCTGATGAGGAGGAATGGCTCGCGGCCCACCCCGGCCACCCCAGGGCCGCGCAGCTCCGGGAGCGGGTGGACCAGCACCGGTCGCACTGGCTGCGTGGCTACCGCGGCATCCTCGGCATGGCCTACCTGACGCTGGTCCCGGCCGGCTGAGCCCAGGTCGCGGGATCGCCGCCGTAACGGCTGAACTCGCCCGGCCAGGTGAAACCGTGACCGTCCAGTTCGCCGGGCGGCCGCACCGTGGTCACCGGTCCGCGAGCGCTGCCGAGGGTGGTGAGCCAGGAGCTGACGTCCCCGCCCGTAGGTGCCCCGCCTGCCCTGGCCTGACCTGCACCCCGGACCCCGCCGAGCAGCCAGTGTGCGGTCCGGGCCAGCGCGAGCTCGCGGAACTGAGTGCCGCCGCGCCGGGCCTGCGTGGCCAGCGCGCGCAGGGCCGCGGCCGCGCACAGGTAGCCGGTGCCGTGATCGAGCAGCTGGCACGGCATGGCGCCCGGACGCTCGCCGTCCGCGGATTCCGCCATCGCGATCCCGCAGGCCGCCTGGACGATGCTGTCGAAGCCCCGCCGGCCGCCCCACGGCCCGCGGCTGCCCCACGCGGACAGGCTCACCACCACCAGCCCGGGATGGCGTTCGGCCAGGATGTCCGGGGCCAGCCCGAAGCGTTCCAGGGCGTGCGGGCGGTACCCGTGCACCAGGACGTCGGCGCCGGACAGCAGGTCGTGCCACCGGGAGTTCCCCTCGACGGTGCCGAGGTCGAGCAGCGCGCTGCGCTTGCCGGGCATGCCGTCATAGCCGTGCAGGGTCAGTTCCGGCCGGTCCGGCGGGTCGAGCCGCAGGACGTCCGCGCCGAGGGCGGCCAGGTACCTGGTGGCCACCGGGCCGGCGATGACGCGGGTCAGGTCAAGCACCCGCAGGCCCGAAGCGGGCAGCGCACCGGCGGCCCGCGGACGGGGCGGCGCGCCGCCGATCCCGGTTCCTTCGACCAGCCGGGCCGCGGCGACGGCCTGGCCCGCCGGCTCCGCCCGCCAGTCCGCCTCGCTCCGGACGGCAGCGGCGACCCCGCCCGCGCTGACCACCAGGTCCTCCGCCTCCCGCGCGGTCAGTAGCGCGATGGCTGTCGCGACCGCCGCCGGGTCATCGGCGGTGCCCAGGGCCCGCAGCAGGGCCTCACGATGCCAGGGATAGTTCGCGTGCGTGCGCACCCAGCCGTCGGCCGCCGGCCAGAACCGCGAGAGCGGCGCGAAGCCCGTGGCGACGGGCTCCCCGTTCAGCCGCAGGTACGCCTCGCTCCTGAAGGCCGCCGCGACGTGCCCTCGGTCCAGCCGTGCGGGGCGAGATCCGCGGTCGGCGCCGTGCGGCGCGAAGCCCGCGGCGGCGAGCAGCGCGGCCCCCGCGCAGGCGATCGCGGTGTCCTCCACCGGCAGCCGTGAGGGCAGGTGACCTACGTCCCCGGTCACCTCGAGCCGCGCGGGAAACGGGCCGTCGTCGTCGGCGTCTACCGCTAGGGCCGCCCACGCCTGTCCCAGCAATTCCGGCCAGAGCTGTTCCGCCACGCTTTTCACCTCCCTGGTACAGGCTCCTCGGCGGGACGCCGCGCGATCAGGTGCAGCAGGGCGGCGACCTGGCGGTACGGGTCGGTGCGCCCGGCCCGCTCCTCGCAGTCCAGCAGGGCGCGGAGGTCAGCCGGCCGGTCCGGCGGGCCGGCGTCGCTGGCCGCGCTGTCGGTGAAGACCCGCACGCCGTACCAGGCGGTGAGCTGCAGGCCGTGGCCGGCCAGCCGGCCGGTCAGGTCGGCCAGGCGGTCGGCGCGGGCGGTGACCCCGATCCTGTTGGCGTACTGGTCCGAGCCGAACGCCGCCGCGCACGCCGCCCAGTCGCCTCCCAGCCCGGGCCGCATGGCCAGCGCGTCGCCGTTGCGGACCAGCAGCGACACCGTCCCGCCCGGCGCCGTCAGCCCGGCTATGGCACGCAGGACCGGGTCCGGGTCCGCCTGGTACATCAACACCCCATGGCAGAGCACGACGGCGACGGGTGACACCACCGCCCGTTCGGCCCAATGCTCGATCAGGCCGCGCTCGACGCGCACCCTGGCCCGGACCTGAGCCGGCTCGGCGGCCAGGTCCCGTTCGAACCGGGCCAGCAGGTCGGCCGAGGCATCAACCGCGGTCACCGCGTAGCCGCGCCGCGCCAGCCGCAAGGCTTGCGTGCCCTGACCGCAGCCAAGATCAATGACCGGAACGGGCGGTGGTGGCAGCTCCGCGCCCAGCTGCCTGGCCACCAGTTCCTGGCGCACCACGTCCCTGAGCTTGCCCAGCCGCGTCTGCCACTGCTGTTCCCCGGCGCTGAACGCGGTGTCCATCTCCGCCGGGCTCAACGGTTCTCGGTCAGATCTCGCTGCATGAGGACAGTATCGATCCACCGGCCGTGCTTGCGGCCCACTTCGGACAGCCGGCCCGCCGGGACGAAGCCGAACCGGCGGTGCAGGGCCGCCGAGGCGTCGCTTCCGGTGTCGGCGATGACCGCGATGACCTGATGCGCGCCTGCCTCCGCGCACCCGGCCAGCAGCCCGGCGAGCAGGGCGCTGCCGAGCCCGCGGCCGGTGTACCCGGGGGAGATGTACACCGTGTCCTCGACGGTGTAGCGGTAGGCAGGCTTGGGCCGCCACGGACTGGCGTAGGCGTACCCGCAGACGGTCCCGGCGGCCTGGACCCCCTGCACCCCCTGGACCCCATGGACTTCCTGGACCCCCTGACCGCCCTGTGCCACCAGGAAGGGCAGGCTGCGCCGGCGCAGTTCACCGAGCCGCCGCCGCCAGTCCGCGGCGGTCGGAGGGACCTCCTCGAACGTGGCGACGCTCGTCGCGACGTAGTGCGCGAAGATCGCGGCGACCTGCTCGGCGTCGGCGGGTACCGCCGGGCGGATAACAGGCTGTGGTCTAGTCAAGGCGACGTCTCCGTACGTGCTGTGGCGAAACCAAGATCACAATTTCACTTGGTGCACCTTTGTCTCTTCTTGCGCGTCTTATAAGCAATGGGGAGGTGGGCGGCAATGACACCGTGGCTGACGCCTGAGCAGGTATTGATCGTTCTGGTGGTGTGGGGCGTCTCCGTCGTGGCCGGATACTTCCTGGGCCAGTGGAAGGGCCGGACGGTGACCGGTGTGTTGCTGACCGCTGTCCTCAGCCTTCCCGGCCTGATTATCCTGGCGCTTTGCCCCCGTCGGGGCGCGGCGAAGACGACGGCCGCCCCGGACTTCGCGGAAGAGCCGCTTACCGCCGCGGATTCGATCCAGCCGGAGTGGAACGAGACGCTAGCGCAGACCGATAGCTGGATCTGGCGCTTACCGGGAAACCCGCACACGCAAGCGAGGGGGCCGCGTACCAACGCGGCCCCCTCGGCTCACCTCTGCTCAGACGCTGGGACGGTCAGCAGTCGAAGTAGAGCTCAAACTCGTGCGGGTGCGGCCGCAGCCGGAGCGCGTCGAGCTCGACGGTCCGCTTGTAGTCAATCCAGGTCTCGATGAGGTCGGGGGTGAACACGCCGCCCTCGGTGAGGTAGGCGTGGTCGGCCTCCAGGGTGTTGAGCACCGCCTCGAGGGAGCCGGGAACCTGCGCGATGGAGGCGGCCTCGTCCGGCGGGAGTTCGTACAGGTCCTTGTCCACCGGCTCGGCCGGCTCGATCTTGTTCTTGATCCCGTCCAGGCCCGCCATCAGCATCGCGGCGAACGCGAGGTACGGGTTGCAGGACGGGTCGGGGACGCGGAACTCGACGCGCTTGGCCTTCGGGTTCGTGCCGGTGATCGGGATCCGGATGCAGGCCGAGCGGTTGCGCTGTGAGTAGACCAGGTTGACCGGCGCCTCGAAACCGGGGACGAGCCGGTGGTAGGAGTTCGCCGTCGGGTTGGTGAACGCCAGCAGTGACGGCGCGTGCTTGAGCAGGCCGCCGATGTAGTACCGGCCCATGTCGGAGAGGCCCGCGTAGCCGACCTCGTCGTAGAACAGCGGCGAGCCGTCCTTCCAGATCGACTGGTGGCAGTGCATCCCGTTGCCGTTGTCACCGAACAGCGGCTTGGGCATGAACGTCACCGTCTTGCCCGCCGCCCGGGCGGTGGACTTGATGATGTACTTGAAGAGCATGAGCTTGTCGGCCTCCTCCAGGAGGGGGCCGAAGCGCATGTTGATCTCGGACTGGCCGGCGGTGCCGACCTCGTGGTGCTGCATCTCGACCTGGATGCCGGCCGCGAGCAGGTTGGTCGTCATTTCCGCGCGCAGGTCCGCGAAGTGGTCCATCGGCGGGACGGGGAAATAGCCGCCCTTGTACCTGGGCTTGTAGGCTAGGTTGCCGCCGGCTTCCTCCAGGCCGGAGTTCCACGCGCCTTCGACCGAGTCGATGTGGTAGTAGCCCTCGTTCGCGGAGGTCGAGAAGCGGGCCGAGTCGAAGATGTAGAACTCCGCCTCCGGACCGAAGAACGCCGTGTCGCCGATGCCGGTGCCGCGCAGGTAGTCCTGCGCCTTCCTGGCGATGTTGCGCGGGTCCCTGCTGTAGGGCGCGCCGGTCAGCGGGTCGTGCACGAAGAACGTCATGTTCAGCGTCTTGTGCGTGCGGAACGGGTCGATCCCCGCGGTGGTCGGGTCGGGCAGGAGCAGCATGTCGGACTCGTGGATCGCCTGGAACCCGCGGATCGATGAGCCGTCAAACATGAGCCCGTCGGTGAAGACATCCTCGCTGAACGCCGACGCGGGCACGGTGAAATGCTGCATCGTTCCCGGCAGGTCGCAGAACCTGACGTCGATGAACTCTACATTTTCTTCAGAGATGAAGCTGAGTACTTCCTCGGCACTGCTGAACATCAACCCTCCCGGTACAGGGCAAGCGTTTTCGGTCTCAAGGCACGCGATTCGGACGTTAGACGTCGGCAATTTCCGCGCCGTGTCTGATGTGTTTCACGAATGTTACGGGCTCGACGTCCAAGGTCAAGACTCCATTATGGCCCGCCGCGCGGCCCGTGGCACGGAACGGATACCGTGGTGTCGTGGCCAAGAAATCCCCGTTGACGGCCCCGCCGGTCACCGATGAGACCCCGGCCTACCCGGGCCAGCGGTTCGGGCTGCCCAGGCAGGGCCCCGGGTCCGTCGCCACCATGGGCCGGCGCGTGCTCGCCCTGCTCATTGACTGGCTGCTCAGCATGCTCATCGCGTACTGGCTGACCCATTCGCAGTTCTGGACCATCGTCGTGTTCGCGGTGGAGGTCTTCATGCTCACCGCGCTGACCGGGTGCACCGTGGGCAAGCGGCTGCTCGGCATCCGGGTGATCAGGACCAACGGCGGGCGGGTTGGTTTCGGCTGGTCCCTGGTCCGGACCGCGATCTTGCTCACCGTGGTTCCGCCGCTGCTGACCGACCGTGACCTGCGCGGCCTGCATGATCGCGCCGCCGACACCATCGTCGTCCGGCTCTAGCGGGCCTTCGGCCGGGGCATCCTGGGCTGCCTGGCGTTCTTCGGGAGCGGTCCCTTGGGTGCCTGCAAAGACGGCTGCAGGGCCTTCAGCCGGTGGTTGAGATCGCTGATCGCATCAGGCTTGAGCTGACGCGGAAGCCGCATGATCTTGCGCTGCAGCTTGCTGATCGGAACCTGGCCCTCACCGTTACCCACCTGGAACTCGGTGATCGGTACCTCGTACGCCACCCGGGCGACCCGCTTTTTCTCCGCGGCGAGCAGGCTGGCCAGCCGGGTGGGGTTGCCCTCGCCAACCAGGATGACGCCGGGTTTGCCGACCGCCCGGTGGACCACGTCCATGTTCCTGTTGGCGGCGATCGCCGGCGTCACGGTCCAGCTGCCGCGCATGTTCTCAAGCACGGCGGCCGCCGCGCCGGGCTGTCCCTCAATGGCCGAGTACTGGGCCGACTGCGCGAACCGGCCGAACAAGATCACCGCGACCAGCACGCCAAGCAGCACGCCCAACGGGATGAGCAGCGCCTGCAGGCCGGTGACCAGGCCGACGATCACCAAGACCACCAGCGTGCCGAGGCCGGCGCCGATGACGATGGGCATCGCCTTCGGATTGGCCTTGTGCACCAGGCCGGCCACCATGCGTATCTGCTTCAGCCGCCCGGCCTTGGCCAGGTCGTCAGCGGTACCCAAATTGACGGCCGGGTCAGCGGCCCCAGATTTTCTCGACATGCGTGCCATGCTCCGCAGCATACGGTTCCCGTGCCCCGGACAGAAACTGCCGGGCCTACCCGAATGCCCCGTTAGCTGGAAGCGAGCGCGGCCCCGTCAGTGCGCTGCTCGATGGCCTGCGCGTATAGCCGGCCCGCCCGGTAAGAAGATCGCACCAGGGGGCCAGACATCACGCCGGCGAATCCGAGCTCCAGCGCCTCTTCGCGCAGCTCCACGAACTCCTCGGGCTTGACCCAGCGTTCTACCGGATGGTGCCGCGGCGTCGGCCTCAGGTACTGGGTGATGGTCAGCAGCTCACAGCCGGCCGACCGCAGGTCAGTCATGGCCCCGGTGATCTCGGCGCGCTCCTCGCCAAGGCCCAGGATCAGGTTGGACTTGGTGACCAGTCCGGCATCGCGGGTGGCGCGCAGCACGTCAAGCGACCGCGCGTACCGGAAGCCGGGCCTGATGCGCCGGAAGATCCGCGGCACGGTCTCGATGTTGTGGGCCAGGACCTCCGGCGCAGCGTCGAAGACCTGCGCCAGCCGGCCAGGGTCGGCGTTGAAGTCGGGAATCAGCAGCTCCACGCCACAGCCGGGAATGGCGGCGTGAATCTCGCGGCAGGTTTGCGCGTACAGCCAGGCACCGCCGTCAGCCAGGTCATCGCGCGCGACACCGGTCACGGTCGCGTACTTCAGGCCCATGACGGCGACCGACTCCGCGACCCGCCGGGGCTCGCCCTCGTCCAGCGGCTGCGGCTTGCCGGTGTCGATCTGGCAGAAGTCGCACCGGCGGGTGCACTGGTCACCGCCGATGAGGAAGGTGGCCTCGCGGTCTTCCCAGCATTCGAAGATATTCGGGCAGCCTGCTGCCTCGCAGACCGTGTGCAGGCCCTCGCCGCGGACCAGGGTCTTCAGCTCGGTGTAGGCCGGCCCGGTGCGTAGCCGGGTCTTGATCCATGGCGGCTTGCGCTCGATCGGGACCGCGCTGTTGCGGGTCTCGAGGCGGAGCATGCGCCGTCCTTCGGGTGCGAGTACCACCCCACCAGACTATGTTGCCCCGGTGTCTATTCACATCACCTATTCACCTCAGCGGAAGAGCATGATCTTTCCCACGATGAACGATCCGGGCGGACACTAACCCGGCACGGGCGCGGCGGCCGCCTGCGCACGGGGTCCGGCCAGGACATCGGGATCGGATTCGTAACTCCAGCTGCGGTAGCCGAGAACCTCGGCCAGGCGCCGCTCCATCACCGGCGTCACGTCGGCGACCGTGATGTGGCGCCTGGTTTCGGCGGACAGCGTGCTCACCCCGGCGTCGCGGATACCGCACGGGACGATGCGGTCGTACCAGGACAGATCGCAGTCGGCGTTCAGCGCGAACCCGTGCATGGTGACGCCCCGGGCCACCCGCGCGCCGATCGCCCCGACCTTGCGATCCGGGACACGGTCGTCACCGCGCAGCCACGCGCCGCTGCGGCCCGCCACCCGGGCCGCGGTAATCCCGAACTCCGCGCAGCAAAGGATCATGGCTTCCTCGAGCGCACGCACGTAGGCGACCACATCGACCGGCTGGCGGAGCTTGACGATCGGGTACCCGGTCAGCTGGCCGGGCCCGTGCCAGGTGATCTTGCCGCCGCGGTCCACGTCGATCACCGGTGCGCCCGGATCACCGAGCGGCCGGTCGGAGGCGGCCGTCCGCTTGCCCGCGGTGTACACGGGCGCATGCTCGAGCAGCAGGCAGCTGTCGGGAATCTCGTCGGCTACGCGCCTGGCATGAACGCGCCGCTGCAGATCCCAGCCCTCGTGATAGCCGACCGGCGAAGCGCCGAAGCCAAGGTAGACAAGCTCGCTCACTTTTCCCAGCTTACGCCCGCCCGCGCGGCCGCCGGCCGGCCCGCCGTGGACCTAACGCGCAGGCTTCGCGCAGGGGGCGTACAGATAAGACGCAGCTACTGGGGTAACAATGAACTCGTGATAAACGAGGCCGAGCTGCGGCGGATGAGCCAGGCCGAACGATGGCAGCTGGCGAGGATGCTCACCGAACTTGACGGGCCGGGGCCGGCCGGATCGGCCTCACCCGACCCGTACCTGCGCGATCCCCAGTTGGGCCGCGAGCGGCGCCTGGTCCTGTTTATCTCGGCAGGCTGCTGCGTGATCCTGGCCGGCTGGATCGTCGTGCTGGCCGCCACGCTGCCGCACCACTTCAACGCGCATCACTGGCGGGCCCTGTGGGTGAACTTCGACGTGC
>Ga0302178_10001558_pt1 | contig 19203 bp, 15 predicted proteins | sample I_Palsa_E1_3_FD_198790 | JGI IMG/M metagenome (GOLD analysis project Ga0302178, IMG submission 198790) | Peat permafrost microbial communities from Stordalen Mire near Abisko, Sweden - I_Palsa_E1_3 | ecosystem: Environmental > Terrestrial > Soil > Palsa > Peat permafrost | place: Sweden... | reverse complement strand
GATGGGAAGTGAAATTTGCGTCGAGAGTAGCGCCGGGCAGGGCAGCGCTTTTTGGTTTGACCTTGCCCCCGCGACAGGGGCGCCGTTTCGCGCCCCTGTCGCGCCGGCTGCGCGGACCGTGACTGGCTATGAGGGCGCTCGCAAGAAGGTGTTGATCATCGACGACGTGCCGGTCAATCGCACCGTCATCGCAGAGCTGTTGGAAGGGCTCGGCTTCGAGGTAACCCAGGCCCAAAATGGCCAAGAAGGCATGGGCCGGGCGCAAAGCGAGCGACCGGCGCTGATTCTCACCGATATCGTGATGCCGGAAATGAATGGCCTCGAGATCACCCGCCAACTGAGGCAATCGCCCGGCCTCTCGAATGTACCTATCATTGCCGTGTCCGCAAGTGCTTCCGGTAGTGATGAAAAAGAGAGCTTGGCGGCCGGTGCGAATGCCTTTCTTCCGAAACCTGTCGACTTCGACCGGCTACTTGCCAAGATCGCCACGTTGCTGAAGCTGGAGTGGCGCTATGCCGCGCCGTCGCATCCGCCGTCATCCGATGCAGTGGGCGGAGTACTCGTTGCCCCGCCGGCCCAGGAAATGGATGATCTGTATCGGCTTGCATGTCTCGGAAACATGCGAGGAATCGTGCAATGGGCTGACCACCTCGCGGAACTCGATCCGCGTTACGGACCATTTACGGCACAGTTCCGTATGTTGGCGAAGGGCTACGAGTCGAAGGCCATTCTTGCGCTTGTGGAGCAGCATCTCGCAGCGAGGGGAGCTAATGTACGAGATGATTTCATTGTCGGCGCCTAAATCGATCGGTTCGACACGCTAACCGATTCGCCAGCGCTATTTGCACCAGCGCTTCTCATACTTAGATATGAGTTATCCAAACCATACGCAGATTCTGTGAACCTGATGTAGGGATAGTGTCGCCATAGGCATTCGGATAACGTTCAAGCGTGGCTTGCCAGTACTCGTCACATTGGTTTTAACGAGTCAATGTCGCCCACGGCAAGGTGCAATTTTTCAAACAACCGGTGATATCCGACATGACGGAGAATGACAAATGAAAAAGGTAGTTTCAATGATGGCTTTCGGTTCGGCGTTGCTTGCCGGTTCGTTTTCGGGCGCAGCGTCAGCGCAGACGGTCCCGCAACTCGAGCCGAGCACTCAGACCTTTATCGATAAAGTGACCGCAGCAGGAGGGCCGCCGCTGTACACCCTGACTCCGCAAGCGGCGCGCAAGGTGCTTGACGATGTGCAGGCCGATCCGAACGGCACGTTGGCGCCCGCGCAAGAGCACGAAGTGACGCTGCCCATCGGGCCAACCGGCAAAACGCAGGTGCGCGTAATTCGACCGGCAGACGTCAAAGGCGCCACGCCGGTCATCATCTATTTTCACGGCGGTGGCTGGATACTCGGTAACGCCGGCACGCACGATAGGCTGGTGCGTGAACTTGCCAACCGCGCGCACGCTACCGTCGTGTTTGTCGAATACGAACCTTCGCCGGAAGCGCAATTTCCCGTGGCAATCGAACAAGACTACGCAGTGACGAAGTATGTCGCCGGACATGGAAAGGAATTCGATGTCGACGCGAGCCGCCTGGCGATCGCCGGCGACAGCGTAGGAGGCAACATGGTCGCCGTGGTCGCACAGATGGCGAAAGAGCGTCATGGCCCTGAGATCCGCTTCCAGGCCTTGTTCTATCCGGTGACCGATTACACGCTGGACGATTCGACCTACGAAGCTTTCCCGAACGGTCCGTGGCTCACCACGCCGGCGATGAAATGGTTCTGGGACGCTTATTTGCCGAATGCCAGCGAAGTGCAAACCAACGACCCGCACGTCTCACCGCTGCGTGCCTCGCTCGAAGCGCTCAAAGGCTTGCCGCCGGCGCTTGTTGTCACGGACGAGAACGACGTGCTGCGACAAGAAGGTGAGGCGTACGCCCACAAGCTGGCACAGGCGGGCGTGAATGTAACGGCGGTTCGCTATCTGGGCACGATGCATGACTTCATGATGCTGAATCCATTGCGCGATACGCCTGCTGCTTTGAGCGCCACCGCATTGGCCGGCAGCATGCTGGACCAGGCTCTTTCGAAGTAAGGTCAAAGTCCCATCCGAATCCGAACCGCTCGTTAGCGATGACGACTTTACGGATGGTGTAACCGCGGCAAGCGCACTGCCTGGAGTGAGCGTGCTTGCCGCCTGTGCCGCGGTAGCTGGCTTGAGGGCTCTGTGAAAATAAGAAGCGGTGACGAAACATCGCTTAACAATAATCGAGCGCTGGGCAAGAAACCAATTTCAATTCCGATGGAATAGAGAGGAGTCGATCATGAAACTGACAAAATATTTGGCCCTGACTCTGTGGGTTTCCATGCTAGCGCTGGTGTTCGTGAGCGGCTACGGATTCTGGCAGCTTTTTCAATTTCAGGCTCGCTTTGCCTATGTGCAGAACAATACGATTCCGGCGATTGTCGATTTGGCGCAAGCGACTGCTCAAATGTCCGATATCAGAGCATCCACGCTGGCCTTTGCGCTGACAACCGACGAGACGCAACGAGCCGATCGACTCCGGAAAATCGCTATCGCCCGTCAGCATTTTGACGAGATTCTGTCGAAATATTCGACGGATCATATTCTGGACAAGAATGACCGGGAGATGATCGAGTCCGATAAAGCGAATATTGCGGCTTTCTCTGAAGTACACGCCAAATTTATCGCGGCGGCGACAAATGCCCCAAGCGGCTACGATGTCAATGCCGCGCTTGAGTCGCTCACCTCGGCGGTCGAGACGATGGTTAAAGGGCTTAAGGATCAGACTGACTACAACATCAAGCTGGCGAATTCCTTGGGGAAAAAAGGCGATTCGGATGCGCGATGGTCGCTATGGGTGCTTGGGCTGATCACGATCGCAACACTTTTGTTAAAAGGCATTTTGGCCTCCAATTTATATCAGCGCATACGACATGGCCTCAGCGACATCCAGAATATTCTCGGCAGTGTGAGTGAGTCTCTCGATTTAACCCAAAGGGCGCCGGTCAAGCATGCAGACGAAATAGGGCAGACGGCCGGCGCTTTTAACCAACTCATTGAGCGAATTAGCCAAGTGTTAGGGACGGTGCGTATATCGTCCAATTCCGTTTGCATGGCGGCGAAACACATATCCATCAGCAACGCCGATTTGTCGGCACGTACCGAAGCACAAGCGGCGTCTCTCGAAGAAACCGCAGCCAGCATGGAGGAGTTGACGTCGACCGTGCAAAACAATGCGGACAGTGCCAGGCAAGCCAGCGCCCTGACAGCCAATGCTGCCGAGCTGGCACTGAAAGGACAAGGCGTGGTGAGTCGAGTAGTCGATACGATGAGTGAAATTGATGAGAGCTCCGACCGGATTGCCGATATCACGAGCATTATCGAAGGAATCGCGTTTCAAACTAATATCCTGGCGCTCAATGCCGCGGTGGAAGCTGCCAGAGCCGGAGAGCAGGGACGCGGCTTTGCCGTGGTGGCCAGCGAAGTCCGTAATCTGGCTCAACGGTCGTCCAGTGCGGCTAAGGAAATCAAAGATTTGATCGCGGCATCGGTGGAAAAAATCCATACCGGCTCAGCATTGGCTAACGAGGCAGGCGAGGCTATTTCGCAAGTGACGACCGCGGTAGGTCATGCCGCGGATCTGATCAATGAAATCGCAGCAGCGTCGCAAGAGCAAAGCCAAGGAATCGATCAGGTAAATCAAGCCATTACCCTAATGGATCAGGTTACGCAGCAAAACGCGACACAGGTCGAGGAAGCCGCAGCCGCGGCAAAATTGTTGGAGGAGCAAGGGGCACATCTAGATGGCGTGGTGCGTATATTTCACATCGGCGACGTGACGCCGCCGACCGTCACTGCGCCGCCCGAAAGCCGCGAACCGCGCCCCGTTAAAGAATCTTTTGACGGCGAGTCGCGAATCCGCGCTCACGCAAAGATCGAACGTCCCGTATTCGCGGAAACAGCGCTAAATAGCTGGCAAGCATTCTAAATGGTGCCGTCATGCAAATCGAGAGTATCGGATTGTCGAGTTTCAGTTGGACCAGTCCCGATAGCCGGAAAGTGGAGAAAAAGCCGACTACCGTCTTGTACCGAATGGCAATTTACGGCTTGCTTGCGGTCCTCATCGCCTTCGGTTTCGTCCTATCCTGGGCGATGGCGAAGAATGCGAAAGAGGTCAGGGCCGCTGCCGTCCCTTCATTGAAAAGCGAAGTTAACGTACTCGAGCAGATTTCGCAATTTGAAAATTCGCTGCTAAGTCATCAGCTTGCAGTCAATGAGTATTTGACGGGCACCATCAGTCGCGAGCGGTTTCTCGGACTCGAGCAACTGACATTGCAGGAAATGGGCGCCCATTTGCATGCTTTGGAACAACGCGATGGCTTCACTTCCGATATCGAAGCGTTGGATGAAAGCTATCAAAATCTCAAGGACTTGACGCAATCGCTCGAAGAGAATGTCTCGCTTTCGGCGGGCGGATTGCCTGATAAAAGTCAGGTTTTGCAACAGCTGATTCGAAAGGGCAACGATGCTGGATTGGAGCTGAATCGCGTCAAGAGCGATGCCGAAGCGATGCTATATGCCACCGATAATGCGGCCAATACCAGTGTGTTCAGAATAGCCACACTGCTTCATATTTATAACGTGCTCATTGTTTGTGTAGGTTTGTTCATGATTTACCATATCAGGGCTCGCATTCGGTCGGAAGACGATTTAGCCTTCCAGGCCGCGCATGATCCGTTGACGGGTCTGGCGCATCGCCGATCGTTTGAAACTCGACTATGCGGCTTGACAAAATCTCCTCATACCATTGTGCTGGGAATGATCGATCGATTTGAGCGCATTATAGGTGGCGTCGGGCACGCCGGAAGCGATCGGATAATGCAGCAGATCGCATGTCGCTTGCAGCAAATCGCCACTCGCAATGGAGGCGAAGTGTATCGCTTGGATGGCGCCAACTTTGCGATTCTTTATACATTTTCCAAGAACGAACCGGTTCTTCAAGAAGTCTTATCCGAACTCAGAAGCGCCATGCATCGATCTTTCGAATTTGATCGTCATGAGATATTTTTGAGTTTGAGCTTGGGCGCGGCCGAATATCCTCGGCATGGCCGAGATCCAAAGAAGCTTCTGCGAAATGCCGATGCGGCGCTCAAAGCCGCTCATGAAATGGGAGGTGATTGCGTCGTAACGTATTCCGATTCATTGGACACGCGCGCCAACGAGTGTTTGCTGATGGAAGCTGCCTTGAGTCATGCCATCGAACGCGGCGAACTCGAATTGTATTATCAACCTCAACAGCATTTGGCAAGCAACGCGCTGATGGGGTTTGAGGCTTTAGTGCGCTGGCATTGGGAGGGTCGCATGGTCTCTCCGGCTGAATTCATTCCATTGGCTGAAGAGTCCGGATTGATTATCCCCATTGGCGATTGGATTCTTACTGAAGCTTGCCGACAGGCGAAATTATGGCGTGATCAGACCGGCCGCGATTTGCTGGTTGCCGTCAATATTTCTCCTCGTCAGTTCCGTCATCCGGATTTTCTGAAGAAAGTCACTAAAACGCTGGCCGATACTGGCGTCAAGCCATCCAATATCGAACTAGAGATTACCGAGGGGATGGTCATGGAGGGTGCCGAGAAAATGATTAATTTACTGAGGGAGTTGCGAAACCTCGGGGTCAAGCTGGCGATCGACGACTTTGGTACCGGCTATTCGAGTCTTTCCTATCTGACACGGTTCCCAGTCAATCGCTTAAAAATAGATCAATCATTCATCCGTCATTTGGAGCGCGGCGCCGGTGACGTTGGCGTGGTGCAGGCCGCGATTCAACTAGGCCATCACCTGGGCATGGAAGTCATCTCCGAAGGAGTGGAAACGGAATCGCAACTTGAGTGCCTGCGTCGCCTGCATTGCAATGAAATTCAAGGCTATATTTACGGGCGTCCACTCTCGGTGCGGGTGGCGACTGAATTTATCGGTCAACACTGATATCAGCGCGAACTTCTCGTCAGGGCACACATTGCTGCGGCGGCACGCGCGTTGCGCCGAGCATGAAGCTTGCCGCCAGGCAAAGATAAACCCATTTCGAGGTCGCGCCGGTCGTGCCGCAGCCGGTTCAGTGGCTGGCGCGTAGTCGACGCCAGGTTCCCGGCGGCGTGCCGACCTGTTGTGTGAAGACGCGTGTGAAGTGGCTCTGGTCGACGAAACCGCTTGCGTACGCGATTTCCGAGAGAGATAGATCGGTAGTGTGCAGCAGATTGCGCGCACGTTCGATGCGCTGCTCCTGCAGCCATTGATGCGGCGTGCGATGGGTGGTTTCACGAAACGCGCGGATGAAGTAGCTGCGCGACAGATTGCAGGCAGCCGCAATCTCTTCAAGCGAAACGTTCCCTTGCGATTTTTCGAGCAGCATGTCTTTGGCGCGCGCCTCGAGCACACTTGAGAGCCGCCGACTCCGCTTGAGCGATTGAGTCGACGCATTGCCGTAGCGATCGAGCAGATGCGTGCCCATAGCGACGCCGAGTTGCTCGATGAACAACGGGCTTGCCTCACTCTGCCGATCCAGCGCCAGTGCAAGGACCTGCGCGAGTTGGCCAAAGATGGGGTCCTTGCTGCCCGGCTGTGCCGAAAAGCCGCTGATTTTCTCGCCGCTTCGTTCGTAGGCGGTATTCGTGATGAACGCGTGCGACAACTCGATTAGCACGAAATCGAATGCGCCGTGCAGATCGGCACGGTAGTCATCTTCGAAATTTCGGACGTAGACCGAGTTCTGTTCGAATTCGTACACGCCTGAGCGGTTGCCGGAGATGATGCGTCGGTGATGCCCGGCGCATAGCGAAACGCCGATCAGGAAGCCGCGATTGGAGGCCGGCATGACCACTTCGCTGGTTTTTTCCTCAACTCGGCATTTACGAAAAAACCTAAAATCGCCGGCATCGAGCTCAAGGTCTTTGTGCAATTGATTCGACAGACAACCAAGCGAGTCTTTCCCAAGTGCGGCCGGGGCGGAGAACATTCCAGCGTCATTGAACATGATCGGTCTCCTTTGCGCGTCGCGCTAATTCATCTGCCCGTTCGCGTTGCCAAAATCGAAAGATGCGAAAAGCCGCTGTGTGTGAATTTTATCTCAAGGTTTGTAATAAACTGAAATGAATTTTTGTTAATGTTTGAACGCTACCCTTGAAAAGCTGACTGCGCGACTGACGCTGTGCGGCGCCGGTCAGGATTGAAGAGCGCCTCGTACTGCTTAGATTCGAACCGACGGTGCCCGCCAGCGTCATGACATCCCCAATCCGAACGACTGCGCAAGTTGTGGACCTTTTATAAGCAAACGCTCGACCGCTGCGCGTCGGGCTGCGGCCCAATCAGCAAGTGCATGAACTACATTGGTCTCCGCTATGACAAGCGTCTGTGCGAGGCTTACTGCATCATCGGCGGCTTTCGAGGTGCCGGAGCCCGTGTGGGGCCGTAGCGTGCACGCGGCGTCGCCCACCAGCGCAATACGGCCCTGGGCGAACGATGGACTCAGCGCATCGGAGACGGCTTGCAGGAACGGGGCTTCGGTCGCGGCGACCAGCTGCACCAGCGTGCGCGGCAAGCTATCACCTGCCGCCCCATAAAGATGCGCCAGCGACTGCGCCGACAGTTGGCCGGGCACCACCGACGCGTGGTGCCGGCGACCGTCGCGGTCGGTCAAAAAGCTGTCGATGACTGTCGGTTCGGTTTCGTTACGGTACCAGAGCCAATTAAAGCGGCGCGTGCCGGGCGCCAGGGAGCCGTCTAGTGCGGGAATCAGGAAAGTCATAAACAATTCGCCATCCTTACGAAACAGCGTCATGTTCTCGGCCAGGTCGGCGATATCGGCCGGATCGAAAGCGCTTTCCTCCACCAGACCGCGCCAGGCGATGTACCCCGCATACGACGGCGCACTATCGGGAAACAGCGCCGAGCGAAGCCGCGAGCCCGTGCCGTCGGCTGCGATAAGCACGTCCGCGTAGGCCGGCGCTACGCCATCGTCGAAACGTATCTCGACACCTTGCGCATCTTCGCTAACGCTTGCCACGGTGCGCCCGTAATGAATCGCGCGAGGCGGAAGCATACTGCACAACGACCGGTAGACGGCGTCCCACGACGAAAACGGCAGCAATTCGGGTTCGTCATGCGTGACCTTGCCGTCCGCATCGATCCAGCGACGTCTGTGCGTCGGCACCGTGAGCATCGCGCGGGTGTGTTGGCCATGTTGATCGAGAAATTGCAGCATCTGCCGCAGCACCACCACGCCACCACCATGGCCCCGCAGCGGCGTCGGGGAGCGCTCATAGATAGATACTTCATGGCCGGTGCACGTCAGCGTCAGCGCACAGGCAAGGCCCGATATTGATCCACCCACGATTGCAATTTTCATGTCGGTCGTCGTACAGTAATTGTTTGTTAACCTAGTGAAGCCATGGCGTCCCGCTTCAACAAACTTTAACGCTTTACCGTCGATCCGGGTTCGCTCGGACAGCTGATTGTTATGTTTCTCAGGATAATTCACAAAAATTAAGCATAGTTTCGAACGCACGACGTTGACCGATCGAATCGAAAAGCTGTAGAACCTCAAAGTAGAAATTCATGTCGTCCAGAGATAAAAAACGTGCGATTTCGCAAACTTGTCACTCCCGCTTATTGCAGACTAGGCATCGTGAACAGCACTGCCTACACAAGGCGCTCATAGCATGTGGACCCAGCAACGAATTGACCCTGAGTGACTAAAGAGAGCTCTATGACTTTGCAAGCGGATGCCGTCAGCACGGGCCTGCCTCGATGGCGATCTGCATGCGGCTCGCGCAGCGCGTACCGGTGCGTATCCAGCTCGATCGGATTCCCCCCGGGGTCAAGCTTGCAATGGGTATGACCTGCACGGTCACGCTACGCCCACTGGCCGGCCATTCAGAAACGTTTTTGAAGGATTAAGGAAAAATAAGTACCGCTATTGGCGCGGGCTCACCCATGATTGCACTCGGATAGAAAACTATCGCTCGCCGGTAGATCTGGACGTCATGGGCTTCGACAACCACCTTGCTTGTCATCCTGGCGGAGGGGCTACCGGTATTCAATACCTTTTTTACGACCAAGGCCGACGGCATGGGTATGGGATTATCGATGAAGGGAGGTGCGATGAGCACAACTCCACACGCCGATGCGGGCGCCGATCCATCCGGCAGCGCGATGGTGTACGTGGTCGACGACGATGAGTCGATGCGCAAAGCCGTCGGCAATCTGTTGCGCTCGGTCGGCTTGAGCGTCGAAACCTTCGGCTCGGCTCAGGACTTTCTTGCCTTCGATATGCCTGACGTGCCGAGTTGTTTGATTCTCGACGTACGGCTCAAAGGGCAAAGCGGGCTGGCGGTGCAAGAGCAGATGTCGGCGAGCCGGGTGGGTTTGCCGATTGTCTTCATGACCGCACATGGCGATATTGCTATGACGGTCAAGGCCATGAAAGCGGGTGCTAAGGATTTTCTGGCCAAACCGTTTCGTGATCAAGATATGCTGGATGCTGTCTCGCACGCCTTGGAATGCGACGAGGAACGCCGCATGGCGACACGCTGTGCCGCGGATCTACGTCGTTGCTACGAGTCGTTGACAGCGCGCGAGCGTGAAGTCATGGCCTTTGTTGCCGCGGGTCTGATGAATAAGCAAATTGCCGGTGAAATGAACCTGAGCGAAATAACCGTCAAGATCCATCGCGGTCAGGCGATGCGCAAGATGGGCGCTCGCTCGCTTGCTGATTTCGTGTTAAAGGCCGAGGCGCTAGGCATCAAACCACCTCAGGGTATGGTCACTCCACCCCGTAGTTCACGTACCTAAGTATTGCGCCAAAAATGTGCAGATTAAATATAAATAGCTATCCTACTTAAATGTTTTATACGTAGGTATAGCCGAACCAACCTATCTTCAAACCCGGCTTAAATAGTTTAACCCTATTCGGACGCGCTCCGGCTTTCGACCGTGTCAGACTTGGCGTAGCTCCGCATGCAGCCCTTGCAACAAGACTAAACCTGGATATTAATCGAACCAACCATTGGTCATTTCAGGCAACCGTATGTAGGGCTAGCTGGATGATGAGTCATGCGATACCTTGGAGTCCATGCAGTACCGATTACATCGGATGCTGTCTCACCACTTAAAATCGGATGGCCAGATCATGATCAGTTCGTCGACGCTGTATCCCGAACCCACAGCGGATATCGTCCAGAATAATCGGATGAGCCGGATCGAATTGGAGCGCCAATGGCGCAATCCCAGCGTAGAAGGCAGCGACACGCGTCGGCGCAACCATCTCTTGCTGTCGCGGTGGACCCGCCACATTGCACAACCACTGGAGGTGATCAATCCTGGCAGCGCAACGCATCATTGCATCGCGATAAATCTCAAATGCACCTCGGTGACGTTCTCCCATGCCGGTAAGACGATCGTGAACGGCCGGGTGACTCCGGGCGCCGTGCAGATCACGGCGCCGCATGTGGGCTGCAGTGCGGTGTTCGAGACGGCGGCTGATGTACTGCATTTATTCGTTTCGCAACAGGTGCTGGGTGAATGTTTCGAAGACATGTTTGGACACCCGCATATCGGCGACATTCGCTTCGATGATCCCCGGCTCGTGCGCGATCCGGCGCTGGAACGGCTCGGGCAGGCGCTCGCGATGTCGCAATCCCATGATGCTGCGCTCGGCAAGGTGTTTGCCGATAGAGTGAGTCTAGCGATCGTGTCGCGCATAATCGCGCGGCATTTCACGGCGGTCGAGCGGAAGGCGCGCGAGGCGAGTGCGCTGCCGGCGTGGCGGCTCAGTCGCGCGATTGAATACATCGATACGCATCTGAGCGAATCGATCGGACTCGCTGATATCGCAAATAGTACAGGCTTGACCCGCATGCATTTCGCGTCGCAATTTCGCCGCGCGACCGGCATGCGTCCGCATGATTACTTGTTGCGGCGCCGGGTCGAACAGGCGCAGCACCTGTTATGCGAATCAAAAAATAAGGTGCTGGACGTCGCATTGAGCTGCGGCTTTCGGTCCCAGGCTCACTTTACGACTGTGTTCAAACGAATGGTCGGAGAGACACCGTACTGTTGGAGAATGAAAAATAATGTCGATAGGTAAACAGATACACGCCTTCCTGAAGGTAAGCGAAATCTTCCTGCTGCAGTCCGGCGTCACGGTGATGCATGACCGATGGTCGGCGCAAGAGAAGGTGGGTGCCGCGCATGACGACCACACCTTGCGGCTTGGCGAATTGATCGCTTACAACGCGAAAGTCAAGCCGGGTAACACAGGCAACGGCGGTAACGGCAATCAAGGCAGTGGCGGCATGCGGAAATATAGGCAAGACAGTGTGTGAATACCATCAGTGAGTCGGTGGAGAGCAGCATGAACTGCTTCTAACGATACCGTCATCGATGATCAACATAACTTATCTGAAATAGGAGCGCAATCATGCTGATGAAAGCGAGTTTTACCGATCCGTGGCTGCAGACCCTAGGGTTGTTGTCCTTTTTGTCCGGCGATGTCGACCCGGAGGCTGTCGAATGTGCTGCACTTGCGGCAAGTAACGGGCGCAAAGCGGCGCAACTGCCGGTGGAGGGGAAGCGCTTGGCGGTTCAGGTACGCGTAGTCGAGCGGCCCACGCACACCACGGCCATCGTGAGCTGGCGCGATCCGACACGATGCTCATATGGGGATCAGGTCTGGCAAGCCACGCGTGCGCGCGAGGCTGGGGTTTGTGCCATGAGTGGGCGACCCATCCAGCAGGGCGATACTATTTATAAGCCACGGTGTTGCAAGCCGGCGCCACTCAATGCAGATGCGATGATTCTTCAAGCGGTGATCCGCGATGCTGTACTGGTTTGATAGCGCTTGTTGCGCTGACCTCGAACCCGCTCGCCCATGGTGAGTCATACCGCCATGGGCGAAGCGGGGCTTATTCGCCCGCGTGTGCGCCGCCCACCACCTTGCCTCGAAAAATATAGTACTGGTAGAGGTTATACCCAATCATGACGGGGAAAATCAACCCGATCCCGATCAGCATAAATACCAGCGTAGAGGTATCGGATGCGCTTTCGAATATACCGACCTTCCCCGGAACAAAGTTTGGAAAGAGACTGATCGCCAGCCCGGCGAACGACACCACGAACAACACTACCGACGCGCGAAATGGACCGCGCACACTGCCTAGATACAGCGATCCAATGAGGTAGGCAAAGGCTAATGCAGAAACCGAACCGAGCGCGATCAACCCATGAAATACCCCCGGTTGGGTCCAGCGATCGTGCCCGACCGCGCTGATGAACCACGTCGCGGCAGTTAGCACAACTGCCGCTGCTACCGTGATGGAGGCACTCAACAGGGCAAGACGACGCGACCATTGCTCGATGTTGCCAACGGTTTTCTTCAGGAGATAGGTCGACCCGAGTAGCGAGTAGCCCGCCACCACGCCAATCGCGGACACCGTGACGAAGGCATTGTTCATCGGTCCCGGGGTTAGCCCCGTGATGACTTTGCCAAGTATCACACCTTGAGAAATCGCGGCGACCAGGCTGCCGATACCGAATACCTTGTCCCAGATGGGGCCGTGCGACACGCTATGACGAAATTCGATCGCGGCGCCGCGCATGATCAAGCCGGCGATCAACAACATTACCGGTAGATACAGATCCTGTAGCAGTGCCGCATAGGCGGCAGGAAATGCGCCGAACAGGGCGCCGCCCAGAACGACCAGCCAGGTTTCGTTGGCATCCCACACGTGGCCGATGGTTTGTATCATGACATCGTGATCTTCGCGGCGTTTGCGCAGTAGGCTGAGTATGCCGACACCGAGATCGAAGCCGTCGGTGACGACATAAAATACCAGCATCAGGCCGATCAGGCCAAACCAGGTGACGGCGAGCATCGCGTGAGTAGAGCGGTCCATAGAAACTCCTTGAAATGGGGATGGTTATGACTTGGTCACGACTGCCGGCGGCTGCGTCTTGAAGGGGGCAGGCGGGTTCAGGGTGAGATCCGGGCCGGTGCGCAGCCAGTTGTGCGCGAGGACAAAAAAGGTGATCAGCAGCACCACGTAAAAGCAGAGAAACATCCCTATACTGAGCGTTACCGACGATGCCGCCACGGTTGATACGGCGTCCTGGGTTCGCAGCAGGCCATACACGACCCACGGCTGACGTCCCACTTCACGCACGATCCAGCCGGCTTCGACCGCGACGTAAGGTAATGGAATGCACAGCACCCAGGCGAGCAACAGTTTGCGTTGCTCGAGCAGCCGTTCCACGCTGCCGCGTGTCTTGCGCACTACGTAGGCCGTCCAGAAGGCGAGCAACATGAAGGCGAAGCCGATACCCGCCATCACGCGGAACGCGTAATAGAGTAAGGGCAGCATCGGCGGCTGGTCGGCCGGCGCGAAGTCGGTCAAGCCTTTGACCTCGCCGTGCAGCGTGTGGGTCGCGAGAATACTCAACATACCGGGTATTTCGATCGACCAGTCGTTGCGCTGTGCCTTCTGATCCGGCCACGCGAGCAGCGACCACGACGCGGCGGCGCCGGGTCGGTTGGTGATCCAGTGTCCTTCGATCGCGGCGCCTTTGGCGGGTTGTTTGTCAAACACACTGCCGCCGCTTGAATCGCCCAACCAGATCTGAACCGGCGCGGCGAATACAAGCACCAGCAGCGCGATCTTGAATGAACGCGCGAAAAATTCGGGATTACGGCGTTTGAATAGATTCCACGCGGAAATGCCGGCGATCACGAACATGCCGGTTTCGATCGCCGCGACCCACATATGGGTAACACCCCAAACCATGTCTGGGTTGAAGATGGCCGCGGCATAGTCGGTTACGACGATCTTGCCACCTTCTACCGTGACGCCGGCGGGTGTTTGCATCCACGAATTGGCGACCATGATCCAAAAAGCCGAGATACTGGATCCGAGCGCGACCATCGAGGTGGCGAACAGATGCACCGCACGCGACACGCGGCCCCAACCAAGCAGCATGACACCGATAAAGCCGGCCTCCAACATAAACGCCATGGCGCCTTCGAAGCCGAGAATATTGCCAAAGAACTGCCCGCTATAGCGCGAAAATTCGGCCCAGTTGGTGCCGAACTGGAATTCCATCGGGATGCCGCTGACCACACCCACGGCGAAATTCAACACCAGTAGCTTGCTCCAGAACCGCGCGTGTCGGTAATAGCCGACGTTGCCGGTACGCAGCCATAACACTTCTATCAAGACCAGGAAGGCTGACAGGCTGATGGTCAAAATGGGCCACATGATGTGAAAAATGGCCGTCATCGCAAACTGGATGCGAGACAGGTCAAGGACGTCACTAAGGTGCATGATGAGCTTCCGTGGTGCGGACGAGGCCCGCTTGATGCCTGATTGAGGGATATGAGTGGGGAGGATGGGCCGCCGTAGGCTTTGACTCTTGTCCAAATGCCCGTCTTTTTCAGATTTGCACGGTCGACGCCGCCGAATTCGCCTCCAAACCTGCCTGGGGCAGGCGGAAGCGGCTGGCCGCGGGGCTAGGGCGCCGGCCGGCGCCTTATCCCTATGGATAATAGTTGTGAACGACTTTCGCCATTAATATGGCTTTCATGACGCGATCGATGCAAAGGCCGCGTTGGTGCAGCAGGCGAAGTCGCCAGAACGTGCCCGTTCCGGGAATCAAGCAGACGTGAGTCCAGTATGATCAAAATCGGTCAAGTCATGGTGTCGCTAGAAACGCGCGAGGTGTACGTGGAGGATCGATTGCTGCCGATCGGCGCGCGCGCTTTCGATATCCTCGAATTGCTGATCCGTGCGGCGGGAAAAACGGTCACCAAAGACGAGATTCTCAGGCAAGTATGGCCTAATCTGGTGGTGGAAGAAAACAATATCCACGTCCAGCTGTCCGCACTCAGGAAAATTTTTGGCGCCGACAGTCAGGTGATACGCACCATTTCCGGTCGTGGCTACCGCCTTGCGATTCCCGCCGATGGAACCGAGCCGGCTGGCTTGCCCGCCCCTGTCGCGGCTGGGCACGTGGGTGCTGCGCGCCTGAGTAGCTTGCCGGTTTGCCACACGCACTTGATCGGGCGTGACGAGGCGGTGGTTGACATCGCCCGAGCCATGAAAGGTGCGCCTATTGTCACCTTGCTCGGCTCGGGCGGTATCGGCAAGACCCAGCTAGGCATCGCGGTAGCAAAGGCTATCGCATCTGTGTCGGAGATGGAAGTGTGCTTCGTCACACTGGCCACAGTGGATTCCGCGCAGAGCGTCGTCAACACGGTTGCTGCAGCCCTTGGGGTGGCCCCCACGGACGAGGACGTTCCGCTGCGGTCGCTGGTCGCTGCGATCCGTGATCGCAAATTGTTGGTCTTGCTGGATAACTGTGAGCACGTGATCGAATCGGCGGCGAATATTTGCGAACTGCTGGTGCAGGCGAGCGCGGATCTGCATATTCTGGCGACCAGCCGTGAGCCGCTGCGTACGCGCGATGAAAAGTTATATTGGGTCGCGCCGCTAGAAACACCCCCGGTCGGGGCGAGTACACAGGAAATTGTGGGTTGCGCTTCGGTGTGCATGTTCCTCGCGCAGATGAACGCGCTCGACACAGCGGTCGAACGTGACCGGAGTACGCTCGAGACGGTGGCAACGATCTGCCGGCGGCTCGACGGCGTGCCACTGGCGCTTGAATTGGCGGCGGCCCGCGCAGCTGTATTCGGCATTCGCAAACTGGTCTCCGAGCTCGACGACCGCTTCCAGTCGCTGACCGGCGGCCGCCGTACCGCGCCACCGCGCCAGCAGACGCTGGAGGCCGCGCTTGACTGGAGCTATCAGCTTCTCAGTACCAAAGAGCGTATGGTGTTGCATCGGCTCGGCGTTTTCTCGGCCCGATTCTCACTTGAAGCCGCATATGCGGTTGCCGGGTGCGGGCGGTTGACGCGCGGCGAAGTGACGGAGGCGATCGTCGGCCTTACCTCGAAGTGTTTCCTGATGACGAACTTCGATAGCAAGACCAAAGAATATTTTTTGCTGGAAACGACGCGCGAATATGCCTTACGAAAGTTATACGAGTCGGACGAGGCAGACGAAGTACTGACGAGAAAAGCGCTCCATTTGGCGCAGGCTTACGAGCATCCCTATCGGCCTGTATTCGGGGCGCGGGCGCTCGGCAGCCGACCCGCGACGGAAGCCGTCGCGTCGCGATGAGCGGGGCGCAGTTCCGGGTTTCGCATGGCGCTCCCCGCATTGGTTTCGGGTACTATGACGGAAATTTAAATTCATTTTTTTTGGAATCAGGAATGCCCGTTCCTTCGGAACTCGAACCGTTAGTGTATGTGATTGATGACGAGGAAATGGTGCGCGATGCGCTGGTTCGCTTGCTGCGCTCCGCGGGGTTTTGTGCGAAAAGTTTTGCCGCGCCCGAGGATGCGTTGTTGCAGGAATGGCCGAGTGTGCCGATGTGCATCTTGCTCGATATGAACCTTAAGACTATGAATGGCTTCGACGTGCAAAGCCGGCTTACTCAAGCGGGCGTGCAAATCCCCATTATTTTCCTGACCGGATATGGATCGATTCCGATGTCGGTACGAGCGATCAAGGCGGGAGCGCACGAATTTCTGACCAAGCCGATCGATGATGAAGAATTGCTTGAGGTGGTCAGGCGCGCGCTGATCCAAGACGAGGCCAATCTGGCAGAGCGCGCGTTTACGGCCGAAGTGCTGCGGCGTGCTACAGCACTTACACCGCGCGAGATGGACGTATTCGAGCTCGCGGTGGAAGGGCGCATGATCAAGCAGATGGCGCACGAACTAGGCACGCAGGAAGTCACCGTAAAGGTACACAAACGGCGCGTGATGAGCAAGATGCAGGCAAAGACGCTCATCGATCTGGCCAAAATGTGGGAAGTCATGCGTCGGACGCGCTAGGCGTCCAGTGGCCGTGGGTATGGCGCCGACATGATGCTTTGCTTCTAAGTCGGCGCAATTGGAGTATGGGCACTATGAGCTTTGTTTGCATCGTCGACGATGACGCGTCGGTAAGAAGTGGTGTTGGAAACCTGCTGAAAGCGCTGGGTTATACGACTGTGTCGTTTTCGTCGGGGGAGGAATTCCTGGCTTCCACGGAAGTTGACGATGCGCTGTGTATTCTGCTTGATGTCAGAATGCAGGGCATGCAGGGCCTCGAAGTGCAACGTCAACTGAACGCGGAACACAGAGACATCCCGGTAGTGTTTATGTCTGCGCATGGCGACGATGACACGGTTCAGCGTGCGCTCTCGAATGGCGCGGTCGGTTTCCTGCGCAAGCCGTTTGACGAAGATGTGCTGGTCGATTCGATCGAACTTGCGATCGGACGCAAGAGCCGGGCGAATTGATTCCCGCCAGTTCTTACTGCATTGAATCTTCCGGCGTCGATACGAGGCTAGGCGTATTAGAAGCATTAGGCGCGATCGAGGCAAGTAGGGCGCGCAAGCGCATTTCGCTTGCACTGTTAGCCGATTCCGCCGGCAGTTTTTCCAGGGAAGCGAGAGCATAGGCGGCACGGGTGCCAGACTCTGCAACCAGACCCGCATCGAACAGAGCTTGGGCGAGACTGGCTGCCAGTTCGACGCCTAGGCGCACGTCACCGCGTTGGGAAAAAGCCCAATCGAAAGCACTGCGCGCTTCGTCCAACCAGGGCTGGAGATCTTTACCTTGAGCTGAGTTCCTCGGAATGCCGCCGTTCGAGCGCAGCGGCAAGTAGCGGGTGAGATAGCGAGCACGACGTGCCGCGATCAGGGTTTGCTCACCCTCGGCATGCAATTTCTCGACGGCATAAGCCCGGGTCGACTCGGAGATACGGTACTTGCTTGCAGGTTCAATGTTGACCAGCGATTTCGTCACCAGATCCGTAATGCCGTTGATTACGTCCGCAACAGTGTAGTTCTCATCACAGGCCACGGCGCACATTGCATCGAAAGTAAAGGTCGCGTTGAATACCGCCAGACGCCGGAATAGTAAGCGACTGCATGGATCCAGCATCGAAAAGCTCCAGTCGAAGGTGGCGCGCAAGGTCTGATGGCGTGGCAGCGCGGTACGATAGCCGCCGCCCAGGATGGCCAAGCGGTCGTCGAGGTGGCGATACACGCCTTCGACGCCGAGCGAACGAACGCGTGCTGCGGCCAACTCGATTGCCAACGGGATGCCGTCCAGGCGACGACATATTTCACCAACCAAGCGAATTTCCTCGCTATCGCTACCGATGCGATTTTGCGGTGAGTTTGCGCGCGACAAGAACAAGTCGACCGCCGAGCAGCGCAGAATTTCGGCATCGTCGCTGTCCGACAGCGGTACGTCAAGCGGGCCGACGCGAAATATCATTTCGGGCATGATGCGCAGCGGTTCGCGACTGGTCACCAGCACTCTCAGTTTGTCATTGTCGGCGATCAGCTGTTGCACGATCTCCGCCACCTCGGCAATGACCTGTTCGGCATTATCCAGTACGATCAGTCGAGGTTTGTCGGATAGTGTGGACTTCAGTTGGGTTGTATCCCATTCCCGCCCAGAGAGGGGCACGCCGCTGCTATCTACGATCGCAGCAAGCACCGCCTCGTAGGTTCGGGCTGCGGCGAGCTCCACGAACAGGACGTGGTCGGGTCTTTCCGCTGCAATTTGGCGGGCGACCTCAATCGCGAGGCTGGTTTTGCCGATCCCACCCGCGCCGACCAAGGTCAGCAATGGCGTATGCTGCGATATTGCGCGGATGCTGCCCACCACTTCGGCGCGACCGATCAGCTCATGTTTGGGCAGTGGAAATTGGCGTAACACCGAAGTTGCCGCGGTGGGGCCGACCGCTAGCGTGTTCTTGTGGTGGCGCACCAGCTTGTAGCCGCGTCCGGGCACGGTGATGATCATGCCTCGATCCGGGCCGAGTACTTTCCTCAGGGCCGACATATGCACTTGGATATTGCTCTCTTCGACGATGGTTTCCGGCCACACCGTACTCATTAATTCGTCTTTTGAGACCAGGCGCCCGTCCGCCACCACGAGCAGCGCAAGGATATCGAAGGCGCGCGTTCCAAGACGGAAGATTTCAAGCTAGTTGTCGCCTCGACGGATAAAATTTATGCAGCCTTTTTCTCCTGGTGAGCAGGGTTTGAGGTCGTGCTGTTTGATTCA
>Ga0302178_10001556_pt1 | contig 19218 bp, 19 predicted proteins | sample I_Palsa_E1_3_FD_198790 | JGI IMG/M metagenome (GOLD analysis project Ga0302178, IMG submission 198790) | Peat permafrost microbial communities from Stordalen Mire near Abisko, Sweden - I_Palsa_E1_3 | ecosystem: Environmental > Terrestrial > Soil > Palsa > Peat permafrost | place: Sweden... | reverse complement strand
CCGGTCGCGGACGCCGAGCTCGAGGCCGTCCAGTCGACGCTGATGAGCCCGCTCGCGTGGGACCTCGGTCACGTCGCAGCGTTCGAGGACCTGTGGCTCGCCCACCGCTTCGGCGGGCTGCCGCTGCTGCGCGACGAGCTGATGGACGTCTACGACGCGTTCGAGACGCCGCGCTCCGATCGCGGCGAGTTGCCGTTCCTGCGCGGCCCCGAAGCACGCGCCTACATGGATGACGTGCGCGAGCGGACGCTGGTGGTGCTGGCCGACCAGGGCGCCGGGGACGGCTTCATCGCCGAGCTCGTGATCCGCCACGAGCAGCAGCACTGCGAGACGATGCTGCAGACCCTGCAGCTCGCTCATCTCGAGGGCTACCAGCTTCCGTGCGCCACTGTGGATGCCGACGGCACCGGCTTGCAGGCCGGTGCCGTCGCGGCTGTGACCGGTCTGGAGCTGGTCGAGGTCGCCGCTGGGCCGTGCGAGATCGGCGCTCCAGCCGGCGGTTTCGCCTACGACAACGAGCGACCGCGCCACCGGGACTGGCTGGCAGGCTTCCAAATCGGCCGTGCGCCGGTGACGAACGCGTCCTACCTGAGCTTCGTCGAGGGCGGCGGCTACGTGCGGCGCGAGTGGTGGTCGGACGAGGGCTGGGCGTGGAAGGAGCAGTACGACATCACGAGACCCGGGGCGTGGACCGAGGACCTCTCGGGAGAGTGGCGTCTCGACGGCATCCATCCACTCGATCCCGACCGGCCGGTGGTCCACGTCTCCTGGTTCGAGGCCGACGCCTTCGCCCGTGCCCACGGGGCGCGACTGCCGACGGAGAGCGAATGGGAGAGGGCGGCGACCTGGGACCTGGAGACGGAGCAGGCCAGGATCCAGCCCTGGGGTCAGCTCGAGGCGACCCCTGGCGTCCACGCGAACGTCGATCACATCGCCGACGGGCCGCTCCCCGTCGGCCTGCACCTGGCCGGCGCCGCCCCGAGCGGTTGCCTTGGCCTGATCGGTGACGTCTGGGAATGGACTTCCTCGGACTTCGGCGCCTATCCGGGGTTCGTGGCATATCCGTACCGCGAGTACTCGGAGGTGTTCTTCAGACGCGATTACAAGGTGCTGCGCGGCGGCTCGTGGGCGACGCGCTCGCACGTCATCACCGCGGCGTTCCGCAACTGGGACCTCCCCCAGCGGCGGCAGATCTTCGGCGGAATCCGGATCGCGAGGGACGCCTGACAACGCGGCGGGCTGGATCAGCTGTGCGAGTTGGACCAGCCGGCCTCGGCCGCGGCGACGTCGGCCACCAGGTTGCCGAGGGCCAGATTGACGTCGTCGCCGTGGTAGCCCCACAGCGGTCCCGCCTGCTCGGTCACGACCGGTCGGTGGTCGGAGGCGCCGGTCGCCTTGGTCACGTCCAGCCACGAGGCGCCGCTCGCGCGCTCGCAGCGCGCGGTGTACAGGCCCGGGTAGGAGACCCACGGCGTCGTGGCGGCGCTGAGCGAGGGAAAGAACGGCTCGAGCGTGGCCGATCCGCCGGCCAGTGCCGCCGGATTGACGCATGCGACCTGGAGGCCGGCGCTGCCCTGCTGATCTGACTGGAGTGAGACCCCCTGGCCAGGGCGGCCGAACAGCGAGCCCTGGGGAGGCGTCGACGGGAAGCTCGAGTACGCGATCACGCAACCCGTCTCACCGAGCTTGTCGCACAGCGGAATGTGCTCGAAGGTGCCGCCGGCGAGATGGCCCGTCGGGACCTCGACATTCCCACCGAGGATGATCGACGCGACCAGCCGGTCGCGGAGCGCGGGGACGTCGTCGACGAGCCGCTTGAGCAGCAGGATCAGCATCGCCGATCCCTGCGAGTGCCCGATCACCACGAACGGCCGGCCGTCACTGGCGTGCTCGACGAAGTCCTCGAACCCCGCACGGATGCTGTCGTATGCGGTCGCGGTGACGCTGGCAGGGAAGTCGAGGCTCGGATGGCTTTCGAGGTAGGTGAGCGTCACCTGGCGGTACATCGGCGCGTATACCTGGCAGACCTGCGAGAAGCGCGACGCCTGCGCGATCGCCGCATCGGTCTCCGCTCCGCCGATCGTCAGGTTCGCGTTCGGGCCCTGCTGGAGCGACACCGTCGGGTAGACGTAGAAGCAGTCGAAGGCAGTCGAGGTGGTCGGCTTCGAGCCGCTGACGGTGTGGGTGCCCTGCGCCGTCACGATCGTTGCGTCGAGGGAGCTGGTGCACGGGTCGGGAGTGACGCCGGGACGGCACAGCCAGACCGTTCCCTGCTCGCTCGCATTCGCGAGGGCCGCCGCTGCGACCAGCACGCCCACCACCAGCGCAGCCGCGATCAGGCCCGCGCTCCTATAGCCCCAGGCCACGTACGCCCTTCTCGTCCCAGCCGAGGTGGTGGGCGAGCTCGTGACGGACCGTGCGCGTCACCTGTGCGCGCAGCAGCTCGGGATCGTGGCCGAAGTCCCGCAGCAGCGTGTCGCGGAAGATCAGGATCCGGTCGTGGAAGAAGTCGTTTGCGACGGTGCCACCCTGGTAGAGCCCGTACGCACCACGGCGCGCACCGCGCGAGGCGCCGACCGAGGCGCCGTTGTCGGCGACGACAACGGCGACGTGTTCGAGCGCGCGGTGGAACTCGAGCGGCAGCTCGTCGAGCGCAGCGCGGACCAGCGCCTTGAAGGTCTCCTCGTCGTACAGATCGAGCTCGTCGAGGTCGGGCGCCTGATCGTCGTCGTCGTCGGGACCCCAGCCGTCGTCCCACTCATCGTCGGCGGCCAGTCGCTCGCTGCGCTGTACGAGCGCCTCGAACTCGACCTCGGACTCGGGGTCGTGCCAGCCACCAAGGCGAACGAGCGCGAGCACGACCGCGCCGCCGACGATCACCGCGCCGAGTCCGAACACGGCTACCGCCTGCGCGAGCCACACCAGGCGGACGCTGCTGAAGCCCTCGAACAGGCTCAGCAACCCGAGGCACGCGATCATCGCCGCTGCGGCGGCGAGCAGGGCGCGGCGCAGGCTGGTCGGGGCCTCGCGCATCCTGCCTAGGAGAGCGTGCGGGCGATCACGAGCCGCTGGATCTCGTTGGTGCCCTCGTAGATCTGCGTGATCTTGGCATCGCGCAGCATCCGCTCGACCGGATACTCCTTGACGTACCCATAGCCGCCGAGCACCTGTACCGCCTCGACGGTCACGCGCATCGCGACGTCCGAGCAGAACAGCTTGGCCATCGCGGAATACTTGCCGAGATCGGGGTCATCGCGATCGACCTTGGAGCACGCCTGGTAGAGGAGCTCGCGAGCCGCTGCACACTGGGTCTCCATGTCGGCCAGCTTGAACTGGATCGCCTGGAACGAGTTGATCGGCTGCCCGAACTGACGGCGCTCGCGGGCGTAGGCGACCGCGTAATCCGTCGCGCCCTGCGCGATCCCCAGCGCCTGGGCGGCGACGCCCAGCCGGGAGCGGTCGAGCGTCGCCAGCGCGACCTTGAAACCCCGCCCCACCTCGCCGATTACGTTCTCGGCCGGCACTCGTACATCGTCGAAGATCGGCTGACCGGTCGGTGAGCCCCGGATCCCGAGCTTGTGCTCGAGCTTGCCGACCGCGAAGCCCGGACGGTCGGCTTCGACCACGAAGGCCGTGATCCCCCGCGAGTGACCCACCTCCCGATCGCTGACCGCGAACACCACGTAGAAGTCCGCGACGCCGAGGTTCGTGATCCAGTTCTTCGTGCCGTTGATCACCCACTCGTCGCCGTCGCGCTCGGCACGCGTGATCATCCCCCCCGGATCGGAGCCCGCTTCCGGCTCGGACAGGGCGAACGCCGGAGACCACTCGCCCGACGCGCAGCGCGGCAGGAAGCGCGCCTTCAGCTCCTCGGACCCGAACAGCTTGATCGGCAGCGTCCCGAGCTCCTGGATCATCAGGATCAGCGCCGTCGAGGCGCACGCCTTGGCGATCTCCTCGACCGCCATGTTCAGCATCAGCGTGCCGGTGCCGGTCCCGCCGTGCTCGGCCTCGAACGGGAGCCCGAGGATGTCCTGCTCGCCCAGCAGCCGGCGGAGGTCCCACGGGTACTCAGCCCGCTCGTCGATGTCGGCGGCGCGCGGCGCGATCTGCTCGCGGGCGATGCTGCGGACCGTGTCGCGGAGGTCGAGGTGCTCCTGCGGAATCGTGTAGATGTGGGCGACGGCGGACACCGGGCTAATGCTACGCCGCCAGTGCGACCCCGCCGGCGCGGCGCCGCACGAGGCCCGGTGCTACCAGCCCGCCGGGTGAATCTCGATGAACCCAGCGTTCGGCGAGATCCTGGTCGCCGACCACCGGTCGTTGCCGTTCGCGCTGCTCTGACCCGCCGTGTCGAACCAGAGGCCGGCGACTCGCATGTACACGTGCCCGCCGTTGGCCCACAGCGTGATCCAGCGCCCAGCACCGGGGAGGCCATAGGTCTCGAACTGGGTCGAGTCGAGGGGACTCACGAGCAGGTCACCGCCGTGCAGCGCGAACGAGACCGACCCGGAGCAGTCATAGCCGGCGGACGTGAAGCTCGCGTGCCCACCGCCGTAGATGTACGGCAGGAAGGCGATCTGGTTGGCGGCCTCGATGACGTCGCGGATCACCATCGGCGCATCGTCGGGCGCAACCGCCAGGCCGGTCGCGCTGAGCGTCGCCGGCTCGACAGCGGCGTCCGATGGGGGCGGAACCATCGAGGTGCCGCCGCTGTCCGCGGCCGGCGTGGTCGGCGCGGTGGTGGTCGACGTGCCCGTCGCGGTCGTGCTGGTCGCGGTCGTGCTGCCGGCCGCGGTCACCGGGTCCGGGTTCGAGACCGTCGTCGCGGTCGGCATCTGGGTGGCAGCCAGCAGGCTGGCCGCGCCAGTGCGCGACTCCACCTGCTCGCGGTCGACCACGATCTTGACGACGCGTTTGATCAGCTTGACGGTTGCAGGGCCGACGACGCCGTCGGCCGTGACGTGATAGCGAGCCTGGAACGTCTGCACATGCACCTTCGTGCCGAGGCTGAACACGCCCGTGGACAGGGTCGGAATGCCCGCAATGGTGAGGTCCTCCTGGAGGATCGCCACGTCGGTCCCGCTCATGCCGGTCTGGAGCGTCCGTGCGCCGAGATGGGTTGGTGCGGAGCGCGTGTTTGAGGCGGCCAGCGCCGGGGAAGCACACAAAAGCACCGACACGAAGGTCCCAATCGCAAGTTTCCCACTGCGGAGGATCCCTCTCGAATACGACAAGACCGACCCCTTCTCTTTCGTGTGCCTACGGGGTTAGCTGTCGGGCTCGCGCTGAAAGAGCTAGCGCTACGCAGCAGAACTTGCTGCGATTCGCCCCGAGAGCCTGGTCAAAGGCTCAACTGGGTTCCCCCGTTCCCTGACGGCATGGCCGTGCGGGATTCGGCTGGGTTGTTGGCGCGGGAATATACACAAATCCTCGGCGACAAGACATGAACGTCGTGACGGCGTGTGCGGCTCCGTTACGCTGGGGTTCGATGAGCGGCGATTACACTCCTGCCGAGGTCGCCGCGCTACTCGCGCAAGAGGATGTGCAGCTGATCGACGTCCGCACCCTCCACGAGCACGAGGCCGGCCGGATCGACGGGGATCGCCTGATCGAGCTCGGGGACCTGCCGGCGCACGCCGCGACGATCGATCGGGACCGCTCGGTGATCGTCTACTGCCGAAGCGGCGGCCGCTCCGCGATGGCGACCGAGGCGCTCACGCAGGCGGGCTTCGACGCCCACAATATGGTCGGGGGGATGCTCGCGTGGGAGGCGGCCGGCCTACCGATGGTGCCCGACGACGCTCGGGTGATCGAGCCGTAAGGGCTGCCGCGGGCTCAGGGCTGCCGCGGGCTCAGGCTGCCGCGGGCTCAGGGCTTCCACTTGATCGAGCAGCCGACCGGTTTGGTCTCGCTCGGGTCCGGCAGGCCGCCCGCCAGCACCGCGTCAAGCGCTTGGCGAAGCCACGCGGCCCGCTGGCTCGGATCGTGGTGGTCGGCGTCCGGAGCGCCGCGGTAGCGCAGCACGCCGTCGCGGTCGAGCACGAACAGGTCGGGCGTCGTCTTGGCGCCGAACGCGCGCGCAGCCTCCTGCGTCTCGTCCCACAGGTACGGAACCGCCCACCGTTCGCGCGCGACCCGCTCGCGCATCGCCTGATACGAGTCACGCGGGAAGCGGTGGGCGTCGTTGGAGTTGATCAGCAGGACCCTGACCCCGCGTCCGGCGTAATCGCGCGCCGCGTCGAGGATCCGCTCGTGCCAGGCGATCGCATACGGGCAGTGGTTGCACGTGAACGCGACGACCGTCGCCGCCGTCTGATCGCCGTCGGGGATCGTCCAGGAGCTCCCGTCCGTGTCGGGCAGCGACACCGAGGGAGCCACGTCGCCGACCGTGAGCGTCACGCGACCTCCTCGCTCAACCGCCGCGCCTCCGCTGAGAGCTCGATCGCCACCCTGACATCGTGCGGGTCGGGGGTCGGCGAGATGCGCCCGTCACGACGCCGGTAAAGCCTGCACGTGAGCGCGGCCGGCTCGCCGGCGCTCGGGTCATCCCCGCCTGCGAGCTCGACGACGTCGGTCCCGTCGATCCTGATCGTCGGCGAGCCGCGGAACCGCAGCTCGCGCGCCTGCTCGTCGGTCCGCACTTCGACCGTCCGGATCACGACCGCTGACAGGCCGCTGCGGTCGAGAGCTGCACGGAGCATCCGTCGCGCTTCATCGGTAGACGGACAACCCTGCCACCAGAGCAGCTCCACCTCCGGGTTCTCAGGCACGACTTCAAGCCTACTCGCCGTAACCGCCACGTTATCCCCCACCCCGTACAACTCGGTTCGTGCAGTCGATCAGCCACCACGTGCGAGCCGCCGCAATCGTCGCGTTCTGTGCGATCACCGTCGCCGCATGCGGCTCGTCTGCCCCGTCGACGACCACGTCGAACAGCGGGACAGGCCCGGCAGGCAAGGCGAGCACCAACGGATTCCTTGCGTTTTCGGAATGCATGCGGGCGCACGGCGTACCGAACTTCCCCGACCCGAGCGGTGGTGGCGGCGGCGGCGGCATCCAGCTCAACTCGAGCTCCGGGATCAACCCGGCGTCTCCGTCGTTCCAAGCGGCTCAGTCGAGATGCACGCACCTGCTGCCGGGCGGGGGGCCGGGACACGCCGGGCCCGCCTCCGCTCAGGCGAGGAAGGAGATGCTCGAGACCTCCGAGTGCATGCGCGCCCACGGGGTGACCGGCTTCCCCGACCCGACGACGAAGGCGCCGGGGCAGGGCGGCATCGGGAACTTCAGCATCGCGATCGGTCACGACGGGGTCTTTCTGCTCGTCCCCAAGACGATCGACGTCGCCTCGCCGGCGTTCCAGCACGCCGCCGACGCGTGCGGGTTCGGCCCCGGCGGGCGCGCCCGCGCGGTCGCCGCGCCCTGACGCCGAGCCGATCGGCGTCAGGCGATCGTCCAGGTATCCCCGGACAGGAGCAGCGCGCCGAGCTCGTCCTCGCTCGCAGCGGTCCCGGCGCCGCGGTCGCGCCCTCGGCCATAGACGGGCCGCGAGATGTCGCGGAAGATGCCGATCGGCGTCGGTCCTGTCGGATCGCTCGACAGCTTGGCGAGCGAGAACGCCAGGCCCGGATCATCCCGCCCCGGATCGTGTGTGAGCAGCGCATCCAGGCCTACCTCAGCGACCTCGACGAGCTCGAGGCGACCGTCGGGCCGCATCGCCACGCCGCGCTCGCCATCGACGCCGAACCGGATCGGCCGACCAACTTCGAGCCGGATCTGGTTGACGTCCCTGGTCTCCTTCTCGGTCAGAGCGAAGAACGCGCCGTCGTTGAACACCGGGCAGTTCTGGTAGATCTCGACGAGGGCTGCTCCCTCGTGCTGGGCGGCGGCGCGCAACACGCTCGTCATGTGGTGGCGGTCCCGATCGAGCGTGCGCGCAACGAACGTCGCCTCCGCCCCGATCGCCAGCGCGACCGGGTTGAACGGATGGTCCGAGACGCCGAACGGCGTCGACTTCGTGATCTTGCCGAGCTCCGAGGTCGGCGACGCCTGCCCCTTCGTGAGGCCGTAGATCTGGTTGTTGAACAGCAGGATCTTGACCGGCACGTTGCGGCGCAGCGCGTGGATCAGGTGGTTACCACCGATCGAGAGCGAGTCCCCATCGCCGCTGACGACCCAGATCGAGAGATCGTCGCGCGCGGTCGCCAGCCCGGTCGCGATCGCCGGCGCGCGGCCGTGGATACCGTGCATCCCGTACGTGTCCATGTAGTACGCGAACCGGCCCGCACAGCCGATCCCAGTCACGAACACGATCCGCTCCGGCGGGATTCCAAGCTCAGGCATGAACTGCTGCACAGCCGCGAGTACGGCGTAGTCGCCGCAGCCCGGGCACCAGCGCGTCTCCTGATCGGACTGGAAGTCGGCCTTGGTCAGGGCGTGCTCGCCGCCCGCCCCGTTCGTCTCTTCGGTGATCGCCGTCATTGCCGCTCCTCGATCAGCTGCTCGATCTCAGAGGCCCAGAGCGGCTGGCCCTGAACCTTGCCGTAGGACTCGACGTCGACCAGGAACTTCGCGCGCAGGAGCTGCGCGAGCTGGCCGCCGTTCAGCTCGGGGACGAGCACGCGGTCGAACGTCCGCAGCACGTCGCCGGTGTTCGCGGGCAGCGGATTGAGGTGGCGCAGGTGCGCGAGGGCGACCCGATGCCCCCGCTCGCGAGCGCGCCGCGCGCCGGCGCGGATCGCCCCCTCGCTCGAGCCCCACCCGAGCACCAGCAGGTTGGCGTCGGGGTCGGCATCGACGACCAGCGGCCCCAGCTCGTCGACGATGCCCGCGATCTTGCGGGCGCGCAGCTCGGTCATGCGCGCGTGGTTGGCGCCGTCATAGGAGATGTTGCCGGTCCCGTCCGCCTTCTCGAGGCCACCGATCCGATGCGCGAGCCCAGGCGTTCCAGGAATCGCCCACGGCCTTGCCAGGCGCTCGTCGCGGCTGTAGGGCAGGAAGGTCGAGCCGTCCTCAGCGGGCCGCGCGAACGCCGGATCGATCGACGGCAGGTCCTCAACCGCCGGCAGCCGCCACGGTTCCGAGGAGGAGGCGAGGTAGGTATCGGCGAGCAGAATCACCGGCGTGCGGTAGCGGAGCGCCAGCGACACCGCCTCGAACGCCACGTCGAAGCAGTTTCCCGGGGTGCTCGGCGCGATCACCGGCAGCGGCGACTCGCCGTGGCGGCCGTACAGGGCCATCAGCAGATCGGACTGCTCGGTCTTCGTCGGCATCCCGGTCGAGGGACCAGCACGCTGCACGTCGACCACGACCATCGGCAGCTCGAGCATCACGGCCAGGCCGATCGTCTCGGCCTTGAGATCCATGCCGGGGCCGCTGGTCGATGTGACGCCGATGCGCCCACCGAACGACGCCCCGAGCGCCATCCCCGCGGCGGCGATCTCGTCTTCGGCCTGGATCGTCGTGACGCCGTAGCGGGCATGGCGCGAGAGCTCGTGCAGCAGCTCCGACGCGGGCGTGATCGGGTAGCTGGCGAGCACCAGCGGCACCCGGCTGCGCACCGACGCGGCGATTAGACCCAGGGCCAGCGCCGTCGTGCCGTTGATGTTGCGGTACGTGCCGGCCGGCACGTCGGTGGCCGGGTTGACGCGGTACTGGACGTCGAGCAACTCGGTCGTCTCGCCGAACGACCAGCCGGCGTTGAAGGCGGCCAGGTTGGCCTTGGCGACCGCGGGCCGGCGGCCGAACTTGCCCTCGATCCAGCGTTCGGTCACCTCGGTCGGGCGCCCGTACAGCCACGACAGGAGCCCGAGCGCGAACAGGTTCTTGGCCCGCCCCGCATCGCGGGTCGAGGCATCCTCGATCCCCTCGACCGCGCGGGTGGTGAGCGTCGTCATCGGGATCCGGTGCACGCGGAACGACGCGAGCGACCCGTCCTCGAGCGGGTTCGATGCGTAGCCGGCCTTCTCCAGGTTGCGCTTGGTGAACGCGTCCTCGTTGACGATGATCGTCGCGCCCCGGCCGACCTCGGCGATGTTCGCCTTCAGCGCCGCCGGGTTCATCGCGACAAGCACGTTGGGCGCGTCCCCCGGGGTGAGGATGTCCTCGGAGGCGAAGTGGATCTGGAACGAGGAGACGCCGGCAAGCGTGCCCGCCGGCGCACGGATCTCCGCCGGAAAGTTCGGCAGCGTCGCCAGATCGTTGCCCACCACGGCGGTCGCATCGGTGAACCGACCGCCGGCCAGCTGCATCCCGTCCCCCGAATCACCCGCAAAGCGGATGATCACGCGGTCGAGCTCCTCCACCACCTTGTTCATCTCGTCCCCATTGGTCCCGATTCGTTCAAATCGTCACGAGCAAGCATAAACCGCTCGCCGGGCATCGCCGCAATAACGACCGGAACGGGGGGTGCGACGGGACCTACAGCTTGATGACGTTGATCGCCTTGGGCCCCTTCGGCCCCGCTTCCTCCTCATAGGACACCTTGGCCCCCTCGGCCAGCGTGCGAAACCCGTCGGCGGCGATCGAGGTGTGGTGGACGAACAGGTCGCGGCTGCCCTCATCGGGCGTGATGAAGCCGAAGCCCTTCTCGTCGCTGAACCACTTGACCGTTCCGGTTGGCATTGTGGAGCCCCTCCGCTGTTTCAATCAGTGCTGCTACCGCGGAGGAGACTTCGCACCCGTCACGGCCTGCCTGCACCTGCTGTTTTGCCTCGCACCAGATCGAGCGCGGCCTTACAAACGGGACGCTAGCATGGCCCGCCCGGCGCTGGAGCGCTCGATAACCGGGTTTTCACGGGTCGGATACACGAGACTGGCCCGATGGACGATCCGATGCAGCTGAGCGGCGGCGCCGCGATTCCGTTGAGCGACGTGACAATCCGCGTCAGCCGCTCGTCGGGGCCGGGCGGGCAGCACGCGAATGTCACCGCCTCACGGGTCGAGGCGGCGGTCGACCTGACGACCTGCGGTGGCCTCGACGAGGAGCAGCGTCGGCGGTTGATCGCGCGCTTCGGCCCGCGGGTGAGCGCCAGCGCGCAGGACACCCGCAGCCAGAGCCAAAACCGCGAGCTGGCGCTCGAGCGCCTGCAGCGCCGCCTCGCCGGCGGGCTGCACGTCGCCCGGCCGCGTCGCCGCACCCGCCCGACACGCTCCTCGGTCGCGAAGCGGCTCGCGGCCAAGCGCCACCAGAGCGAGCGCAAGCAGGAGCGCCGGCCGCCGGACGCCGATCGTTGAGCTCTACCCTGCCCGGGGTGCGCTGGCTTGTCGACGGCATGAATGTGATCGGCACGCGGCCCGACGCGTGGTGGCGGGATCGCGATGCGGCGATGCACCGCCTCGTCGACCAGCTCGAGCGCTACGCAGCGGCCGAGGGCGAGGACATCGTGGTCGTGTTCGAGCGGCGGCCCTCGCCGCCGATCCGCTCGACCGTGATCGAGGTCGCGCACGCACCCAAGCCCAAGGCCAACGCCGCCGATGACGAGATCATCCGGCGGTTGAAGGCGGACCCCGAACCGCACCAGATACGCGTCGTCACGTCCGACCGGGCGCTCGTGGAGCGGGCGTATGCGGCCGGCGCCACCGTCGAGAGCGCCGACTCGTTCCGCACGCGGATCGAGTCGATCTAAGGGTCCCGATCGGCCCGTCCGGGCTGCGACAATCCGCCGATGGCCGAGCCTCCGCCCCGCCTTCCGTTGTCGGGCCGCCAGCGCAGCGATCAGCAGGACTCGCAGCGCCCTCCCGGCTGGAAGGTGACGCCCGCGCCGGATGGCCGCGGCCGCCGGCCGCCCGATCAGGCACGGAGCAAGCGCAACCAGCGGATCGTGCTGCTGGTCGTGGTGCTGGGGCTGCTGGGCCTCAACCTGTGGGTGTCATCGCAGGCGCTGAAGCCGAACCCGCGCGTCCAGATTCCGTACTACCCGACCTTCCTGACGGCGGTCGATCAGGGGAACGTCACCCTGGTGAACTCGACCAGCGGGGCGATCCAGGGCACGTTCAGGCACGCGATCTCCTACAACGGCAGCCCCAGCACGATCTACTTCTCGACGCAGATCCCGTCGTATCAACCCGGCGCCCAGCTTGCGGCGTTGCTGACGAAGAAGAAGGTGACCCAGGACGCGCGCAACCCGAACGCCGGCGCGTCGTTCTTCGCCGAGCTGCTGTTTGGCTTCGGCCCGACGATCGTGATCGTGCTGCTGCTCGTGTTCGTCTTCCGCCGGGCCGCCACGGGCGGCGGCGGAGCGGGTGGGCTGATGTCGTTCGGACGCTCGCGGGCGCGGCGGGTCGAGGCCTCCGACCAGCCGGTCACCTTCCAGGACGTCGCCGGGATCGACGAGGCCAAGGAGGAGCTGCGCGAGATCGTCGACTTCCTCCGCAACCCGGACAAGTACCTGCGGCTCGGGGCCAAGATTCCGCGCGGCGTGCTGCTCAGCGGCCCGCCAGGCACCGGCAAGACGCTGCTCGCGCGAGCGGTCGCGGGCGAGGCCGGCGTCCCGTTCTTCCAGATGTCGGCCTCAGAGTTCGTCGAGATGATCGTCGGCGTCGGCGCCTCGCGGGTGCGCGATCTGTTCGCGCAGGCCAAGGCTGCCGCCCCCGCGATCATCTTCGTCGACGAGCTCGATGCGGTCGGCCGCTCGCGCGCGTCGGGCGGCCCGAACATCAGTGGCGGGCACGACGAGCGCGAGCAGACACTGAACCAGATCCTGACCGAGATGGACGGGTTCGATCCGCGCAGCGGCGTGATCGTGCTGGGCGCGACCAACCGGCCCGAGATCCTCGACCAGGCCCTGCTGCGCCCGGGTCGTTTCGACCGCCGCGTGGTCGTCCAGCCGCCGGACCGCGCGGGCCGCGAGGCGATCATGCGCGTGCACACCCGCAGCGTCCCGCTCGCACCCGACGTCGACCTCGGCCAGATCGCGGCGACCACCCCCGGGATGGTCGGAGCCGACCTCGCCAACCTCGTCAACGAGGCGGCGCTGCTGGCGGCCAAGCGCAACCACGACGAGGTCTCGCAGGACGACTTCACCCTCGCGCTCGAACGGATCGTGCTGGGCGCCGCGCGGAGCGTGATGATCAGCGAGGAGGACCGCCGCCGCACCGCCTACCACGAGGCGGGTCATGCGATCGTTGGCATGCTCACGCCCGGCGCCGACCCGGTCCGGAAGGTTTCGATCATCCCGCGCGGACAGGCGCTCGGCGTGACCTTCTCGGCACCCGACGCCGACCGGTTCAACCTCGACGAGCGCCATCTGATCGCGCAGATCAAGGTCGCGCTGGGCGGCCGCGCGGCCGAGGAGATCGTGTTCGGCGACCTCACGACCGGAGCCGAGTCCGACATCCAGCAGCTGACGCGGATCGCCCGGTACATGGTCGGCCGTTGGGGCATGAGCGCCGCGATCGGGCCGATCGCGGTGCTCCCGAGCGACGGCATGTCGATGCTGCTGCCCGGCGTGTCCGAGACCTCCGAGGCCACACAGCGCCTGGTCGACGAGGAGGTGCACCGGATCGTCGAGTCGGCGCACCGCGAGGTCCACAGCCTGCTCCGCACGCGGCGCCGTCAGCTCGACGATCTCGTCGCCGCGCTGCTCAAGTTCGAGACGCTCGACGAGGCGGACGCGTACGCGGCCGCCGGGCTCACGCGCGACTCGGCCACCGAGCTCGCCGCCGCCGGCAACGGCGCCGGGCTGCTGCCGGCGCCGCCCACCGCCGGCGAGTCCGGCTCGTCGGCCGACAGCTGAGCGTCGTTCGCACCGAATCTGTACGAAATCTGTACCAATTCGGGCTATTGGGCCAGGGCGGGTCCATCCTGTGGGGGATGAAGCCGCCGCCGCCGCGACGAATCGCAAAAACTGGTCGACCCCCAGCCCGAAATCAGGGGGTCGTACGCCCAGGGGCGCCAGGCAGCATCGTACGTACGACCCCCGTCGTATTGGTGGGCGGTCGACAACTTTTTGTCGTTGCCGCATCGATCGAGGGACGTATCCAGGCCGTTGCCGACGCACAGCACGCGCGGATCAGCCGCGCGCAGATGTTCGGGCTCGGTGTCAGTCCGTCGATGATCAGGACGCGCGTCACAAACGCGCGACTATTCCGCGAGCACCGCTGCGTTTACGCCGTCACCAGAGCCCCGGTGCTGCTCGGCGCCGAGACGGCCGCACTCCTTGCTGTGGGAGCGCCCGCGGCGCTGAGTCACGAGAGCGCCGGCCGGCTGCACGAGATCTGGTCCGTACCGCCCTCCGCCACCGACGTCGTCGTGTCAGTGCCGGGCACTCGTGCCCGGAGCCGAACGGGGATCCGCGTGCACCGCAGCGTCTCCCTTGCCGCCGCCGACGTCACGGTCAGACACGGGCTACCGGTGACGACCGCCGGCCGGACTCTGCTTGACCTGGCGGAGCTCTACCCGGCCCGAGCGATCGAGCGCGCGCTCGACGAGGCGCTCGCGCGGCGCCTGATCAGCCCCACGAAGCTGCGCGAACTGCTCACCCGCAGCCCCGGCCGCCGGGGGGCGCCGCTGCTGGCGAAGCTGGTCGATCCCAATCGCGCCCGGGGGGTCACGCGTGAAGCCGCGGAGGAGCGGCTGCTGCAGCTGATCCGCCACGCCGGCCTGCCGGACCCCGAGCGAAACAGACAAATCGGTGTCTTCGATGTCGACTTCCTCTGGCGCCACGCCGGCGTCGTCGTCGAGTTCGACAGCTTCAAGTGGCACGCCGGCCCGTGGTCGTTCAAGCGGGACCGCGAGAAGGATGCCTGCCTCAAGGATCTGGGACTGGACCTTCACCGCGTCACCTGGTCGATGCTCGAGGACCCAGTGCCGCTAATCGCACGCCTCGTTCGCGCAGTCGAGCGGGCAGGCCACTGAGCGGCGTGAAGCGGTCGGACTACCCGAGCCCGAGCGGGCGGCGCCCGGCGAAGCCCGACTCGAGCGAGTGCCAGAAGCCGATCTCGTCCTCCTCGTCGATCAGCCAGCAGAGGTAGACCTCAGGCCCGTCGGGCGTCCCGCGCGCCGGGCAGCCCTCGCTACCACATTCGTGCACGGCGCGCGACCCGTCCGGCCGCACCGTGGGGAAGTCGATCAGCCCTCGATCGACGTCGCGCAGCACCACCTCGAAGGCGTCGAGCTCCGACATCGCGCGGCTCAGCTCGACCAACGGCCCGGCGACGTCGCGCCCCGGATAGCCGCCGCCCGAGATGTCCTCTAGGGCGGCGACGGCCACGTTCGCGCGGGTGCCGAGCAGCGCCAGCATCGTCCGCGCGTGGCGGACCCAGCGAACCCGCTCGGACACCCACCCGCGCATGGCGTTCGCCTGCTCGAGGGTGTAGTGGCGCTGGTGTTGCAGGGCCGAAGTCCGTCAGTCACCGAGGCGCGTGATCTTGGCCAGCGACTCGTGGATCTCGACCACGCGCTGCTTGACCGGGTCCGAGTCCGGGCGATCGTGCACCAGATCCCAGGTACGGTCGGCCACCTCGCGCGCGGTTTCCGGCGTCGCCATCTCATAGAGCCGCTCGACGAGCTGCAGCTCGAACGCGCGGATCTGGTCTTCGGGCTTCCCGGGTGCCATCCGCGGCAGCGGTTCGCCGGTCGCCTCCTTCCACATGCCGGTGGCAACGAGCAATCGATTGCGCAGTTGAATCTGGTCCATCGCGACTCATCATTCCAAACCTGGTCACCCGAGTAACGGGAGGGCCTGCGCCAGCGTCGCCGCGGGTGCGAACAGGTCGCCGTCGCGGACGACCCGCTCGAGCACCTGCTCCGGCGAGAAGGTCAGCAGCTCCGCGTTCGCCCGCTCTCGGCACGCCGCCACCTCGTCCCAGCTCACCGGCGTCGACACCCCGGGGCGCTCGAGGGCGCGGATCGAGTACACCGTGACGGTCGTCTTGTGCCGGTCGTTCTGGCTCCAGTCGACGAGCACCCTGCCGGGACGCAGCTTCTTGCCCATGCGCGAGACGACGAGCTCGGGCATCCGCGCCTCAAGCAGCTCGGCGACCCGCCTGGCGAACTGCTTGGTCACCTCGTAGCCCGGGGCGCCGGAACCGAGCGGCACGTACACCTGTAGCCCCTTGGAGCCGGAGGTCTTGACGACCGTCTGGAGTCCGAGGCCGCCGAACATGCCGCGCAGCACGAGCGCGACCTCGCAGCACTCGGTGAGCCCGGCCGGCGCCCCGGGGTCGAGGTCGAACACGAGCAGCGTCGGACGATCGGGCTCAGCGGCCAGCGACAGCGAGGTGTGCAGCTCGATGTCGGCCAGCCCGGCGAGCCACACGAGCGTCGCGCGCTCGTTTGCGAGCGTGTAGTCGACGCCGCCGATCTCGCGGGTCGGCACCCACACCGGGCGGTGCTTCGGGGACTGCTTCTCGTAGAAGTACGGCTCCTGGACACCGTTCGGGTAGCGCTTGAGCGTCAGTGCGCGACCGCGTAGGTGGGGCAGCAGCGCGTCAGCCACGCCCACGTAGTAGTCGACCAGGTCGCCCTTCGTGAACCCCGTTGCGGGGAACAGCACCTTGTCCCAATTGGAGACCCGCAGCTCGCGCCCGTCGAGCTTCGCGAGGCGCCCGCCGTTCGGGAGCTCCTCGCTCGCGTCGAGCGACGATGTCTGCTCGCCGTCGCCCGGATCGACGGCCTCCTCACGCACGACCTCGACGGCAGGCTTGTCCTCCCGCAGCCCCTTGAACGACGGGGCGCGCATCACCCCGTCCTTGGTCCAGTCGGTGAACTCGATCTCGGCGACAAGCTCCGGCGCGGCGAACTGCGCGTCCCGCGGCAGCTTCGGCCGCGGCGTGAACGGGTTCTCGGGGATCTGCAGCGGCGCCAGCCTCGCCCGCAGATCGTCGAGCGTCGCGTCGGTGAAACCGGTGCCGACGCGGCCGGCGAAGCGCAGCTCCGGGCCCTCGTGATAGCCCATCAGCAGCGCGCCGATTCGCGCGGCGCGCCGCCCCTCCCCCGGCAGCCAGCCCCCGATCACGAGCTCCTGGCGCCGCGTGTGCTTGAGCTTCAGCCAGGAGCCGTTGCGAGCGCCGGGCTCGTAGCGGCTGTCCAGGCGCTTGGCGATTACGCCCTCGAGTCCCTGACGCCGGGTCGCCTCGAGCAGCTCGGCGCCGCTGCCCGGGTGCGCCTCGGGCATGCGCCATGCCGGGCCGCCCAGCTCGAGCTCGGCCAGGCGGGCACGACGCTCGTCGTACCGGAGTCCCATCAGCGACTCGCCGTCGAGGTAGAGGAGGTCGAAGATCGCGTACACGACCGGTGTCGAGGCCGACAGGCGCTTGACCGCCGTCGGGGAGCTGACGTGCATCCGGGTCTGGAGGCGGCCGAAGCTCGGGCGCCCGTCGTCGTCGAACGCGACGAGCTCGCCGTCGAGGATCGCCTCGCGCATCCCGAGCTGACCGAGCAGTCCCCGCACCTCGGGGTAGGCGGCCGTGATGTCGTTGAGGTTGCGGCTCTGGAGCCGCAACCTCCCTGGTTGGGCGTAGGCGATCGCGCGGACCCCGTCCCACTTGACCTCGAACGACCACAGTTCCGGCTCGCCGGGCAGCTTCCCGGCGCGCGCCAGCATCGGCACGACGTGCTCGGGCATGTGGATTCGATCCGGGTTCTCGGGCGGGTCCATGCGGTGGATCAGCCAGTCGTTCGGTCCGGCCTTGCCGCCGATCGGGAACAGTCCGTAACGGCCGCGCAGCCGCTCACCGTGGAAGCTGATCTCGACCTTTCGCTGCTCCCACTTGAGCGGCTCGTAGGTGCCGGCGTCCCAGATCGTCATCGTGCCTGCGCCGTACTGACCGGCCGGGATCTGGCCGTGCCACTCGAGGTACTCGAGCGGGTGGTCTTCGGTGTGCACAGCCAGACGGTTGTCCTTCGGCGTCGCCGGAAGCCCGTTCGGGATCGCCCACGACGCGGCGACGCCGTCGTGCTCGAGCCGCAGATCCCAGTGCAGCCGGCGGGCGTGGTGCTCCTGGACGACAAACCGCGGGAGCCCCGCCTCGGGCGCGGCGCCGTCGCTCCCCGCGGGCTCGGCCGTCTGCGCGAAGTCGCGCTTGGAGTGGTAGCGATCGAGCTTTCTGGGCGGCATGTCCGGATTGTCGCCGAGGCTCGCCGGGGGGTTACGCTCGGGCGGTGCTGTTCGTCACCTGGAACGTCAACTCGTTGCGGGCGCGGCTGCCGCGGCTGCTCGAACTGCTCGAGCTGCACCGTCCCGACGTCGTCTGCCTGCAGGAGACCAAGTGCGCGCCCGACCAGTTCCCGGTGCAGGAGCTGCAGGCTGCGGGCTACCGCGCGGAGCACCACTCCGCCGGGCAGTGGGCGGGCGTGGCGCTGCTCGCCCGCGATCGCCTCGAGCTCGCCGAGCCCCGCACCGGGCTCGCCGGCGAGCCCGTCGTGACCGAGGCGCGCTGGTGCGAGGCCACGATTGCGGGGATCCGCTTCGCGAGCACGTATGTGCCGAACGGCCGCTCGCTCGACAGCCCGGAGTTCGAGCGCAAGCTCGCGTTCCTCGACGCGGTCGCGGCCCGCGCCCGGGCGGCCAGGGGCGACCCGGGCGAGCCGCCGCTCGTGATCGCGGGCGACATGAACGTGGCGCCGGCCGACGCCGACGTGTACGACCCCGTCGCGTTCATCGGGTCAACCCACGTGAGCGCGGACGAGCGCGAGCGCCTCGAGACGATCCTGCGCGATGGCGGGTTGGTTGACGCCTACCGGCGGGTGCACCCGGACGATCCCCAGTTCACCTGGTGGGACTACCGGGCGGGCAACTTCCACAAGGGCCTCGGCCTGCGGATCGATCTCGCGCTGGTCAGCCGCGAGCTCGCCGGGCAGCTCGTGGCGTGCGGGATCGACCGCAACTTCCGCAAGGGCAAGAAGCCCTCAGACCACGCGCCGCTGCTCGTCGAGCTGAGCTGACGGGGTGCTAGGTCGGCGGTTCTTCACGACTTCATAAACCCACCTACCATTCTTCTGACATGGCGCAGATCCTCGTCGTCGACGACGAACCCGCTGTTCGCCGCGCGCTCGAGCGGGCGCTGCGGCTCGAGAACTACGACATCGAGCTCGCGGCCGACGGCCGCGAGGCGCTCGATCGCCTCGCCGACCGCCCGGCCGATGCGGTCATCCTCGACGTGATGATGCCCGGGATCGACGGGCTCGAGGTGTGCCGCCGGATGCGCGCCGCCGGCGACCGCACGCCGATCCTGATGCTGACCGCACGCGACGCGATCGACGATCGCGTCCAGGGG
>Ga0302178_10001555_pt1 | contig 19242 bp, 21 predicted proteins | sample I_Palsa_E1_3_FD_198790 | JGI IMG/M metagenome (GOLD analysis project Ga0302178, IMG submission 198790) | Peat permafrost microbial communities from Stordalen Mire near Abisko, Sweden - I_Palsa_E1_3 | ecosystem: Environmental > Terrestrial > Soil > Palsa > Peat permafrost | place: Sweden... | reverse complement strand
CCACCACCTCGCCCTGTTCAATCTCGAGGCTCACCCCCTTCACCACCTGGCGGCCGCCGTATGACTTGCCAATCTCCTCGGTCGATAAGGTCTTCATTACTTGTTCTTCACCCGCGTCTCCGTGTGCACTCGTTTCCCTGCGCCACTCTCTCCTTCATTAGAAACTACGACATTCTCATCTCCACTATGGAATCGCAAAGATGTACCCGTAACGGTCCCCCGCTCATCATCTATAACCTTCGGCAACACTGCCGCTGTCCCAGTCAAAACAAACATGCCATCGCTCGCCGTATAAACCAACTGCTCCCCGCTCGCATGCCTTCCTGGCTGTTTCATCTCGATATGGCCACTCGCCACCACCTTCTCCACGCTGCCGCCCATAAACCCACCAGGTGCTGCGGCAGAATCAGGCTTCTTTGCGTCCTTCGCATTCGCCGCCTGGAGATAAACCACTGCCTGCTGCCCTCGCAGACTTCCATCCGTGCTATCCACCTGTATCCCACCGGTAAAGTCCGCCCTCCGCGCCTCGTCCGAGTAAACAAGATCGCGGCTGATCACCCGCACCACGCTGCTCTTACCTGCCGCAGTCTGCTTGTTGGTCTTGGACGTATCCGTCTTAACCTCTGAGTTCGCGCTTACCAGCACCGTATGTACAGCATTGGGAGCACCTTGGCCCTCCCCATGCGCTAACAGCCTCTTCTGCTTCTGTTCAAACTCAATCACTGGTGCATCTACCTGCGAGGCGCCTTGCCACAGTCGCGCAGGTTTGCCATTCACCCCATAAAATATCGCCACCTGAGAGTCATGCTTCATCTCCGCACGCGATGCCAGCACATGCACCGGCTCCGCCTCACTGCCCACCTGGCTAAAACTCGCCTTTACTGAACCGTCCGCCGTAGCATCTCCGGTCTGCTGCTCAGTCACCACACGATCCGCCCACAACACACTCGTTCCGTTGTTCACCTGTACGTTGCCCGTCAATGTCGTGCGCTCCAGTTCGCCGTCATAAACAGCTCTTTGTGCCGATACTCTCTCTTCAACAGGGGCAGCGGAATCGCCAGGCTTCTTCACCGGCAGCTCCGTCATCACTACATGCCCTTGCTCCGTTGCATTCGAAATCTCATCCGCACCCTCGCCTTTATTCGAGACTTCCGGCCCACGTGCCGCTCCTGCGGCCACCGGGTGAAAGTGCGCCACCAGCGAATCACTAGAGCTGGTATCAACGACCCCTTTCGCATTCACGCGACGCATCGATGTATGTCCGTCGCCATGCACCTCCGCAAGATGGTCCACGCTACCAATTCGGACAAAGTGCGCCGTCAAAACATCACCCGCCAGAGCACTACTAGTCGGCCCTCCACCAGGGGCTGCCGGACTCATCACCTTCAACCGCGCCCCTCCTGTGGCCTTCGCATCGCGCAACTGCGACTTTCCTGCACTATCTGAATCCAACGCTAACTCCACCTGATTGGCATTCAATTCACGCTCGCCCCACATCTCATTCGCCGTATCTCTCATCCGAACCCGCTCTTGCGCATGCACGGCTCCTATAAGCACCACATGCTGCGGCTGGCCTGCTTTATCGAAAGAAACCCGTCCCTCGCTAGCCTCTCCCGCAGCCTTCCGCAGCGGATCATCCGCCGTGTACCTCACCCCACCCAGCATCACCGCCGACTGCGGCTGACTCTGAGCATTCAACGTCATCTCTCCTCGCGGAGCCACCATCGTCCCACCGGCTCCATTGGAGAGCGTAACGTCCCCCTCAGCCTCTAACCGTTCAATAGTTCCATCTTCCCTCAGATGCGCTACGACATTCCTCGCCTGCGCCGTCTGTCCCGCCCCACTCTTGCCACCCACAGTCACATACTTTGCCTGCGTCAGAACCGCTTTCTCATTCTGTCGATCCAGCTCCGCTCGCGATGCCGTCAGCAGTACTGGCTGGTCCCGTTGCAGGCCGTTCACTTTCACCGCAGAGTGCAAAACCACTACCCCAGTGTCCGAGTTGTAATCCGCTCCCACCGCATGTCCCGTTAAACCACCAGACTCAAACTCGATATCCTTGTCCGTCGCCGCCACTCCAAGCTTTTGCAGAAATACAAGCCCGCTGGTCGTCACATGAATCAGCCGCACATCCTTTTTTTCGCCTGCCCCTCCCGCGTGCAGATCCTTCCCCGCGGCATAGTCCATCTTCGCGTTCGCATCTGCCGCCTCGGGCGCCTGGAGATCGATATGAACCTCCCCATCGGCGCGGATCACTCCATTCTTCTGGTCATACTCAAACTCTTTCCCATAGATTCGGTCTGCCCGATTCTGCTTTTGCCCATACAGGACGATTCCCACATCGTGCAGCGTCACCTTGCCATCAGCACGTTCTACGGCCGTCGAGGCGTGGACGGTATAGATCGTCCGTCCCTGCACCGACTGCGAATAGGTAAACCCATTTGTCTCCCGGCGAACATTCACGCCTAGCTTCTTGGGCAAATTTGTCAGAAAACGGTGAGCTCGATAGTGTGCGTATCCCAAAAAAGCGGCGATCACCACCACCAGCAGGCCCGCACCCACCAGCAACCAGACCCGCAGCCGTTCTACCGAAACGTTCATTCCCCTTCTATCTTCTCATCCAAAACGCTTGTCACGACCTGACTGACCCACCGCATCGGCGAAAACTCAGCCGAGAGGTCTAAACTGAAGATATGGCCGATCAGCTCTACCTCAGTCTCTGGTTTCCCAACTTCCGCTTCGACACGCTCCCCGCGACCATGGTCTCGGTCATGCGCCAGTTCACCCTCATCAGCGGAGAAAAGCGCGTCTCGGCGGCCAGCGTCTATCCCATCAGCTTCACCGAAGCTCCCACCTACCAGCGCATCTACGTCAACGACAAACGCGCCGAAGAGAATACTGACACCTCAGCCTCCATCATCGAAAGCGCAGTCGCCGAAGCCACCGAGCAGCTCCACGACGACATGGCCTACGAGTTCGAGATGCGCTGGAACCTCTGGGCTCCCGAAGTCGATCTCAACTACCCCAATCCGGACATCGACCCAGACTCTGATATCGACCCGGAGTACGAATCAGCCGCACTCGATCCCCTCTGGAGGCTCCAGACCTCCACCGTCCGTATCCTCGGCTTCGGGCCAAAGTTCGACGACGCCAGCTTCGATCAGAACGGCCACATCCGCGTCGACTTCGGCCTCGACACCCCGTGGCTTGCCGAAACCCTTGAAGACGAGCAACTCGACGAAGCCGCTACCAAACACATTCAGCAGAACGTGGAGATGCTGTTAGCCTTCACCCTCTCGGTAGAAAAAAATTGCGGCATCAGCAGTCGTCTCCTCTGGACCGAATCCGGCGAGCCCCTCGCTCAAAAGCTCATCGACCGGCTCCAGCGCGTCAACTAGCGCTCTCCGCCACCGCCGTCTCACTCTGCGTCGCGGCATTCTTCGCAGCCGCTGCAGCAGCTCTCGCCTCTCGACGCAACCTTGCCTCCCTCATAGCCACCAGCATCAATCCCGCAAAGGTTAACGACAGCACCCCATAGGCACGCGCTCCATGCAGCTGCGGCGTATCTTCGTACAACAACGCCAATCCCACAAACACGAAGAACACATGCGCACAAAACACCTGCAGCGATGCCTTCCCCAGCGTCAAAAATGGCTCAACCGAGATCAGCTTCACCAGAAACCTTCGCATCCAGTAGCCAACGATTAAGAACGCCGCCAGATTTACCACTCGCATCGGTCCGATCTGCCATTTGTCCAGTTTGATCCCAAGCGACTCCTGCGTCAGCACAGGCCCCAGCCAGTGGTGCCGCACCCCAAGAAAAAACAGACACACCACACCGCACGCTGCCACCACGTATCCAGGAACCCGCTTCAACGGCATCTCGCCTTGAGCGCCCTTCGCCCCCAGCCACAATCCCGCGATCCAGACCCCCTGCCATGCAAACAGGTTAAACGCGCCAGTCTCCTGCAAAGGAATCTGCAGATGCGTCACTCGAACAATCCACGCATGCATCAGCTCTCTCAGCCCGAACTGCGCCCCAACCCAGAGCAAACCGCTTCCACCCAACACCCACCGCCAGCCATAACGCACACCCACCGCCAGCGCAATCGGCGTCAAAAACAGAAAGATCACGTACATCGGCAAAATGTCTAGCAGCGGAGGACAGTAGATCATCAAGACTCCTCCGAGGATCGCGGTCTTCGGATGAGCCAGATAAAAATTGATCAGGTTGAAGATCGCCGACCGGTGCGTCTTCGCCGCCAGTTCGGCTACCACGGTAAACGCAAACGCAAGCATCAGCAGGTGGTAGCCGTAAATCTTCAACGTCCGCTGCCATAGCTTCTTAATCACGCCCGGCGCGTCCCGGAGAGCGTCCCGCAGATAAACCTGACCAACCAGCATCGCAGACAGAAAAACAAACCCCTCAGCAGAAGACACAAACCCAACCGGCTGATTCACAAAGTCGCTGAAGTGCGTCGGCATGTGGGTAAACGTCATCCACACCAGGAACAGCCCACGCAGCGCATCCAGCTCAGGTCGTCTCTGCATCTTTTGATTAGTTAGCGTCACCGGCCACACCCTCTTTGAAAAAGTGCACATTCGGCTCAAACTTAAAGGCGACAACATCGCCACGATCCGCTTCTACTCTCCACGCCAAGACAACTCTCCTGTCAGATAAGACGTTTCGGGCCGCCATACGCTTCAGCCTTACAGTCGAGATACTGCGTTGGATGCCCCAACCGCGAACCAACGCAATCAATCCGCGCAAGATCACCTTTACGAACTTCATCGAAATCTCTTACGCCTTCTTTACGAACGTGGTGCTGAAATAAATCAGTCGGCAGAACGAAGCCGACAGGAGAGTTTGATGAACACCTTCCGCACCCGCAGACCCCTTCTGGTAAACGCCACCCAGTGCCTCCACCCCACCCTCATTCTTACTGATTCCGGCCAGCGTAAAGCCTATCCCGGCGATTGGATCATCGAAGGCGAAAACCACGAGCGCTACATCGTCGATAACAGCTTCTTTCAGCGCACCTTCGCTCCAATCCCCTGGGAATCCACGAGTGAAGGCCGCCACTACGGCAGCTAAAACCCATTCGCCAAAACTCTATCGAAACCTCCACCAACCGGCCCCGGGCCCAATTCAATAAAAGAGAAAAGCGCAGTGTCCTATGGCATTGTCCCCTGTACTAAAACCTCCGACCTTCCCGTTCCCCGCCGTCTTGATCCCACCAGCCGCATCGGCCTTCCCAAAAGCGATGCAGGCCCGCGCCGCCGCCCTACGCAACGGGACCAAGCTCATCTTCCTCAGAACGCGTAAAGCTCAGCTCCAGGACGCCCACGCCATCCACCAGCTCATCGACAGCTTCTCCCACGACGGAACCCTCCTCCGCCGCTCCTATGCGGAGATCTGCGCCAACATCCGCACCTTCACCGTCGTCGAAACGCACACCCACCAGTTCCTCGGCTGCGCCGCCCTTCACGTCTATGGTCCGCACCTTGCCGAGATCCGCTCCATTGCCGTCCGCCCCGACATCCAAGGCAGCGGAGCCGGCGGCCAGCTCGTCCGCGAGCTTCTGCGTCAAGCCAACTCGCGCAACATCAAGTGCGTCTGCCTCTTCACCCGCGTCCCCGGCTTCTTCGAACACTTCCACTTCCGCGTCGCCGACCGTCTCGCCCTCGAAGACAAGGTACTCAAAGACTGCGTCCACTGCTCCCGTCGCAACGCCTGCGACGAGACCGCGATGACGCTGGGCGAGCTTCCCACATCACAAAACATGCCGCACAGCGACTTCTTCCTGCCCCAACTAAGCTCAGCGTTGATACAACTTCAGCTCTGACGCCTTACCAGGAAGTGTCATCCAAGGCACCACCCTCGAACGTTATCCTTGCAGCCAACAGTTTTCGTCAGGCATGATGACGATCACCAAGCAGCAAAGAACGCGCGCTGCCATGACGAAAAGCCGCTCCTGCCTCACATCACAGCTCTTACCTATCAAGATGTGAGAGCAATTTGCATCAGCATTAACGGCCCCAGCGACTCATCGCCCAGGAAAACAACCATGAACTACATAGAATCGAAAGAGATCGCACCACCCTTTCAATCCAACTTTCGTGCCGAAGATGGCCCCTTGTCCAGCAGCGGATGGAACAACTTCTGTGAGGGAGTCCTCATCCCACTTGGATCCCTCTTCGCCATCTTTCTCTTCATGCTAGGCGCGATGCTCGTCCTGTCCTAACCAGCGACCACGATCTCGGAAAAGTCTGCAACTCCGGAGAAGTCTCCCAACACCTTCTCCAGCAACGCCAGCCGATTCGCGCGAACCGCCTCATCCGGCGCCATCACCATCACGGCCTCGAAGAACGCATCCACCTGCGGCCGCAGCGTGGCAATCTGCTCCAACGCTTCCTTGTAACTCTTCTGCGTCCGCAGCGCGGCAACTCGTCCAGCCAACTTCGCCGACTTCTCCGCCAACGCTTTCTCCGTAGGCTCGGTTAGCAGCGAAGCGTCGACGTCTTTCGCAGCCACAATCCCCTTCTCCCTGGCCTGCGAGAGAATATTCTTCATCCGCTTAAACGCCGCCGACACCGCAGCAAAATCCGAGCCACCGCGAACCGCCGTAACCGCTTCCGCCCGTGCAACCGCATCACGCACATCGCTCGCACCACTTGCCAGCACCGCTTTTACGACATCGTAAGCCTGCCCCCGCGCCTCACGAAGATAGAACTCCAACCGCTCCGCAAAAAAAACTCGCACCTTCGTCACAACGGCTTGGTCATTCGCGCCCGCAGCTGCAACCTCGTCGAGCGTCAGCGGCAGCGCCACCTCAGTCTCTGCCAGAATCTTCACAATCCCATTCGCCGCCCGGCGCAACGCAAACGGATCCTTCGACCCCGTAGGCTCCAACCCAAGCCCGAACATCCCCACAATCGTATCTGCCTTGTCTGCAATCGCCAACAGCGCACCCTCAACTGTACGAGGCACACCATCTTCCATCGACGCAGGCTTGTACTGGTCATAGATCGCGTCTCCAACAGCAGCCGGAAAGCCCTGAGCCTGCGCATAGAGCCCACCCACTACACCCTGCAGCTCCGTAAACTCCTTCACCAACTCAGCAGTCAGATCAGCCTTTGCCAGCAATCCCGCAGTATCGAGAGACACTGCATCCACCGCAGCTCCACGCGCCGCAACCAACCCGGCAAGTACGGATGCAACCTTCCTGACGCGCTCTGTCTTCGCGAAGTAGCTCCCCAGATCCTTCTGAAAGGTAACGTTCTCCAGCAGCGCAACCCGGTCCATCAGGGGAACCCGCTGATCGAACTCCCAAAAGAACCTCGCATCATTGAATCGCGCTCTCAGCACCCGCTCATTGCCATGCCGAATCACTGCAACTCCAGCCTCATCGGCCTCGGTATTCAGCACGGCCAGAAAGTGCGGAGCCAGCTTCCCATCCCCCGTCTTTGTAGATCCAGACTCCACCGCAAAGTAATTCTGGTGATCTCGCATCACCGTAACCAAAACCTCCTCCGGCAGCGCCAGATACTCCTTCTCGAATCCACCGAGCAGCACCGAAGGCCACTCCGTCAACTGCGTCAACTTATCGACCAGCTCATGATCCTCACGCCATCGCAAACCCGAGCCCCCGGAATCACCAGCCCGAGTCACTTTGTCCAGAGCCTTCCGAATCCTCTGCCGCCGCACCTCGACATCCGCGATCACGAAGCCGCCCAGCAAAGCGTCCTCGTAGTCACCAGGAGCCTTCAACACAATCTCCTGCTCCCCAAACAAAACCCTGTGCCCATACGTAACATTGCCTGCTACATATCCGCCAAACTCCACCGGCACAGTCTCACCACCGAGCATCGCCACCATCCATCGCACCGGCCGCACAAATCGCTCCGGCCGTCCCGCACGCCAGTACATATTCTTCGCCCAGTAAATCCCCGCGAGCTCCTTCGGCATCTCCGCCGCGATCACCTCCGCCGCACCGCGTCCAGCCTTCACTGAAGTCGCCGCAAGATACTCGCCCTTGGCATTCGTGATCGTCTTCAGCGCAACAACGTCCACTCCAGCCTTCTTCGCAAACGCCACCGCCGCCGAAGTCGCGACACCATCCTTATAAGCCACCTTCACGGAAGGCCCCACCAACTCCTCGGCCACATCCTCCTGCCGTTCCACAACATCTTTTACCCAAACCGCCAGCCGCCGCGGCGTTGCGAAACTCTTCGCTACAGAACCCGAACGCACCAGGCGCTCACGCTCCAACATCTTCACCACACGCTGCTCCAGCTCCGCCTGCGCTCCCGCAATCATCCGCGCCGGAACCTCTTCCAATCCAATCTCAAACAAAAAATCCGCCATCTCTATCCCACCATCCCACTGACTTGCTGACTCGCCAACTCGCTGACTCGATCACCCTGCGCCGCATAAGCCTTCGCCACTCCAACCACCAGCGTCCGAATCCGCGCCATCACGCCAACGCGCTCCGTAACCGAGATCGCGCCACGCGCATCCAGCAGGTTGAACATATGCGAGCACTTCAACGCCAGCTCATAAGCCCCCAGCACTGGGAACCGCTTCAGCTTCAGCTCATCCATCTTGTCGAAGTCCTTCACCTGCGACAGCAGCGCCAAACACTCTGCCTCATAGGAATTCAAATGCTCCCAAAGCCTCCCCACATCCGCGTAGTCGAAGCTATAAGCCGAAAACTGCTCCTCCTCTGCCAGCCGCATCTCGCCGTATGTCACCTTGCGCCCGGTATCCGGCTCAACCGCCCACACAATGTCGTAGATCGAATCCACATCCTGCAGGAACCCCGCGATCCGCTCCAGCCCATACGTAATCTCTCCGCAGATCGGATCCAGATCCATCCCGCCGCACTGCTGAAAGTAAGTGAACTGCGTAATCTCCAGCCCATCCAGCATCACCTGCCAGCCCACGCCCCACGCGCCGCCCACCGGCCACTCCCAGTTGTCCTCTTCAAACTTGATGTCATGTTCCTTCAGGTCGATCCCGATCGCCACCAGCGACTCAAGGTACATCTCCTGAATCCTCACCGGTGGTGGCTTCAAAATCACCTGCAGCTGCGTATGCCGAAATAGTCGATTCGGGTTCTCCCCATACCGTCCATCCGCCGGCCTGCGCGAAGGCTGAGCATAAGCAATCCTCACCGGCTTCGGCCCCAGCACCCGCAAAAACGTATCGGGAGACATCGTCCCCGCACCTACCTCAACGTCATAAGGTTGCTGCAGCACGCAACCCCTATCCGCCCAGAACCTCTGTAGCGTAAACAAAAGCTCCTGAAACGTCAGCGCGCGCTTCTTCCCAGCAACCTCAGAAACCGATCCAGTCATATCTCTCTCTTAAATATCCGCCAATTACTCGATTCTAACCGTTCACCCTCGAAACCCATATGCCGCCTGCATAGACAGACGCGCGCAGAGCCATTTACTGAGGCGCCTCAAGAAGGTGACGGTCCCCAACCTCCGGCGCCAGCGACGGATCTGAGTGGACCGTCGTTGGATCCTCCATCTCCTTCGCATCAGCAACCGGAACCGAGATCCCTGTAGGCCGGATAAACGCCTTGCTCTTATCAATCGTCACCACCAACTCGTGCCGGCCGCGGGTCGAGTTATAAGGTCGCGGAAACTCGACGATGTACCGCCCACGTACCATCGCCACAAACTGCGGCAGCTTTTTCTCAACGTTATTTCGATTCACCGTGAACACCAGTCCCCCACTAAGTTCACATATCGAATCGAAGGCGCTTCCAGAACCTCTCCCTTGCGAAAAGGTGTGTCCAGGGTCGTTGGGCACATAGCTCATACCAAAGATCGCCACCGCCGAATTCTGTGCGAAGACCCGAACTTCGTTCCACCGATGTTTGCTTTCTTTATCATTCCCGTCCGTTACCGCCAAAATCACCCGACGCCCCGGCACCCCGGATAGCTGATCCGTGATAAACGCCAAAGCATCCCAAAGATGCACCTCCTGCTGACACTTGGCGCCATGTTTATCCTCTCCACGATCTGTCCACGGCTTCAGAGCCCCTGCAACCTGCAGCTTCAGCATTGCCGGCGTGGCCGAACTATCTACCGTCGACCGAGTCATCTCACAGTCCAACGCATACACCGTCACATGGTCTTGCGGATGCAGAGACAGCGGTGCCAGCTCAGCAATTGCGCTGCTTATCTTCGGCATCAGCTCTTCTTCAGGCCCGCTCAAATCCAGCAAAATAGCCAGCGAAATCGGATCGTCACCCTCCGGTCGCACATGCGACACCCTGAACGGAGTTCCTCCGTCGAAGCTGACGCTAAATCTGCTGCCCGCAATCGGTCCGATCTTTTCGCGCCTCGCGCCCAACACCAGCACCGGAATCTGGACTGTGTTCGCGTAAACATGCAGCGTCATAATCCCTTGATCCTGCGCCAACAGCAACGACCCACGCGATCCAACCAAAATCCCAGCCACAATCAGGCAGATCAAGACCAATCGACTGAAGTCACAGCGTCCACCCGCAAAACCACGCCCCTGCGCCATCCCCGCAGTATGCCAGAACTTAGCGGTGGCGACCATCTATTCCATCACCCCGCCGCTTTGGCCTCTTTCTCAAACGCCATCCGCGCTTTTCCAATCTCTTCTTTGTGTTTCTCCGCCCAGATCCACACCCCACAAAACGCCGCTCCCAAACTCGATCCAAGCTTCGTCAACTCGTACTCCACCCTTGGCGGAATCACCGGATGAACCGTCCGCGTCACCAAACCATCCCTCTCCATCTGACGCAACGTCTTAGTCAGCATCTTCTGACTAACGCCCCCCACCAGCTCCCCAAGCCGCGTAAATCGAACCACCCCATGCTCCTCCAGAATCTCCAACACCAGCATGGTCCACTTATCTGCCACGCGCGCAATAATCTCCCGCACGAGCGCCTCTACCTTCGGATCATCCTCCGCCGGATACGCCGTCTTTCCCTTCGCAGCTGCCTTCTTAGTCGCACTCTGAAACGAAACCAACATTTTTCCCATAGATTACTTCACTCTCTTTTAGGTAAGTATAGATTTTTCAGGTGCCTACTTCCCAATAGATACAAACCATCCTACTATTAAATCCAGGAGAAACATCACCATGAACACCACTGGCAACACCATCCTCATCACCGGCGGCGGCTCCGGTATCGGCCGCGGACTCGCCGAAGCCTTCCACAAACTCGGCAACCACGTCATCATCGCCGGTCGCCGCAAACAGGTACTCGATGAAACCGTCACCGCCAATCCCGGCATGTCTTCTGCCGTGCTCGACATCGAAAACGCCGCCAGCATCCGCGCCTTCGCCGCCAAGCTCATCGCCGACTTCCCCGCTCTCAACGCCGTCATCCACAACGCCGGCATCATGCGTCCCGAAAACCTTCTCGCTCAACCCGAAGATCTAGCCGACGCCGAAGCCATCATCACCACCAACCTGCTCGGCCCCATTCGCCTCACTGCGGCGCTTCTCCCTCATCTTCAAAAGCAGCCCCACGCCGCCATCCTCACCGTCACCTCAGGCCTCGCCTTCATCCCTCTGGCGATGACGCCAACCTACAACGCCACCAAGGCCGCCATCCACTCCTACACGCAGTCCCTGCGCTACCAGCTCAAATCAACCAAAGTCCAGGTCATCGAACTGATCCCACCCTACGTCCAGACCGAACTCATGGGCAGCCAACAAGCCTCCGACCCACGGGCCATGCCTCTCGCCGACTACCTCAGCGAAACCATCAACATCCTCAAAACCCAACCCGAAGCCACCGAGGTCCTCGTCGAGCGCGTCAAACCTCTCCGCTTCTCCGAACAGAACGGCCCGGAAAAGTACACCGCCTTCTTCACGCAGTTCAACGACGCCATGGCTGTCGATCCCCACTAAACCGACCCACACGAACCAGGCCTGCAAGAAGGGTCGGTATACCATCATCTCGTCTCCAACACTGACCCTTCTCCGAAAGGCACCCCGCTTGCCAAGCAGACCGCTCGCAGCACTCTTCGCCACGCTCCTCACCACAAGCACCTTCGCCTTTCAAAACAATCTGCCCAGCGACTACAAGGGCACGCCCTACCACGACGACCGCCACCAAAACGCACCCCAAATGATCCCCGGTAAAGTCGAATGCGCCTTCTACGACCGCGGCGGCGAAGGCGTCGCCTATCACGATACTGACCCCGTCAACCATGGCTCCGGCGAGCTCAACCCTGCCGACGGCTCCTACCTCCACGAGTTCCGCATCCACGAGGGCGTCGACACCTCCTACACCAAGTTCCATACCACGCCCGACCCCACCGACAACAGCCCATACTCTCTCGTCCTCCCGCCCGAAGACCAGCTCTACGTCGGCTGGACCGAACCCGGTGAATGGTTCAACATCACCGTCGAAGTCGCCCACGCCGGTCTCTACTCCGCCGACGTCCTCTACACCTCAAACCGCGGAGGAACCATCTCCTTCGACCTCAACGGCAAACCCGCCACCGGCCCCCTCACCATCCAATCCACCTTCAACAAAGCCGACCCCCTCGCTTGGCGTCAATGGCACCACTGGAACCTCGCCCCAAACCTCGTCAAACTCAACCTCCCTGCCGGGAGAAGCGTCCTCACCATCCACATCCTCACCGGCGGCAACATGAACCTCGCGTGGCTAAACTTCAAACAACCCTGATCAAAAGCGCAGAACACCCACGGTCGCAGCAATGCAATCGAAGTTGCCGATAACGGAACTTTTCAACGGTGCGCGTATGCTTTCCGAAATTGCCAGCCGCTTTGAGAAAGCCGTAGACTTGTGCCTGCCTTCTGGAGGCGAAGAGGCTGTGCGGAGATTCTACCGATTAGCTCTGACCGTATTCGGTTTTCCGGTAATCCTCGCTGCTGCTCTGGGACAACGGTCAGTCGCATTTACAGACAGGCCGACCGCAACGGACACAAATAATCCAGAGCTCGCGCAACGACAGGAGACTCCGAGTGAGGCGGTCAGCGTGGAAGGGCTTATTCGCCTCGACGCGACCGTGACTGATCAAACAGGCAACGCCATCGCTGGCCTCCAGCGCTCCGACTTCAAGCTGCTCGACAACGGCCGGCCCCAGCAGATCATCGCCTTCCGTGCATCGACCAACTCCTCCACCAACCCGGACGACTCTCTCTCCGTCATCCTTCTTCTTGACACATTGGAAGTACCGCCGAAACTAGCGGCCTTCGAACGGCAGCAGGCGACGCAATTTCTGCAACAGAACTCCGGCAAACTTGCTCAGCCTGTAACGATTTGCACCTTGGAAGATTCAGGATTCTTTCTAACCTCAAAGCCATCGACGGACGGGAACGCACTCGCCCGCGATATCGCTTCTGACACCAAAGTCAAAGCATACTTTCTTGCTCCGCACGTACACTCGCAGTTCAATGCAGACATAGAACCTTCGCTGAGCCTCTATCCCGCTTTAGCGGGCCTTCGGGCGCTATGGACCATCGCCACCGGAGAGACGAGCCGCCCCGGCAGAAAACTACTCTTCTGGATCGGGCCCAACTTAGGTATTTCCGGAACCGGAGCATTTGAACCAAATGGCAACGGCCTAGTATCGTCCTCCCCTGACCGCGAGCCATTTGGTCGTTCCACGTCCGGGAAGAAGGGAGAGGGAGAAAAGCGAGACCTCTTTCAGAAGATTTGCCGGTTCTCACTCCTCATGCGTCAGGCTCGCGTCACACTCGACTGTTTTTCCTTGGGCAAAGAACAGCCCGAAACGGAGATCTGGCCCAAATTCCTTACACCTGTTCCTTCGGCTCAAGAAGCAAGTTGGATGAACCTGTTCAAGAACGTTTTGGCCATGCAGAGCGGCGGTCGAATCTTTCCTTCGTCTAGTGGGCTGGTTGAGCCGATGAACGACAGCGTCGAGAATGCTCGGATCTTTTACTCCTTCACCTTCGACCCTCCCCTCGCAGATCACGGGGACGAATATCACACTCTCTAAAATTGGAGCTGAGTCAGTCGAATCTCACCGCTGACACATCCACCGGCTATTACGATCAACCCTTTTACGACGACCCACCAAACCCCGCGCTCCAATCCATCACAATAGCCCAGCTCGAACAACTCCTGCACACCGCTCACGGCGCCTCAGCCGTCGATCAGCTCTCCCACCTCGTGCTGACCGAGCGCCTCACTCAGACAAAGCTGCAGTCTTTCCTCTCCGATTTACACGACAAGCATCTCCGCGAATCACTTAAGCTGTCCGCCGAGCAGTCCACCTTCCTCGATCTACCACCTGCACAACTCTCCTCCGATCCGCCGCCCAGCCCGGCCGAACAACAGCGCATGCTGAAAGCTGCCGCCGACTATCTGGACCGTGCCATCGTACCCAGGACTTTCCATCGTGTCCGACCCCTCCCATGCCCAGCCGCCCGTAATCGAAGACGTGCTCTATCGCAATGGTGAAGAGGTCGTCAGGAGTGTCTCGCAGCAAACCCCAATCGAGCAACCGCTTCAAACCTACGGCACCTTTGGCTCGATTCTTCACGTACTGCAAGTTGCATCGAAGTCGCCCGGCGACGTCATCTGGAAGGGCTGGGAGCAGACCCTCAGCGGCCCCCGCGCCGTATTTCGTTACCGCCTCACTACCACACCAATCCTGACTCTCAGCGGATGCTGCTACCCGAACGGAGGCAGTGACGCACGGACCGCAATCCTCTCGGATTCTCACGGAGAGTTTGCGATCGATCCCACAACCGGCGCGATCCTTCGCCTCCAGACACAATCCGATCTACCCGGCCTCGTGCCCACCGATCGAGCCGACGTGATGGTTAGCTACGGCCCCGTGAACATCGGCGACAGGACCTACGTTGTGCCACTGCGCAGCGTAAGCATCTGGCGAGGTCGCTCCGTTGCCACCCTGCGTCAATGGGATGCCGGTTTCTTCACTTGGGGTCCCTACGCAACGCAGAGGAATGTCTTCACCTTTGACCATTACCATGTGTTCCGCGCGAAATCCCGCATCCTGCCCGGTTCCGAACTGGTACCTGAGAAAGAACCGACTGCTCCGCAGTAAACTGCAATTGAGCTATGCTCCTTCGATAAGAGTGACTCGCTCCGACCAACACTATCGAAGACGTGACGGCAAATGGACACTGCAACGGCGCACTGTTCCGTTGCCCTAGTGCACGCAAACGGGGCTTTCGGAAACGCCCTAGTCATAAAGCCATTGCCCCATATGTCGATTCTGAGATGTGGGCCTTCACGCCGTGCACGAACCGCTTCCCTAGCTAGCTCTTAAGCTCTCCCCAACGCCCGAGCACTCACCAGCCTCCGCTCCAAATGCCGTTCTAGCGTCTCCACCGCAAACCGCCTCAAATCCGCCGCCCGCTCCTTAGGCCAATCTTCCTTCGCCAACTCCCCCACAGTCCCGCGAAACATCCTCACCGCCTCCCCCACCGAAGCCGCCGACAGAGCCACACTCCCACCCCGCCTGTCGTCCTCGCAAGTCACCCCATCGCTCGTCGCCGAATACCAAACCGTCCCTCCGCGCAGATCCAACCCACACACCACGCAGTGCCCCAACTCCGGCATCCATCCCATCAGCCGGTTCATCCATAGCGAAAAATACATCACCGGCATCCACACCTTGCCCACCTGTATCTGTTCCAGCACCGCCAGCACCAGCCGAAACACCGCATCCTCCGGAGCCAACTCCGGCAGCGCCTCCTCCACCACCTCCGCCACAAACTGCAGCGCCGCCGTCCGCGCATAATCAATCGGCCGCGACAGCGGCGAACTCAAAATCTCAAATGCATCCAACCGCATCAGCTCCTGCTTCGGCCTCTCCGCATAGGTCGCCCGCACATACGTCATCGGCTCCAGCGCCCCGCCAAACCGCCGCCGCGACCGCATCGCATGTCGAGCCACCCCCTTCACTCGCCCCTGCTCCCGCGTAAACAGGCTCACCAGCAGGTCCGCCTCCTGGAACGGCCACACCCGCAACACGATCGCCTCTCCCTGCCGCTCTATCATCCCTATCAGACTATTCCACCCCAAGAATCAAGGCGATCCGCTTCAACCTTAAAAGAAAAACGCGCAGCCCCAAGGCTGCGCGCCATCACACCCACTAAAATCTACCGCCCGAAGTGAGCCGCATTCTTGGTCTGATACTCTGCCCACTTCTCCGGCAGGTCATCGCCCGCATAGATCGCGGACACCGGACACACCGGCACGCATGCGCCGCAATCAATGCACTCCACCGGATCGATAAACAGCTGCACCGCATCGCTGTACCCGTTCTCATCTTTCTTCGGATGGATACAGTCCACTGGGCACGCATCCACGCAAGCCGAATCTTTCGTCCCGATGCACGGTTCCGCAATCACATAGGCCATCTTAAAATCTCCCTTATCCACGTCTAAAGTCGCCGTCTCAATTCGCCGCGCAAATTAAGCTCGTGCCTAGATTCTAGCAGCACATCCGCTCTCATCTGCAACTCGCTCCTCAATGCAACTGCGACCGCTTCAGCCCCTGTTTCGCTCACTTCAAGCCACTCTGCTCCCGCATCCGCCCCGCCAGATTCTCCGGAAAGACTCTCTCCCGCGACACCGCAATCTCGCCCTCGCTCCACCAGCGAATCTCGCTCATAATCTCCCTCTCCTCAGCCGTAACTCCCATCAGCCGAGGCTCCTCGCGCCGACACCTCGCCCTGAACAGAAAATCCGTATTGTCCTGCATCTCCCCTTGATGCAGGAACTGATTCCTGTCGCAGTACACCGGCCCCGTCACCGCCAGCTCCAGCCCCAGCTCCTCCCTTACCTCACGCACTACCGCCTCAGCCTCCGTCTCGCCCACCTCAATCTCTCCCCCTGGCAGCGCCCAGAAGACAAACTCGCCCTCCTCACGCGGCACCACAAATCGAATCAGCAATACATCCCCGACCTCATCAAACAGCATCACCCGAGCCGTTCGTCTCTTCCGTCTTCGGGGGTTATCGATACTCACGGTTCTAATCCATTGGGTGTCACGTGAAGGGTTTCGGAGAACCGTCTAGGATCCTCCTCGGCGGTGTTGTCCAGAATGATCATTTCAGGACCTAGCTTAACTCCGTCGATTTCGGCCGTGCGGGGGTCCCCTTGCTTTGAGTAAGTGAGCGAGACGGTGCTTTGGTCGGTCACCTCAATCTTCCCCCAGATGATTCCGTCTCTCTTCCAGACGGTTCGCATCTGTCTGGCCCCACATGCCACCACCTCCAGCCGAAGCCTCCCACCGGTGTCGCCGAAGGTTCTGCCCGACAGGAGATACCATGCCTCATCCGGCTTGGGTGATCGAAGTTCATTGATGAAGAGGGTATGCGAGTCGAATTCCTGTTCGTCGCCAACGTTCGAAACCAACGTCCAACTGCCACGAATACGAGCGAAGCACTGCACGAGTGCCAGTGTGTTTGGGATAGCCACTCCGCCGCGCATAATCATTGTCGAACTAACCGCAAGTGGCACTGGACCCGAAGCCGTCAGAAATAGTTGCGGCGTGTTTGTAGTGTCCTCCCAAGGTTGTTCGCCGTTCCTTTCTTGCATGCAGGCGAGGTATGCGTGGATCGCGCTCGGGTCTCGCATGTCGGTTAGCCGAGCAAGCATGATCCGAGTGATGAAGCCGGTCAAGTCCCCCGTCCTTCTCAACGAAACCTGAGGAGTTCGATCTGAGTCGGCTTGGCGGTCTAGGAGCAGGTGATCGTTGAGGCTAGTGTAAAGATCCCTTGCTTGCAGGCAATCCGCCGGTCCCGGTGTCTGAGCGTTCGCCTTGATGAGCGAGACAAAGATAAAAATGATAAAGGCTCTCTTCATAGCGCGCATTTGGCCTGTCTCTACTTCGCCGCCATCCGCCTCGCCGCAAACTCCGCCGCTGAAGGAATCGCCGTCAGCTCCCGCCCCGCGAACATCTCCGTAAACAGATGCACTATCTCCTTCTTGATCAATCCATTCGTAGCAAGCACCTCGCGGCTATCCAGCGTAAACTTCCCGCCATCAAAGTGAATCACCGCTCCACCAGCCTCTTCCACCAGCAGATACCCCGCCGACGTATCCCACGGATTCAGATTGAACTCCCAGAACCCATCCAGCCGTCCGCAAGCCACATAAGCCATATCGAGCGCCGCGCTACCCGCCCGCCTCACCCCATGCGACCGCAGCGTGATCTCGTTATAGAAGTGAACATTCGGGCTCTCATGCCGTTTCTTGCTTGGAAACCCCGTAGCCGTCAGCGACTCCTGCAGCGAAGCCGTCTTCGACACCGAGATCTTCCTCCCGTTCAACCAAGCGCCTTTGCCTCTCTCCGTAGAAAACATCTCATCGCGCAACGGATCGTAGATCACCCCAGCCACTATCTCCCCATCCGCATCCGCAGCCAGCCCCGCGACGCGCCTCTCCAAACCAAGCACCACGCAGAACGCAGGAAACCCATGCGCAAAGTTCGTCGTTCCATCCAGTGGATCGACGTACCATCTGTACTCGCTCTCCAGACCACTTCGTGTCCCCTCCTCGCCATACACCCCATGCGCTGGAAACGCCGCCTTCAGCTTCTCCACAATCAACTGTTCGCTCGCTCGATCGGCCTCCGTCACCAGATCCACATCGCCCTTGTACTCAGTCGCCACCCCCTTCGCATAGAACCCCCGCAGCAGCGCCCCAGCCTGCCGCGCAATCCCCTCAGCAATATGCGCAAACTCAAACTTCTTCACAGTAACCCTCCATCGACCACAGCTGTCTCCAGTGCTATCGTTGTCCTCCAGAGTATCCTGTGCCCGCCGAGCCCGCTCGAAACTCAATCTCTCTCGAGGTCAGTCATGCCGAAATTTCTGATCGAACGCGACATCCCCGAAGCCGGCAACCTGACGCGCGAGCAACTTGTCGCCATCTCCAAAAGCTCCTGCCGCACCCTTCGGGGCATCGACCCCGAAGTCCAGTGGCTCACCTCCTTCGTCACCGCCGACAAGATCTTCTGCATCTACATCGCGCCCGACGAAGAGGTCATCCGCCGCCACGCCTTCGAGGGAGGCTTCCCCGCCAACGTCATCACCCTCATCCACAACGTAGTCGACCCCAGCTACGCCGACGCCTGACCCTCATTTTTGTGATTCATATGCTTTTAGTTGCATAAGCTGCGAAGCCTGCGAAGGTACTCCTAGTTGCTCCCGCAGTGCATCCGACACTAACTCACGGTCATACGGCTCCTGCGTCCAATGGTCCTGCGCATC